>Ga0209415_10019047_pt1 | contig 10786 bp, 6 predicted proteins | sample PeaSoiSIISIP2007_FD_187696 | JGI IMG/M metagenome (GOLD analysis project Ga0209415, IMG submission 187696) | Peat soil microbial communities from Weissenstadt, Germany - SII-SIP-2007 (SPAdes) (version 2) | ecosystem: Environmental > Terrestrial > Soil > Wetlands > Peat | place: Germany... | reverse complement strand
TAGCTCGTCACCTCGATCCTGGCCGGTTACGCCTTCGCCTTCGTCCGCTTCCCGTTCCAGCGCACCATCTTCATGATCTGCCTGGCCACTCTCATGGTGCCCATGGAGGCGACGATCATCCCCAACTACCAGACCATCGAAGCGTTCGGCTGGTTCAACAGCTTTCCCGCCCTGGTCGTGCCCTTCCTGGCGACCGGACTGGGGGCATTTCTCTTCCGCCAGTCGTTTCTCGGCCTCCCCCGCGACCTGCGCGACGCCGCCACTCTCGACGGCTACGGCCATATCCGCTTCTTGACGCGGGTCGTGCTCCCGCTCAATCGGCCGGTGATCGCCGCCTTCGGCATCTTCGCCTTCCTCGGAGCTTGGAACCAATATCTCTGGCCCCTCATCGTGACCCAGACCAACAGTGTCCGCACCGTGCAGATCGGCCTGCGCCAGTTGAGCGCGACGAACTTCAATCAGATCAATGTCGTCTTCGCCGGAACACTTCTCGCCGCCCTGCCGATCTTCGTGCTGCTCCTGGTCTTCCAGAAGCAGCTCGTGCGGGGTTTGACGGCGGGAGCGGTGAAGGGCTGAAGGGCGTGGAGCCGGGGCGACGGGTGCCGCCACGACATGAGCGTTTCAGCTGGACAGACACAACATTTCTGTCACATCTGGATCTCGGTGGTCGAATGACCTAGCGTTTGCTTCGTTATGCCGGGACGTGGCGGGGCCAGGGACCCCAAGACGCGCCTACAGCGCGACAGCCGCAGGCGTGGTCCCCTCGTGCGGGCCGTCGTCCTCGTCGAGGTCATCGCCATGGCCGGCACGGCGACAATGGCGCTCCTCCCCACCTCCGCCGCGGCCGACGCCAAATCGGACCAGGCGCAGATCACGCAGTTGGGACAGCGCATCGCCCAGGACGGCGTCCAGGTGCAGCAGTTAGTGGACAGCTACGACCAGGCCCAGGCGCACCAGGCGGCAGTGGAGGCACAGCTCACCGCCGTCCGTGCCCATCTCGTCGCCGACCGCCGGGCCGAGGCCAGGGCCACCGGCGTTCTTCGTCAGCTCGCCCTCAACTCCTACATGAGCGGAGCCGTCGACGACTCGACGTTGGCGCTGTTCGAATCGGGCAGCAACGCCGCGCAGGAGGGCAAACAGGAGTACATGCAGGTCGCCTCGGACAGGCTGAACAGCGCCATCGACTCCGTCAACGCCGACAAACAGAAGACGGAGTCGGCCGCGACCCAGCTGCGGTCCGAAGAGTCGCAGGCCGCGGCCGACGTGCAGAAGCTGGCCGATGCCCGTCAAGCCGCCCAGGCCGCTCTCACCCAGGACAACGCGCTGCTCACCCAAGCCAAGGGCAACCTGCAGGCTCTGCTGGCCGCCGCCGCCGCGCAGCAACAGGCTGCCGAACAGGCCCAGGAGAAAGCGATGGCCGCCGCCCAGGCCGCCAAGGCCGCGCAAGCGGCGGCCGCCGCTGCCCAATCGGCCCAGACCCCGGTGTCACGTCCCGTCTCCGTGTCCTTCAGCCCCTCACCTGGCTCCTACGCCGACCCTCTGCGCGCCGTCAATGCCCTCACGCCCGAACGGATCGACCAGGGAGTCGACTACAGCGGGTATGGACCCATCTACGCCATCGGTGACGGTGTGGTCCTGAGCACCGTCAACTCCGGTTGGCCGGGGGGCACCTTCATCGCCTACCGCCTGAGCGACGGGCCGGCCAGCGGCCTCGCCGTCTACGCCGCCGAGGACATCGATCCACTGGTCACCGTGGGCCAGTCGGTGACGGCGGGCACCGTTCTCGGCACGATGTACGAAGGTCCCGAAGGTATCGAGACGGGCTGGGCCGATCCGTCGGGCGACGGCAACAGCATGGCCAACGACGCGGGCCAGTTCTCCGGTTCCGACTCGACCGCCTTCGGTGCCAACTTCTCGCAGCTGCTGGCGACCTTGGGTGCACCGCCGGGAGTGGCGCAGAACGATCCTCCCGTCGGGACCCTGCCGACGGGATGGCCGACATGGTGAGGTCGTCGATCGGTTAGCCCGCGTCAATGACGAGCGTCGGCAGCCCCAATTCCCAGGCAACACTCGGCGGCGGCATGGGCAACGCCGGCGTGGGTGCCTACCCTGAGTGTGGGGATACGGGGGGCGCGAGTGGGGATCTTCGATCGGCGACGCCGACGGGCCGGAGCTCTGGTGGCTGGATGCCTGGGCATCGCCTTGTCGGGTGTCATCGTGACGGGTTTTGGATCTCCCGCTTCGGCCGCCTCGAACCCGCTCGGCACCGTCGCACGCGTGGCCGGCACGCTCGACGGCACCACGTCGGCAGCCGCCCTCCGCCAGGCGGCCCACAAGACCCACCCCTCGACGTTCGCCGACCAGGGCCCCGCCTACTTCGACAGTGAGGCCGGTGACTACATCGGCGCCGGACGGGAGATCGGGTTCACCACCGTCACGTTCACCGGCTTGCGAAACGCCTTTCCGACTTTCTCGGTGACGAACGGTGAGGATCAGTTCGACGTCTGGTTCGCCGCCCCGGCCGGATCACCGCTCGTCCCCGGTACCTACGAGGATGCCCAGCGCTTCGATTTCCGCGCCGCCGGGCACCCGGGGTTGGACGTCTTCGGCGACGGGCGGGGCTGCAACACGGTGGCGGGGCGCTTCATCGTCGACGACGCAACCTACGCGGCCAACGGCAACCCGCTCACCTTCGCCGCCCGTTTCGAGGACCACTGCGAGGGAGGCTCCGCCGCTCTCTTCGGATACCTCTCCTACAACGCCGCCACGTCGTATCCGACACGGACCGTCTCCGCCAACGCCCTCTCGTTCGCCGGCACCGGCGGGCCCGTCATCCAGAACGTGACCCTCACCAATTACGGGCCCGGGTCTGACTCGCCGTCGGGATTCTCTATCTCCGGGGCCGATCCGTCGTCTTTCGCCATCGCCGACAACACGTGCACGGGCGCCCTGGCCGTCAATGCCTCGTGTGCGGTGTCCGTCACCTACATCCCCGAGGGAAGCAGCTCCGCCTCCGCCACGCTCAGGTTCGTGGACGATCTGGCGCCCCTCGGACCGCCGGGCGAGACGGCCGGGGCGGGCCAGGGGCGGGCCATAGGGCTGTCGGGGAGCACGAGCTCCATCCATGTGCCCTGTCTCTTCGACGGGGCGACGGACGCGGCACCGGTGGCAGGCGTGACCCCCGGTTCATCGATCTCCATCTCGTGTACCGGCTTCCAGCCGTTCGAAACGGTGGTGGCCGGCGAGGGAAGTCCCCTCTTCGTGACGAGCGACTCCGAATCCGACCTCGATCCCGACCTCCAGAGCTTCACCACCGACGGGTCGGGAGCGCTGCACGCCACCTTCGTGGTGCCCGACCCGTTCCAGGCCCCTGATCCCAACGCCGTCTGTCCGCCGACGGACAGCCAGGTCAATGCCGGGTACCTGCGGTGTTTCCTGGCGCTGGCCGACCAGTCCGGGGTGGGCGATCTGGTGGCCCTCGACTACGGCCTCCCGCCGGTGACCGGTCCGTCCGGCGGGTCGACGGGGTATTGGATGGTCGGCTCCGACGGCGGGGTCTTCGCCTTCGGCGACGCCGGGTTCGTGGGGTCGCTCCCCGGGATCGGCGTGCATGTGAACAACATCGTGGCCGTGGTCCCTACCGCCGACGGTGGCGGCTACTGGATGATCGGATCTGACGGCGGGGTCTTCGCCTTCGGTGACGCCGGTTTCGTGGGGTCGCTCCCCGGGATCGGCGTGCATGTGAACAACATCGTGGGCGCCGTCCCCACGGCCGACGGCGGTGGCTACTGGATGGTCGGAGCCGACGGCGGGGTCTTCTCCTTCGGCGACGCGCCGTATCGGGGTTCTCTCCCCGGACTGGGTGTCCACCTCACCGACATCAGGGCCGTCATTCCCACCGCCGACGACGGCGGGTATTGGATGATCGGATCTGACGGCGGGGTGTTCGCCTTCGGCGACGCCGGCTTCGTGGGATCACTTCCCGGGATGGGCGTCCACGTGAACAACATCGTGGGCGCCGTCCCCACGGCCGACGGCGGTGGCTACTGGATGGTCGGATCCGACGGCGGGGTCTTCGCCTTCGGCGACGCTCCGTACCTGGGTTCTCTCCCCGAGCTGGGTGCACAGGTGAACAACATCCGGGGTGTGGTCTCCACCGCCGACGGTGCCGGCTACTGGATGGTCGGGTCGGACGGCGGCGTCTTCTCCTTCGGCGACGCCGGCTTCGTAGGCTCGCTCCCCGCCTTGAACGTGCACGTGGGCGACATCGTCGGGATCGCGCCGACGTAGATTCGCCAGTTCAGGACCCGTGCTTTCGATTTCATCCTTTGGCCACGGTGAGCGTCAGAGGCTGGGTGACGACGTACTTGCCCGGCCCCGTCCCGAACTGGGCCGTGAGGGTGAGGTGGTGGACGCCACCGGTCCTCGACGTGGGCGTGCCGGAGATCGTGGCTGTGCCGTTGTGGTCGTTCACGAACGTGAGGCCTTTCGGGAGCGCTCCCGACTCGGAGAGCACCGGCGTGGGGGTCCCGATCGTGGTGACGGTGAAGGAGAACGGTGTCCCGTCCGTCGCCGTGACGGCACCGGCGCTGGTGATGGCCTTGATCGACCCCAGCGACAGCTCGACGGCTCCGATGTCGCACCCACCACCCTGGGGACGGGCCACCCCCCGCTGGTCCACGCTCGGGCACACCGGCGATGTCCCCATCGGGATCCGATTGAGAACGGGGCTGCCGATGCCCGGAGCCTGCGTCGGCGTCGGTCCACCGTTGTTCTGCAACGGTCCTAGGTCGGGATCGATGCCCGATTGGCTGTGGTTGGCGGCCGCGAAGCCGCAGGACGCATCGCCGTCGAGGTTGTAGCCGGCGTCGTTCAGCGTGCCGGCCATGATCGAGCAGTCGGCGCTGGTGTTCTGGCCGACGATGGTGGCGGTCGTCGAGACGCCGTAGAAGACGCCCTCGATCCCGGTACCGTTGTCGGCGATCGTACTGGCCGTGATCGCGACGGCGGCGGCACCCTGCGTCACGTCTATGCCGACCGTGTTGCCCGAGATCGTCGAATCGGTGGAGGTGATGTCGCCGTAGGGGCCACAGCCACAGGCGGCGATGTCGCTTTTGGTGACGGTGCTGTCGACAAGGGCGATCGTCGAGCCGTAGTCACTGGTGACGGCATCTCCCCCCTCGCCGTCGAGGGTGAGATCGTCCAGGGTGAAACTGCTCCGGTCGGCCTCGAAGATCCCTCCCCCCGAGGTTTCCGGCTCGATGACCGTGGCCGGCGCCGTACCGACGTCGGAACCCTCGATGGTGTACGAGCCCTGCTCGAAGAGAGCGATGGAGGTCTTGAAGGTTCCCGGTCCGACATCGACCGTGCCTCCGGGACTGGCCTCCGAGACAGCATAGGCGATGGTGGCGCACGGGGATGCGGCGGACTGACAATTGCCGGCGTCAGTTCCTCCGGTGGCGACGTACGCGGTGACCTCGAGAGCCGACGCCTCGCTTCCCCCCAGGGCGAGGAACGCGCTCGCTCCCAACAGCAGCGCCAGTAGGGCTCGGCGAGGGGTGGGAGTTCGATCAGTCCGTTGCTTCCTCATGGTCATCTCCTTTCAGGCACGGGCGATACGTCTCTTCACGCTTGGAATATGTAGGCGGAGGCAGGGGTGCCGGCCGAGCGGTCGCCCGGTGAGGCGACGATGGCGGTCGTCCCTGACACGCCGACCATGTCGCCGAAGTAGTCGTTCACCGTCGTGAATGGGTCCGAGAGCGTCGCCGTCGGCGTCAACGGCCGGCCGATACCGCCCATGGCGTAGATGTAAGCGGCGCCGGGCGCTTGTCCACCGCCCCAGGGACTGATGACGATCGTGGTTCCCGACATGGCCACCGACGCCCCGAACAAGTGGGTGGGAGCACTCGGATTGGTCAGGGTTGTCGACGGCGTGGCCGGCCACCCGCCGCTGCCCTTCGCATAGACGTACGTGACACCCTCGGCCTGGTCGGCGAACGGGTCTCCGACGACGACGGTGGAGTCGGAGATCGCCAACGACCCCCCGAACAGGTCGCCGGGGCCGGCCGAGGGGTCGGCCAGCGTGGTCGTCGGCGTCGTCGGCCAGCCGGTGGATCCCTTGCCGTAGATGTAGACGGCGCACGTCCCCTGGTCGTTCGATGAGCCGACGACGACGGTCGTCCCCCAGATCGCCACCGCTGAACCGGTATAGCCAGCCGACGTCGGGGGAGGATCCGTCAGGACGGCGGTCGGTGTGGTCGGCCACGTGCCGGCGGTCTGCTCGTAGATGTAGGCACCAGCGGCGGAACCATCGATGCCGGCGAAGCCGGCCACGACCGTCGCTGCACCGATCGCCACCCAGGAGCCGAATCCGTTGTGCTCACCGGGATCGGCCAGGACGGCCGTCGGTGTCGTCGGCCACCCGGCGTGGCCTCTGCTGTAGAGGAAGAGGCTGAGCGTGTTTCCGACGCTGCCGGCCACGACGACGGTCGTGCCCGACACCGCCACCTGCCCTCCGAAAGCCCCGCTCGACCCCGTGGCGGGATGGTGCAAGGTGGCGTCGAGCGCCCAGCGACCGTGATGGTCGCCGTAGATGTAGGCGGCGGCGCGGTCGTAGGCAGAACCGGGGAATCCGACGACGGCGGTGTCTCCCGACACTGCCACGAAGGTCCCGAATTCGTTGTAGGGGTTCGGGAACGGACTGTGGAGGCTTGCCAGCAGGCTCCCGATCGGTCGCGCCGGGGCCACGGCCCGGTGGGTGGTGGCACCGGCGATCGACAACGGCGCCACACCGGCCACCGCCAACACGGCAAGAAACGCTGCCACCTTCGGACAAGAACGTCGGTGTCCCCATGACCCAGCGGTATTTCCCACGCGCACCATGGAACGATAATGTCGTACCAGTGCTTTGGGTCCTAGTGGCAGGGGTGACACTTCTGCTGCCGGGAACGCGGGTGCTCATGCTGCATCCGGTTCGGGATCAAGACGTCGGGCAGACGTCCTCATACGGGGTGTGCCCGACGTAGGTGCTCCATTGACCGGGAGTGAGGTTCCCGTTCAACTCGTCACACAGACGACGGGCGAGTTCTGCCGGAGAGCTCTCCACGACAAAGGACGGAATCAGCGTGGCGTTCGGTTGGTCGGCGGCGGCAATCGTGGATCCGTCCGATTCAAACGCGAGACCGAACACCTCACCCCCGACATCGAGGTTCGGAGCCAGCCGATGGCCGGTGGCGACGTCCCAACCTGCGACATTCCCGCCGGCATCGCCCGTCAGCAGCGCACGTCCATCGGGGTCGAAGGCGACGCTGAATATGCGATGGGGGTCCCGAGACGTCCAGATTCGGGCATGCGTGTCGACGTCCCACAGGGTCACCGCACCGCTGTCGTCACCGGTCGCCACGTATCGGCCGTCCGTACTCAGCGCCACACTGCGCACGATGTGACCCTTCGAGACGACGATCGGCTTGCCGAGCGGACGCTTTGTGGCAAGCGACCACACCGTCACGTAGCCGTTGTCATCCCCGCTTACGAGCTCACGTCCGCCATCACCGAACGCGATGCTACGGATGGAGCCGCTGTGTTCGGGATTGATGAGAGGTGCCGATTCTCGAGTTCCCGTACCGGCGTTCAACAGCTCGATCCGGCCGCCCGAATTGGCGGCGGCCAGCAGTCGATCGTCGGGACTGAAGGCGACGCTGTAGTTCGCAAAGTTGTCAGCGCTCGTCCAGACCGTGCTCTGCGTCAAGGTGTCCCACAGAGCAATCTGGTTGTCCGCCTGTCCAGCCGCGACGTGCAGCCCTCCGGCATCGAGAGCCACGCTGAACACCTGGCCGCCATCGCCGACGATCGAACCGATCTCCGCGTCATCGGTGGTGTCCCACAGGAAGATGCCGCCCTGCGTATCGCCGGTGGCGAGAATGCGCCCGGAGCGGGCAAAGGCGACGCTGTCCACCATGACCTGGGGTGCGGTAGTGAGCACCCGGACGGCCTTCTCGGCATCACTCACGAGCACGACGTCCCCGGCGCTGTCACCTGCCGCGAACGTCTTCCCGTCCGGGCTCGACGTCACGCTCGACAGACGATGGTCCCAACTGATCACTTGAGGGGTGCCGGGGGCGTCCGCGGTACGCCAGACCTTTATGTTGCCATTGGCATAGGCGCCGACGACGGTCTGACCGTCGGGACCGAAGGCCACGCTCGTCACCGAGCCGCCCGTGCCGATGATTCGGGGAAGCGCACCGGGAGACTGGTCCACCGTATCCCACACGCCCACCTCTCCGCCGACGTAAGCGGCGACGAGGCTCCTCCCGTTCGGGCTGAAGGCGAAGCTCGTCACCGCCTTTCCGAAATTCGGGATGAACAACTCGTTGACCTTGTTGATTGCCGGTTGCCAGAGATCGATCCACCCGTTGCTGGCCCCAAAGGCGACCAAGGCTTGGTCGGCAGGATCGAAAGCGATACTGGTGGCCGAGTTGTCGTACGGAGCGACTGGGCTCGGGACCTTCGTTGAAACATCAGCTCCGGTGGCGGGATCCCAGACGATCGCATAACCCTGACGGCTCGGGCCCTTGGCGACGTCGGCGATGGCCACCAAATAGCCATTCGGGCTGAAGGCGACCGACGTAACCTTCCGTCCCATATCATGCTTCCACCTGATCTTGCCACTAGCCGTGTCCCATACCGAGACCTCGCCGCGACCGTCACCGATCACTATCAAGGCACCGTCGGGATCGAATGCCACACTCGTGACCGGGCCGTTGACGTGGACAGTCTCGATCGCCGTCCGAGTGACGGTGTTCCACAGGGTGACGTCGCCGGCGGAGCTACCGGAGACGAGGCGCGTGCCGTCGTGGCTGTAGGACACAGCAGTGGCGGAGCCACCTCCGTGGAGAACCGCTTCGAGTGGTTGTTGGAGGGCGGAGGCCATCGCCGCGCGCGCCTGGTCTGTGGGGGAGCGGATATACGAGGCGAGACTGAGAAGGCTCCCGAGTTGCGGATTGTGTTGAAGAACCCTTTGGGCGTCGCGCGCCAGCTTTACCGACTGCGTCGCAGACGGGGCAACGCTCACACGCGAGAGGTCGACCCCCGCCGCGACCCCCCCGGCGAGCACGAGAAGGGCACCGGCGGTGGCGGCCACCCGGGCGACATAGGGGGCCCGTTTGCGGGCCACCCGACGGTCGACGTCGTCCGCCCACCGCGAGAGATCGCGGGGACGACGCTCCGGATGGGTTTCGAGCAGCCGGGAGATGGATCGGCCGATTCCCTTGGCGTCGACCAGCCCCGCGGCGCGGGCGGCGGGCACGAGGATCTCCCGGGCGGCCGCGGCGCCCTCCAGCCGGGGCGGATCGGCGGTGAGCACCCAGTAGGCGAGCCCCCCGATCCCCCAGGCGTCCGACGCCGGCCCCGGCTCACCGGGGCCCCCTACGACCTCCGGGGCCCGCCACAGATACGTCCCCGCCCCCTCGGTGTGGTCGCCTTCCTGATGGGGGCGGGCGATGCCGAAGTCGATGAGGACGGCGTTTTCGTCAGGGGTGATCCGGACGTTCGAGGGCTTGATATCCCGGTGCACGATTCCCGCCGGAGCATCGGCCGACCGGAAGTCGTGGAGGTAGTGGGCGGCCCGGGCTACCTGGACCACCCAACCGAGCCCACGTGACTTGCTGGTGGCTTCGATCGCCGCCGGAAGGGTTAGTCCGGGTATCCAGTTGGCGACGGTGTACATGACGGTGAAGGCGTCGTCCGGAGGGTCGTCATCGTCGATGAGGGCTGTGCCCACGAAGACATCCTCCAGGTGCATCACATGGGGGTGATCGATCTCGGACAGCGCTTTGGCCCGGGCCATGAACCATTCGAAATCATCGAAACTCAGATGGGTGTGCATCTTGAGGGCCACGACGCGCTCGTCTCCGGCGACCGTGCGCACCGCCTGATAGACGAGGCCCTCTCCTCCTGCACCGACACTCACGGGAGCACCGTCGATGATCTCGACGCGATAACGGCGGGGGTCGTGGCGAGGCCCTGTCCACAGGGTCCGGGCCGGGGGCCGGGCTATTTGCGATTCCACAGCAAGCCGTGCACGCGGGTCGCTTCCACCACAGCAACTCTCTTGTCGGACACGTCTGGCATGGGGACCTGCTCGGCGAACATCCGGGCCCAGATCTCGTAGAGGATCTCCCGGACGGTATTCGGGTGGTAGTTCAAGGCGGCGGCCACTTCTCTGTGTGTCGCCGGCTCCGATCGGGCCCGGCCGGGGGGTTCGCAATAGGCGGCGAGCACCGCATACTGCGTCTCGGTCAGGTCCAGAGAGAATCGTTTGGTGGGCGGATCGTCCGAGCGGGGCCCGGTCGACGGCTCGACCACAGGGCGGACGGCGACGCCGAGCTTCCACGGCATTCCCTCTCCCCGGACCAAGAGCTCGAACTGGCTCTCCCGCGGGGAGAACCCCTCGCCGGCCGGGATCTGGATCACCGATTCTGCCGTCCGCAGTTCCAAGGCCCGGTGTCCGGGCTGGGTGGAACTCTCGATGAAGATCCGTCCATTGGCGGCCAGAAGGCTTCCCGCCACCCGGGGCACACCCTCGTCGGGCACCGGGGCGTAACCGAACCGGATCCGGCATTCCGTGCCGCGGCCGAACGACGCCGTCTCCCCTTCACACAGGGTGATCGCCTCGGTGCCGTGGGGGGCAGGGAACGTGACGACGGCACGTTCGATACCCCCCCTGCTACCCGCCCGAGCCACGACCGAGATCCTATAAACGTGGCTGTCGTTGTGCTCATGGCGGGAC
>Ga0209415_10019046_pt1 | contig 10788 bp, 11 predicted proteins | sample PeaSoiSIISIP2007_FD_187696 | JGI IMG/M metagenome (GOLD analysis project Ga0209415, IMG submission 187696) | Peat soil microbial communities from Weissenstadt, Germany - SII-SIP-2007 (SPAdes) (version 2) | ecosystem: Environmental > Terrestrial > Soil > Wetlands > Peat | place: Germany... | reverse complement strand
CATCGTTTCCTCCCCACCCTCTGCACAGTAAACTATCGCTACCCGACTGTCTCACCCTCATTGGCAGAGAGGGTGACACGATGGGCAAACTGACAGCGACGGCCGCCGCGTACACCCTGAGCAGGCGGGTGAGACGCGCGCTGCAGCTCGTGAGCGTCTCGGAAGTTTTCATGAAGTTCTCCTTTCGCGCTGTGTGCGCGGGTTGCGGGGCGATGCCCCAGGTGAGCTCGCACGCCTCTGAGGCCGGGGCCGTTGTGCCCCGCCTGCGGGCTGGGAACGTGTCGGATGGAGAAGTCATTCAGCCATCAGGCGTGACAACTCGCGGGACAGGTGTGCCGTGGCAGGGGACAAACCCAGAATTGCGCCATTGCTTCATTGAGTGATCGGACCAGGAGATTGGATCGTGAGATCCCGGAGGGAGGCGCACGGGTGGCGAGTCCTGGAAGGACATCGCCAGCGAGGATCTCAAGAGCCCCGGTGGCAGCGCGAGCGCTGCGCCGGGCTAGCACTGCGATGATTTGGCCGGCTAACGTGCGCGCCGAGCACCGCCGCGCGCCGCTGGGGTGGACGCGGACGTTGCCATCGTCAGGGGCGTCGCCGCAACCGCGTGGTCCGCGCGCCGGCCGGATGGGCCATGAGCGACGGGCCGCCGGTCGTGGCGGTTGCCGCGGCGGCTGGCGAGCGACGGTTGCTGCGGGGCGCTGCCTCGGACGATGGAATCAGGCAATGGGGCATGCGGCAATGCAATGCCAAGCTGGTCCTGAATCTTGCCGAGGAGGGCTTCTTCGTCCGGGGCGATGAAGGTGATCACGTGGCCGGTCGCGCCAGCGCGAGCGGTGCGGCCCGCCCGATGGATGTAGTCGTCCGGACACCGCGGCACGTCGAAGTTGATCACATGCGAGATACCGCTGATGTCGAGCCCGCGCCCCGCCACGTCGGTGGCAACCAACACCGGGCACTCGCCGCGCCGGAAGGCGTCGAGCGCCGCGATGCGCTCCTCCTGGCTGCGGTCGGAATGGAGACTCGTGGCATTCACGCCGCTCCGGGCCACCGCGCGGGCGAGGCGGTCCGCGTCGATCTTGCGCTTCACGAAAACGAGCACCGAGCGCATCTCGCTCGGGCGCAGCAGGGTCGCGAGCAGGGACGACTTCCGCTCCTGTGCGACGCGGTAGGTGCTGTGAGCGATGCCGTCCGCCGGCTGTTGCCGGTCGACCGTCACCGTCACCGGATCGCGCAGGATCGTGCGGGCCAGCTCGCGGATGCTCGGTGAGAGGGTCGCGGAGAACATCAACGTCTGCCGCGTCGCCGGCAGCGCCGCGAGGATGCGGTGCACGTCGGGCAGGAACCCCATGTCGAGCATCCGATCGGCTTCATCGATGACCACGACTTCGACGGCGCTGAGGTCGACGTATTTGAAGCGCATGTGGTCCAGCAGCCGCCCCGGCGTGGCGACGACGATTTCGCAGCCGTCGCGCAGCGCGCGCTCCTGCGGGCGCATGTCGACCCCACCCACGACGGCCACCGCACTGAGGCCGACGTGGTAGCCGAGCGCGAGCACCTGCTCGTCGATCTGCAGCGCCAACTCGCGCGTCGGAGACAGAATGAGCGCACGGCAGCCGGCGTCGCGTCGCCCCTGCAAGCGCTGCAGGATCGGCAGCAGGAAGGCTGCGGTCTTGCCGGTGCCCGTCGACGCGCATCCGATCAGGTCGCGGCCGGCCAGTACGACCGGTATGCCCTGCGCCTGGATCGGCGTCGGGCGCGTATATCCCATGTCCGCCACGGCCTCGGCCAAGGCCGGAATGAGGTCGAGCTCGTTCATTGATGATGTCATTATGTCTCCAAAGGGTTGTGACGACGCGGAACGCGGCCGGGATGGCGGCGAAACGGACTGCACGCGCGCGTGTGGCGGCCCTGGGCCGCTCGGCGTGGGCGAGACGCTCCGAGGCTAGTACCAGGGAGCAAACAGCGGGACGTCGTAGTTGTGAGGGGCTTTGCCTTTCCGACCACTCCCGTCGGCTACGTCCGCACCCTGCGGAGCCGCGCAGCGGGAGACGGGAGTGTCAGTGCCTGAATGTATCGCACAATCCACGATGAAAAGCGAGGGCGGAGGCCATCACAGACGCTCACGCGGCGGCGCGCTCGCTGCGTCCAGGCTGTATCGCGGCGATGAAGCGCAGGTCCGCATGGCGTTCGACGGTCTGCCGCAGCCAGAAGTCGTTCTTGAACAGCAGCAGCGGGCGGCGCTCGACGTCGTAGAGGCACAGCACAGCGTCGTGGCGCTCGAGCTCGGCAGGGTCGAAGTTGCCCTCCACCCAACGGGCGTGCTGCGACGGCATGGCTTCGAAACGCACCGCGACGTCGTACTCGCTCTTCAAACGGTGCTGGATGACTTCGAACTGCAGCCGCCCAACGGCGCCGAGGATGGGATCGCGCTCGAGACGCTCGCGGTGGAAGAACACCTGCACCGCACCTTCCTCGGACAGCTGGTCGAGCCCCTTCTTCAATTGCTTGCGCTTGCCGGACTCGGTCAAGATGAGGCGTACGAAGTGCTCCGGCGAGAAGCGCGGAATGTCGGGGAACTCGATTCCCCCGGCCTCGCTGAGCGAGTCGCCGATGCGTAGCAGGCCGGGGTCCCACACGCCGACAATGTCACCGGCGAAGGCTTCCTCGATGAAGATACGTTCCTGTGCCCGAAACTGCAGCGAGCGCTTGAGCGCCAGCCGCTTGCCGGTACGCTCGTGGGTCACTTCCATGCCGCGCACGAAGCGCCCGGAACACACCCGCACGAAGGCGACCCGGTCGCGGTGCAGCGGATCCATGTTCGCCTGAATTTTGAAGACGAAGCCCGAGAACGCGGGCACGTCGGGCGACACCGGGCCGGCAGCCGTCGCACGCGGCAGCGGCGGCGGCGCCAGCTCGATGAACTGGTCGAGGAACGGCTCGACGCCGAAGTTGGTCAAGGCACTGCCGAAGAACACCGGTGTCAGCTCGCCGCTACGAAAGGCTTCGTCGTCGAAGCCGGTACCGGCGCCGTGTAGCAGCGCAAGCGACTCGGACAGCCGATCGTGCGCCTGATCGCCGATGACGTCGCGGAACGCCGGGTCGTCGAGGCTGCTCACCTGCATTGCGGCCTTGTGCGCCGCCAATTCGCCACGCTCGAACAGCTGCACTTGCTGCAACCAGCGGTCGTAGACCCCTTGGAAGCGAACACCGGAGCCGATCGGCCAAGTCGCCGGGCTGGCGGGAATGCCGAGCACCCGTTCGATCTCGTCGAGCAGGTCGAGCGGGTCGCGCCCCTCCCGATCCATCTTGTTGATGAAGGTGACGATGGGGATGCGGCGCATGCGGCAGACCTCGAACAGCTTGATGGTCTGCGGCTCCACCCCCTTGGCGCTGTCCAGCAGCATGATGGCGCAGTCGGCTGCAGCCAGGGTGCGGTACGTGTCTTCGCTGAAGTCGTTGTGGCCGGGCGTGTCGAGCAGGTTGAGCTCGTAGCCGCGATAGGGAAACTGCATCACGCTGGTGGTGATGGAGATGCCGCGCTCGCGCTCGATCTCCATCCAGTCGCTGGTGGCGTGGCGCGCATCACGGCGCTGCTTCACCGAGCCGGCCAGATGCACGGCGCCGCCGTAGAGCAGCAGCTTTTCGGTCAGCGTCGTCTTACCGGCGTCGGGATGGGAGATGATGGCGAAGGTGCGCCGGCGCGCTACTTCGGCTTTCAGTCGTTCCTTCGAATCGTGCATGCGCAAGCTTAGTGATCTCCACCGCGCGTCGCAGTGATGCGCCGCGGCGCCGGCATCGCCCCCCGGGGAATCGCGTCACCCAAGGAGCGTCGAACGCAGAGGAGCAGCCTGGAAGGGCCTAAATCAGCCTTGTGCTATCCCGGCAGCCGCAACCAGCGGCGGCGCCTCGCGGAGGCGGCGGAGGTACTCGACGGCGATCCACCATTCGCTGCCGTCGGTGCGCCGGCGGACCTGATAGCTCACGCCATCCCGTGCTCGGGGCCGCCACGAGACGATCTCCACCTCTTGGCCATCGGTCAGATCGTTGGCGATCGGCTTTCCGGCCCCATCGGTCATTGGTACCGGGCTCGGCGTCTTGCCGGCAGGTTGGGGCCAGTTCACGAAGGCGTGCCAACCGATGCAGAAGACCGGGGCGTTTTTGGGGCGCCGCGGTGCCGGCTTGGAGGCGCGTAAATGGCTGTGGCTGAATGGCATGTCTTCTCCTGCAAGCCGTGCGGACGGCCTCGCCGTGGTGAGAATGTTCGCGCCCGCCGCACGCGGCGGGCGCGAACCGTGTACGCTTAGTAGCGGCCTCTGCCGCCGCCTCCGCGGTTGTTCTCGCGCTCCTTGGCCTCGTTCACCTTGAGGGCGCGGCCTTTGAAATCCTTGCCGTCGAACTGTTGGATGGCTTTCTGGGCCTCGCCGTTCGAACCCATCTCAACGAAGCCGAAGCCACGCGACTGTCCGGTCTCGCGATCGGTGATGACCGCAACCGACTCGCAGGCCCCCGCTTGCGTGAACAGATCTTCGAGGTCCTTGTTGTTGACGTCGAATCCGAGATTGCCGACGTACAGCTTTCTTCCCATTGCATGAACTCCTTGTATCTGGGTCGCCGCCACGACCGCGTTGCGTTTGGCTCATCAAGACAGCGACACCTGTTGTCGTTGCCATTGCTGAATGAAAGGTGCGGGAGGCGTGCCAGACGCCGCAGTGCTAGGCGGGATTCTCGCGCCGGACAATCAGTTTGAACTGAGTGCCACTGTAGCAGCACCTCGGCCTCGGCACAACCCCCGGGGACTTGGAGGGCGAAGCGCGGGCAGAGCCGCCGCCATCTACTCTCGCACCAGACGGTGTTTTCCTCTGGCGCATTGTGCCGTCGTCATCGCTGCGCTACAGTCAATTCGAGTCTGTTGAGAGCCCCGCGGCGCGATCCGTCCGGAACGCCTCGTCCCTATCACGTGCGCTCGGCGCGGACTCCGGAAGGAGATACCGTGCCACGGCGAGACAACCCGGAGAGCACAAAGACGCGTTTCCGAGCTGTGCCGTTTGTCGCGATGCCTCTGATTGGCCTCGTGAACGGGTGCATGTGAAAGAGAATGTGGAGACGTCTGCGTCAGGCGATCAGCATGGTGCGCGAGATGCTGACTTTCGTCGCCGCAAAGCGAGCGCGGGGTCAGGAGGACAGTCGTCGGAGCGCGGCGCGCGCGCGCTTCTGGGCAGAGGTGCGCGAGGGACAGCGCGAGGCGGAAGCGCACAAGGAAGCCGGTGCATGATGCGATTCGAAATGACTCCCCCGTGCGACAACATGAATCATCGACGGGCGGACGCGCCCGTCGGCCACTGCCCGCGGTGCGGCGGCGTCGTGAACGCGCGTATTCGCGCGCGGCCGTGCACCGAGATCCAGCACGCCGCGGCGCGCCGGCAGCAGAACGCATTCTGTGTCGATTGTGGCGTGCAGTTGATCGTCGGCCGTTGAGACGAACAGCGCCGGCGGCGAGCGCGGTCAGCGTGCGGACCGGCGCCACAGGCTTGCCAACCATGGTTGCTGCCCGCGGGGAGCGCCCGGAGGGCGGTAGTAGTGGCTCAGCTCGGCGAAGCCGGCTGCGGTGAGGTAGCGGCGCCAGGTGTCGAGATCGTGGTAGGCGCCGTAGCGGCCGCGGCTCCAGCCTTCTTCGTTGTTGCCGTGCGGGTTGGAGCTGAAGAGCACGCCCCCTGGTTTCAGCGTGGAGTGAAGTTGGCGCAGGACGCGCGGCAGCGCCTGGCTGGGGACATGGAAAAGCGACGCGTTGGCGAACACACCGTCGAAGTGGTGCTGCGGCAAGTCGAGCTGCAGAAAGTCCTGTTGCCACACTTCGCAGCCGCTGTAGGCGCGCGCCATGGCGGCAAAGCGCGCGGCGCCGTCCAAGCCGACGGCGGTGTGGCCGAGCGCGGCGCACGTCTTGAGGTCACGCCCCGGCCCGCAACCGAAGTCGAGGATGGTGAACGGCGGCGCCGTCTCAATCGCTTGCAGCAGCGCCGTGAGGTTCTGGCTCACGTCGTGATCGCGCGTCCCTTCCCAGAACTCCTCGGCCCGCTGATTGTAGTGTTCCAGCGTGAGGTCGGTGATCTTCGCCAAATCTTGCCGGCTCATCCTCATGTCCCGGCCGTTGATTCTAGGCGACGCGGGCGCTCACGGCGAGTGGTGCGCAGGTTTCTGATCGAAGTGAGAGGTCGGGCGCTTCGCGTTCAGCGAGGCCGTCGCCGGCCTCGAGAGCGATTTGAGCAGTTTGAACTGCTAGCTGCTATCACTTCGGCCGCGGCGATCACGTCGCATTGCAACACCGGCGCCGCATGATGCGGGGCAACGGCAGACAAGAAGGAGACGCAACATGGCAACAAGTGGACGCCCATCGATGAATAAGCGGCGCAAGGAGCTGGAACGTCGCCAACGGCAGGAGCAGAAGTCGGCGCGCCGCGCGCAGCGCGCCGAAGAAGCGAAGAACCGACCCTCCGCCCTAGCTGAGGACGCGGATCTGGCGGGAATCGTGCCCGGGCCGCAGCCGCCGCGGGAGGACTGACGCATTGGAGCGGGCGCAGTTGAGGTCTACACGACTCCCTGCAGTCCGCCACTCGTCCTGTGGAATCGGGGTGGGTATCCGCTCATGCTGAGCCCGTCGAAGCAGTGGGCGGGTTCTTCCCCTCGAACGGCTGATCGCACTCCGCAATGACGCCAGCCACTCCGACACTCCTGGCGTCGACGTCAACTCTTCAAACCTGGCCGCGCAACCTCGGTCATCTAACGGGCCGGCAAGTAGCTATCGGAAAACAATGAAGGCGACGCGCTACCGCAATTCCCTGGGCTCGGGGCTTGCTTGCCGCCACATGCGTCTTTACTAAGATTGTGAACCGTTGAGCTTCGAGGCAAGGCGTCTTCGAAAGACCTCACGGAACGGAGATGGGGCATAGAGGACACGGTCAAGCCAACAGCCGACATTGTAGTAATAGTACGACCTCTGTCGGTACTTCACCATGAGCGACTCCAGATCACCCCCCGAAAGGTTCTCCACTAGGAAAGCGACGGCCAGGACGCGAACATCATCCCGCTTGCTGCTCAGCAGCGGCTCTACGAACGGAACGACTTCCGACGCCACATGCCCAGTGAGCGCACGAAGGGCGGGTGCGCAGAACGCCGGGTCATCAGATTCAAGGAGGGTCTTCGCCGCACCCTCCGGGCCGGGGGATAGGGTCAGCGCACCCTGAATCGCCTGATCACGATCCCCTCCGAAAGAGGCCTTGGCCACCACAATCAGCGTCTGCGCATCAGATGTCACTCCAACCCGCGAAAGCAGTCGAACTGCTGCCGATTGACCTATGCTCGCATCGGGCTTCAGGTACTTTCGAGCAAATTCCGCGTCGCCGGGCTCGCCCTTCTCGGCGAGTACGTGAAGAGCGGCTTGAATGTACCGCGAGCGGATATAGCTGCTGAGGTCCGGAGTGAGCATTTCGGAAATCTGGCTATCGACGACTTGCAGGGCCTTCTGCCGGTCCAGGCTGGCCAGTTCCCTAAGATCTCCCAAGATCCTGGCACGCACATCATCTACCCATCGGCGTTCCAGTTCGGAGAAGCTATCGGCAAGGTCTTGGCGCACCCGCGATTGCATCGACGCGAAGTACTCCAACCCGAGCGCTTGATACGCAAGCGCTCCGTCTGACTTGAGCCAATCAATCCGCCCTTCCAACGACTCCTTGGGCAACCGCCGCATTCGGGTAACGATAAGCGATTCGGGCATAGGGACCGAATCCGCTTGCGCCAAAAGCGAAAAACTATACGGCGCCGATTCAAGGCATTTCCGGATTTCGTCAGTCTCGATTGGCTCGCCGCGTTCAACAAGCGCGGCACAAGCAGCAACCCGCACTTCACTGGATTTGTCGCCGAGTAACGAGCGCAGGGCTTCTTCGCCGAGTTCACCGCGCCGGATCAGTGAACGAATCGCGACGAGCCGGACGTTCTCTCTCGGGTGTTCAGAAAGCGTCGACAGCGCAGCGGCGGAGAGCGAATTTCTCTGCCGCTCGATCATCTCGAGCACCGACTCGGGTATGTCACTCGCAGTCACGATCGCCGCGTCTACCGCACGTTGCAAGTCTTGTCGCGCGAGCACACGCAATCGAGCTGCCGTTATGTCTGCCTTCAATTCAAGACGTTCCACGAACTCCGCTCGGTCCAGGAAGGAGAGGTGTCGTTCATCACCTACTCCGCCAAGATACGACGCGACCGCTCTCGCCACACGTAGTGTCTCGTCGTTTTTGGTGAACGCTATCAAGTCGTCAAGCTGGCCGTCCTCCAGCACTACACCACCAGCCTCCAATAGGCCGATCATACGTGAACAGTTTAGAACATCATGGTCGCGGGTGATGGCAAAGACCACGTGAGAGACGAATCGCTCGACAGTGTGCTTCCTGAACCAAAACCATCCGGGTGCAAGATCGGAAGCTTCCCCAGCAACAGTTCGAAGGCAAAAGATGTTCTCCGGAAAAACGAGCCGGACGTCGTCACGGTGTTGATACAGCAGGTTGATCTCGTGAACGCCAAGCGCGTCGCCCGAGTAGGACATCCACAGCCACGCGTGGAGATGCAGCAACATTCGGACGAGGTCAATGTTCGAAAGGGCGTAACCGCCATCGGTATATCCGTCAAGCTCCGGTTGGTGCAACACCGAAACAATCCGTTCGGCTGAATCTGTTAAGTCCGGAGGAACGGGACGTTGGCGCACGTTTGAAGCGCTGACATCGCGAGAGGGCGGCTGGAGATCGACAGCTGATTGAGTGGGCGGGCCAGTTTCACCAGAGGGCTGAGCAAAGTAAAATTTCAAAATGTACTCCGAAAGCCAGCTCCGAAGATCCCTCTCAAACCCAACGACATCCTTGAACTCCCGGAATAGAAACTCGCGTGCCGATATCTGCTCTCTCTTGAAGTTGAGCACTTGTGTCAGTTGCGGGCCCGCGTCGGCTTGAACTGCCTCGTCGACGCGCTTGAAGGCCAGCCAGATCTCGGGACTCTTCGTTTCACGCTGGCGATCACGTGCGTGGTGGAACTCTTCTGAAAAGCCGGATTCGTACACGCCAGACGGTTGGCCCCACAGCTTCCACAGAACTCCGACGAAGATGTCGCACTCGTCTACCCTCGGATTGATCAGGCTTTGCGGACGACCACTTCCGGGTGACTGATCCTCCCAACCGTAGAGATGAAGCGTGTACCCCAGCTGTCGCGCGATCCCGCGGTTGATCTCGTTGATGACAAGTCGTGCCGCCTCTCGCTCTGGGCGTACGTCACTCGGTGATGCGAGGAATATCCTCACCACGCGTCTGTTTAAGTCCGCCATGCTGAATGTGCGGTGGCTATATCGCCAACGATCTCAAAGCAACCCAAACGCTTGCAGCGGCATTTGCTGTTCCGCTCAGCTAGGTCATTACCTCACGGAGGTTCTACTCGTCGGGATCACGCTTCCTCGATGGCGTAGCGGTGTCTTTCACGGAGGAGGCACACCACGTTGGCTGGCTGGTCGACGATCACGGCGAACAGGCCCGTGATGTCGTGGCCGAGCACGCACACGTCCAGCGCTTCCAATTCCGTGACGGCCGCAAACTGGCCGTTGAACACCACCGGCTCGCCGGTGTTCCGCTCCAGCCGGATCTGAGTCTCGATCAGAACGGATCCGGCCGCGCCGCCTAGTCCCCCGAGGCGTCCCGGCATCCCCACGGTACGTAGATTGAGCGCTACGAGGGTGGCTGCACTGATCACCGTGCAGTCGGCGCCAGTGTCGACAAGAAACTCCGCAGGCTGCCAGCTGCCGTCACCGCTGAGGATCTCGCCGCGAATCATCGGACGTACAATGCCATCGTCGCATTGCCGCCACTCACCATTGATTCGCATAGATGCGAGCCAGCTTTTCCTTCGGGATGTAGCGGATGAAGCTGCCGTCGTCCTCGGGGTGCGCGGCCTTGGCCAGCGCAATGGCCTCTTCCGGCGTGTCGGCGACGAACAGCTCCTCACCTGCCACGCAAACGCACTTACCGCGGTGGCGCGTGTAGACCTCCCTTGCGTGCGCTTCCAGGAATGCGGAGTTGCGGTCGAACCGTTCCCGCTGCGCCCGTGCCCTGGCGATCTCGTGGCGGTCGGTGACCTCTTCCATTACGACTGGCGTTGCCATGACCTGATTGTGCCACTGAACAAGGCGACACGGCAAGCACATCAGTGCGCTGCGCCGCTGCGAGGCTCTCGGGAAACATCGAGTGCGATGATCGGGACGGTAATCTCCCGCCGTGGGCGCGTGCACGCTCCCGCGTGCCGGCAGGCATTGCGAGAAACCGCCGCGACGCTACAAAAGTGATGGCAATTCGTCCGCCGAGCGCAGCCCCGCGTCTGCGACTCTGCGGCGTCGCACCACGTACCACAAGGAGCCCAAGGAGCGATTGTGCCATTCAGTAGTCTGCAGCTTCATCCGAACCTTCTCAAAGGGCTCAAAGAGCTCGGCTTCGTCCGCCCGACTCCGATTCAGGCTGACGCTATCCCGCCGGCGCTGGCGGGGCGCGACGTGCTCGCCAGTGCCGTCACCGGCAGCGGCAAGACCGCCGCGTTTCTCTTGCCGATCCTGCACCAGCTCATCGACCGCCCACGCGGCACGACGCGCGCCTTGGTGATCACGCCGACGCGCGAACTGGCGGCGCAGATTCTGGAGGATCTCAACGACCTCGCGGTGCACACGCCGATCACCGCCGCGGCGGTCTACGGCGGCATCGCGATGGGGCC
>Ga0209415_10019045_pt1 | contig 10788 bp, 4 predicted proteins | sample PeaSoiSIISIP2007_FD_187696 | JGI IMG/M metagenome (GOLD analysis project Ga0209415, IMG submission 187696) | Peat soil microbial communities from Weissenstadt, Germany - SII-SIP-2007 (SPAdes) (version 2) | ecosystem: Environmental > Terrestrial > Soil > Wetlands > Peat | place: Germany... | reverse complement strand
CCCGCCACCCAGGCCGGGCCGGCGTCCATCTGGTCCGCATACGACGCCCGCTGGACTTCATCGTCGAGATGGATGTAGCCCCTATCCCGGACCCCGTGAGCGATCGCAGTCCCGACGACGCCGTTCATCCGGGCCTTCCCTCTCCAGATGATCCAGGTGGGAAGCGCCGCTCTCGCCGGATCGTACTCATCGATCCGGTCGAAGGCTGAGGCGAAGGCTTCACCAGTGAGCTCGTCCACAAGGTCACGAAGCTCGGGATCCGGAATTGGTGCCCCGGCCGCGCTGTTTTGCCAACGGGCAAGCTGCAGCAGGGTGCCGAAGACGTAGTCGTAGTAGATCGACCACATCTCGCCCTGCGCGATGGGCTCCCGCTGTCGCAGGAGCGGCAGCAGTGGCTTCCAGCGATCGTCGGTCACTCAGGCCGCCCGGTGTCATCAAGGTAAGATTCGCTCATCCTGAAGGGATTATTGCCTCGATCCCGCCCTCTCCGTCGCGCCTGAAGGTACTGATCGCGCTATGAGATGCCGAGGCTGCTTCCGGCCCCGCTTCCCGGTCCTGCTGGCAGGCCACCCACAAGTCCACGTGGCCCGGCCCGCGCCCAGCACGTCCACGCCGGGATCGGCAAGCTACGACAGCCACCCCCCGCAGGTCCCCGGCGTACAGCTCGCCCACGACCGCGGCAGCCCAAGTACCCCGAGTCGGTCGGCCGACGGCGGCTACGAGCTCGTGATCTGTCATGCCGGGGATGGTAGCGGCGGGGTGATACAGCGGGTTATCGAGATGGGACTACAGGTCTCATACAGCGCCAAGATCAACTCAGCTGCTTAGCGTGACTGGCTGTTCCGTTGCTCATCGAGGTTTAACCCCAACGAGAACGCAGGAGCTATCCATATGGACAGCTAGCGGGTCGTCTGCTGCACCGGCGTTGCTGCCGGGCTGGCCGGTTTAGTCGCCGGCCTCTGTGTCGGCCTCCCGCGCCATGCTGGGACCCCCTGCCAGCGGGAAGAGGCGGCGTGCTTCGCTCACTCCAGGACGATCTCGACATGCGCTCCGCTCTCCTCGAGCGGCTCGATGACGCCATTCCGCAGATCCACCCGGTCAAGCCCTTCGTCAGGTGCCGTCGCTTCGATCCTGATCTCCACCTGGACTTCGCCGGCATTGTCGCGGAGCCAGGAGAGCGCGCGATTCAGGTCGAAGAAGCCGGCCTTGCCGACGGTGGCCTTCACCTCGACGCGGCCGACCGTATCGGCACGCTTGCCCGGCGGCGGCTGCGAGACCGTCGTCCCGGGGGCTCTGGCCAGCTGCTCCGTCACCGCCAGATCAGGGGCACCGGCACCTGCCGGTACGGTATGCCAGTCTTCCGGCCTCGCACCGTCTGCAGCGTGCGCGGCGCCGAGCAGGCGCTGGGCATAGCCTGCCTCCAGCAGTGCGGCGTCTCCGGAAAGGTCGATCTCCTCGCCCGGCAGCACTTCGCCGATGCGGACCAGCTTCGGATCTCTCACCTCCGTGGTGCCGTCGCCGCGGACCAGTCCCACGGCGTATCCGGCCCGCGCCCCAGCTACCGCGTTCGAGACTGCCTCGGCGACGACCCGGCGGGTCCAGACCTTGGTGAAATCGAAGTACGAGTAGAACCAGTCAACGAGGTCGCTGAGGACCACGGCGGCATTGTCCGGACCCAGCCCGGCCAGGGCAAGGAGCTTGTCGACCGTCACGGTACTGAAGACGCGGTGGCTGAGAGCATCTACTACCCGCTCGTGCAGTGATCGCCCGGCAGTGAGCAGTGATCGCAGGTCCGTGGACTCGAGGCTGTATGCCGCTTGACCGCCGCGATCCTTCAGCGGTATCACGACGCTCGCGTAGCCACGGCCGACGGCCGTCGCCGCTGTTCGCTGGCTGGTCTCCGCCTTCTCCTTGAGCTCGGCGGCCTGCTCAGCGGAGAAGCCGTACTTCGCTTTCTGGCGCAGCAAGGACTGCGCGGCCAGCCACGATCGGGCGGCCTGCCGGGCCTGGTCGAACTGCCCGCCGTCGGGCACGACGAGTGCAAGCGCGTTCTGGTAGCGCCGCGGCCCGGAACGGGACTGCTCGACGAAGCTTGCGAGCGGCGTTCGTTCTGGCGCCCAGTCGGGGTGCAGGTATGCCACTGAGAACAGCGGCTTGCCATCGTCGATACCGCCAGGCCCGTCGGGCCACACGACGACGCCGCGGCTTCCCTTCAAATGCTCCTCAAGCTGTTCGCGGATCGTATCGAGCACCTCTGCGCCAGTGAACTTATTGGCCTCATCGCGCACGAGCTTGGTGAGGTTCGGCGTGGGCTCGAAGCGGTATCGGCGCCCCGTGTAATGCAGATAGAGCTCCTCCTCGCGCAGGTCATGCAGCGCCGCGACAAGCACGTTGCGGTCAAGCCCGGGGGCCAGCGTCGCCGCGACAAGGTCCGTTTCCAGCACCCCGCGGTCTTCGCCCTCGCGCGCGCCGAAGCTGTAGAGCATGATCGCCGTCGCGGCCCGGCTCCCGATGGCAAGCTGGGCGAGCGCGGGACTGTCCGCGCCGAGCCGCCGGTCCACGGTCATGGCGCCCGAGCCGCTGGCAGTGATGTCGCTGGAGAGCACCGAGGTATAGCGCTCGCGCTCACCGACCTGGCTGAAGAACGCACCCCGCGTGGCCTCATCGGCCAGGTCCACCTCACCTGGGCCGATGAGCGGGCCGTCCGCGCCTTTCTTCCACAGCGCGTGCACGGTGCAGGCGAGGAACTGCAGCGCGCCCCGGGTCCGCTGGTAGCTCGGCAGCGACCCCCAGCGGTGATACATCAGATCGAGCAGCTCCGGGTGGAACGGGTAGGCGGCGAGGATCCGCTGCTCCAGCAGCCCGGCCTCCGCGGAGGCCTGCCGGCGCGCGTCGTCGGTCTCCGCATGGGCCTCAAGCTGGCGGCGGTGCAGGTCGGCGTACGCTCGCGCCACCGTGTGATGGACAGCGACATCGCCGAGGTCCGCGAACAGCCGCCGCTGCACGACGCGCATCACCTCATCGCCCGAGATTGGCTCTCGCTTGGCGTCGATCCGGGACACCAGATGGTCCAGCTGCGTGAGCAGCCCCTCGGCGCCCACCGCCTCCCCCACCGAGGCTTGCAGGCTGTAGACCATCGCGGCGCGCGGATGGGTGTTCACGGCCTCGGTGAGCGCCTGGATGAACAGCATCGCCTGACGGCCAGCACTGGACTCACCGCGTTCCACCGCCATCGCCTTCTCGACATATGCCAGCACCTCGTCGAGCAGCACAAGCACCGGTCCGTCCCCGAGCACCTGCCGCAGCGTCTCACCCCCTGGCGCGGACCCGGCGAGATCATGCTCGGCCACCAGGTCGTAGCGGCCGAGCTGAGCGGCGAGCTCGCCCCACAGGGTGCGCGTCTCGGCGCCACTCGCGGACATGACGCTCAGCGGGTCGAGTTCCTCGCCGGACAGCACCGCCACCTGAACCGGACCGGGGTCGGGCAGATCAGCGAACTCACGAAGCGACATTGATGGGGCGCGGTCGCGGGCAAGGTGGAGCAGGGCGACCAGGGTGTGCGTCTTGCCGCCGCCGAACGGGGTGCGAAGCTGTAGGACCCGGTCGCCCGGCCCGCCGCCCAGGACGCGGCACACGTCCAGCAGCAGCTCGTGCAGTGCGGTGGTCAGGTAGGTAGCGGCGAAGAAGAATTCAGGCCGCGTGTACACGTCGGGCACGCCTGGCCGACGTCGGAACACGCCCGCGAGGTTGGCTGCGTAGGTGCCCATGTCGAGCGCGCCGCTCCTGACGTCCTCGTGCGGCCGGGCTACGGTGGTCCAGGGGGCGAGACGGTAGGCGCCGTTACTCATGCGAACGCTCCGGACGGGTTGGCAGCCCCGCGCATTGATGGCCCGCCAGCTGTTGCCGGCGGCAGCGCAGGAGCACACGCGAATTACTCATGACTGAACAGGCTGTCCTCGACGAATCTCCGCCAGGACACCAGCAGTCGCTCGGCAGCGGCGGCCTCGCGCGGTTTCGCTCCGTCGCTTCCAGTGCGCAGGGCCTTGCCGGCAAGGGCCTGGATGACCTGGCGCAGCAGTTCGGTGTCGGGCCTGGCGTCCAGCAGGTAAGCATGCAGCTCCGATGGCCGGTGCTCGGCTCGCCAGAGCAGCCCGTGAGCGGTATCGAGAAGCGCTGGAGGGCCGCTTCCCTCGCCGCGGGTCCCGAGATGGGGATCGTTGCCGCGATCCTCGAAGTCCCGGAGAGTGACCATCGATCCCTGCTTACTCACCAGCGGGTTGTGGCCGCCGGTGAGCCCTTGCTGGCTGTCGAGGTCGACGCCCGTCATCCGCGCGAGGTTGTTGGCTTCGTCAAACGGTATGGCCACGTAGCCGTAGGAATACTGTGCGGCGAGGTAGTAGCGCGTGACGGGGTCGGCGCTGGCGAGTGAGCCGAAGATCGCGTCCAGAACTCTTCCCTGAACGACGGCCAGGAAGCGCTCGGCAGGCAGCAGCTCGCCGTTGTCCTGCTCGACGCGCTCGTACCGGGTCAGCGCGCGCAGGCCCGCGCCGACTGTGGCGATGACGAGGTCGGCGCCGGTGACGCCGAGCTGCTGGAGCCGATCGAGCCGCTCGGCGATGATCTTGTCGAGTTCTGCCAGAACCTCAGCCTCACCGCCCACACCCGCGTCGACTAGCCGCTTGCGCGCGACGAGGAAGATCGACGAAGCGAGGCTCGCGGTACCCTGTCCCACCGACCGCTCCGGCATCTCTGTGTCCAGGGGCCACGCTTCGGTGATCGTGAACCCAGCGGTGCGAAGAGCCTCAACCAGGGTTGCCCAGCCGAGCGTGGTCTTGTGCGCATAGATGCAGACGAGCGGTGCGCCGGGCTTGAGCACCCGGTGTGCCTCCGCGAACGCGTCGGCCATCATCTGCTCGTAGAAAACGCGCGCTTGGTCCTTGTGGCCGTGGTGCCGGTACGGGGCCACGACCGCCTCGTTGCGTTTCGGGGTGAGCAGGCCGCCGAGATGATCCGGGTAGAGGAAGCCGACGCTGCGCTTGAGCCAGACGTAGAAGAAGTCGGATAGATCGGCGTAGGAGATGTTGTCGTAGTACGGCGGATCGGTGATGACGGCGTCCTGGCTCTCGTCCGCGAGCGGCAGGCTCGTCGCTGAGCCCCGGACGCACCGAGCTGGCTGGCCGACAGCCAGGCTCTCGATCAGGTCGGCGGTCTCGTTCAGGTACTTGCGAGCGTCGCCCGACGAGCCGCCGAACGGATTGGCTTCGGCGAAATCCCAGACCATGGGCAGCGCCTGCCGCGCGTAGGTGTTGGCCGCTCCCTCGTACGACAACGCGGCGATCCACCGGCACAGGGCACTGCAGTGGTCAGCGACCTTGTTGATGGCCAGCGCGAAAGCCGTGGCAGTTGCGGCTGCCCGGCCCTCGGCAGTGCCCTCCGACCGCATCTGGTCATAGACCTGGCGCACACCTGAGGCGAGCGTACAGAGTGCCAGAAGCTGCCTTGGAGTGAAGAGTTCTCCGTAGCGAGTGAGCCCGTACTCAACTGCCCAGAAGTTCTTTGTGTCCCCAACCGGTAGCAGCTCGTCGGGCGGTTGCACAGCGAGTTCAGCCAGCCGCGAGAGGCAATGAGCCTCGTCAGGCAACGCGTATCTCTCGACAGGCAGGTACTCGCGGCCCCGCCGCGACGGCAGGAGCACGACTGCTGCCAGCGGTGCAACGCCCATGCGGCCCGCCCGGCCCTCGGCCTTAACGTAATCAGCGGTCACCGTGGCGCCGCAAATGCGACACGTAGTCTGGCCGCGCGTCGAACCGTGAGTAGGGTCGAAGCCGAGCGAATCGGCTGTTGCGGCCACAGCGACCTGGTAGTCCACCTTGAGCGCGGTCCGGTCAACGATGGGCCTGAGCGCCACCATGCGCCCCTTCTTCTTACCTAGCCATGTCTGGCGCACGAGGTCGACGCGATGCTCAGCCAGCGCGGGGTTAGGACAGCGGACGGTGCGCGTCCACAGGTAGGCCAACGGCGTCCTACCGTTGGCGGAACCACCGAACAGATCCTCGTTGTCACCCCGCGCGACATCGGCGATTGGCGGGTAGAACTCAGCGAGCTTGTCCCAGGCGCTGTCGATCCAGACCTTGCCCCAGCGGCGGACATCATCGGCGAGCCCCGGATAAGCCTGGGGGAACTCGAGCATCATCCGCTCGATCAGGTGCGCGACGGGGTTGAGCTCGTTCGCGGTGACCTCGCACCCCAGCCGGGCAGCCTCCAGCGGGATCGCGCCGCCGCCCGCGAACAGGTCGACCACTTTCGGTGGCTGGCCGCCGTTCGCGGCCAGCACTTCCTCTCGCGCCTTGCGTATGGTCGCCTCCGGGCCGCCCCAGCGGCAGAGCGAGTCGAAGAACGTCGCCAGCTCAGCGGGATTGCGCTGGTGGCCGTCAGCCGGTAGCAGGGCGGCGTAGACCGCGGCCCGGGACGCGGCGAGAGGGCGTCTCGCCCACCACAGGTGCAGTGACGCGGGGTGGCCGATCCGGCCGCCGACCTTCTCGCTGGCGCTGGTCCGGCTGATCACGTCGATGGGAATGGCGTCCTCGATGAGGCGCTTCCCATTCAGCATCGGTTGGTCTGCTGTGGTCACGCGCGTGCCTCGATGCTGGCGGCGGGCACCCGGTAGCCGGTGATCTGGTTGATCTCGGCGACGTTGCGCAGCGTGCGGAACGGGTCCTGGATGCGGACGAGCCGGGGCTGGCCGCTGGTGGCCTGGTAGGCGACGTAAAGCCAGAATCCGGGCCCCCACCGCTCCGCGGCGTACCACTCGGTCCGGTAGAGGCCGACGTCACCGGCAGGTGCACCACGGCCCTTGACCTCGATGCGGCGCACCTCGACGTCGCCGCCAGGTACTTCCCGCACCGAGCGGATGTCGAAGCCGGAGCCGTCGTGCGCCGCGGACACGTCGGCCGGGGTCCAGCCGTCGGCGCGCTCGAACTGCATCGCCAGCGCCATGGCCGCGTCCTCGACCTCCTTGCTTGGCCGCCAGATCTCGTGGTCGGGAACCTGGGCCTGCGCCGCCGGGACGATGCTCGCCGTCCCGAGATAGCTGACCGTGCCGGCGCGGACGACGCCGAGCCGGGCGAAGCCGTCCAGTTTCGCCTTCTGCCGGTGCTCGAGCTCCTTGAGCCTGTTGAGGGTCGTGTCGCGCTGCAGCCGGTATGACTCCTCTCCTTTGGCGACCTTGGCGTCGTAGCCCGACCATCGGTCTTCCAGGCGCCGCCGCTGCGCGGTCATGGCCTCCTGGAGGTACGCGCGCCGCACGTCGGCCTGTTCCAGCCGGGCGGCCCGCTCGGCGCTGGTCTGTGGCATCTGGACGTTGACACGCACCCAGTTCTCTGCTGCCTTCACCAGGTCCGGGCACGGCGTCTCGGCCGTCCGGCCGCTCGCCGGGGTGAGCGTGTGCAGTATGTCCGCTGGCGCACGGCGCAGCTCGTCCCGATCCTCAACTACAGCGACGACTTCCGCGTATGCCGGCTCGGGGCGGCCGCGCTGGTCCTCGCCGACGACTTCATAGCTGAACAAGTGGATGTTGTAGGGCTCGGTTGTCGCCGGGTCGACGAAGACGGCCGCGGACTGCGGCACGCCGCGGGCTTCCAGATCGCGATCCAGCGACTCGGCGGTTGCGGCGAATAGCGGGTGCCCGGGCGAGCATAGGACAGCGTCGCCGTGCTCTGCCCTGTCGCGTTGCTCCTTGCGGAAGGTGAGCTTGCGGTACTCGCCATCTGGCCGACCGACGCGGGTGACGCTGTTCAGGTCGTCGCTGCGCAGCGCGAGGGGGACGTGCTCGATCCGCAGCAGGGTGTCGGCGCGGCGCTCTACCCGCAGCCGGACCTGCTCAGCGGCGTCCAGGAAGTATGCCTCGACGTACTCGGGCATGAGGCGGCGCTCTTCGCTGGTGAAGTCGCGCTCGCGCACCCATTCCATGTCGACGTGCCGCCTGGCCAGCGCGATGCCGGTGGCCTGCTGGTACTCCTGGTATTTCTCGGCGGACATCCGGTTGATCTGGGCCTTGGCGGCGTCGATGCGGTTCGGGTTGAGCAGCGTGTCTTTGACCAGCCGCTCGAAGTCGATGCCGTTGAGGGTGAGCAGGTCGCCGATGACGTCGTACACGCGGCCCTGCAGGGCGGTTCGCATCGTCTCCAGCTTCGCGTGGAGCCGTTCGAGCAGCTGCCCCTCGACCGTGTTCGTGGCGCAGAAATTGAAGATGTAGCAGTCGTGCTCCTGGCCGATCCGGTGCACGCGGCCCATGCGCTGCTCCAGCCGCACCGGGTTCCACGGCAGGTCGTAGTTGACCATCAGGTGACAGAACTGGAGGTTGATCCCCTCGCCCGCCGCCTCGGTGGCGATGCAGATCTGCTTGTTCAGCCGGAAATCCATCTGGATTTTCTTGCGCTCCGTCGGCGGGATTCCGCCGTGGATCGTGCAGACCGTGTAGCCCCACTCGCGCAGGTGCTTCTCCAGGTACGCCAGGGTGTCGCGGTGCTCGGTGAAGATCAGCAGCCTGCCCCGGCCGTCCTCCAGCTCGTGCAGCTCGGACTGCTTCAGGCACGTCTGCAGTGCGGCGAGCTTGCGCTCGGTGCCCATCTGCTGCACGCGGTCCGCATGACTGACCAGCTGCCGCAGCTCGGCCACCTCGGCCCGGAGCGCCCCAATCTCCTGAGCGCCGGTAACAGCCGTGGCCAGCTCGTCCTCGGTCTGCTCGTCGACATCGTCGTAGCCGATCTCCGGGTCCATGTCGGTGTCGTCGCTGACCTTCGGCATGCCCCCGAGCTCCGCCAGCCGACGGCGCCGCTCGGCAGGGCTCATCCGCTCCAGCTCATCCGCCCGCTCCTCGAGGCGCCCGGCTCGCTTTGCCAGAGAGGAGCGGATAGCGCCGAGGCTCGAGGCAAGACGGCGCTGCAGCACCGTCCGGGCCAGCGCGACCGCCGACCCGCGCCCGCCGGCGGCGGAGGCACCAAGGTAGGTGTTGACGTAGCGGGTGACCGTGTCGTACAGCTCCTTCTCCGCGGGCGAGAGCTGGAACGGCTGGGTCAGCACGTGGCGCGGCACGAACAGCTCGTGCCCGTTCTCATTGACCAGGTCCTCCTTCTGCCGGCGAAGGAAGTACGGATTGCCGTCCTGCGAGATCTGCCTTTTCACCAGGTCCGGGGACGAGAACTGGTCTGGATCCAGCAGGCCGAGGAACCAGGTGAAGCGGTCCTCGTCGCCTGAGTGCGGCGTGGCGGTCATCAGCAGCAGCCGCTCAGTGCGCCCGGCCAGGCTCTCCGCCAGCGAGTACCGCCGGGTCTTCACCGCGCCGTCGTCACTGCTTGTGTACGCCGCGCACTTGTGCGCCTCGTCGATGACCACCAAATCCCACTCGGCGCGCAGCAGGTCATCACGGACATCATCACGCTTGGCGAAATCGATGCTCGTGATCACCATCGGATAGCGGTCCCAAGGGCTCCGTCCGAGCTGGTGGCGCACCTGATCGCTGCCGACGATCTCGAACTGCTCGTCGAACTTCTCGAGCATCTCGTCCTGCCACTGCGGTGTCAGCGGCGCTGGCGCCAGAATCAGGCACCGATCGACCACCCCGCGGAGCTTCAGCTCCTTCAGCAGAAGCCCCGCCATGATCGTCTTGCCAGCACCAGGATCGTCGGCGAGGACGAACCGCAGCCGTGACTGCGGGAGCATGTGCCGGTACACGGCCTCGATCTGGTGAGGTAGCCCGCGGACCCCGCTCATCGACACCGCGAACAGCGGGTCGTGCGCGAACGAAAGCTTGATCCGGTGCCCCTCGACCCAGCGGAACAGATCCCGTGCGTCGGTCTGCACCGGGGTCGGTCCCTGCTCGGCGAGAGCCAACTCCAGCTCTTCGCTGGTGACCTGCGTCTCGTCCGGGCGCCCCGAGCTGTGCCTGACCTTCAGCAGGTAGACGCCCGGCCCGATCTCCTCCACCGCATCCACGCGCACCGGGTGCGCGAAATGGCCGGGGAGCCTTACCAGCCGGTTCTTCGCCGTCTCACGAAGGTCACTCACCCGGTCCCGCCTCTGCTGCTGTCTCTCGACCTTGTGCCTGTCGGTGACGGAGTACGCGCCCACCTGCCCTGTTCGTTCGCGTAGTGACGGCCAGACTACAACTCGCTCCGCGCCGGAACGCGGCCTCGGATCGTTCCACCGCCGCGGTGTAGCCGGGCCGGCGGCAGCACCGCTAGCGGTGCTGCTCATGCTGCGTGCCGTCGTGTTTCCCGGGTTCGGACGATAGCCGCCGTCTAGCTCGCAAGATTTTCGGCGCGGCAGGCTGGGACATGCTGGCAGCCATAGTGACGATCTTCGATGCGATGGCTTCGGATACGGTTCGCCGGGCTGAGGGAACGCGGCGGCGGGGTCTCGGCCGCGAGGCCGTCCGCCTTCTCGAAGAAGCACACCCGGGGCGGCAGCTCGCGGCGTTCTCGCAGCGCGCGGACGAATTCTGGGGCGCCCTCGGGTGGCAGCGGCACATTCAGCTGAACCGCAACCCTCAGCTGTACCGCCCGCTCTTCGTGAGCCCGGCAGGCGTCCGATAGAGGATCGTCCATCGGACACTCCGCCGGCCGCCACCGGGAACTACGCCGCCGCACCTCGCGGCGTCTCAGTTAGGGTGTACGGTGATCGTGTAACGGATAGGTACCGTAAACGGACGAACGTTCGGAGAGGCGATCGGGTGGCGAATATCGGCTACGCCAGGTGCTCCACCCTGGCCCAGGACCTCACCGCCCAGCG
>Ga0209415_10019044_pt1 | contig 10789 bp, 8 predicted proteins | sample PeaSoiSIISIP2007_FD_187696 | JGI IMG/M metagenome (GOLD analysis project Ga0209415, IMG submission 187696) | Peat soil microbial communities from Weissenstadt, Germany - SII-SIP-2007 (SPAdes) (version 2) | ecosystem: Environmental > Terrestrial > Soil > Wetlands > Peat | place: Germany... | reverse complement strand
CAGTAATGCCGCGGGCAGGGCAAACCCCACACGGAGCAAGACCAAATAGGGAGGAAGTTCGCGGCTTCGGTTCTTTGAATCGGGGCTGCGGACACGTGCCGGCTCGGTGCGTCCAACCTTCGGGTAGGTCGCTAGAGCCGCGCAGCGATGCGCGGCCCAGAGGAATGGCCGTCCCGCAGGAGCAATCCGGCGGACAGAATTCGGCTTACAGGTCCGGCTGCCACAAAGCTTTCTTTTCAACTGCTTGCAAAACCCAAGTTTCGATTGTGACGCGGGTGTGACGCACCATCATTCGCTCGGCAGGAAAATAAACATCTTCCGCTGCTCTGTTTCTTGTCCGGAAAGCCGGAATCCTCGATATACTGGCAGATTCCACCCGAAGCGGGGCGAATGCGGACTGGACAATTTCCGAATAGCCGACGGTCTGCGAGTCGACGAAATGCCGGGGTTGCTACTCCCACTGGATACCGTTTCAACGGCTTTCTACTTCAGGTAACGATCAAACCAATCCAGCATTCGCTCGAGCATGTCAATCTGATGTTTTTCTTGTCTCGGCAGGTGTCCTTCGCCGGGATAGATGACCAACTCGCTTTCCACACCATAGTGTTTGAGGGCACGGTACAACGCACGGGATTGATTGACCGGATTATTCTGGTCGTTCTCGCCGTGCAAAATGAGCGTCGGTGTTCGTGCGCTGCGAATGTATGTGGCTGGGGAGTTGCGTGCAAAAACATCGGGGTGCTCCCATGGCGTACCGAAGTACCATTCATCATCGGCGGGAGAACCTTCAGTTTCAAATTCGAGGGTCTGATCAAATACCCCACCGCCGGTGACTGCAGCCTTGAAGCGATCAGTTTGCGTGATTGCCCACTGCGTCATTTCGCCTCCGTAGGACCAACCTCCGATGCCCAAGCGGTTCGGGTCGGTCTCCCCACGAGCGATCACAGCATCCACGGCTGCCATCAGATCCTTGAAGTCCCCGCCGCCCCAGTCGGCGCGATTCATTTTCAAGAAATTTTCGCCATAGCCAACCGATCCCCGCGGGTTGACCATCAGCACCTGATAACCTCTTGCGGCCAAAAGCTGAGGCCAAGCGTTGAACCAGAAATAGTCTGCAGAAAAGTTGCTGGCTGGTCCGCCGTGCACTAACAGGACGAGTGGTAGCTTTGCCTTAGAGGCAGGGCCGATCGGCTTCATCAGTGCAGCCTCGATTTCCGTTCCATCAAAGCTCTTGAAGCGGAAGATTTCGGCATCGGCGAGCCGAACTACGTCCCAGTCCTCCCTTTGTAAATGGCTTACCTGCCCGACAGTGCCGTCGATGTGCCGGATGAAGAGTTCGGGCAGGCGATTGAAGCCAACACCGACGAAAACTAACGTGCCGTCGGACGCGACGTCGAAGGCACGAACGGAATGAGGCAGGTTGATGGCCGTCGCGGCTCCATCGGAACCGATTCGGAAAATACGGTTGTGGAAGCCGTCAGCTACGCGAACCCAGATGGTGGAGTCGTTTTGCCACCTGGCATCGATGACCGCTCGGTCGATCGCAGATGTCAGATCGCGAGCTGTTCCACCGCTGACCCTCTGCAGGAAAAGATCATGAGGAATCGGCCCGGCGGCGCGGGTCGAGAGAAAGGAAAACTGCTTGCGGCCGGGTGAAGGTAAAAGTCCCGTAAACGGCTGATTGGGCTTGCCGAGGAGAGTGATTGCGGTGTCGGCCAGGGAAATGGTAAATAGAGCATCATTCCAGGTCTCGGCCTTGGGGTGATCACTCGCCATGACGAGGATCTGGTCAGGGCTTGACCAGTCGAAGTCATCGACCCGCCAGGCACCGCGAGTTATTTGGCGAATCTTTCCTGAAGCGAGATCGGCCACCCACAGACGTTCCAGATCTTGTTCGCGGTCAGCGACCTGGGCGTCATTGTCGGCATTACCTTGTTCTGGTTCTGCCGCCAAGTAGGCGATCTGTTTGCCGTCTGGGGACCAGTGGAAGTCACTTACTGCGGTCGCACTGTTCGTGACGGGGTGGGCCTCGCCTCCACCGGCCGGCATGATATAGACCTGCATAGTCCCGGCACGGTTGGAAAGAAACGCCACACTATCGCCATCGGGTGCCCACTTTGGTGATCGGTCTGATTTCTGCGAGAAAGTGAACTGGCGCAATTCTCCTTGGCCGATATGAAGAAGCCAAAGGTGAGATTCCAACGCGGGCCCGTTCACCTCCGATACCACGCACACCAGCCTGGAGCCATCGGGCGAGAAATGGAGATCCGATGCACGACGAAACTTGACTGCACGCTCCGGGCTGAGCGGAATTGATGCCTGACTCGGGACATCTTTCTGGTGAGCAGTAGGTGCAATCGATAAAGCCGCAATGATGGCGAGACGCAGCAATCGCAGAGATGGTTTCATTGACTCATCGTAATCGCCCGTCGCCTAAGATTCTTTCATGATTGCAACATGTTGTCTGCGATTAACGTCTTTTGCGGCGGCGCGATAGCGCGCAGGAGAGACGCCGGTGGCAAGTTTGAAGATTTTGCAAAGATGCGCCTGGTTCGCGAAGCCAGCCTCCAAAGCGATCACCGCGAGCGGCGAATCGGACTCCATCAGCTTGCGCCTGGCAGTCTCGACGCGCAGCTTTCTAACATACTGCCCCACAGTACAGCCGTGGTGCTTCCTAAACTCGCGGGCTAAGTGAACGGGGTGAATCCCAATCCAGGCTGCAACCGTGCCGAGGCGCACCGACTCGTGATGATTTGCATGAAGAGCCTCTCGCGCGTTTCTCAACCAAATAGGGCTGTGACTGTGCCGATCAAGCCGTTGTTCGCGGATGAAACCAGCGGCAATCTCCAGCATGAGGCCTTCAATCGCGAGGGGACTTGCGAATTCTCCCAGCCGGCATTCTTGGTAAAGCCTCATCGAAAGCCAGGACATCTCCGCGTTGTGAAAACAGCGGGGTTGACCTGGTAAAGTTCCGTGATCACGAATGTGGTCCAGCCAGCCATCTGTCACCTCCGCAATCAGACAACGAAACCCATTACTCCCAGCGCTGTTGGTATGAATTTCGCCGGCGCGTCGAAAAAACAATTTGTGTTGACTCAAGTCCATCACCCCGCCGCTGAGCCGCTCTTCGCACTGTCCCTCGATAACAAAACCGATGCAGGTGTGATCATGAACATGCTTGGGAAGGGTAAGGTCGGGGCGATGGCGGCTGACGAGGATTCTGCAATTGGCGACATTATGAACACTCAGGATTTCTGCATGACCGGTCGGAGCAACCGAGTTTAATTTCACGGAGCCTCCCTTTTGCCAGCGCATATTATCTCTCGCTTTCGACGCTGCAGAGTAAGCCTCGATCCAACCACTACGCGCAGTTGTGACGCCGGTGTGACGCAAAACCTACCCACACTGCCAAAGTTGACATCATTGACACTTCACGGCGACTGATTTCAAATAAGTTGTCTGTTTGCAATGCAGTCCGGCGAATTCGGCTTACAGGTCCGGCTGCCAACAACATTCACCACTGACTTTGTACTCGCCTGTCTACCCCACGCGGGCGCAGTGAGAATCGCCACCAGGACGAAGCTTGCAATAGCTCCAAACCTAGGCAGCCGCACATGCCGTCTCCTTCTAGTCTCTTCTCCTTACATTAGGTGGCGTTGTCAGGTCATACGATGCTCGCGACCTATCGTCAGGCGATATATAGTGCCTCAGTTCGGGATTCGCGCTTTACCGACCAGCGGGTGTTTTGCCTCAGTGCTCCCGATCCGCACCGGGGGGTGAACGCCCGACAACCTGACCTTGGTCATGATCGAGGCGAACCAAGCAATTAGTGAAGCCAGGCGACAGAGTGCTACATTCAAAGCGATGCGGTCTGAGATAGAACAAGCGGTGCAGCTCTTACAGCGTGGTGACAACGCCGCCCTGGAGCAGGCACTGGCTCTGCTGCAAAATACCGTGTTCTCGTTCAGCATGCGCGTCTGCGGCCAGCGCCAGGACGCGGAAGATACCATGCAGGAAGTGCTCCTGAAATCGGTTCCGCACCTGCCCAAGTTCAACAGTCCCAAAGCCCTGGTGGTGTGGCTCTATAAGGTGGCAAAAAATCGCTGCCTGATGAGCCGGCGCCGGAGCAAGTTTGCTCCCAACCCAGACCTCTCGCTGGAAGAACTCATGCCGGATCGGAAGGAACTTGAGCAACTGGGGAGCGACGGCAGCATCAACCCCGAAGCATTCGCCATTCGGAGTCAGGAAGCGGGACGGTTGCGAGACGCGATCCAGCGGCTTCCGCCACAATACCGCATTGTTTTGGTGCTGCGCGATATGGAAGGGCTGACCGACGAAGAAGTGGCCGAGATCACAGGGCTGCGTTCTGGAACAGTACGAGTTCGTCTACACCGCGCGAGGTTGTTTGTCCGGAAGGAATTAATGAGAGCGTTGAAATCACGCCACTGGAGGGCCGCCGTCGCTTCGCGGGCGTCTTCCCAGGAACAGCCAGCTAACGAACAACCCAGGCCTGCCCGCTGCAAGGCCATGTTTGCAGAGCTCTCGAACTATCTCGACGAACAGCTGGACGATTCGCTTTGCGAAGAGCTGGAGCGGCACCTGGGCGGTTGCGAACCGTGCCAGGCGTTCCTGTCCAGTCTCGAAGCGACGATTGATCAATGCCGACGATCACCCACGGAAAGTCCTGACCACGAGAAAGCCACCGAACTACGCATGAAGGTACTGGCCGATTACGAACGCCTGGTCGCGAAAAACGTAAACCCGTATTCGATGGCTACGCGCCTGGATAGCTAGGAGCAGGTCGGCTTCACAGCGCGGCCTTGATCTCTTTTTCAAATACCGAGATGTCGGTTGCGCCGATATGTTTGGCCCTGATCCGGCCATCGCGCCCGATCAGGAACGCGATCGGCAATCCGAGAATCCCTCCGTAGAGTTCACCCATCTTTGCATTGCCCATCACCACCGGGTAGTTCATTTTGAAGCGGTGGTAGAAATCGCGCACAGGTTCCGGTCCGTCATCCATGGAGACGCCAATGATCTGCAAGCCTTGGCCGCCGTACTTGTTTTGAAGATCGACGAAATGTGGAATCTCGTCCCGACACGGATCGCACCACGTTGCCCAGAAGTCCAGAAGGACGACCTTGCCCCGATAGGATGAAAGATCGAGCCTTTGTCCCGTTAAATCGGGAAGAGAGAAATCGGGGGCCAGGGAATGTTCGCCGGAGCCTGCTCCCCCAATGCCGACGCGCACGCCATGATGACGGGTCATCAGATAAAGTCCCGCCACGACTACGATCAACGCTAAGCCGAGGAGAATCCATCTCTTCAATATGCGGACCTCAGCCAGGAAGCGTTCAGTTTCCTAGTCTCCCTTGGCAACTGGATAGCCTTTCTCGACCCAATCCGCGCCGAAGTTGTTCGCAATATAAAGAATTTTCACATTGGTGAAGCCCATGGCATGCAGCGCATCGTCGGCAGGCTTGACGTTCGGACAGTGGCTCCACGGGCAGCACCCGCAATACAGAACGATGAACTTGCTTCGCGGCAAGGATTCCACCCGCTTCCGCAAGGACTGCAAGCCACTCTCACTGGAGGCCGGACCGACGTATTCCGAGCCGGGAATGTGCGCCTGCGTGTAAAGGACGTGGGAACCCACTTGAATCATCAGCGGTTTCTCGCTCTTGGCAGACTGAAGAATCTTGACCAGTTCGTCGGGGTTAACCAGGCGCGACGCCGGGATGAGACTGGCTTGATAAGCCAGCGCCATGGATGCTAGTGCGATCGCGACGGTCCCAGAGATAAAGACAACGAGCATCTGACGAACCTTGATAGGAAGACTCATTGGAGTACCCTCCGCATTATCAATTCCTGATCATACAGTCCGCAACGAGAGGCGAAGAGTTCGCCAGCCGTCGGATACCGAAAATTTTCCTGTAACAAATTCCGTCTGTTTGCATTTATTCGTGTGCCTGATCGATAGGACCAAGCAGGAGGCAATCATGATCACAGCCAAAGTCGAACTGACTCAACCACTTAAGCAGCAGCGCCAATTTGTCGCCCAAACTGGAAGCGGTCATCACCTGCTGTTGGACGATGCCGCCGGAGGCACCGGCCCGAAGCCAATTGAACTGGTCGCCGCCGGATTGGCCGGGTGCACGGCGTTCGACGTGGTCACCATCCTCCGCCAGAAGTATCACCAAAAAGTTACCGGATACGAAGTGCGGGTCGAAGCCGATCAAGCGGAACGCCCGCCCCAGGTGTTTACGGTAGTGCGAATCCACCATGTGGTCACCGGTTTTGAAATTGACGTGGCGGCAATGGAGGAGGCGATTCGTCTCTCCGAGGAAAAGTATTGCTCGGTCGGGGCAATGGTGCAGAAGACCGCGAGCTTCCAAACAACCTACGAAATCGTGGAAGACAAGACAGAGTGGATGAAGCCGGCTCAGGCCGCAGGAGTGCAAGGTTGAAAACCTTGTTCAAAAAAACCTGGTTCAAAGTGGTTCTGAGCGTAGCTACGTTGTGGCTATCCTGGGTGCCGGCTTGGGCTCAGCAAGCGGCGCCGCCTCCGTCTCTGACCCTGCAGCAGGCAGTCACAATCGCGCTGGAGAAAAATCCACTGCGCAAGGCGGCGATCGCAGACACAAAAGCGGCCTCTGCCGGAGTTCGTGAGGCACGCTCATTCCTCATGCCTCACCTGAGTTTTTCCGAAACAGCGACTCGCGGGAATGATCCCGTCTACGTCTTTGGCGGCAAGCTGCGGCAGCAGCGCTTCACCGCTGCAGACCTCGCATTGAACAAACTGAACTCGCCTCTGCCCTTCGGCAACTTCGCCACCCGGTTTGGGGGAAGCTGGAACATTTTCGACTCATTCGCCAGCTGGCACGGAATCAATCAGGCCAAACAGATGAGCGAGGCCGTCATACACCAGTTAGACCGCACGGATCAGGAGATTGTCTTCCGGGTGCTCAGTTCCTACTACGAGGTTCTATTGGCAGCCAAGGAACTGGAAGTTGCCGAGCAGTCGGCCAAGACTGCCCAGTCGATCATGGACCGTAGCCAGACAAGATTCGACAGCGGGCTGACTGTAGAGTCCGATCTGCTGACAGCGAAGGTTCGCATGGCGGCGCGCCAGCAGGAAGTGATCCGGGCCAGAAACACTTTAGAGGAGGCGCGAGCGGGCCTGAACACTGCGATGGGCATCACGATTGAATCTGAGTTTCAACTCATCGGAGGATTTGCGGAGCGCCCGCTTCCTGCCCACACGCTACAGGATCTCGAGAAGCAGGCTCTCGCAAATCGGCCTGACTTGAAGCGCATCGCGTCAGAGGAAGCAGCCCAGCAGCAGAGCGTGGCGGTGGCCAAGTCGTCGTTCGGTCCGCGGGTGAACGCCTTTGCAGGCTGGGAACTGGATAACCCTACGTTCGTCGCCGGTGGCGGAGGCAACAACTGGCTGGGCGGGATCGAAGTGCAATTCGACATCTTTCAAGGCGGCGCTAAACGGGCGGAACTCTCCCGGCAGCGAGCTCTCGAAGAAAAGGTTGTGGCCATGAAGCAGGCAGCCAGCGATGCAGTTCGCCTCGAAGTGAGGCGAGCTTATTACGAGACGGATGCCAACCGGCAGCAGATCGAAGTGGCCCGAGCGGCCATCGCCCAGGCGCAGGAAAGTCTGCGCATCAACCAGGACCGCTACGACAGCGGACTGACCACAATTACCGATTTGTTGGGCGCTGAAGATGCGGCGCGCCGCAGCCAGACCGACTACTGGGAAGCCATTTACCACTTCCAGACCAGCTACGCCAACCTGGAGTTGGCGAGCGGAAGTTTGAATCCGCAGTCTCCCGTGGTGATGCCATGAATAACTATGATTTGCGAAAGCTGGCCTCAGGGGCTAAAGCCCCGATCCTTTCTAGTTCTTTCGGCACGGCTAAAGCCGTGCCCTTCCCTGGAACAATTCTTCTTTTCCTGAGCCTCATCCTGGCATTCGGGCTCGGCAGTTGCTCCAGTGAGCGAGAGCCGACGTCTCTTGCGCCGGAAACTGTGAGGAATATTCCTGTGCTCGCGGTGCAGCAGGCCAACGTGCCCGATTGGCTGGAAGCGGCCGGCACGGTACGCGCCGCACAGACCAGCGACGCCGCCAGCCAAATGATGGGGAACATCGTCGAGATCCGGGCTCACGAAGGGGACCACGTGCAGCGCGGACAAGTGCTCGCCATGATCGACGATTCCCAGCCGCGAGCTGCAGTAGACCGAGCGAGCGCAGCCGACCTTGCCGCCCAACAGCAACTGGTGGGAGCCGATTCCGACCTCGCCCTGGCGGAATCCACGCTGAAGCGTTACCAGAACCTCTACGAAAAGAAATCGGTGAGTCCGCAGGAGTTCGACGAGGTGAAAGCCCGTCAACAGGCGGCTCTCGCGCGTCGTGATATGGCAAAGGCCGGGCAAGCTCAGGCGCAGGCAACATTGAGTCAGGCACGCACGTCTCTGGATTACACGCGGATTCGGGCGCCGTTCGAGGGCGTCGTGACGGAGAAGAAAGCGGATTCCGGCACGCTGGCTTCACCCGGCATGCCGATCTTCACAGTGGAAGATGTGCGCCGCTATCGACTGGAGGCCACCGTCAATGAGAACGATCTCCGGTACGTGCGAACCGGACAGCAGGTCTCGGTCGCGATCGATGCTCTCGACAACGCGGGGCTGAACGGCAGGGTGGTGCAGATTGTCCCAGCTGCGGACGCCGTCAGTCGCACATTCCTGGTGAAGATCGAACTGCCCCCAGACACGCGGCTGCGTTCGGGACTGTTCGGGCGGGCCCAGTTTTCTCGCGGCGAGCGGCAGGCGCTGTTGATTCCCCGTTCGGCGGTAGTCGAACGTGGCCAATTGCAGGGCATTTACGTGCTGGACCAGAACAAGGTTGCAAGCTTGCGCTACATCACTTTGGGGAAACCTTCGGGGGCTGAGGTCGAAGTGTTGGCGGGCCTGCAGAACGGCGAGCGGCTGGTGGCCAAGCCGAGTGCAGTCGACCTGAATGGCAAGCGGATTGAGGTCCAGTAATGGATGACAGCAAATTCAAGTCGGCTATACAACCCGCGAAGGGCTTGCGCACGGCCGGACGCATTGCCCATGGTTTCATTGATTCGAAACTGACACCGCTGGTGATCGTCGCTGCGCTGCTTTTGGGTGCTTTCAGCATTCTCAAGACGCCGCGGGAAGAAGAGCCCCAGATTGTGGTGCCCATGCTCGACGTTTTTGTGCAGATGCCGGGCGCATCGGCGGACGAGGTGGCGCAGCGCGTCAGCCTCCCCATGGAGAAGTTACTGCGCGAAGTGCCGGGCGTGGAGTACATCTACTCGATCAGTCATCCCGGCGTGAGCATGCTGGTGGTGCGTTTCTACGTGGGCGCCAAAGAAGAAGACGCGATCGTTCAGACCTACAACAAGCTCTATTCCAACTTTGACCGGATCCCGCCCGGCGTTTCACAACCAATCATCAAGGTCCGCTCGATCGACGACGTGCCGATCATGGCCCTGACGTTGTGGGGGAAGGACTATGACTCCTATCGCTTGCGGCGCATCGCGGGTGAGCTGGAAAATTCACTCAAGCCACTCAACGACGTTTCTGAGACCAGGATCATCGGAGGACAGCCGCGGCAAATACGAGTCGTGCTCGACACGCAACGGCTCGCGGCTTACGGCCTTACGCCGGTCGCCATCGTAGGGCAACTCCAGAACGCGAACAGCCGTGGCCAAGCTGGTAGTTTTGCTCGCGACAATCGCGAGTTTCAGGTCGAAGCAGGCACTTTTTTCACGAGTCTCGAAGACCTGCGCCAGGTTGTGGTCGGGGTTCACGCCGGGCGCCCCGTCTACTTGCGTGACGTAGCGGAGAAACTTGAGGACGGTCCGGCCGAAGCCAACACCTACGTGTTGTTTGCAGACGGTGCCGGTGTAGAGGTGGGTCTTCGACCCGCCCGGTCGGGTCAAAGACCCGACCCCACACAAGAATATCCCGCGGTCACCATCACACTTTCCAAGCGCAAAGGTACGAACGCCACCGACATTTCCGAGCGCGTGCTGGACAAAGTCAACGCGCTGCGTGGCTATGTGCTTCCCAATGATCTGAACGTCACCATCACGCGCAACTATGGGGAGACGGCGAAAGACAAATCCGACGAACTTCTCAAACACCTTCTGATCGCCACATTGTCGGTCACATTCCTGATTGCACTGGCGCTGGGCTGGCGGGAATCAGGCGTCGTACTTCTGGCAGTGCCGGTCACGCTCGCCCTCACGCTCGCCGTCTTCTACCTGTATGGCTACACCCTGAACCGGGTAACGTTGTTCGCGTTGATCTTTTCCATCGGCATCCTGGTCGACGACGCCATCGTTGTGGTCGAAAATATCGTGCGTCATTTTCGGTTGCCGGAGAGCCGAGGGCGATCCTTATCTGAAGTCGCGGTCGAGGCGGTGGACGAAGTTGGCAACCCCACGATTCTTGCCACCTTCGCAGTCATCGGCGCGATCCTTCCTATGGCCTTCGTGCGCGGCCTGATGGGTCCGTACATGCGCCCGATCCCGGTGGGAGCATCGGCGGCCATGTTGTTTTCGCTGATGGTCGCTTTCGTGGTCTCTCCGTGGGCGGCATTGCGACTGCTGCGGAAACATGCGGGCGAAAGCGGCCATTCCCCGCACGAGACCGAAGGTTGGACCACACGCCTATACCGCCGGATGATGAACCCGCTCATCCGCGACGCGCGCCGCCGCTGGATGTTTCTTGGTGGTGTCGTGTTGTTGCT
>Ga0209415_10019043_pt1 | contig 10789 bp, 6 predicted proteins | sample PeaSoiSIISIP2007_FD_187696 | JGI IMG/M metagenome (GOLD analysis project Ga0209415, IMG submission 187696) | Peat soil microbial communities from Weissenstadt, Germany - SII-SIP-2007 (SPAdes) (version 2) | ecosystem: Environmental > Terrestrial > Soil > Wetlands > Peat | place: Germany... | reverse complement strand
TGATCTCGAGCGCTATGTGGTCGAAGCAGGTTTTGAGGACTTTCGCCCCCACACATACGGGTCTGTCCTGGTATTCAGTGCCCGCAAAAGGCCGGCAGAGCACTAGAAGAGGGGGCTAGATCGGGTAGCCAGCAGGACGAAAGTGGACGCTTGTTCCAAAGCCTCGAATGGGATAGCAGGGTCAATGCACCATTGATGAAGTTCTCGGAGTATCGTCGGCTAACCGGTATCAGCCGCACCTCGTGACCCTGCTCTCACGACGTGATTACCCAATCGACCAGCGCGGGCACGGCAACTTGGGAAGATATCGAAATTTCGTTCTTGAGTGACGAGCGGGTTCAGATTCGCAACAGCGCAAAGCTTGAAACACTGAACTATTCTGAGTTTGGCTTTGAGGATCGCAGAAATGGAAAGCCAAATCAGGCTTGGGTAACCTTGCGCGTGTTGGCCGAACAAAGTGGTCTGATCCAAGCACCGACCAAGGCGCATCGGGATTGGTCCCGAGTAGAAAAGCGAATCCAGGAGATAAGAGAGATCTTTCGGAATCACTTCGGCATATCCACCGACCCCATCCCATTTGTCGAAGGCACAGGATATCGCTCGCTTTTCAAAATCAGATGCAGCATCTCCTTCAAGCATTAGCGAATTTTCGTCGACCGCAAGGAGGAAATTTCCAGTTCGCCTATCTCCCCGATTTTTCAAGAGATTACGCACAGTTTTCGACGAAAACTGATCTCCCTTGGCGAATTTTCGCCCTTTTCCAGTGAATGAGTTCACGGAGAGGTGCTGCTACAATCCGAGTCCAAGGGCAACGGGTCAACGGGCCAAGAGAGGTATCAATGGCCCGAAGACGCTACCAGAAGGGGAGCCTCGTTCCCAATCGAGGTATCCCCACAAATGGGCTCTGGGTTGGTAGGTGGCGGGAAGACGTGATTCAGCCGGATGGAACGATCACACGTCCGTACAAATGGGTTGGTCCTGGGAACGATCCAGGACTGCCCTACGCGGAAACTCGCGCTGCGTGCCTTGGAAGCTCGTTTGTCTACCATTAACAGTCCAACCTACCGGGCGAGGCCGAACGCCGCGTTTGCGGAATTTGCAAATCGATGGGACGCAACGGTCCTTTCCCAACACAAACCGAGTACACAGAGCGCGATCAAGAGCCAGTTGCGGAGATGGTTGTTGCCGAAGTTGGGCGATTGCGCGCTCAAAGACCTGGATGGTCAGAGATTGCAGGCATTTATTTCCAAGTGTGACTGCAATTCGAAGACAATGCGGAACCTTGTGGCCACGCTTCGCATGATGTGGAACATTGCTCGGGCATGGGGCTATGTTGTTCATAACCCTTTTGACGGGCTAGTCCTGCCGAAGCGGGACCTAGTTCGCGTTCACACGTTCTCGCTGGAGGAGACACAAGGTATCATCAATTCCGCCAGTGAGCCCTACCGGACGTTCTATTCGATCCTGGCCGAGACCGGAATCCGAGGTGGCGAGATTTGCGCCCTGAGGATTGCGGATTTGGATTTAGAAAATGCCGTGATTTACGTTCGTCAGAGCGTTTGGCGCGGCCAGATCCAGACGGTAAAATCCCGCAAGGGCAATCGCCGCATGCCCATCTCAGCCAGATTGGTGGAATGTTTGCGCTTTTACTTGCGGACTTGGCGACCAAATGCGCTGGGTCTGCTGTTTGCAACCAAAGGGGGTACACCCTGGGATCACAGCTTGGTTCGGAAACGGAAGTTTCATCCGTTGCTGACCAGGCTTGGCATCCCGAAGTGTGGGTTTCATGCCTTTCGGCATGGCAACGCCACATTGTTGGACCAGATCGGCGCTCCGATGGCAGTCCGACAGGATCGCCTCGGGCACGCCGAAGCGCAGACAACGATGGGGTACACGCACGCTGTCACAGCCGATGAACGAACAACCGCAGATGACCTTGGGAGAATTCTGCACGTTACTGCACGGAATGAACAAAAAGATGAGCCAGCACCAAGAATGCTGACCCTTTTGATTCAATAACATGGTTTGGTTGCGGGGGGTGGATTTGAACCACCGACCTTTGGGTTATGAGATCCCCAATTAACAGAATCTAATGGACTTACGCGGCGCAAAGAGTAACGTAATGTCCTTGTTTGGAACCTATCGGAATGGTAACTGCCCTCTCGTTGCCCTTGTGGCGCAGGGCCAACAAATCTCGCGGCGCTGCGTCGGAAAATCGGCCGTCTCCTAGATACTGACGATCGTGCTGTTTGGATAGTAATGGCTGAGAATCTGCCGGAAATCGGCTCCGTCGGCGGCCATCGCTTGCGCTCCCGACTGGCATAAACCAATGCCGTGACCTTGTCCGATCCCTTCCACCAGTATCTGACCGTTTTGTTTTTTCACGATGAAATCGTTGCTGGGAATCGTGTTCCAGCCGAACCGGCGTGCAGCACGGAGGCGAGCGGGTTCGTTGGAACTGCGGAGCCCTTTCGCATCTTCGGCGGAGATGCGACTCGACCAGCGAACTGGATGCTCGCGGCAATGCTTGCACTCGACATTATAATAAGGATACGCGGCCTCGGGGAGAGCTAATTCCGCTGGCGTGTGCGTGCGTCCCGAGCAACTCCGCGTGTACATAGCAGCGAACGGTACGGAGTTGTGGGCGAGAACCATATCGCGCGTAGCTTCGGCGGCATTCGCGGCGGCTGTGCCTGGTGCAGGAGGCTCACGCAGGAACTGACAATGGGTAGTGTCGCAGAAATCGAAATCGTAATGGCGTCCGTGGCTGGAGACAAGGTACGAGCGAGTGGCGACCGCTTGCGCTTTAAGTGCCTCGAACGGTGTTTCGGGCGTGTTCTCGGCGGCCACGATGGAGGCGACGGCGACCTCTCGGTCCATGGTCACGATGGCGAGCAGATGCCCGGCGGATTGCCTAATCTCGAGTGTGCCGCGGTAGTGGCGTGTGATCTTGCCTGGAACGGCGAGAACAAAATCTACGGGCTCATTCTTGCGTCCCGCGATCGTTAGACTGTGTGCGCGCACAGTCCGCGTTCCCGATTGCAGAACTATCTCGCTTCCTTTGAGCAGGACGCTTACAGTGTGCACGCCGGAACTGTTCTCCAACACGATGCGTTCCTCGCCAGCACGCACAACGAGCGCGTGCCCCTGAGGCGGACTGATCGTGAGTTGGCGCGGATGAAAGAGGCCAAGAACACTGATGCGGACGTTCGCCCTATCTGAGTTGGATGGTGGAACTTGCGCGTAGCCGAGTGACCAGGACGAGATGAAAATGAGAGCGATGGCGAACGCGAAGACCGGCTCGCGAAATCCGCGGTGAGCCGATCTTCGAGTCGGATTGACGTCGATCTGCATGCACATCTAGCAGTTATTAGATCATTCTTTGAAGCCACCCTCGATCCGACGCAGCATCAGGCCGGCAGTTTTCGCCGCCTGCGCACCGGGAACCCCATGGACACGGACCATTAACAGAATCTGCGGCGGATCGGCGGGCGTGAGGACGATCGCGAAGCCATCGCCAGGTGCGCGCGGCGAGTGCGTACAGGGCGCGGTGCCGGTTTTTGCAAGGGCGCCATGGAATGGGAGGGCACGGTCCACTTCGACGCCAGTTCCGTGCTGGGCCGACTGCGCCATTCCCGCGAGAATTTCGCGAACCCCGGGCTGCTCGCCTCGTCGAAGGAGTTCAAGGTAGGCCCGCGCCATTAGAGCCGGAGAGATGCGCCAGCTACTGCCAATTCCGGCAAGCGCGGGACCGGTAGCATCACGGTGCGGAGGCTCGATTCCGAACCGTGCCGCAATCGGCGCGACATCCGCAGCGATCAGGTTCGCGGTTAGCATGCGGAAGTACGAGTTGCAGGAGTAGGCGATGGCCGAAGTCAGTCCGATTTCACCATGCCCGCGAGGCAGCCAGCATCCGGTCGCGGTCCCACGACAGATGTGCGAAGGATAGTGGAAATCGTGCTGCTCGCCATAGGCCAGCGCGGTAAAGGGTTTCACGAGCGAACCCAGCGGAATAGGCGAGTCGATGCGCTCCCAGCGCGCCGTGAGCACGCGGCCGGTGCGAGCGTCAAGCAAGAGAAAAGAAATGTCGCGGCTGGGGAAATCGCGGTTCAGCGTTTCTGCTGCGGATTGCGCGAACAGGCTTGACTCCGGGCCTGCGTTGCTCTCGGACGCGGCAGGTCCGGCGCGGCTGCTTGAAGGAAGCAGTGCCAACAGCAACGCGCACATAAGAAGTGCAGTCTGCTTCATTGAGCCCAATCGTAAACAATGGTCTGTCGTTCTTTGTTTCCTTCCGAGCGAACCTCGATTGTTTCGGCGGACACGGCCGCCAAGGTTGAGCTGAGGCTCGCCATATTGTTGGAGAAAAATTGCGGTTCGCCCCTGCGCCTCTCATAGTCTGTAACATTGTCTGCAACGTTCGCGCTGGGCCGGTCGACAACGTTCGAGAAGCGCGCAAAATTAACGCGCTCCTGGTGGTGATTGAATCCCGCGAGCAAATCAGCCGGCTTGCGGTCGGACTTACGGCTGAAATTTGCGAGGATGGCTTCCGACAACACGGCATCGTCGCTGACCAACAAGTATTTGCCCCGAACCGACGCGACCAACGGCCACAGACCGTCAAGTTCCTGGTATCCCGACTTCTGTTGCCACCCGACACCAAGTTCGCTGGCCGTGAGGCTGGGACGAACAAAATCAGTGAGCACGGATTGGATAGCGGCCTGGTTCCAGTCTGATTCCGCAACTAAAATCACAGCGGAGTGAACACGTACGAACACGCCAGCCTGATCCCGGACAGTCGATTGCACTTGCAGCGACGCTAGCAAAGGAGTTTTGTCGAGCAGCTCTTTCAGCGCCGAGACCGCGTGTTGAGCGGCAGGGCGCTCGGCGGGGGCCAAGTCGATGCGCGTTTCGAGATCGGAACCGCTGCCTTGTTCTCCCGAAGAAAGTTGCACCTGGGGCGCGGCCTGCGACGGGGGCATCGGGCCCAAATGTGGCACCAGGAGCTTGGTTTCAAGCAAAGCGAAGCTGGCATCGGAGGTAGGGTTTGCCTCAGCTTCGTACACACCCGCGTCGCTGGGCACGAGGCGTATAACTTCAGCTACAGCCGCCGCACCATCGGGCGAAGACGATTGCTTCGGCTCTTCTTTCCTGATCAGGACACGCTCTTCCCGATATTGCTTGCTGGAGTGGAAGAGATCGGAAACTGATGCAGAATATTGTTTCAAGTCGGTGATGTTCTGCTGCACCCAGTAAGTGCGGAAATAGCCGTTGGGAACAAGTTCTCCGAGGTTGAGCACCATGCGGAGATCGCCGGCTTGTCCGGCCGCTGTGGTCGCTTGCGCCCACCACTGTTCACCCTCGACGGTGCGGTCCTGCTTCCCAGCCATCAGTTGCAGCGCGCCGGCCATCAGATCTTCCCGCGTCGAGAGCAGCAGGTAATCGCCTGAGACCGCGAAGGCGACCTCGCGCTGAGACTGGGGATCGCGGCGCAGGTAAAAATTCACGCCCCCGGCGCTACGCGGCTCAAACTTCGCGCGCGTTTGCCACAACGTCGTTTGCACGGACTTGGCTGACGGCAAGTACGTGATATAGAGAAACTGCAAGTTGCCAATATCGTAGAGCGCAAAGGCACTGCGTTCGCCGGCAACTTGGGAGAGGAAGTTCATGTCAGGTGGAAGTCCGGCAGCGGCGGCGAATTGGTCGCTGGCGCCCTTCAGTCGCAGGAAGAGGCGCGAACGCGAAAAGACTCCGTAGTTGTCGCTCGTGAGCCATTGCTTCTTCTCTGGAGAAGAATCCCATTCGTTGAGGAGTGTGGAGAAATCCTTCGCCTCCAGATAGACGAGCGCTCCTGCTGGCACATATTTCGATAGCGGCGTCGGCGTAGGGGCGGCGGCGAGATATGTTACCAACCCGATTGCAGCGCAGGCCAGGGCGATAGTGGAGAAGATAAAGAAGCGCTTCATTGCTTCACGCCTCCTTTCGTAGTAGCAGCTTTCGGTGCGGACGCAACGCGCGCGATGAGTCGAGGCCGAACCACCCGGTCCTGCTCCAGCGGTTCATGCAGAATCGGTTGGCGTGCGGCGTTTTGCTGCTGCATTCGCAGCGATGCCTTTAGGTCCGTGATTTTGCGGTAGAGCGTTTTTCGGACGGCAGCGGCGGTCTCGAGTTGCCGCGCCGCCTGGTAGTAAGAGACCGCATCCGCTAAGCGGTTCAGCCGCATCATCGTGTCGCCGATCATCTGCGCGACCATTGCCTGCCGGGCGCGCGATAGTTTCGCAGCGGCGGTTGCCGGCGCGCTCGATTCGTCGCTCGTGTCTTCGTCGTCGCCCGAGCTGACGATCTGTTCTTCTTCGGCTCCCGCTGCCCCGCGATCGGGTACATAGGTGCGCAAGAACTGAGTCTGGAGCAGAGGCCCCATGACTCCCAGTGCGTATTCGTTGGACTGCGCGGTAACCGCAGCCTGGAACAATGGTACGCGAGCCTTGTCGCGGCGCGGGAAATCGATGACGCAGTGACTGAGCATCTGAATCTTAGTCTTCACGTCACCGACATTTTGTGCGGCACGGATACGCGCGTCGTAGAAGTAGAACTTGTCGGCCGCTGCGGTCGTGATCGCGGCAGCAGGTCCAGCAACCAGATTAAGTTCGCCACTGCCGAGATCGGAATGCGGACGTCCCGCGATCACCACGGCAGCTTCCAGGCGGAGACCGTAAGGACTGGATGGAGCTGACGCAATCGCCGCGAGCGACTCTTGTGCCTGGGTTGCAGCTTGACCGTCTGCAGCATCTTTGATGGCGAGTTTCGCCCTGGCCAGCCGCAGGCGGTACGCAGGTTCCCAGGGCGCGGACTCTACAAGCTGGCCGAGGAATTCGACGGCTTCCCCGTTATGTCCAGTCTTTTCCAGCAGGGAGGCTGCGGGATCGAGATTCTCAAACGGATTGCCCACGACAACGACGAGGCGGCGCAACAGATCGAGGGCGCCCGGCGTGTCGCCAGCCGCGAGGCGGATCTCAGCCAGGCCGAGGAAGTTCGCAGCAACCAGGTTGTGGGCTTCGATTTCACGCGCAAAGACCAGTTCGAGAATCTTACGCGCGGATTGCTTGTCGCCAGCGTCAAACAACTGGCGGGCGGCATTGCGCAGGGCTTCCGCGGCAGGCGCAGTTTGCGGCTGGGCACGATAGGCCGCGAGCATCGAGTCGAGTGTTCCAATCTGCCCGGCGACGCGCAGGTCGAGCGGAATCAGCGTCGCGGCTTGCGCGTCGCGGGTCTCCTTGGGAAGCGCAGCAATGGAGGCAGCGGCAGCCTGGTACTGTTTGGTGCGAACCAGGTAGCGAATCCAGCGCACCTGCCATGAAGCGAGCTCCTGCTCGGCATATTCGCGCTCGAAGCCTGTATGCTTTCCGACCGCGTCTTCCTTGAATAGCAAAATGCGTTGATAAATAGCGGCCCGTTGCGCCAGTGGAATCCATGAAGCATCGGCGACATCGGACAGGACTCGTGCCGGATCTTGCGCGGAGGTGGCCGCGTCGAGCAGCCAAGCTGTCGCAGAGGACGGATCTCCGATCGCGGCATAGGTGGGCTGCAACATGGCATTCGAGAGCCACGTTCCGTTGCGATGGAGATATGTTCGCACGATTGCATCCGCATCGGGCTTAAGCTCTGCGAAGAAATGCCGAGTGTGGAGTTGGTCGCAGGTGCGTCCGAAGTCTCGCCAGAAACTCTCAGGAACCCGCTTGCTGTCGAGCTGCTTCGACAGTGTGGCGAACGCCAGCTTCCACTGCACCAGCGCGGCTGCGCGGTCGCCTTGCTTGTAATAGGCAACTGCCAGGCTGTCGTATACATCGGGGCGGTTGGGAGAAAGGTCGAGCGTGTGCTCATACTCTGCGATCGCCTGCTTAGTGTCGCCCGTACCGGCATAGTAGTCGGCGAGGGTGAGGTATCCAGAAGCGCTCGCGGGACTCTCCTCGAGAATCGACGGCAGGAAATCTTCTGGATTCCCGAGCTTCGACATGCCGAGATATTCGCCGTAGCGCGAGCCGTAGTAATACCAGGTATTGCCGGCAAGTTGTTGCGCGCGATCAATGGGCTTGGCAAGACGCACGCCGATGGGGTCGTCGCCAACCGCAGCCAGAAACGCATTGTTAACGTCCGGAGTGGGCTCGGAGAAGTAGAGGCCGACGAGAGCGTTGTAGGCCTTGTTCCACACCGGAGAGAGCGATTGTCCGCGTGCTTGCACAACCGTGTGTGCGAGTTGAGCGCTGCCGTGCGCGACAACGTAGTCGGCGGCAACCTGATTGTAGGGGCTATGCCAGTTCGCCGCGTATTGAACGAGTTGCTGCGACTGGCGCGCCAGCAGCAACTGGAAGTAACGCTGGGTGCGGACTGTGTCGAGACCACCGTTGGAGAAGTTGGACAGAATGCGAAGTTCGTTTTGCTCGTCGCCGAGGGAACGGTAAGCATCGGCAGCGTCAAGCAGCGGTGTGCTTCGCTGCGTCGGCGGGACTCTTTGCGCGAATTGCTCCAACTGCGAGGCTAGTTCGGCGAAGCGGCCGCGGCGGCGCTGCAAGTCAATGAAGGGGCGCACCTCACTGTAGAAATTTGGCATTCCGGCCCGCTGCATCATCAAATCGAATCGCCAATGCGCTTCCTGGTCGGCAAGTGCGGCACTCTCTGCCAGAGGGATGGCGAATTTCTCGAGATCGGCAGCATTCATCCCTGCGCGTTTCGATTCGGCAAAGCGTGCGAAGGCGAGCCGCTCTTCGGGAGTGAAGTAAGTGTTCACCGCACTGCCCAACTCCTGTAACGCTCCAGTCATGCCCGTGCGCGCGGCTTCCACACGGACTAGTCGCTGGTGCTCGCGCCATTGAGCATCAGAGAGACCTGTAACCCCTTCTTTTTCGACTTGCTCTTTCAGGATAGGCAGAGTGGCGCCCGAGTCGGCGAGCGCTTTCTGCAATGTAGCGTACGCCTGTTCGTGCCGGCGCAAACGCGTCATGATGCGGACATAGATTCGCGTCCCCGCATGATGTTCAGCGCTGGCGAGTAGGTCGACTCCGGCCTTGTTCACGCCTTGTTCAGCGAAGTTGCGCGCTTGATCGAGCATGCCCCAGCTCTCCAGTTGGCGAGCCACTTCGAAATAGTTGCCGGCGTTTTCTGGACGACCCTCGATCAGAGCCGCTTGCAGCGCAGCGACCGCCTCCTTCGTTTTGCCCTGACGGGCGCGAATCGAGGCCAGTTTCTGCATCCACTGCGGATCTTTGTAGGCAAGCTCATAGATGCGTTGGTAATCCGCGGCAGCTTCGTCAAAGCGCATCAGGCGTTCTTCGAGCCCGGCGCGCACAATATAGAGATCGGCGCGATCAGGGCGAATCGCGATCGACTTCGCGTAGGTATCGATAGCGGCAGGATAGTTCTCGAGATTGGTCTGTGTGCGAGCTAGCACCATCGACCAGCGATAATCACGGGGAGACTGGGCAACGGTCTTGGCGTAGACGTCGATCAGTTGCTGCTGGCGCTGGTAACGCAACGCGTAGAGCGCCGCCTCTGTGACCAGCGTGTCGTCTTCCGGAAAGTTGTTGATGAGTTCGATGTATTGATCGACCCCGCCCGAATAGTTATTCATGCGCGTAAGCGCGGGGATGAGGCCGCGGCGCAGAGTGGCGATCTGTGCCTTGCGCGCGTCGGCGGGAAGCGGCGCATTGCGGAAGAGCGCGATCTTGTCCTGATAGAACTGCTCAAGACCCTTGTCGTCGCCAGCCTGTGCGTAGGTGTCGGCCATAGCGGCGAGGTACTCGCCATTGTACGGAGCGTCCTTCAACAATCCGGTAAGCAGATCGCGCGCTGGCTGAAACTGTTTCGCGTCGGTCTCCTTGCGCGCGGCTTCATAGGTGAATTGCGTGCTGAGCGCGGGATAGGCGTCCTTTGCGGCTTGCAGCAGCACGGCGATGGCTTGTGGCTGCATTTTCATGCGCCAGTAGAAATCGACAGTCGAGCGCACGACTCCCAGAATCTTAGGATTGTCGTGGTAGAGCGCCTCTACATTCTTCTGGGCAGCGGTGAAATCCTTGCGGCTCTCATAGAGGCGGATCAGTTGATAGCGGAGTTGCAAGCGCGTGACCGGGTCAGTAGTCAGCGTGGCTTGCTTTTCGAGCGCGTGCTGGCGAACCTGTTCAAGTGACCCCTGCTGCGCCAGCGTTTCGATATCTTCAGCCTGCTCGATCGAAGTCGTTCCATTGGCGATGGAGTCGAGGAACTCGGTCATCTCGTCTTTGCGATTCTGCGCCTCAAGAAGTTTGACGCGAAGATAGACCGCGGGCATGGACGGATTCGGGAGCAGCGCCAGCTTCACCGTGCTCTGGTCGACCAGGTCACGGAACTTCGGACGTCGCGCGAGTTCTAGCAAGCGAAGCTCTGCCGACGATCCGGAAGCTCCGCTGAGCGCACCTTTCACGTACTCGTCGACAGCGTGCGGGTAGTCGCGCTGGTTCTCGTAGATAGCTCCAGCTTCGTAGGCATAGAGGCTTGGGTTGGCCAGGCGGCCACGGCCCTTACCGAGCAGGCGCATGGCATTCTCGAAATCGAAATAGTCCCAATAGATGGTGGCGGCTTCGAGGTAGCCTCCAGGCGTGCCAGGAGCGACCTGCGGGATGCGCTCCCAAAAGGGGGCGGCTTTTGCGAACTGTTTACGGTCGGAATAGATGTCACCGATGCGCGCCAGGGTTTCTGTGTCGGTGGGATTCGCTTCTAGCAGGTTGTCTTCGATCTTAGCGGCAATGGCCGTATCGGCTGG
>Ga0209415_10019042_pt1 | contig 10790 bp, 12 predicted proteins | sample PeaSoiSIISIP2007_FD_187696 | JGI IMG/M metagenome (GOLD analysis project Ga0209415, IMG submission 187696) | Peat soil microbial communities from Weissenstadt, Germany - SII-SIP-2007 (SPAdes) (version 2) | ecosystem: Environmental > Terrestrial > Soil > Wetlands > Peat | place: Germany... | reverse complement strand
GACGAGACGGTCTCGCGGATCGAGGTCTTCTGCTACGACCCCGACGGCTACTACAAGGGGATCGCCATCACGCCGTGGACCATCTTCGTCCCGCACGAGGACGTGAACTTCAAGACGGACTCGTATCAGATCGACGACAGCGAGAAGGCCAAGCTCGAGGCGAGCTTCACCAAGATCACCGAGGCCCTCGCCAAGCACCCCGAGCTCCGGGTGACGCTCTTTCTCGCAGGCCACACCGACACGGTCGGCGACGCGAGCTACAACCTGCGCCTGTCGAGGCAGCGCGCGCAGGCGATCGGCAAGTGGTTCCGGCAGCGCGGCCTGAAGCTGCCGATCGCCTTCGAGGGCTTCGGGGAGTCGGCCCTGCTCGTGAAGACCGCCGACGAGGTCGACGAACCGCGCAACCGGCGCGTCGATTACATCCTGTCCGTCGACGAGCCGGTGCTCAAGTCGAGCGGCTTCCACCCGAGCTGGACGCGGCTGTAGGCGACCTCACTTGACGCCGCCCTTGGGCCGCGCGTCGGGGATGAGATCGTTGTTGCGCCAGTAGAAGTCGATCTTCTTGCCGCTCGCGTCGACGAATCCGACCATCGGGATCTCGGACTCGATGGTGACGGTCCCGTCGGGGATGACGCTCTTGGGGACGCACGAGAACGTGAGGATCTCCTTCTCGCCGGGGTTCATCACGCCCCCGAAGAAGGTGCCCGAGCACGTGTGGAAGTGGCGGGTCTTGGCCGGGGTCACGCTGTTGTCGGTGACGTCCAGCTGCTTGCCCGCCTTGTCGTAGAAGTAGACGGCGATCTTGCCGTACAGGATGACGAGCTTGCCCTTGTTCGTGATGGCGAACGACGGACCGCTGTCGCCGGTCTTGGTCCACTTGCTGTCCATCATCCGCGAGGCTCCCTTGGCATCGCACGGTGCGGTGAAGGACCCGGACCCCGTGGACCCGGGTGGACAATCGTGAGGCGGCTCGGGCGCAGCCGAAGCCGAGGGTGCCGCGCTCGCAGACGGGGCGGGGGCCGATACCGACGGCGCGGGGGCACTCGCAGAGGCTGCAGCCCCGGCCGAGCTCTCGTCCTTGGAACAGCCCACGAGGGCCAGGATCGCGGCGGTGGTCAGAAGGGCTCTTCGCATCCGTCGGATGCTACTACGGCCGCCAGCCTCCAGCCTCTGGCTACTTCGACCGCGCGAGCACCGCGACGGCCGTGCGCAGCTGGAGGTCGTCGGCCAGCCGCTTGGCGGGGTCGGTGATCCCCTCGGCCGCCTGGATCGCGTCCTCGGTCCAGTCCACCTCGACGTCGGGCGTCAGCCCGGTGCCCTCGTAGCTCTTGCCCGAGGGCGACGCGAACACGCCCACCGTGTACTTGATGGCGTAGCCGTTGGGCAGGTCCTCGAGCGTCTGCACGGTCCACTTGCCCTGCGTCTTCATGCCGACCACCGTCGCGTGCTCGAGCTCCTGCAGGGCCGCGGTGACCAGCTCGGCGCTCGACGCCGTCTCGTGGCTCACGAGCACCGCGATGGGCAGCCCTTGCAGCACCGGCGTCGTCTTGGCGACGATCGGCTCGACCTTGTCGCGCTTGGTCACCGTGGCCACCGTCGACGCGGCCGGGACGAGCTCGCCCACCGCGGCGACCGAGTCGTCGAACGATCCGCCGGGATTGGCGCGCAGGTCGAGCACCAGCGCGCGCGGGTGCTTGCCCGCCAGGTCGGTGAGCACGTCGTGCAGCGTCGCGGGCGTCTTGGCGTTGAAGCCGGGGATCCGCACGTAGCCGACGTCGCCCGCCACCATCATCCCCTGCACCGCGTCGTACTTGAGCTTCTCGCGCACGACCGGCACGCTGACCAGCTGGGCTCCGCGAAGGATGCTCAGCGTCACGGTCTCGCCGGGCTTGCCGCGGATGTCGCCCACGACGTCGTGGATCGACAGGCCCTTGTACAGCTTGCCGTCGACCGTGACGATCTTGTCGGGCGGCGCGATCCCCGCGTGCTCCGCCGGCGACCCGGGGATGGTCCCCTTGACGTCGATGTATCCGGTCGCCGGATCGAAATCGATCTTCACGCCGACGCCCACCAGCTCGCCCTGCAGATCGCTGCGCAGCATGCCCACGTCGCCGGGCGACAGGAGCTTGTTCCACTTGTGCAGCGCCGGGTCGGCACGCTCGAGCATGCCGGCCACCGCTGCGCGGTAGAGGTCGGCCTCGGTGATCGAGTCTCGGTAGTAGCCCTCGAGCAGCGCCTTCCTGGCCGCCTCGAAGTTCTTCTCTGGATCGGTGAAGGGCTCGCGGGGGACCGAGGACGACTCGTCCCACGAGCTGCCCGAGGAGGGTGAGGAGGATGCCGCGGCGGTGGCCACGGCGGGTGCTGTCACGGCGACGACCCCCGGCGAAGAGGTGGGGGCCTGCGAGCACGACGGGAGCACGAGGCAGAAGGCGAGGGGCAGAGCGTGGCGCATGGTTGAGTTCCTCTCAGTAGATGTTCGTGCTCAGGGCAACGGGACGAGCAGTGTCGACACGCTCGGACGAGCGCGCGACGTCTTCCCGGCCGAGGGCCCGGGTGATGGTCGGAGCGAGGGCGGCGGCCGCGACGGCGACCACGAGCACGGCCATCCCCTGGTAGAGAGGGACCGGGCGGCGCAACCAGCGCAGCGCGCGCTGGGATCGAGTCGGACGGAAGCGATCCTTCACGGCAGCGCGCAGGCGCAGACGCGCCTCTTCGCTCGGTGCAGCGGCGCCTCGCCCGCCGCGATCGAGGTGCGTCTTGAGCGCGAGGTACGTGCGCAGACACGCCCCGCAGCCGACGAGGTGCGCCTCGACCTCCGTCCTGTCCTCCTCGCTCAGCGCCGCGAGGTGGTAGCCGACGAGGTGTCCTTCGATCAGCGGGCAGTCCATGGAAGCAGCTCCTTGCGCAGCAGGTCGACCATCTGATTCATGCGGGACTTGATGGTGCCGAGCGGTATGTCCAGCACGTGGGCCATCTCGTCGTACGAGAGCCCGGACGAACGCAGGTGGTAGAGGTCGGAGAGGGTCGGGGGCAGCCGCGCGACGGCGCCGTCGAGAGCCTGCAGCAACTGCTCGCGAGCGATGCGGTCGTCGGCCGGGGGCGCAGGCTCGTGGCCCTCTGCCTTCATCTTCATGAGCGCGCCTTGCCCTCGTCCCTGCGAGCGAAGGCGGTTGAGCACCCGGTTGCGCGCGATGCGATAGAGCCAGGTCCGGAAGCTGCCCCCGCTGAAGCTGATCTCCGGGCTCTCGAGCGTGGCCAGGATGGCCTCGTGCATCACGTCCTCGGCGTCCGCCGCGGTGGCGAGCTGGCCGCGCAGGAAGCCGAAAAGGCGAGTCGAATGACGGGTATAGAGCTCGTCGAAGGCGTCCATGTCCCCCCGCTTCACGCGGGCGTAGAGGGCCTCGTCCGAGTCCATCCACCTAGTTAAACACCGGTGGGCCAGAAAGGTTCGGCGCGTCTGACGTTCAGCCCGTCACACCCACGAGATGCGCACGCCCATGGCGTGGGGCGCCCTTCGCCAGGGCAGCTCGAACGTCGTGAGGCGCTGGGAGAACAGCTGCAGCGCGGCCTGATACACGCCGCGCACACCGACGCGGAAGTACTCGATGCCGCACAGCGCGTTGCCGACGACGTCGACTCGTGCGTCCTTCGGCCCCTTGCGGGTGACCGCGATGCCGCCGCCCGTGAACAGGCGCTCGTAGAGCTTGCCCGACTGGGCCAGGGCCGACCACGGCGTGACGCCGACGTTCTTCGCCATGCGCATCATCATGCCGAGGAACGTCCCGTGCACGCGGTCGCCCACCTCCTTGGCGATGGTGAGCTGCTCGCGGACGTCGAGGCGCAGCGCCTCGCATGCCTCGTAGTGGGCGACTGCCGTGTCGATGGGGAGCCACACGCCGGCGACGGCCGTGACCAGGGCATCCCGATGAGTCCCGTCGATGCGCTCCACGTAGCGATCGAACAGACCGCGTGCCCGGAGCGAGTGGATCGAGGTCGTGATGAGGGTCGATCGGACCGCGGTCGCAGCGCCGAGCCGAGAGGGTGCGACGCGGAACGGGAGGAACGCCTCGCCCGAGGGCTCGTGCTGCGACGCGTCTTGGCGATTCATGTAGGAGGGACAAGGTTGTCCTGCAATGACCGAACCGCGCAGCGTGCGTCTCTGCCGTGGGAGCAAAGATGCTGGCCGGCAGGAACCTGACGGGCCAATGTCGCGGAAACGTTAGGAGCCATCGCGGCGAGGCGGGTGGATTGGACGAGCGGGGATCCAGCCGTCGCGAGCGCCCTCGCGAGGGGACGCGGGTGACCTCGCGGCGTGGAGCGCCAGTCCGTGCTCTTCTCTCCGGCGCCATGCGTCGTCTCTTGCTCGTTGCCGTGACGGTCGTAGGCCTCGTGGCCTGCGAGCAGCGCTTCTCCTCCACCCCGCCCACCGTCGCGCCTGGGTCCTCGGCCGGTGCCATCGACGCTCTGCTGGCACCGAACACCGCCGATGCCGGCTCCGCCACGGCGGTCGCGTCGCACGCACTGACGATCACTCTTTGCTCGGCCAGCGCCCAGCCGTGCCCGCCCACGGACACGGGAGGCTCCGAGGTCAGCTACCGCGTCGTCTTCGGATCGGGGCGCGCCGAGATCCGGACACGCGGGCAGGCGATGGCGGACCTCTACAAGGAGCTGCGCGACAGGACGGCGGCAGGGGAGAGGCTCGACGCCGAGCCACGCGCCCTGAGTGACGCCGGGGCGCCGGGCGCTGCGGGTGGGGGGGCCTCTTCGGAGGGGAGCGGGGACGATCCCATCTCGAAGTGCGCGTTCCACCTGCTCGACATCGTCGATGGCATCGGCGAGGTGTCCCTCGACGTGGTCCACCAGTTCGGCTCGGGCAAGAGCGGGTGCCGGATATCGCTGCGCCGGGACGTCCAGTGCCTGGTCAGGGATCCCGAGCGCCCGAAGGGACCGGGCTCGGGGGGCATGAGCTTCTGAGCAGGAGTCAGGTGCTGCCCAGCGCGCCATAGAGGATTCGAACCTCTGACCTACGGCTCCGGAGTCGAGGTCGACGGATCAGCACCGGTTAGCAGCGGTTCGCAAACGGTTGGAACTGTTCGTGATGGAAGTGTGGGCATCGTCCAGCCGTCCCAGCCGTTAGCGCCGTTTAGCACTCCGTTTGGTCCACAGGTGGTCCACGGTTCTGCCGACCGGGGGTCCCGGTTGCGAGTCGTCCACGGGGGGCGGGGGCGACTGCTCAGCGTGCACCAGGTGGCGGTGCAACTCGGGGTCTGTGCAGCGACCGTGTACGCGCTCGTGGCCCGCGGCGAGCTGTCCCACGTTCGCGTGTCGAACGCGATCCGAGTGACCGAGGCGGAACTCGCGGCGTTCATCGCAGCGAGCACGAGGCCTAGGGAGGCACCGTCCGTGCGGGGACGACGCGACTAGCGATGGCCAGCTCGACGACAGCCACGGAGGCAGAGCCCTTCATCTACGCAGGCACACCGATCCACGCCCGCGGGTTCGCGCTGGCAGCCCTCTACAATGGCCTCTGGCGGCCCCCGGCAGGCGGGGCATGGGTGGAGCACTCGCACCTGCCTAACTGCTGGCAGCACCCCAGCTACCCGCGCCACGTCGTATGGAAGCGTCGGAACCACGACGTGGTGGTCACCCAGCTGGCAGCCTCGACGCCAGACGTATCGCTGGTGCTGCATCTCGGGCGCACGGCGCTCGGGCCCGGCGCCTCGCCGCAGAGCCTGGTCAGCTATCCGCTTGCACTGCGGTTGCCGATGCGCGGCCCAGGCAAACTTACCCTGCCCCAGGACTCCTGCCGATGCCGCCGCCTCTGGCCCCCTCCCGGTGAGGATCCGTGTCTCGACAGAGTCGAGGGGAAACAGGTCGAACTCCGCGTCAGCGGGACCAGCGCGGGCCAGGAGCTGCGCCTGTACGGCGAGGTCTTCGTCGGTCGGGCGCACGAGAATCGAGACGGGGAGCCACGTTCGCTCATCTTCACCGGCGACGCGCGCCATGTGCTGCTTGCTCCGGCGCGCGCGAGGTGGAGCGCTTCACGGCGCGCCTGATGGACCGGCTGCTGGGGTTTGCGCACGAGCGGCGCGACGAGGGGCTCGAGGTCGACAGCCGCGCCATCTCGGGACGCAGGCTCGGGCGGGTGCAGATCTGCGAAGACATCCACGACGTGGAGTTTGCTATCAGACTGCCGCAGCCCAATGGGGCGCTGACGTTCGTGGGAACTTACTTCACGCCGTGAAGGAAAGGCGGCGCGGTCAGACCGCCGCTCGTACCCACCGCGTCCTCCTCCGCTCGGGTAGCCTCGGTCCGGGTCGCCATCGGGGTTGCGGCTCGCCGGACGGTCCCCGAACACGGAGAGATGCCGATGCTCAAGCAAGTCCTCGTCACGGGCTCCTGCGGCCTCATAGGGAGCGCGATGAGGCGAGCCCTCGGCGCGGCCGGCTTCGCAGTCCGCGGCTTCGACGTGGCCGCTTCCAGGCCCGGCGACCGTGGCGACGTGCGCGACCGGAAGCCGGTCCGAGAGGCCGTTGCACCGTGCGTGGGGGTGCTGCACCTCGCGGCGGTCTCGCGGGTACTCTGGGGCGAGCGCCGGCCCGAGGAGTGCTGGACCACGAATGTCGAAGGGACGCGCAACGTGCTCGAGGCTGCCGCGGCGTCGCGCCATCGGCCATGGGTGGTCGTGGCCAGCAGCCGCGAGGTCTACGGACAGGTGGACACGCAGCCGGTGGCCGAGGATGCCCCGCGACGGCCGGTCAACGTCTACGGGCGCTCCAAGGCGGCGGCGGAGGACCTGACACGGGCAGCCTAGCGCGATGGGGTGCCCGCCGCAGTAGTGCGGCTTTCGAACGTGTATGGCAGCCCCCATGACCACTGCGACCGGGTGGTGCCGGGGTTCGTGCGTGCCGCCACCCAGGGCGCGCCCCTCCGGGTCGACGGCGCCGAGCACATGTTCGACTTCACGCACATCGACGATGTCGCGCGCGGCTTGATGGCGCTCGTGAATCGCCTCGACCGCGATGCCGAGCCGTCGCCTCCGATCCACTTCGTGTCCGGGATCGGGACGACCCTCGGCGAGCTCGCCGAGCTGGTCATCGCGCTGGCAGGAGCCAGCAGTCAGATCACCGAGGCGCCGCCACGGGACTACGACGTGGCTCGCTTCCGTGGCGATCCCGCGCGCGCGGCGGCCCTGCTGGGCTGGCGGACCAGGACCACCCTGCGACAGGGTCTGAGCCAGCTGATCTCCGACCTTCGCGAGGAGGCCGCCCAATGAAGGTGCTCCAGGTCATCCACGGGTACCCGATGCGCTACAACGCGGGGTCCGAGGTCTACACGCAGACGCTCTGCCACGGCCTCGCGGCCGCGGGTCACGAGGTCCATGTCTTCACCCGCGAGGAGGACTCGTTCGCGGAGGACTTCGCGCTGCGTCGCGAGCGGGATGCCGACGATCGGCGCGTGGCCCTCCACGTCGTCAACAACCCGCGGAGCAGGGACCGGTACCGCCACGCTGGCATCGACCGCCGCTTTGCGCAGGTGCTCGATGAGCTCGGGCCCGACGTGGTGCACGTCGGACACCTGAACCACCTCTCGACCGCGCTCGTCGCCGAGGCTGCGAACCGGGGGCTGCCGGTCGTCTACACAATGCACGACTACTGGGTCATGTGCCCGCGCGAGCAGTTCATGCAGATGCACCCCGAGAACGACGCGGACCTCTGGGCCGCCTGCGACGGGCAGCAGGACCGCAAGTGCGCCGAGCGGTGCTACGCCCGCTACTTCTCCGGCGCGCCCGACGAGCACGAGGACGATGTCCGCTACTGGGAGCACTGGGTGGCCCGGCGGATGCGTCACGTGCGCGAGATCGCCGAGCTCGTGGACCTGTTCGTCGCGCCCGCGCGCTACCTTTTCCGACGCTACCGCGACGAGTTCGGGCTGCCGGAGCGCAAGCTCGTCTACCTCGACTACGGCTTCGACCGGGCGCGACTAGGCGGCCGCCGGCGCGTTGCTGGGGAGCCCTTCACCTTCGGGTACATCGGCACCCACATCCCGGCGAAGGGCATCCACCAGCTGATCGAGGCGTTCGGCTTTCTGCGCGGATCGCCAGCCCTGCGAATCTGGGGGAGACCCGCCGGGCAGGACACCGCGGCGCTGCAGGCCCTCGCACGCGGCCTCCCTGGTGGCGCTGCGGCACGGGTCGAGTGGCTTCCCGAGTACCGCAACCAGGACATCATCCGGGACGTCTTCGACCGGGTCGACGCGATCGTGGTGCCCTCCGTCTGGGTCGAGAATTCCCCCTTGGTCATTCACGAGGCGCAGCAGGCGCGCGTGCCGGTCATCACTGCCGACGCCGGCGGCATGGCCGAGTACGTGGACCACGAGGTCAACGGCCTGCTGTTCGCGCACCGAGACCCACGGGCGCTTGCCCAGCAGATGCAGCGCCTCGTCGACGACCCAGCGCTCGCGCAGCGCCTCGGCATGCGCGGCTACATCGGTTCCGCAAGCGGCGACATCCCGGACCTCGAGACGCACGTCCGCGACGTCGAGTCGCTCTACGAGCGCGTGGTGAGCCGCCGCAACTCCGCCCGGATCACCCGGCGGTCGGGCCCGTGGCGGATCACGTTCGACACCAACCCCGATACCTGCAACCTGAAGTGCGTGATGTGCGAGGAGCACTCGCCACACTCGCTCCTGCAGGTCCAGCGCAAGGAGCAGGGGCAGCCGCGGCGGGAGATGCCCATCGAGCTCCTCGAGCGTGTCGTCGCCGAGGCAGCTCCCAAGGGGCTGCAGGAGGTGATCCCCTCGACCATGGGCGAACCGCTGCTCTACGAGCACTTCGAGCGGATCATCGACGTCTGCCGGACCCACGGCGTGAAGCTCAATCTCACGACCAACGGCACCTTCCCCCGCCTCGGAGCTTGCGGATGGGCCGAGCTCCTTGTGCCGATCACCTCCGACATCAAGATCTCCTGGAACGGGGCCACGCGCGAGACGCACGAGAGTGTGATGCTCGGCTCGGACTGGGACAGGGCGCTCGGCAACGTCCGCACCTTCGTCGAGGTGCGCGATCGACACGCCGCTGCGGGTGGCAACCGCTGCCGGGTCACCTTCCAGCTCACCTTCCTCGAGAACAATGTCGGGGAGCTCGCGGACATGGTCCGACTAGCCGCGGAGCTGGGTGTCGAGCGTGTGAAAGGCCATCACGTGTGGGCGCACTTCGATGCGCTCAAGGACCTGTCCATGCGTCGTGACGCCGGCGCGATCCACCGGTGGAACGAAGCCGTTCGTGCGGCCCGGGAGGCCGCTCGCGTGAGCCTCCTGCCGGATGGTCGGTCCGTGCTTCTGGAGAACATCTTCGAGCTGTCCGAGGACGCCACGCAGGATCTGGCCCCAGGGCCTTGCCCGTTCCTCGGACAGGAGGCCTGGGTCAGTGCGGCCGGTCGGTTCGACCCCTGCTGCGCGCCGGACGCTCAGCGCCGGACGCTGGGCGAGTTCGGCGATCTGCATCGGCAGAGCCTCGCGGACATCTGGAACGGCAACGCCTATCGGCACCTCATCGCGTCCTACCGCAGCCGTGCGCTGTGCCTCTTGTGCAACATGCGCAAGCCCGCTGGAGGCGCGCCGTGACGTGGCACGACAATGTCCCTTCCCATGATGGGACCCACCACATCGTCGACGGGCGTCCGGCCTACGACCAGCGCTTCGATGAAGTGCTGAAGTTCCACGCGCCCGGGCTCGCGCCGGTCCGACTTGGCGGCCTGGCCTGGCACATCGACCCCGCCGGCGCGCCAGCGTACGGGCGTCGGTTCACACGGACATTCGGCTTCTACGACGGGCTCGCCGCCGTCGAGGACCAGGATGGCTGGCACCACATCACCCCCACCGGGCACGACGCCTACCCGCAGCGGTACACTTGGTGCGGCAACTTCCAGGAGCGGCTTTGCACGGTACGCGAGCGCGACGGCGACTACCGGCACATCGACTCCACCGGCGCGCCCTGCACCGCGACATCGTGGCGCTACGCCGGTGACTTCCGCGACGGTCTCGCCGTGGTTCAGGGCGACGACGGCCGCTCGACCCACGTCGGACGTGACGGCCACCTGGCGCACCGGCGCTGGTTCGAGGACCTCGATGTGTTCCACAAGGGCCTCGCCCGCGCCCGCGACGACCACGGCTGGACCCACGTGGATCGCGAGGGTCGTCCCCTCTACGCGCGGCGCTTCGCAATGGTCGAGCCGTTCTACAACGGACAGGCTCGCGTCGAGTGCTTCGACGGCGCACTCGAGGTGGTGGACCCCGACGGCGCGACCGTGCACCAGCTGCGCCCGAGGGCCCAAGTCAGCCATCAACGCCAATAGGTGACCACGTCGAGGTCAGTCAGGCGCAGGGTCACAGGTTGCGCACTGGGCCGTGGATGCTAGAAAAGACGCGCGGCCTCGGCCGTCGGCGTCTCTCACGCCGGACCCCGAACGGACCTCCCCCGCGAGGTTCGCACGACGGGGTGAAGGGGCTTCGGTCTCGGGACGGTATCGAGCCTGTTCGGTGCTGCGAGGGTGTTGCGGGGACTCCTTCGCCGGCACGGGAACGGGATCGATCATGACGAAGAAGAACGCGAAGAAGGACGCTGCGCGCGCCCGGCAGGACAACCGCGGCGGCAAGTACCAGCACCACCTACGGCAGGGCGGTGGCGCGAGCGACGTGAACACGGGAACGTCGGAGCCTCTCGACACCGCGGGCATGCGCACGAGCTTGCGACACATTACTGTCGGGATTCCGCTCCGGCCGCCCGGCAC
>Ga0209415_10019041_pt1 | contig 10790 bp, 7 predicted proteins | sample PeaSoiSIISIP2007_FD_187696 | JGI IMG/M metagenome (GOLD analysis project Ga0209415, IMG submission 187696) | Peat soil microbial communities from Weissenstadt, Germany - SII-SIP-2007 (SPAdes) (version 2) | ecosystem: Environmental > Terrestrial > Soil > Wetlands > Peat | place: Germany... | reverse complement strand
GTCGTGGCGAGCCCGCACGCCGCACCGACCCACGCGCCGCGCGTGCGGGTGACCGCGAGGAAGACGATCTCGAGCCCGATCGCGCCCCACATCGCCGCGCCGCGAGCCTCCCCCCGGACACCGGCCACCGCGCCGAGACCCAGCGGCATCGCCACCGCCATCACCTCGGCGGCGAAGTTGCGATTCCCGAAGGTCGACCCGGGAGTGCTGATCACGGGAATGGGCAACGGCCACGCCTCGACGTGCTGCAACAGGCCGATCGCGGCGACCGTACCGGCGGCGATCGTGACCGCCTCGAGGACGCGTCGGCGATGGTCCGGGGCATCCGCGACCACGCTGGTCGCGCAGGCGAGCCCGAAGAGCGAGCCCCAGCGAGCCAGCGAGGACAGTGCATACGCGGCGGCGTCGGCCCTCGCCGCGGCGGCCATCCAGGAGGCTGCGGACGTCGCGAGCACCAGCACGGCTCCTGCTGCCACCGCCGGCGTCCAGCGCGGGGCGCCCGTCGTCGCCCGCTGCCAGGCGAATGCGACGAGCCCCACCGATGCGGCCAGCTCGAGCGCGGCGAACTTGGGTACGAGAAAGGGGGCCTCGAGCCCCGGCGCGTACAGCACCAGGACGAGCAGGGCGGCGCCGCAGCTCGCGAGCGTCGCCAGCCCGCTCGCCCGCGCGCTCACGTTCCGACCGAGCCGGCGCCCGCGTGCCTGGGAGGAGCGTCGCGCCCGACCTGGGCGCGCAGCGCGTCGAGCCGTGCGGCGAATCGACCGAGGACCCGCGGCCGGTAGTCGGAGAGATGCAGCTTCAGGATGCCGTCGGACAGGACGAGGTCTGCGCGGGGCGAAGCGGCCGAGCGGCGCCGCAAGTGAAAGCGCCAGACGGCGCGGGTGAGCCACTCGACCGCGGGGCGTCCAAGGGCTAGCTCGCCGAGTGACTGGAGCGGCGAAGGCACGCGCGCGGACGGTCCGGCCGCGGCGCGAGCGGAGAAGGTCGGGAAGAACCTGCGAACCCAGGCGTCGTTCGCGCGGCACAGCGCCTCGTAGGCGGACTGACCCGAGAAGGGGCGGGCCGACTGGAGCTGGTGCGCCGTGAACAGGTCGTGGTGGTACGCGATCGCGAGCTCGCTCTCGTCGACGACGTAGTTGACGCAGACGACGCGCCGCTTGCCCGTGAGCTTCGTGGCGACAAAGAGCATCGTGTACGCCGTGTACGCCCGGCCGCTCGCCGTGATCACGAAGAGATCGAGGTCCGGTCGCCGACCAGGGTTCCGGTGCGCCACCCCGCCGGAGAGGACCAGCGCCCGCACGAAGGGAAGCCGCGCGAGGAGGGACAGGATCCACCCGTTGCGCTCGAGGAGAGCGCGGGTCAGCTCCTCGCGCTCGGGCATCGCGTCGACCAGCGGCTCGCGGCCGGCAAGGACGAGGTAACCGCGCGCGTCCACCGTCACGAAGGGTGCGAGGGCGGGGCTCCCGGCCAGCCGCGCGGGCTCGTGCTCGTCGAGCGCGACCCCGATCGAGCACCTGGTCGCCTGGTCGAGGGGAAGCGGGCAGTCGAACAGGTCGGCGTACGCGATCGCGGCGAGGAGCGCCCACTCCCGGGTCCCGAGAGGTGATGGCGGCGGAGGCAGGGGGGGCCCCTGCGCTGGGGTGCCCCCCATCGGCGCTTCTCCCCGCGCTCGCTCGGGCCTGACCCGCGTGGGCGCTGTGGAGCGCGCACGCGACCACACGGCCTGCGCCGTTCGCGTCCACGAGAACCGATCCGCCTGCGCGCGGCCGGCCGCTCGAAGCGCCGAGCGCCCGGGGTCACGGTCGAGCGCTCGCCTCATCGCGCCTGCAAGAGCGACGTCGTCCCCGGGCGGGACGTACTCGGCAGCGCTCCCCGCGACCTCGCGCAGGGCCGCCACGTCCGAGGCGATCACGGGAGCGCCACACGCCATCGCCTCGAGGACCGGCAGCCCGAAGCCCTCGAGGTACGAGGCGAGCACGAAGACCTCCGCGCCCGTGTACAGGGCCACGAGATGCTCCTCGGGGACGTAGCCGAGCCACCGGACGCGCCGGCTGGCGCGCGACTCGAGCTCCCGCAGGAGCCCCCGATCCAGCCAGCCCCTGGCGCCGACGACCACCAGATCGTGCTCTCGCCCCGCGTGCCCCACCCGCTCGAACGCGCGCATCAGCGTGCGGAGGTTCTTGCGAGGCTCCAGGGTCCCCACGGTCAGGACGTACGGTCGGGTCAGCCCGTAGCGTACGCGGACGCGCTCCACGACCTCGGGCGGCGACGGGCGGCACGACGGGTGAGCCGCGGCAGGGAAGAGCGCGACGCGCTCCGCCCCGACGCCGAGGAGGGCCTGGATGTCGTCGCGCGAGGCGTTTGACACGGTCCCGATCACCGACGCCGCGGCCACCGACGGACCGAGCATGGCTCGGACGAAGAGCCGCTTTCGGGCGGTAAAGTGCTCGGGCATGCGCAGGACCGACAGGTCGTGCACGATCGCGATCGTCGGACAGGGAGACGCCAGCGGCACCACGTAGTTGGGGAAGAGGGCGGCGTCCGCGCCCGCTTCCGCCAGCAGGCGCGGCACGTGCACCTGCATCCACAGCGCGCGCACGCCCGGACCGCAGACGCGAAGGTGCGGCGCCCACCGCTCGGCGAGCTCCGGCGCCGGCGCATGGTTCGACAGGAGGATCACGTCGTCGCCGGCGCCTCGCGTCTCGAGAAGCGCGTCGACGAGGTGCTCGGTGTAGTAGCCCACGCCCGTCCGCAACGACGTCGCGGTCGTGACCTCGACGGCGAGCCTCATCCCGCGTCACCGTAGTTCTTGCGCCGCGTCCGGCGAGCGTTCCACGCCGGACACGGCCGTTGCCTGGTTCGCATGGTTTGCGGCATGCCGTGCCTCTCGACGGACGGCCCGTCGCGTGATGCATATCGGCGAATGCAGTCCGGAGGGTCGACTGGCGCGACGATACCACGACCCGCGGGCCCGGCCGAGGCGACGGGCGGCACCGCCCCGCGCCATCCCAGTGGCTTCGCGTACGGCTTGCTGGTCCTCCTCGCGCTCCTCCTCCCCTTCGAGGCGCCCCTCTTCCACCTGGGTCCGCTCCAGATCACGACCGACGAGCTCTCGCTGTATGCACTGCTCGCCGCCTGGGGCGTGCTCGGCGCCGCGAGGCTCGTTCGCGACCCGACGATGCTGCGGAGGGTGGTCGCGGATTGCCTCGCAGACGGCCTTGCCCGCGCGGCAGCTCTCTGGGTGATCGTGTCCCTTGCCTCTGCGGCGGCGGCGCCCTCGTATCGCGCCGCCGCCTTCAAGTTCGCGCTCCGCAGCACGAGCGGCGTCCTCGCCTTCTTCGCCACGCGCTCGCTCGCGCGCACTGCGCTCGCCACCCGCCGGGTCCTCCTGGCCCTGGTCGCGGGCGCGTTGCTGTCGGCCGCGACCGCGCTGGTGGACTCATTCGTCCCGGGCAGCGTGCCCGTGTGGAGGTACTTCCGCGAAGGCAGCTTCGATACCTTCGGCCTGGACCGCGCCAGCGGCGTCTTCGGCTACCCGACGATCGGCGCGATGTACTGGGAAGCGGTCGTCCCGCTCCTCGTCGTCGCCCCGTTCTGCGGACGCCGTCGTGGCCCGGATCGGAGCGGCAGCAAGGGCGCCGCATGGGCGATCGGCGGCGGTGCGGTCCTGGTCGGGGCCATCCTGGCGAGCGCGACGCGGTCGGGTCTCGCCGGTGTGGCGGTGGCGTGCGGTGTCTTCCTGTGGTTCGGGCGACGGCTCGGGACATCGCTGCGGCGCGCGGTCCTCGGCGTCCTCGTGGTCCTGGCGGCGCTCTCGTCGTTCACCTTCGCAGGGTGCGGATCGGGCTCTCTTCTGGGCCGGAGGCTGAGGTGGTGGGATGACGGGCAATGGTTCCACGCCGAGTACGTCTCCGTCGGCGTCGCGCCCGGCTCCGTGCGCCTGGGCGAGACCTTTCGCGTGCCGGTGGCGCTGCGCAACACGGGCGCGGTCACGTGGCGCACGGGCGGGCCACGCCCTTTCCACGTCGCCTATCACTGGGAGCCGCTCGACCGCCCCGCCACGCTCGCCGACTTCGAGGGCCTGCGCACCGACCTGCCCGCGGACGTGCCGCCCGGAAGGGAGACCCGCGTCGACGCCACCGTCGAGGCCCCCAGGGCGGCGGGCGCCTACCGCCTGCGCTGGGATGTCGTCGAGGAGGAGGTCACCTGGTTCAGCGAGCGCGGGAACCCCATGCCCGACCAGTCCATCTCCGTCGAGGGCGTGGCCGACCCGGCGCCAGCCCAGGCGACGCGCCCGGCCGCCGCTCCGCCTCCCCCATCGCGACCCCGACTCTGGAGAGCCGCGATCGCACTCTGGCGAGAGCGCCCGCTGCTCGGCATCGGGCCCGACAACTTCCGTCGTCGATACGGGGCCGTGCTGTCGCCGAGCCCGGATGGCCCGCCGTACTCCGATGTCCGACTGCATGCGAACAGCCTCTACTTCGAGACGCTCGCCGATCTCGGGCTCGCGGGCGTCGCGGTCCTCGCGGTCATGGCGCTCGCGCTCGTGCGGGCCATGCGGGAGCACTTCTCGGCAGGACGGCTGGCGGGGGCGGGCTGCGCCGTGGGAGCGGCCCTCTTCTTCGTACACGGCGTCCTCGACTACTTCTTCGAATTCACGCCGCTCTTTGGTCTGTTCTGGGTCCTGCTCGGGCTGACCGCAGTGGAGCGGCGGGCGCCATCCAGCGCAGGGCTCCGAAGCAGCCGAGGGTGAGCCCGAGCTCGCTCAGCACCGTGGCCCACGCGGCGCCGGGTCCCAGGCTCCGGGGGATGAGCGCGAGGTCGAGCGCCAGGTTGAACGCCAGGGTGGCCACGGCGAGCCACAGGGTGGCCCGTCCGCGATCGCGGGCGAGCAGGAAGTGGGTCAGGCCGAAGTTCAGATAGAGCAACGGGAGGCCGAGGGCGAGGACCCGCAGGGACGCCACCGCCCGCCCGAAGCCGGCGCCGAACACGATCCCGATCAGCGTCGACCCGCCCAGCAGGCACGCGGACCCCACCACCAGCCCGAGGCCGAGGAGGACCGCGCCGAGCCGGTGCTCCAGCGCCTGCCTCGCCGACGGATCCCCCTTGATGCGCGCGAGCCCGGGAAAGGTCACCGACAGCACCACGGAGGGCAGGATCATCGACCCCTCGAAGAACTTGTAAGCCGCGCCGTACGCGCCGAGCTCGGCGTCGCCGGCCAGGAAGCGCAGGAACACGGTGTCGACCTTGAAGTAGAGCAGCGAGACGAGTCCGGCGAACCAGATCGGCAGCGACTCCCTGAGCGCGGAGATCGCCAGCTGCCGGTCGAAGGGCGCGGCCCCGGCGCGGCCCGGACTCGGCCGGGGATACAGGAGGTAGAGCACGGTCAGTCCGTGAACGCAGCTCGCCACGCTCGCCGCCGCGAGCGCGACGCAGATCCAGGTCAGCGAACGGCCGAGGGACAGCGCCGCGAGACCGGCCCCCGCGGTCAGGAGCGCACGGGAGCCGTTGAGGCGAGCCTCGGCCGGAAAGCGCTCGTGGCCCCGGAGGACCGCCCCGACGTGGTCGACGAACGCATTGGCGAGGGCCGCCACGCCCATCAGGGCCATCGCGGTGCGCTCTTCGCCGCGGACGACGAAGCACGCCACGGCGGCCACGGCGAGCCCGTATGGCAGCGCTGCAGCCGCTCGCAGAGCGAGACCCACGGTCACGATGCGGCCGCCCTCGTCCTGGCGGCGCGCCAGCTCGCGAGTCGTCCAGACCCCGGTGCCGAGGTCCGTGCCGAGCGCCAGGAGCGAGGTGACCGTCGAGGCGAAGACGAAGCGGCCGAAGGCCCGCTCCCCGAGAACGGGCGCCGAGGCCACGACGACGACCAGCCGGCAGGCCCGATCGAGGGCTTGCGAGAGTGCCTTAACCGAGAGGTTGCGAAGCGCGTTTCGGCCGAGCCCGATCACGGCTCTAGGCCCGGAGCTCTCGGAGCGTATCGATCAGGACGGCAGGAAGGGTGCGGGCGAGAATGCGACCATCCATGGCGAGGCTCCACTCGCGCAGGTAACGGATATCGAATCGCAGCCTCTCGACGCTGCTCGCAGCGTCGCCCCGGAGGCCATGGATCTGGGCCCATCCGGTGATTCCGGGACGCATCTGGTGGCGGGTGTGGTAGCCGGGGATCCGGTCCCCCAGGAGCGCCACTCGCCCGGGCACCTCGGGCCGTGGGCCGACGATGCTCATGTCTCCGCGAAGGACGTTCCATAGCTGCGGGAGCTCGTCGAGCCCGAGCGGCCGGAGCACCTGGCCCACCCGGGTGACGCGCCCGCCGTCCTCCATGGTCCGCAGCTTGACCAGCGTGAACGGCCTGCCGTGGAGCCCGACGCGGCGCTGGGAGAAGAGGGCCGGTCCGTCCGAGTCGAGTCGGATCCAGGCGCCCAGCGCGGCCTGGAGCGGTGCCGTCAGGACCAGGCCCGAAGCGGAGAGGACGACGTCGACGACCCGCTTGGCCGCCGCCGAGGCCCGCGACCGAGGCTTCATCGTGTCCTCACCCGGCCGCAGGTCCCCCTTCGCGATCGGCTCGCGCGGCCCTGACCCACCGACCCCGTTTCCGCCGCCGTCGCGGTGCTTGCGCCTGGCGTCCTCGACGACGTCCATGAAGCGGCGCTCGAACTCGTCGCGATCGAAGCGCCTGGCGAACGTACGCAGGACGGCCGGGTCGAAGGCGCCGCGGCAGCGTGCAAATCGGTCGAGCGTCGCGCGCACCGATTCGACGGTCGGCGCGGGGATCAGAAGCCCGGTCTCTCCGTCCCGGACGATGTCGAGCGCGCCGCCCTCGGCGCAGGCCAAGACGGGGACCCCCGCGGACAGGGCCTCGACCATGACCATCCCGAAGTCGTCGACGCCCGTGTGCAAGAGGGCACGGCAGCCAGCAAAGAGCCGGGTCAGCTGGTCCTCCCCGACCCGCGGCAGCATCGTGACGTTCGGTCCGGCCAGCGGCTCGAGGCGCGCGCGCTCGGGCCCCTCGCCCACGACCACCAGTGGCTCGGGGCGTCCGCGGAACGCGTGAAGGGCGAGGTCCACCCGCTTGTTCGGCACCAGGGCCGAGACGAGCAGGAACGGCGCCCCGGCCGCCGGCGAGGTGCCCTCGGCCGCCTGCTCGAAGCGGCGAGTCTCGATCGGCGGCTCGATCACCATGGCGTCGCGCTGGTAATAACGCAGGATGCGCTGACGCGTGTACGTGCTGTTGGCGACGAGCATGTGCGGCCGCGTCGCGGCGGACGCCTCCCACCTCCGCAGGTAGCGCGTGGTGCCGCGGAAGAGGGCGCGCCCGAGGTGCCCTCCGGGGACGCTGGCCTCGTAGGCTCCCTGGGCCTCGTGCGCGTAACGGAGCGTCGAGTGGACGTATGCGACGTGCAGGGCCGTGGGCGGTGCGATCGCGCCGATCGCCACGCAGTGGCTACTCGAGAGTACGAGGCTGTATCCGTCCAGGTCGAAGGACTCCACCGCGAGCGGGAAGAACGGCAAGAGGGCCCGGAACCTTCCCCTCACGAAGGGGGCATTGGCGACCGCGTGGATCGCCGACGTCCTCGTCCGTCGCCGCGCGAGCGCGGGCGAGAGCCTCTCGGGATCCCAGGTCAGCGTGAAGAGGTCGGCCTGCGGGAAGACGTTGCACAGCGCCTCGACGACGCGCTCACCTCCCCGCATGGAAGTGAGCCAGTCGTGCACGATCGCAACGCGGTCCTGCATGTCTTCGCAGGCACCCTACCACGGTGGCTACGCCCCGCCGGCGTGGCGGCCACGCCTATCCGGCAAGGCGCGCGTCGCGCCGGAACCACGCGATGTGGAAGTCCTCGAGAAGGCTGCGCTTCACGTGGTTGCTCTCCAGGCAAAGGCCTGTTCCCGCGAAGAAACCAAGGATCTCGCCCATGTCGCAGTCCTCGGAGAAGATCACCACGACGCGCCCACCGGCGACGAGATGCCGCGCGCACTCCGCCGCGAAGCGGCGCACCGTCTCGAGCTTGCGACCCGCGAAGAAGGCCATCTCGACGGGACTGGCGGGGTCGCGCGCATAGAACGGGATGTTGAAGCAGATGACGTCGAAGCCCCGGCCTGGAAGCGCCGCGAACAGATCGGATTGTACGACCTCGGGGGCCACTCCGTTGAGCGCGGCGTTCGCGCGGGCGAGGGTGACCGCGCGAGGATTGACGTCGCACGCCGTGACGACCGCCCCCGCCGCGGCCGCCGCGATCGCGATCGGCCCCGCGCCAGTGCCCATGTCGAGCACGCGGAGCGCGCGCAGCGGACGCTCGAGCAGATGCTCGGCGAGCAGGCGCGACGACGAGAAGGACGTGGGATGAAAGACCTCCGGATCGGTCCGGAGACGGTGTCCGAGGAACCGGACCTCCGACGCCCGCGCGATGCGCCGGAGGACGACGGGCCGCGCCAGGCCGTGCACGAGCGGTCGCGCGATCCGCCGGCGCATCATGCCCAACACACGGCTGAACGAGCCGAACGTGCCGAACGTGCCGACTATCATAGTACGATGGCGGGATGAGCGCGGCCCCGGTGCTCCTCATCAATCCACGAATGGCACGGCGACGCAACGCCCGGATGCCGCTGTCCCTCCTGCACCTGGCGGCCGTCCTCGAGGGACAGCGGCCGTGGAAGATCCTCGACGGCAACTTCGAGGGCGACCTGACGGGTGCGGCGCTCGCCGCGCTCCGCGGCCGACCGCACGCCCTCGTCGGCGTGACCGTCATGCCGGGTCCGCAGGTGGCTCCCGCGATCGAGGTCTCCGCGGCGATCCGCCACGCCGCGCCGGACGTCCCCATCGTGTGGGGCGGGTACTTCCCGACGCTCTATCCGGAAGCTGCGATCAGCGCCCCCTACGTCGACGCGATCGTTCGAGGCCAGGGGGAGCAGCCTCTGCTCGATCTCCTGGCCTGCGGTGTCCGGGGCGACGAGGCCCTCTCCGCCATCCGGGGAATCACTTGGAAGCGCGGGGGAGAGCCCGTCCACAACCAGGAGGCGCCGATCGTCCCTCCGCACGAGCTGCCCCCGTTGCCCTACGCGGGCCTCGGCGACGTTCGGCGCTTCATGCCCCCGAGCTTCCTCGGGTCACGGACCGCCGTCTACCAGGCCGCGCTGGGCTGTCGGTACCGCTGCTCGTTCTGCGGAGTCGTCTCGATGTGGAACGGGCGCACCGTCCTCGACGCGCCTGCGCGCTTGCTGGAGGCGGGGCGAGAGCTCCGCGACCGGTGGGGCGCCGACTCGCTCCAGCTGTTCGATCACAACTTCTTCGATCGCGAGGACACGAGCCTCCCCATGATCGAAGCCCTCGAGGCGCTGCGGTTGCCCTGGTGGTGCTATGCGCGCGCGGACACGCTCTGCGGCTTCGCGACGTCCACCTGGGAGAGGCTGCGCCGCAGCCGGCTGCGGATGGTCTACGTCGGCGCGGAGAGCGGGAGCGACGCCGCGCTCGCCCGGATGAAGAAGGGCAGCCGGGTCGAGCACACGGTGGAGGTCGTGCGACGCTGCCGTGAGTACGGCGTCGTGCCCGAGCTGTCGTTCATGCTCGGTGGCCCGGACGATCCCGAGGGCGAGATCGAGTCGACGTTTGCCTTCATCCGGCGCGTCAAGCAGCTCCATCCGGAGGCCGAGATCGTCCTCTACTACTACAGCCCGACGCCGCAGCGGCGCGCCGGCGCGGCCGGTCGAGGCGCCGTGCGGTTGCCCGTCCTCGAGGCGTACGGACCCTCGGGGCCTGCCCTTCCGACGACCCCCGAGGAGTGGACCGAGCCTCGGTGGGTGAGCTGGGTGTGCCACCAGGACGCGCCGTGGCTGACCGCGCGGGCGCGGCGGCGCGTGCGAGACTTCACGCGGGTGCTCGCGTGCCGGTTCCCGACCGTACAGGACGCCCGGACGAGGAGCTGGGGCAAGACGCTCCTCTGTGGCCTGGCCGGGTGGCGCTACGCCAGTCGCCGGTACGGTCACCCGTGGGAGCTCGCGGTTGCGGCGCGCCTCGTCGGGCTGCGCGACCCGAAGGAAGAGAGCCTGTGACGGCCGTGCTCGACCCCCTGTTCGCGGCCCCGTGGGCGTCGCCGTTCCCCCCGGGGGAGAGCCCGTTCCGGCAAAAGGGGAATGGCTACCGTGGCGATCTCGACTATCTCGACGCCAGCGTCGTGGGGGGGAGGAAGGCGGTCCTTGCCGCCGTGACCTCCGGGCCCATGCGCACCTTCCTCGAGCAGCCCTTCGCGGCGTCCGAGTGGTACGACGCCTACCCGTGCGCCGTGCTGCACGCGACCGCAGCGCGCCTCCGCGGCGTCCCGTTCGCCGACCACAGGAGAGAGGTCGGCGCGTACCACGCCACAGCCGCGATGAACGCGATCTATCGCTCGCTGCTACGTGTCGTCTCGAACCAGAGCATCGCCCTGTGGGGGCCGCGCATCTCGAGCATCTACTTCGAGTTCGGCAAGTCGGAGACGCGGGTGGCCGGGCACAACGAGGTCCTGGGGACCCGCTCGGGGGTGCCGGCGGGCCTCGTCCAGTTCGTCATCTTCGCTTCGAAAGGCTTCTGCGAGCAGACACTCCTGCTCGCCGGCGCGCGGACGTCGAGGATGGATGTCAATGACGTCCAGCAGGAGGGGAGCGCACACGGACAGGCGCTCTACACGTCGTCCCTGACCATCCGCTGGAACTGAGGGGCCGCCCGCGGCAAGGCCGTCACTTCCACATGTCGTCGATGGGGGATGCGGACGCGGCGTTGCCGAGGCGCGCGACCCCGAACGTGTCCTCGATCG
>Ga0209415_10019040_pt1 | contig 10790 bp, 10 predicted proteins | sample PeaSoiSIISIP2007_FD_187696 | JGI IMG/M metagenome (GOLD analysis project Ga0209415, IMG submission 187696) | Peat soil microbial communities from Weissenstadt, Germany - SII-SIP-2007 (SPAdes) (version 2) | ecosystem: Environmental > Terrestrial > Soil > Wetlands > Peat | place: Germany... | reverse complement strand
GCACAACTGGCGATCACCGTGTGATTGCCAATGCGGCAGTTGTGCGCAATATGCCCGGAAGTCATGATGTAGTTCTCGTCGCCGATTTCGGTGACGCTCTCCGGCAGGGTGCCGCGCGAGATGGTGTAGTGCTCGCGAATCTTATTTCCGCTGCCGATGCGCAAATAGCTGCGCGCGCCGGTGAAAGCTTTGTCGAGCGGGTCGGTTCCCAGCACGGTGCCGGCGGAGATCTCGTTGCCCTCGCCAAGGGTCGTCCAGCGCTTCACGTAGACATATGGTTCCAGCCGGCAGCACGCGCCCATCTGCACATCCTGCTCGACGACGCAATACTCGCCGATCACACACCGTGGTCCGACGATGGCTTCGTTGTTCACGCGCGCGGTGGGAGCTACCGTCGCGGACGGATCGATCGCCATAAGCTTGTATCATACGTGAGGTACAAAGCCGGAGGCGTGAGGTGACGATGCGGGTTTCCGAGATTGCGGAACTGGTGGGTAGCGCATGCGAGGGCGATGTCGATCGCGAGATTCGCGGAGCTGCCGCGCTTGAGGTTGCGCGGGCGGATGAGGTTGCCTTTGTGGGAAACCGCAAGGCGGCCGCGGCTGCCGCCGATTCCACAGCGGGATGCCTCCTGGTTCCGAATGAGTTCCCGTCGGGCCGCACGCTGATCCGCGTGGCCGATCCGCGAACCGCGTTCGCGCGCGTGGTTGCCCGCCTGCATCCACCCGAACTGCCCGCGCCCGGGATTCACCCCACTGCCGTGATCGCTGCGGACGCGGTGCTGGGCGATAACGTCTCCATCGCTCCCCACGCGGTGATTGGACAGGCCTCCGAGATCGGCTCCGGCTCGGTAATCGGCGCGGGCACATCAATCGGACCGCGGGTTCGCCTGGGCCGCGGCTGCCATCTTCATGCCAACGTATCCATCTACGCCGGCGTAACCATCGGCGCCCGCGCCATCATCCATTCCGGCGCGGTGATCGGCGCCGACGGGTTCGGCTTCGCCATGGCGGGCGAGCGCTGGGAGAAGTTCCCGCAGATCGGCCGCGTCGAGATCGGCAACGATGTCGAGATCGGCGCAAACTGCACCATCGACCGCGCGGCGCTGGGCGTCACCTCGCTGGGCGACGGCGTGAAACTCGACAACATGGTACACATCGCGCACAATTGCCGGGTGGGGAATCACGTCGTGATCGCCGCTCAGACCGGCCTGTCCGGAGCGGTGGTGGTGGAGGACTATGCCGTGATCGGCGGCCAGGTGGGTATTGGCGACAAGGCGCGCATCGAATCGCGCGCGGTGCTGGGCTCCGGTTCTGGTGTGCTGACTTCGAAGATCGTCCGTAGCGGACAGGTGGTTTGGGGCACGCCCGCGCGCCCGCTAAGGGAATATCTGGAGCAGCTTGCCCTCATGGCGCGCCTGCCCATGCAAAAACGCACGCTGGAGGCGCTCGCAAAGAGGGTGGAATCAATCGAGGGCCGGCTCAGCGAAGCGAATCAGACCGGAGGCTAGTGCGCCTGCTGGCTGCCTTCAGCCCGCGTCAGCATTTCATCCGCGTTTTCCAGCAGTTTCTGTACGCGCCCTAACAGATTGCGCGCTTCGGTCAACTCCCCCGGCATGGTCATCTCGAGGTAGTAGGTGATCGCTTCAATCGCACTGAGCGGCTGGCGAAGATCGTGAGTCAGTTCCAGCACGATCGGGTCCGTGCAGGGGCGGGAAACCTCTTCGCGAAAAAACGTGTTCGCAGCGGCAACCTGGGCGGCAGACAATGTATGATTCCTTCCTCACGGTGCCGGAATCATGAAGACAGCACCGTCCGTTCCTCAGTCCGGGGGAGTAACGTTCAACTTTATACCGTATCGGCGGGATCAGGTCAATAGAGTTGTTACGAATTTGTTGCGGTTCCGTGACGCGCGCTGAATCGGAAGGAGATCGAGCGCGGAGTTCCCGACTGCCGGTACTGGGGGTACCGATCAGGCTCGCGCACGCACGCCGAACATGACGTGATACTTCACGGGCAGGCAGACCGGCCGGAAGTCGCGGCCCAGGAACATGTGCTTCGTCTGGCCCGACGCAATCATTTCTTCGAGCAGATACATCTCGTAGGAGAACTCGACGGCTCTCCGCGTGGAACTGGACACCCACGTGCGGACCGTCACTTCATCGTCGTACCGAGCCGGGCGGCGGTAGCGGCATTGTGCGTCGACGACCGCCAGCAGAACGCCGTCCTGCTCCTCCATGTCGCGGTAGCGCAGACCGATCGATCGGCAGTACTCCACACGCCCGAGCTCCATCCAGACGAAGTAGTTGGCGTAGTACACCACACCCATCTGGTCGGTTTCCGCATAGCGGACCCGCAGGGTCGTCTCAGTGATTTGCATTTACTTTGAGGATGACACGCGCGAGCGTGGAACCGGCTTCAGCCGGTGGGCTCCTGGAATGCGCGCCTAGACTTCGCCGCGACGCCGGCGAAGCAGCCAGGGCTCGATGGCGCCGGGATTCTCGAGGATCTCCCCTTCCACTTCCTCGAACTGGCTGTCGATGACGACACGCTCGATGGCCGCGCCGAGCGATTCGTCGCCGGTTTCAGCGCGCTTCTGCTCGATCAGGGCGAGGATGGCTTCCGAAAGCTCCAACCGCTGTTTGGTGTTGCTCATCGCGTTGCCCTCCTGTCTGGTTAGACGCAAATGGCCCGCCGGAGTTCCGTAGAACACTTGTGATGAATGTGTTTTATGTCAGCGATCCAGACCGAAATGGGGCTGTTTCGAGCTTCCGTCCACCCGGATGCGCAGGTACGTGCCCGCGCCGTTCTTCTCGAATAACGGGTCCACGGGCTTCAAGGCCCATCGTTTCCATCCGGTCATGGTCTCGGAAACCTTCGCCCGAAGCTTCAGAGTGCCGTGGAAATCGATGGTGTCGCGATCCATGTCGTAAGCGCCGGTGAGATCCACGTCGGCGCCGGGCACGGCAAATGACAGCGCCCGAAACGTCATCACCTGATTCTCCAGCCGGAACGAGCCGCCCATGTTGGAAAGAACGTCGCCGATGGACTGGTTCGCGGGCTGCCCCTGCCCCCGCCGGCTGAGCTGGTCGAGCTGCTGCTGAATATGGGACCCAAGGAAGTGCGCGTCGCTCAGTTCGAAAGTGCCGTCGAGCACCAGCTTCTGCTTCATTTTCGCGGTGAGCGGGGGGATGGCGATGCTGCTTTTGAGATTAAGCCGGCCATCCATAAATGGCGGCTGTCTGGTGGCCAGGCGCAGCAGATCGCGCATGTCGCCATCCGGCATGTCCACCTTCAGATCGATGCTGCGATTGGGCTGGTCTTCGTGTTTGATGACTGCGCCAGTGGTGGTAAACGCGGTTGTACCCAGCCGCGCATGCACCGGCTGAAGCACGGTGTTACCGTTGGTGCCGTCCACCAGACAATCGAAACGTGTCCACAGAGGCACGGCGTGACCGGTCATTTTGAGACGGAAATCGGGCACTTTGGCTTCGCCGGTGGCGTGCACTGCGCCGAGTGTGCCATCGAAGCGTCCGGTCGAATTCAGAATGCCGGCAATGCCGTTGAAGATGCCCAGGTCCGCATTGCTGAACGTGTAAGTGCCTGCAAGCTGTGTCGAGCCGGGATCGTCGGCCATCCACGGCCCGAAGGTGCCCTGGCTGCGGACCTGACCAGGCGGTCTGGGAATGGCCAGCTTGGCGTCATAGCGCATCGGCGAGTCCACACCTGCCGAGGTCAGCCGCAGGCCGGCGATCTGGAACTGCATCGGCTTCCGGGTGGTGTCGCGCGGAAGCAGAATCAGCGAGGCGTTGAGGATCCTCACGTCTTTGATGACTACGTTTGGATTGGCGGCGGGTTGGCTCGCGGGCACGGTACTCGTCTGCTGCTGCGGGCGATTCTGCCGGGGCGGGACATTGATCTCCAGACCGTCGATGGTCACGCTGTCCACTATCTTCTGCGGCACGCGCAAAGCGTTCAGATCGAGCGCGAATCCGAAGCGGCGCATGGTGAACAGCGGAGGCGCGTCGGCCGGGGCGGTGGCCAGACGCATGGAAAGACCTTCGCCCTCCACACGAATACGCGCCCCCTTTTCATGCCGGAGCAGCAGAGCCAGCGTCGACAACTTCGGCAGGTGTACATGCAGGGTCTTCAATTGCACGGCGCAATGGAATCGCGTCCGCAGGTACTCCACTGCCTGATCGCGGACCATGGGCTCAAAGTTGGCGGCGAGCCGGCGCGCCATCACAAATAAGGTCACGAAGGTCGCCACCGTCACCGCAAGTAGTACGGCGCCGATCAGCCAGCCCGTTTTGCGCCGAGTCATCTGCTGTATGCTAGCAGGCAATCGACGTGACGTACGACGATTTCCCGGCTATCGCGCTCTCCAATGGCACGCTCGAGGCTATCGTCCTCACGGCTGGAAGCTCGCTGGTGAGTCTCGTCTTCGCCGACGATGAACCGAGACTGAACCCGCTGTGGAATCCGCGGCGGATCGCTGCGGGCCGTCCCCATCCGTTCGGCAATAGTCCGGGATTCGGGCATTTCGTGTGTGTGGACGGCTTCGGTATGCCCTCGCCCGAGGAGCAACGAGCGGGTTTGCCGATGCATGGCGAGGCTCACCGGCAGCGGTACCAGGTCATCGAGAGCACGCCGAGCAGACTCAAACTTACGACGGCGCTTCCCCTCGTACAGGAGTCGTTCACGCGCACGTTCCGTCTGATGGATGGCGAAAATGTCCTCTACGTTTCGAGTGAACTGGAAAACCTAATGGCTTTCGACCGGCCAGTGCACTGGGCTGAGCACGCCACCATCGGCTGGCCGTTCCTCGAACGCTGCGCAACTGTGGTTGACATGCCGGCGGCCCATGCGAAGACGAGAGCGTGGGGGCCGCAGGCCGATCTGCCTCATCGCCTGGCGAGTTCTCAGGAGTTCTCGTGGCCGATTGCTCCGGGCGTCGATGGGCGTGCGATTGATCTGCGCGCCGCGGGAAGGGAACCGTCCGGCGACCATACAACATGTGTGATGGATCCGGCGAGAGCCCTTGTGTACATCACATTCCTGCGTCCTGCTCGGCGGCTCCTGCTGGGCTATGTGTTTCGGCGCGACGAGTTTCCCTGGGTGCAGAACTGGGAGTATTATCCGGCCGACGATCAGCTCGCGCGTGGGCTTGAGTTTTCCACCATGCCGTTCGATGTGCCCCGCCGCGAGGCCGTCGATATGCACTCGCTGTTCGACACACCGGCGTATCGCTGGCTTCCGGCGAAATCCACAATCGCCAGCCGATTTCTGGTGTTCTGGACGCGCACGCCAGCGGGCTTCGCGAAGATTGATGACGTGCGAATTGAGAACGGCGTGATCAGCGTGTTTGACGCCAGCGGCGGAACGCTGGAGTTACCCGCTTCGCTCGGCTGTGAACTCAGTTCGGATATGGATCGCCGGGTTTGACAATGCGAATCTCGTGATCCGTGAACACAAGCGGGCTGTCCGGCATCTTCACTCTGGGCATGTGGCAGGAGACGCAGTCTTTTGTTGACACCGGACACGAGCGCGGGACTTCTCGCCCGAGGGCGGCCACGTCCGACGCGTTTGGTCCGTGGCACGCGAGACAGTTCTTGTCGTAGCTCGCGGCATCGCGAACCAGCGGCTGGTGTGGGTCGTGGCAGGCGGTGCAGCGGATGCGATTGTCCGTGCCGGCGTAGCATTTGCTGTTGGCCAGCCGGTAGGGATGAAAACGGACATTGGCGGGCCCCCAGAAGCCTTTACGCGTCACGGCCATCTGCAGGCCCTCCTGCCACGACCGATGGCACGAGCCGCAGAAATCGGACATGTCCTCGGCGGATTTGTCTTCCAGAGGATCGGGCATCCACGTGGTGATGCCTCGTACGATGTTGCGCATATGCGTTTGCGCGCCGGCGTGGCAGCGTTCGCACTGCACACCGGGAGTCAGCGCTGGAAAATCCACGTGACCTTCGAAAACGGGCGCTGAGCCGTGGCAGTTGAAGCAGACCTCGATCTCTTCGTTGGGCATTTTGCGCCCGAGGGCTTCCCCGAGCGTTCGCGGTGACACGACATCTTCTCCCGGTGTGATCTCGAGACCGTCGATCGTCTCGTAATAGCTGACGCGGCTCTCATACAGCGCGCCCTCATACTCCAGAACGAAAGTCGCCGAGTGCGAGCCGAACGCGTAGCGGATGGGCACGGCGATCTCGTTTGCGCCATCGCTCACGCGATAGATGCTGGTGTCGCCATGGCGCTCGATGATCCACGTGTATCTCGCTTTCTGAAATCGGAGGAGCGGGTGGTTCCTCAGGATGGTCTGATGCGGGGAAAGCTCCATCGCATGGGCCATGGCGGTCTCTGGCTGCGCGCGGCCCTCTTCCACGTGGCACGTCGCGCAGGTGATGGGATCGGCCCACGGCGCGGCAACGAACAGACAGAGGCTTAGCGCAAAGGGCAGGCCGCTGGCGAATAGCCTTCGAGTCAGGAACGGCACAGTGTTGATGCGCGCCGGTATTGCGAAACAGCGAGACACCGTAGTGACGCGTACGGCTTTTCAGGAGTTAGCCGGCGAGGGAAACGTTTACACTTCGTTTACCGATGCTGGCGTGCGCGGCGTCACTGGCCGCGCAGGTGTGGCGGTCTCAGCATCCGCTCCGCGGCGCGCGTCACGAAACGGCGGGAGACGATCCGCTGCAGATAGATCTGCCAGCGATTCGTCGCCCCCGGTATGACTGCGGTCTTTCCGTCATCGAGCGCGCGGAGCGCGGCATCCACAACCAGCGCGGCCGGCACTCGGTTGCGGTGGCCTTCTTCGGGGACGCCCGCGATTTCGTGAAACTCCGATTCGGTTGGCCCCGGGCAAAGCGCGCATACACGAATGCCGTGACGCGCCACCTCCGCCGCGAGTCCTTCCGCGAAATGGAGATCGAACGCTTTGCTGGCGCCGTAGACGTCGATCCAGGGAGTCGGCTGAAAGGCTGCCGTGGACGCGGTGATGATGATCTCGCCGCTGCGCCGTGCCACCATGCCGGGCAGGTACAGGTGCGTGAGGTGAACTACCGCGGCGCAGTTCAATCGCACCATGTCGAGCTGCCGGCGCAGGTCGCTGGTGCGAAACTCGCCGTAGGCGCCGACACCGGCGTTGTTCACCAGCAACTCCACGGCGATTCCTTTCGATTCGGTGAACTCGAATAACGCCGCCGGCCCATCCTCGTGGCTAAGATCGGTTGCGCAAATCTCGCTGGAAATATCCCGGCCCGCGCGCAGCCGCAGCCCGATCTGTTCCAGCCGCTCTGCGCGCCTTGCCGTCAGGACAAGGTTCATCCCTTCGGCGGCGAGCTTTTCTGCGAACGCCAGTCCGATGCCGGCGGTCGCGCCGGTAACGAGCGCCCACTTTCCCTGTCTGCGATTCACACCTATATTGAACAATGAAAATCATGCAGTCTGTTCATCTCAACGGTGGCGTGGCTTCGGTTCGCCGCACGCCGCGCCCGAAACGGCCCGAGGGCTTCGCGCTGATTCGTCTTCTTCTCGGCGGCATCTGTAACACCGATCTCGAATTGCAGCGCGGCTATTACGGATTCCGTGGCGTGCCCGGACACGAGTTCGTGGGCGAAGTGGTGGAGGCGGATACGGGCTCGCTCGTGGGGAAACGCGTGGTGGGCGAGATCAATCTCGCCTGCGGCCAATGCGACTGGTGCCTGCGCGGGCTCGGCCGTCATTGTCCGCGCCGCACTGTGCTGGGGATCGTGAAGCATCCGGGAGCGTTTCGCGAGTTCCTCACGCTGCCTGAACGCAACCTCCATGTCGTGCCGGTCGATCTGTCCACCGAACGCGCAGTCTTCACAGGACCGCTCGCGGCAGCCTGCGAGATCCTCGATCAGGTGAAGATCCCGCGGGGCGGGGAGGTGGCCGTTCTGGGAGACGGCAAGCTTGGCTTGCTCATCGCGCAGACGCTCGCGGCGCATGGCGCGCGGGTTCACCATTTCGGACGGCATCCCGAAAAACTGCGTATTTCATCCGCCGCGGGCGCAACCGCGGAACTGATGCGCAAACAAATGCCCGTCGCCGCTTATGACTGGACCGTGGATGCCACCGGTTCGCCGGAAGGACTGAAACGCGCTGTCGCTATGACCCGGCCTCGCGGTACCGTCATCATGAAGTCCACGGTCCACGGTCTCGTCGCCATTGACACCGCGCCGCTGATCGTGAATGAGATCACCCTGGTGGGCTCGCGCTGCGGCCGCTTCGGGCCCGCGCTGAAGTTGCTGCGCTCCGGGAGAATACGAGTGGATGACATGATCTCCGCCGAATATCCGCTCCGCCGCGCCCCGGAAGCGTTCGCGCGCGCGGCGCAAAAGGGGACAATCAAAGTTCTGCTGCGCCCCGAATGAAAAGCGGCCCGGAAGGCGATTGCTCGCCCGCCGGGCCTGAGGGAAGAAGACTCAGCCTTGTCGAAAATCGTCTTGCGCGATCAGCGGTGTCCTCCACCGCTGTGACCGCCGCCGCCACCTCCGCCACTGTGGCCGCCGCCGCCGGAGCTGTGGGATGCGCTGCTGCTCGCGTGCGAGGACGCGTTCCCCCCACCACCTCGGTAGGAGGGAGGAGGCGATGCGGGTCGGTACGCCGGCGCGTAGCCGCTATTGCCCGAGGGCGGACGCTCGTACACAATCCTGGGCGCGATATGCACTGCCTGGCCGGGGTTCGATTCGCCGCGCGGCGCAGGTGTCCCGAAGCGGTGCCAGTTGTCAGCCGGCGTCGAGCTCGCGGGCGCGGATGGCCGGAGGGACCCTGCCGGTGCACGAGCCGGAGCGTCGTTCTCGCGCCGCCAGCCGCCCACGCTCCCATTGAGGCCGCCCTGCACGCCTCCACCAGCGGGCCTGCCAAAGCTTTCTGCCGGTCGGCTGAAATTGCGCTGGATGGTCTGCTGCATCCCGTGCTGCTGCTGCGCGAAGGGGACACGATCCACGTGGGCGGTCTGCATGTGACTGAAGAACTGGCCGCGAGTTTGTGAGAATCCGCCTCCGGCCGCCGCGCGGTCGGAGAACCGCAGGCTTTCCCGTGCCGGCGCAAGCGGCATCTGTCCGTGAACCACGCCGGCGCCGCGCAGGTCGCCCGCGGTAACACGCATGCTGCTGCCACTGACGCCGCGCCGTCCAAATTCGCCCGCGCCAACCGCAGTGACCCCGTTCAGCACTCGCGCATTGCGATACGCCCCGACAATGTTGATGTTGTTGACGACGGTCATTCCGCCCGGGCGGCCATAGAACCCCCGGCCCCACCATGGGTAAAAGGCCTCACGCGGTCCCAGAGGCACCCAGCCGATGTTGCCAAACCCGAACCCGAATCCCACATGCGGTCCGAATCCGAAGAACGCCACAAGCGCAGGCCGCCACGGGTGATATGCGCCGGGATACCAGCACCAGCCGCCGTGCCACCAGAACCACGAACCCCAGTGATACGGCGCCCAGCCCCAGGGATCGTAGCTCACCCACGTCCAGCCATACCAGTCTTCCCAGACCCAGCGGCCGTATCGATACGGCGCCCAGCCGGGCGCTACCGTGGGAACCCACACGTTGCCGTAATCGGGGTTCTCTTCCCACTGGCCGTAGCCATCCATCGACTCGGTGCCAGACACTTGCGGGCTCACGTACTGGCGCTCGGCCGATTGTGCGTGTTCAATACGCTGATCCTGATCCTGATTCCAGCGGTCCCAGTCGTCGAAGGGAATCGCCTCGGCGACACGAAACTCCGGATCGGAAGCAGAGCCGCGAACCATCATGGTCTGGCCTTCGTTCAGCGTCTCGCTCCCCTTGGGCGTGAAGATCTCCGCCTCGCCGGCGCGCACGGTAATTTCGGAGGTACCGTCCTCCCGGACAGTAATGCGATATGCGCCTTGTCCGTCGGGATGAAGCCCGATGCTGGGCGTGTCCACTTCCGCCTGCACCTGGGAATCGGCCATCACGCTAAGCGTCACCGTGCCCGACGCCATCTGTATCTGGAACTTCCCCTGCTCAATGTCGGCGAAATGCACCTCAGAGTTAGGCGCCACTCGGACAAAATGAGCAAAATCGACCTGGATTTCGGCGCGCGACGCAGGACCTGTGCGAATCGCGTCCTGGGACATAAGCGGTGCGTTCACCGCAGCCGCGCTTACCTCGCCGCTGTCGCCGCGCCGCACCGATACGTCTCCCTGCAGGATGCTGATGCGGGCAACGCCGCGAGTGGGATCGTCGCTGTCGTCCCCCCGAACGACTCCGGTCAGGGTGCACAGGACGAAGACGCCCAACAGGGTTGATTTCATGCGCTGCCGTTCCATTGGCACCCACTGATGTGCACGGTGGATGCCATGAAGGATTCTTCAGAAAATCAGGCACTTACCGGACACAGCCCTACAGAAGACATGGTGCTTTTCGGCCACCTGGTGGCCCTGGGCCGCTTCCGCGGAAAAATGCGAGTGAATGGTAAACTACGGATTACTTAGGCCCACCTATGGAAACTGCCGGTATCAGCACGGCCAGTCCGGCCTCTCTCGCCGAACTGCACGGTTCCATCAGTACCGGTCACCTCTCTTTCTGGCGGCGCGCCTTTGCCTTTGCGGGGCCCGCGTATCTGGTCAGCGTCGGCTACATGGACCCGGGCAACTGGGCCACCGACCTGGAAGGCGGGGCGAGATTCGGATACCGGCTGCTGTGGGTTCTGGTCGCCTCGAACCTCATGGCGATTCTGCTGCAGACGCTCAGCGCGCGCCTGGGCATCGTCTGGCAACGGGACCTGGCGCAGGCCTGCCGC
>Ga0209415_10019039_pt1 | contig 10791 bp, 12 predicted proteins | sample PeaSoiSIISIP2007_FD_187696 | JGI IMG/M metagenome (GOLD analysis project Ga0209415, IMG submission 187696) | Peat soil microbial communities from Weissenstadt, Germany - SII-SIP-2007 (SPAdes) (version 2) | ecosystem: Environmental > Terrestrial > Soil > Wetlands > Peat | place: Germany... | reverse complement strand
CAGATTCGATATTTCCCGTTTCCCGGGTCTATGCCGATTCGAAGAGCGGGGAGCCAAGGTGGTGGTACTCCCGCGCAGAGGCGCTCATTATCGGGATCGCGGTGGCTCTTCTGGCGAGTTGGATCTGGGGAATCCTTCCGGAACTGGTGGCGCGGTCACCTCACTACCCATGACCGGCTGCAGCCCGAACCTCGACCTTCTCCCGTCGAATCACGAAGGTGACTCGCTCCGGTCGGCCGAGATGCTCCATGACCGGGCGCGGGGCATTCAGTTGGTAACCCCGAGTCTCATGGAAGTCTACTCTGACGGTGAACTCCTTCGCGTCGGCCTTCCACTTCGGCATCACTCGGGGCATGTTTATCCATATATATACGCTGTGCGGCCGGTCCCCTATGTCCATATAGATACGATAGGTATAAGTATCCATATGGATATGTCCTGTATGATGACAGCGGTGTGGCAGGATGCGCGGACTCCCGCGCTCGCAATCGTGGCGCGTGGCGACCAAATCGAGACGGTTTCTCCGACCGAGTACGTGGTTCGGTCCCAGAGCAAATTGGACGCGAAGTACCGAGTCACGGTGAGCCGGGACCGATGGGAGTGCGAGTGCCAATTCTTCCGTGAAACGAAGATCGCTTGCATTCACATTTTCGCGGTGCGATTCCGGGAGGGATTCAAGTCTGACAACTCGCTTCCTCAAGCCTACCAGAACCTGTGCGGGCGTTGCCAGTCCGGAAGCGTCGTTTCGTTCGGCAAGCGACACAATCAGAGCGGGACGGTCGGCCGGTATCTCTGTAAGGCATGCGGCTACCGGTTCACCGGGCGAGATGGGTTCCAGCGACGCCGTGCGGACCCGGAGAAGATCGCGCTCGCTCTCGACCTCTATTTCCGAGGGATGAGCGTCCGAAAGGTCGCCGAGCATTTCGCTCAGGTCCACGGACTCAAAGTCAACCATGTCACCGTGTACCGGTGGGTTGTTCACTACTCAAAGCTGGCAGCCGAATGGATGGACCGGCAGGGAGCCCGGACCGGCGAGCAGTGGCACATCGACGAAACGGTCGTGAACGTGAACGGCGAACCGAAGTACCTGTGGAACGTGATGGATCACGATACCCGCTTTCTTCTCGCCACGCATGTAAGCACGGGTCGGGGCCTGGACGACACTCGCGCCCCACTCCACAAGGCAAAGGGCGTCACCCCGGACCGCCCGATGGAAGTATTCTCAGATGGGATGCGGTCGTATCCCCGCGCTATCCGAAAGGAACTCGGGTACCGCTCCGGGGACCGGATTGTGAACCCTCACCGGCGAGTCCCGTCTATCCGGGCTGCAGAGTCAAACAACCCCATCGAGCGGTTCCACGGAACGGAGAAGGAACGGACCAAGGTGATGCGGGCGTTCGATAACGAAAAGGGTACTTCGAATCTCATGGAGGGGTTCCGGGCACACTACAACCTCGTGAGGGACCACCAGGCGCTAAGGACCACTCCGGGGGCCGCCGCAGGGTTCACTCCTCTTTCCGGATTCCGGTGGCACGAACTCCTCAAGCGGGCCGCGCCAAAACCGGCCAACGGATACGTCGAGATTGAGCTGGTTCCAAACTAGGCGGGGGATCGGATAATGGCTGGTGATAACTGGTTGGAGCACGCGTTTCCTGAAACTACCCGCTGGGTAGATTCCAATCTTGGTCCAACAGTTTCGGCCGATTACCACCAATATCTTTACGCGGTAGATTACCACCTGAATCAGGCGGAGGAGTCGTTTCGGAGAGCTTCCTCGACACTGCACGAATACTCCCCCTTGGTGAGCAAAGAGAAGCGCGTCGTGATCCCCCTCCACTTTCACCCAGGCGCACTAGTGGTCGGTGGAGATGCTACGGTGCGCCAGGTCGCATCAGCAATCGACACCGGCTTGGTCCTGATGAATCAAATACTCGAAGCCGGGATCGCCAAGACCAAGGTGCGGGGTTGGGGAATCCGAAAGGACCCAAGGCAGGATCTCAGAAGCGCAATCGGAAGGAAATATGGCGCGCAAGCCGACTCGCTAATCAAGGGGGTTGATGCGGCATTCAACCCTATCGGTTACCAACTCCTCCGGGAGTACAGAGACTGGGTGACACACCGAGGCGCCCCAGAGGTGATCGTACCAGACTCCCTGTACGGCCCACTACCGATTCCACCGGAGGTTCGCATACCGGAAGACGAGCGGTTAGTTGAGTCGGCGCTACGTGGGTTCATTTTTATGGAAATTGGAGAGAAAACAACAGTCAGGTGCAGGCCGTTCGTTCCGCCGGTTCAATCTATCATCAATGCGGATTCGACCAACGAAACACGAAGCCTGATTCCGGCCGGCCTCTTCTCGGGAGTGCCTGCCGAGGTACACGTGAAGGGTGTTCGGATGTCCTACGGGAGCCTCTCAGAATCCAGGGAATCATACATCGCAAAGAACCCGGTTTCAGTGTCAACCGGTATGGATTTGGTTGCCGGCGAAGAACTCGAACGATGCACGGCGATAGACTACACAAACGCGTTGTGGGCGGTGAAGGGATTCGGTATTGAGGTCCTGACGGGGCACAATGGGACGGGGAGATGAGAAGGCTACTCGAGGCTACAAGCAATGTCTGAGCCGCATCACCCAAGAGACACGCGATAAATGAGAGACGTTTCCCTACGCACTAAGAAACAGAACCAGGTTAATCCAAACGAGAGGCGGTGAGAAACGATGGATTTGATAGACGACCCCAGAAAGGTACTCGACAATGCCCTACTGACTGAACTTTACGCGAATTGCCGGATGTTCCTGAAAGCTTGGGACGGTTTTGAGTCCTTACGGAGACAACCCCCTGCGAACCCGATCTCGATTCCGGTATCAATGGACGACCCTTGGGTAGTCACCCGCAAGGCTTGGGAGTTCGACATGTGGGGCTACGCGTACTCGTTGGTTGGAAGTGCCAAGCGACTCAGTCGACTGCTTTTCGAAACTCCGGGGCACAAGAAACTGGCAACCGCGTACGGTCTTCCAATGTCCAAGGCTCTTCAGGACCCGATTCTCGTGGACGTGCGGGACAAACTCGAACATGCCGAAAAGTGGTTACCGGAGTTCAGCAGGACCGACCCGGGCAAGGTCATCTCCGGGTGGGCAGTTGCATTGAACATTGGCGCCGAAGCTCCTCCGAATGTCAGCTGGTTTCGGTGGCTCGATGCACCGGGTTATGATCTCCGTATCAGGACACCCGAGCAAGAACTGAAAGTCAACCTGAAGGAAATTGCGGAGGCAGTCAAGGAATTGAACGCCAAGCTGCCAACAGTCACCGGCGGCGCAATATTCACAGGGCGACCGCCCATCGGCGCCGTGCCTCCGACAGCACCACCCGAACAGAAACACGAAAAATGAAAGACTTTTCACCACCCGCTAAGAAACAGAACCGCTTGCTCGGGTACTGTTTCCAACCCGAACGTGCGAAGCGACCCCACTCGGTTGCTGAAAATCGAGGGGGAAAAGGGGACGGCGGCCGGGCTCCCGAGAACCCGCGGAAGATCCCGGAACGCCGAGGGGTGCTAGGATCAGACGATCCCGGAAGACACGAGCACGGCCGGTCGAGCAGACGGAATCGACATGCGGGGTTCCACGAGCTGGTCGACGTCCCGGCTCACGGCTCCTCCTCTATCTTCTTGATCTTGCGATCGGCGGCGTCCAAAGCGCGGTCGTCCGCCGCTGCCGTTACTACATCCTCGGGCCGGCCCGTCTCGCTGGCTTTGTTGTCAGCGTCCTCCCACTTCACCGCGGCCTCCGCCCGTTCTTGGTTGGCCGCCTCCAGGCGCTTTCGCTTCTCGATCAACGGTGGGATCTCTCACGGGTTCGCGCCGCCTTAACCTTCTCTTCTACCAGGGCCGCTTCAATCTCCGCCGCGGTCACGTCGGGTTCGAGGGGATGGGCCTCTTGGTAGGCCTTGGCGGCCACGGGGATTGTACGGCCAGCTTGCACCATGGCGGCGAGCTCTGCTCGCCGGCGCCGGAGGGACCTCGAGAGTGAGCCATAGGCGAGGCCTGCCGGGCTGTCATCGTCGACTGCTCGACGGCCGGCGTCCGGGCCAGTACGGGGCAGATCCCGAGTTCCCTCGCGCGGGCCGTTTTCGCTCACGGTCACCTACCGAGGGCGCGGGCGGAGATGACGTTCACGGGGGAGTTTGCCACGGACGAGCGTCGTCGGTCGTCCCTCTCGAGCTGTCCGCCGCATCTCGTCCTGCGCGGCGGCCGACCCGCAAGCCCCTCCTGAGGGATTAAGGGCAGACCAGACGTGGGCGGGGGCGGCATGGATCTCGAAAAATATCTCGTTCGGCCGTTCGAGGAGTCGGACTATGGGCCGGTCGCCCGGCTCAGTTCGCTGCTCAATCCCGAAACCCCCTCTACGGAGGAGGAAGAACGCCATTGGGATCGCGCGTTCGCGGCCCCTCACCTGCTGAACGAGAAGTGGACGGTCGAGGAACGTGCCTCCGGAGAGGTGATCGCTGAGGCCGTGATGGCGCACTCCCCCTTCAGCTACGAGCCCACCCGGTTGTGGGTCCATGTCCTAGTCCACCCCGCCCACCAGGGTCGGGGTGTGGGTCGGACGCTCTGCACGCTCCTCGAGAACGAGGCGAAAGAGCATCGATTGACCACGATTTGGACGAGCGCCCGCAAGGACAGCCCCCGGAGCATCGAGTTCGCTCGTAGGTGGGGCTTCGAAGAGGTTCGATCCGCTTGGATGAGCACGCTCGACCTTTCCCAAGCTCCGGTGCTGCCTCCTTCGGACCGCGCGGCGAAGCTGTTAGGAGAGGGGATCCGCTTCTCGACGTTCGCCGCGGAGGGCGCCCGCGACGACGGGGTCCGCCGTCGTGTGTTCGACCTTCTCTCGGAAGCCGGGAAGGATGCGCCTCGCGTCGGACCGTACACTCCGATCTCGTTCGAGCAGTTCGAGGGGCACCAGGACCGACCCGGTTCGATGCCCGAAGGATTCTTTCTCGCGTGTGACGGGGAGAGCTACGTGGGGATGACCGACCTCGAGGTGAGCCGGGCCCGACCGGACGCGTGGATGGTGGGATTCACGGGGACGAGAGCCGCCTACCGAGGCCGAGGAATCGCCTCTGAGCTCAAGCGGCGGGCCGTCGAGTTCTCGCGGGAACAAGGGATCCGGTACCTGCGAACCTTCAACGACTCCTTGAACCTTCGAATGTGGGCGATCAACGAGAGACTTGGGTTCCGTCGGACGGTCGAATGGTCGCAGCGAGAGCGCCAGCTCACGCCGTCGAGGGCCCCCGCCCGGACCCCGTGAATGGGAAAGCGGCGCCGCCCGGGACCTGCTGCAATCGTCGGCCCGTCACGGCGGGGGCTCGAAAACCCTTTTAACGGGGACTCGCCTCGTAGGGTCGAATGTATCGCCTTCCGTCGGGGGAGTAGACCTCCGTTGACCCCCATAGCCTAATTCTTTCTCGGTCGGTCGTCATGGACGTCCTCGAGGCAATCCGCTCCTTCCGACCCTGCACGCAGTACAATCCTCGCCCGGTGGCCCCGGAGAAGCTGAAGGCGGTACTGGCGGCGGCCCGGCTCGCACCGAGCCAGCACAACATGCAACCGTGGCGGTTCGTCGTGGTTCAGGACGACGAGCGCAAGCGACTGTTGGCCCAGGCGTCGAATCGAGGGAAGTTGATTGCCGAAGCTCCTGCCGTGATCGTCGCGTTCGCCGTGGAGGAGGACATTCCCGTCACGATCGGTGGGTACATTTCCGCCTATCCCCTCGACGTGGCGGTCGCGGTGGCTCACCTCCAGCTGGCGGCGACATCCGAAGGGCTCGGGACGAATTGGATCATCGATTTCAACGACGAGAAGGTCCGCTCGGTCCTTCACGTGCCCGAGGGGATCCACCCGATCGCCGTGATCCCGATCGGGTATCCGGTCGAGGGGAACGGAAGCGCGAAGTCCTCGGCCGAGGGTCGCAAGAGCCCGGACGAGATCATCGCCTACAACGAGTATCCCTGGTAGGCGTGACCGACGTTACGTTCGTCAGCTCGAACCCCGGCAAGTTCCGGGAAGTTCGCGAGCTCCTCGCGCCGTTCGGCGTCGGCACCCGGTGGCGCCGTCGGACGCTCCCGGAGCCCCAAGCAGAGACCCTCGAGGAGGTCGTCCTCTCCAAACTCGCCGCCGTGCGGGACGTCCCGGGGTACGTCCTGGTCGAGGATTCCGGTTTGTTCATCCCGTCTCTGAAGGGGTTCCCCGGGGTCTATTCGGCCCACTTCCTTCGGAGCTGGAAGTTCGGACCGATCCTCGAGCTCCTGAAGCGACGCAACCGGCGCGCTTACTTCCGCACCGTGGCGGGACTTCGGCACGGGAACCGCTGCGAAACCTTTGTGGGCGAAGTTTACGGCCACATCGCCGACCGTCCCCGGGGCCGTCACGGGTTCGGCTACGACCCGATTTTCATCCCGGACGGTGGGTCCCGGACGTTTGCCGAGATTGCACCCGAAGCGAAAAATGAGCTATCCCACCGGGCCCGGGCGATCCGTCAGGTCGGCGAGCGACTTGGCTCGCGGCGTACCTGAGCTCGGTCGCAGGTCCGTCTCGCGAAGAGCGTTCGAAGAACAAGCTTCCGGTCCCCGGAGATCTCCGGGGACCGAGAGAAAGGGTTGGTTCGAGGGGGTCGCGAAAGGCTCAGTCTTCCCCGAAGTCGCCGCCGCCCATTCCGCCCATGCCGCCCATCCCACCCATGCCGCCGCCGGGGCCGCCCGGGCCACCAGAGGGCGGGGGGCTCGACTTGGACGCGATGACGTCGTCGATCCGCAGGATCATCACTGCGGCGTCGGTCGCGCTCTCGATCGCCTGGCGTCCGACCCGGATCGGCTCGATGACGTGGAGTTCGCCCATGTCCGCGATCTTTCCGGTCGTGAGATTGACCCCGGCGCGCTGTTGGCCGTTCTTGTGCGCCTTCCGCAGCTCGATCAGCATGTCGATCGGGTCGAGGCCCGCGTTCTCGGCGAGGGTTCGCGGGATCGTCTCCAGCGCGTCCGAGAAGCTCTCGAACGCGATCTGCTCGCGTCCGCCGATCTTCGCGGCGTGGTCGCGCAAGCGCATCGCGAGCTCCTCCGCGGTCGCTCCGCCTCCGAAGACATACTTTCCGTCCTCGACAGCTACGGCGACCACGTTGAGCGCGTCGTCCAGCGACCGCTCGATCTCATCGATGACGTGCTCGGTTCCTCCGCGAATGAGGATCGAAACGGCCTTCGCGTTCTTCGCTCCCGTCACGAACGTGAGGGAGTCGTCCCCGATCTTCCGCTCCTCGACGAGGCCCGCGTGCCCGACGTCCTCGGGAGTGAGCTCGCTGACCTTCGAGACGATATTCGCCCCGGTGGCCTTGCCGAGCTTCTCCATGTCGGACTTCTTCACGCGACGAACGGCGTAGATGCCCTCCTTCGCGAGGAAGTGCTGGGCGAGGTCGTCAATGCCCTTCTGGCAGAGGAGGACGTTCGCGCCGGACTTCTTGACCTGCTCGACCATCCGTCGCAGCATGTTCTCTTCCTCCTGGAGGAAGGCGTTCAGTTGAGAGGGGTCGTTGATCTCGATCTTGGCGTCGATCTCCGTCTTTTTGATCTCGAGGGCCGCGTCCAGGAGGGCGATCTTCGGGTTCTCGACGCGCGTGGGCATCCCCGAGTGCACCTTCTCCTTGTCGACGATGACCCCTTCGATGAGTTGAGTGTCCGCCATCGACCCGCCCTGCTTCTTGATGAGCTGGATGTTGTCGAGGTCGACGTCGTAGCCGCCGGTTCCCTTCGCGGTGGCCACGGCCGTCACGGCCTTCACCGCGATCTCGCCCATGTGGTCCCGGTCGAACGAGACCGACTTCGAGGCCATGGACGTCACCGCGATGCGGGTCAGGAGCTCGTGGTCGTTGATCGTGACGGGCTGGCTGACCTCTAGGAGCACCTCGAGCGCCTTGTTCGACGCGAGGCGGTACCCCTGCGAGATGATCGTCGGGTGAATGTTCTGGTCGATCAGGCCTTCGGCTCGCTTCAATAGCTCGCCGGCGAGGACCACCGCGGTGGTCGTCCCGTCCCCGGCTTCCTGGTCCTGGGTCTTCGCGACCTCGACCAGCATCTTGGCAGCGGGGTGGTCGACGTCCATCTCCTTGAGGATCGTGACGCCATCGTTCGTGACGACAACGTCGCCCATCGAATCGACCAGCATCTTGTCGAGGCCGCGCGGGCCGAGCGTTGAGCGCACGGCGTCCGCAATAGCCTTCGCGGCGGCGATGTTGTTCCCCAGGGCACCCTTGCCCTTCTCGCGCTTCGTTCCTTCCCGTAGCACCAGGATCGGCGTCTGTCCGGTTAGCATCGTTCTTTCCTCCGAGATTACTCTCGGCTGTCGAGTTTGGTAGAAAAGCGGTTCTATTTAAAACAATCTATCTCTCCCGAGAGCGCGCTCGAAGCGCGGGCTCCGATGGGCCGCGACTTAAGCGACCCGTTCTCCTGCCGAGAAGGACCCCTCATGAACGCGCTTCCCGCTCCCCGCTCGGCGTACGGGCGCTTGCTCGCCAACCGTGGGTACGCCCGAGTACTCTTCGCGGGCCTCGGGTCGACGGCCGGTTCGGCCATCTCTGCGGTCTGCCTCGTGTGGATCGTCTTCGCGGCGACCGGTTCTCCACTCGACGTCGGACTCCTCGGGGCCGCGTGGCTCATCGCCGGCGTACTCTTCAGCGTCTTCGGTGGAACGCTCGTCGACCGGTACGATCGTCGACGGCTGATGATCGGGACCGACCTGGCGCGTGCGGCCGCGATGGCCAGCGTGGCGGTGGTCCTCGCGTTCCATGGATTCGACCTGGTCACCGTCCTCGCGGCCTACTTCCTGGTCGGCGCCTTCACGACCGTCTTCAATCCCGCCGAACAATCGATCATCCCCTCCTTGGTCGAGGCCCCCCTGGTCGCGGACGCGAACGGTCTCGTTCGCTCGAGCCGGTCCGGACTCGCATTCCTCGGGTTCGCGGTCGGCGGAATCCTCATTGTGAGCGTAGGAGCCGTGTGGGGCGTCGCCCTCAACGCCGCGACGTTCGCGCTTTCGGCGATCCTGTTGTTCGGGATGACCGTCCGCTCCTCGCCGGACGTGACGGACCGATCGAAGCCGAGCTACCTCGCGGACGTGCGAGAAGGGTTCCGGTGGTTGGGGAAGGCTCGCGGGTTCCTCGAACTGACCCTGTCCGCCACGTTCTTCAATTTCTCCGCGAGCCTCATCGCCACCTTCATCGTGGTGTTCGCGACCGTGCTGCTCCACGGGTCCGCGCTCGTCTTCGCCTTGCTCCTCGCGCTCGAGGTCGCGGGGAACGCGATCGGATCGCTCCTCGTAAGCCGAACGAGCGCCGTACGCTGGGCCGGGCGGGCATGGACGATCGGGGCAGGCGTCGCGGCCGGCGGTGGGGCCGTCGTCCTCGCGTTATTCCCATCGGTCCCGATCGCTGCCATTTGTCTGTTCGCGATGGGAACCTTCCAGGGATTCGCGGGGACCGCTTGGTTGACCGCGGCACAGCTCCTCGTGCCGCCCGAAATGCAGGGCCGATACTTCGGGATCGATGCGTTGGGCAGCATCGCCATCATCCCCGCGGCCCAGATTGGCGGAGCGTTCCTGATCGAGGGGTACGGGGTGCGCTCGACCTATCTCGGAGTGGCGATCTTTTGGGTCATCGCGGGGGTCATTTTCCTCCTCCCGCGGGCGCTCGCGACCCTGGGGTATCCCCCGCCCGGGGCCCGAGTTCCTACTCCCCGTAGCGACGTCGCCGCAATTGGTACGACCGGATCGCCCGAAGGAAATCGAGCCGCGTGAGCCCGGGCCAAAGGACGTCCGAGAAGTACAGCTCGCTGTAGGCGGCCTGCCACAGGAGAAAGTTCGAGATGCGTTCCTCTCCGCTCGTTCGGAAGATCAGGTCCGGGTCGGGCAGGTCGGCGGTGTAGAGGTGCCGGGAGACGGCGTCGGAATCGATCTGCTCGGGGGTGAGGCGGCCATCCCGCACTTCCCTCGCGAGGGTCCGGATCGCCTCGACGATCTCGTCCCGACCTCCATAGGCGAGCGCCACATTGAACCGGTACCGCGAGTATCCCTCGGTGGCCTTCTCGGCGAGGTCGATCGCCTGTTGGACGCGGGCGGGCAGCAAGGCCCGGTTCCCGATCATTCGAACCCGGATCTGGTTTCGGTGGACCCGCTCGTCCACCGCGATGTCCCTCAACGCCCGTTCGTAGAGGTCCATCAGGGCCTCCAGCTCCTCGGGCGATCGCGAGAAGTTCTCCGTGGAGAGGGCGTAGATCGTGAGGATGTTGACCCCGACCTCGAGACACCAATCGAGGAGCAGCTCGGCCGTATCGCGACCCTTGGCGTGACCCTTCGACACATCGAGCCCCTGGGCCGCCGCGAACCGCCGATTCCCGTCCATGATGATCGCGAGATGGTTCGGAACCGGCTCGGACCGGACCAGCTCGAGCAGGCGTTTCTCCGTCAGGTCGCGGATCGCATCGCCGACCGCATGCGAAAGGTACGGCGACGGACGGGCGCGTTTCGAGGGGTCCGGCTCCGTCACGCGAAAGAGAGAACGCGCCCGAGGATAAGGGGGCGGGGCTCCGGCGCGGAGGCCCCGGGCCCGTGGTCGGCCCGGGGCGGGGAGCGCCCTGGTCGGGAGTTCCGGTCCGGGGGCGTTGGACCCCCGGCGCCTTCGAACCCGAGTCGCAGGCTCGACAGACCTACATCCTAGACCACTAGACTACCAGGGCAACCCCGAGGCGCTAA
>Ga0209415_10019038_pt1 | contig 10792 bp, 9 predicted proteins | sample PeaSoiSIISIP2007_FD_187696 | JGI IMG/M metagenome (GOLD analysis project Ga0209415, IMG submission 187696) | Peat soil microbial communities from Weissenstadt, Germany - SII-SIP-2007 (SPAdes) (version 2) | ecosystem: Environmental > Terrestrial > Soil > Wetlands > Peat | place: Germany... | reverse complement strand
TTCGACAGCCTCCAGGTGCTGGGCCTGAAGCTCGGCGCGATCGCGCTCTGCGCGCTGCCGGTGGCGCTGGGCTGGACGGTGCTTTCCATGGCGCTCGGCCGGACCCAGGAACGCCGCGCCGCCGCCGAGGCTTCCGTCCCGGGATATGGAGATTGAGGAGAGCGACATGACCGGAATTTTCACCCGCCGCGATTTCGCCTTGTCCTCGGCCGGGCTCGTAGCATCTTCGCTGCTGCCCTGGCCAGCCTGGGCGCAAGGCGCGGACGCGCCCATCACCCGCGCCATTCCGGGGAGCGGCGAGCGCGTGCCGGTGGTGGGATTGGGCACGGCTTCGGTGTTCGACGACACCGGCGACGCCACCAGGCGCGCCGCCGGCGCCGTCATCAAAACCCTGGCCGAGGCGGGCGGCCGGATCATCGACACCGCCTCGACTTATGGGTCGGCCGAGATTGTCATCGGCGACGCCGTCGCGGCGGCGGGCTTGCGCGACCGCATCTTCATCGCCACCAAGCTCGAATCCCCCGACGCGGCGGAATTGAAGCGCTCGCTTTCGCGGCTCAAGACGTCGACGCTCGATTTGCTGCAGCTCCACAACGTGCGCGATCCGCAGCAATCGCTGGCGGCGTTCCGCGACTGGAAAGCGCAAGGGGTTTGCCGCTACACCGGCATCACCTCGACCTTTCACGGCGATTTCGCCGCCGTCGAGGCGGTGCTGCGCCGGGAAAAGCCGGATTTCGTCCAGATCGACTACTCGCTCGACGACCGCGAGGCGGAGAAGCGCCTGCTGCCCTTGGCCGCCGAGGTCAAGGCCGGGGTGCTGACCGCGCTGCCCTTCGGGCGCGGGCGGCTCTTCCGCGCGGTGCGCGGCAAGGCGCTGCCCCCTTGGGCCGCCGAATTCGACGCCAAGAGCTGGGCGCAATTCTTCCTCAAATATCTGCTGGGCGACGGCCGCGTCACCGCGGTCATTCCCGGCACCTCCGACCCGGCGCATATGGCGGACAATCTCGGCGCCGCGCGAGGCCGCCTGCCCGATCCCGGCCAGCGCCAGAAGATGATCGCCTTGGTCGAGGGGCTGTAACGGCGCGGTTCAGCGCGTCATTTCCGTCGTCGGGCGCGGCGTCGCCGCAGTCCCAGGACGATCAGGTTCCAGCCGATCGAGACCGCGAGCGCGAGCGTAAGCGCGGCCGGCGTTCCCGCCGGGATGGCCGAACGATTCAGCACGAGCAAGGCAACGCTTAAACCCGCGAGCCCCAGAATCCCGTTGGCGGTGATGGCCGCGGTGGCGGGGCCGCCGATGCGCGGATGCAGGATCAGGACCAGGCTCGTCAGCACGATCGGGAAAAAAGCGATGATTCCGGTCAGGGCGGGACCGACGCGCGAGCTCAAGGTCACGACGATCGCGATCAGCAACGCGGCCAGCGCGGCGCGAAACGGCACGTCGTACCACCGGCGCATGGCGGCCGGAATCGGCGCGTTATGAAACCTGCGCGCCCACGGAATGCAAACCGCAAGAACCAGGATGTTGAGGGCGACCGCGCCGAACGCCGTCCATTCCACGGATCGCGACAACGCCGTGAACGCGATCCACGATCCGAGCGCCAGCGGCAGGCTTACAAGCAGCCCCCGCGACTGCGCGAGCACGGAATAGACGATGCAGAAGACGATGTTCGCCGCGTTGCTGACAAGACTTCCGACCGCGCTTGCCGCGATGAAGGCCGCGTCATGATCGAGCGCGACGAAGACGTAGGCCGGTCCGGCCGAGATCGGCAAGGTCGCCACCATCGCGCCGAGCAGCGAACCGAAGCGTTCGGCCGCCACCGAGGCGAAGACGACGAGCGCCGCGGTGATGGCCATCTTGAGCGCCAGCGCCAGCCAAAAGACGAGATCCGGGGACATGCGACAGTCTCAAATGGTGTTCAACGGCGCTGCATCATGGCGAATCCGCTGCGGCACGACTTTGGCGGCCCGCGCATGATTAATCAAATGCATAGTGACGATGGCGGTCCCGTCCGGCCGCGCCCCGCCCCCTCCCATTCCCTCACCCGTAAAACGGGGGAAGTTTGGGGGCTGTCTTGCGGCGGCTGTTGGCGTGAGGGATAGTATTCCCATGAAGGCGCTCTCTCCCCTCGAAATGATCCGCAAGCTGGTGGGTTTCGACACCACCAGCCGCGAGAGCAACCTCGCCTTGATCGAATTCGCGCGGGAATATCTCGAGGGATTCGGCGTCAAATCCGAGCTGGTGTTCGACGAAACCAAGCGCAAGGCCAATCTCTACGCGACGCTCGGGCCCCCGGACAAACCCGGCATTCTGCTGTCCGGCCATACCGACGTGGTGCCGGTGGACGGCCAGGACTGGCACAGCGATCCGTTCAAACCGGTGGAAAAGGACGGCAAGCTCTACGCCCGCGGCTCCTGCGACATGAAAAGCTTCATCGCCGTGGCGCTCGCCCTGGTCCCGGATTTCCTGGCATCCAAGCTCAAGACGCCGATCCATCTGGGCCTGACCTATGACGAGGAGGTGGGCTGCCTCGGCGTGCGCCCGCTGATCGCCGCGCTCGCCAAGCGCAAGGTGAAACCGCGGCTGTGCATCATCGGCGAGCCCACCTCGATGCAGCCGATGATCGCCAACAAGGGCAAGCGCAGCTATGTCTGCCGCGTCCACGGCCATGAGGTCCATTCCTCGCTCACCCATGCCGGCGTCAACGCGGTCGAAACCGCGGCCGAGATCGTCGCCTATCTCAAGACCATGGCGCGCCGGCGCCGCGACCAGGGACCGTTCGACCACGGCTTCGTGCCGCCCTACACCACCATCCACACCGGCACCATCCAGGGCGGCACCGCGCTCAACATCGTGCCGCGCGATTGCCGCTTCGAATTCGAGATCCGCAACCTGCCGGGCGACGATCCCGCCTCCATCCGCGCCGAGTTCGAGCGCCACGCCAAGACCTTGCTGGCCGAGATGCGGGCGGTGAGCCAGCAAGCCGCCATCGAATTCGACGAATACAATTCCACTCCGGCGCTGTCGGCCGAGCCCGGCGACGAGGCGGTGCAACTGGCGCTCGCGCTTTCCGGCGCCAATGCCACCGGCAAGGTCAGCTTCACCACCGAGGGCGGGCTCTACCAGGAATCGGGCATCCCCACCGTGATCTGCGGCCCGGGCTCGATCGAGGAGGCGCACAAGCCCGACGAGTTCGTGGCGCTTGACCAGATACGGTCCTGCGAGGGATTCATGCGGCGGCTGATGGAGCGCGCCGCGCGATGAGCAAAATCCGCATCGAGATTTCTCCGCCCGATTTGTCGCCTTACCGCGCGGGCAATACCGGCATCCCTTACGTAACGCTCTTCGAGAGCGGAAAGCCCGGCCCCCATGTGGTGGTGAACGCGCTCATCCACGGCAACGAGCTGTGCGGCGCGGCGGCGCTCGACCGTCTGTTCCGCTCCGGTCTTCGCCCCGCGCGCGGCGCGCTCAGCCTGGTCTTCGCCGATGTCGAAGCCTACGACAGATTCGATCCCGCCGACCCGCTGGCATCCCGCTATCTCGACGAGGACATGAACCGCGTCTGGGACAAGGCGACGCTCGACGGGCCGCGATCGAATTCCGAGCTGAAACGCGCCCGCGCCTTGCGCCCGGTGTTCGAAAGCGCCGATTTCCTGCTCGATCTCCATTCCATGCAATCCGCCTCGACGCCGATGATGCTGGCCGGGCTCACGGAAAAAAGCCTCGCCCTCGCCCGCCGCGTGGGCTCGCCCGCGCTCATCGTGCGCGACCAGGGTCACGCCGCCGGTCCGCGCCTGCGCGATTACGGCGCTTTCACCGATGAATCCCAGCATCAAACGGCATTGCTGGTCGAATGCGGCCAGCATTTCGAGAAGGCCTCGGCCGACACCGCCATCGCCGTGACGTTGCGCTTCCTCGCAGCATGCGGAATTCTCGAAGAGGCCGAGGCCGCGCGTTTGCTCGCCGCGCCCACGCCGCCTCAGCGCGTCATCGCCGTGACCGAAGCGGTCACGGTGGCGAGCCTGGATTTCCGTTTCCTGCGCGATTTCCACGGGCTCGAGATCATCCCCAAGGCCGGCACGGTGATCGCCCAGGATGGCGGGCGCCCGATCAAGACGCCTTACGACGATTGCGTGCTGATCATGCCGTCGCGTTATCTCGCGCCCAGCCAGACCGCGGTCCGCCTCGGCCGGTATGACGATTAGCTAGCGCCGGGCGGAATCTTCCCGCCGCGAGCCGCAAAGTCCTGCAACAGACGAAAATCGAACCGGGGCGGCTTCTAGCAGGAGATCAGCGAACAGAGCCGGGCTTTCATCTCCAACAACTCGGCCTTGTTCTGTTTCAACTCCTGCAATTCAGGCAGGTATTGCTTCAGTTCCTGACGTAGCTCCTGACGTTCGGACGAATTTGGCGCCGCGCCGCCATTGGCGTGCAGCAATCCGGACGCCCGGGCGGCCAGGAGGTTGAGCGTCCCGGGCGACATGCCCTGGATCATCTGCTCATAGCGGCCGATCGCCTGCGTCGACACGCTTGGCGCGGGTGCGGCCTGCCAATCCGCCGAGCATGGCAAGAAGCTGCTGATCAAAACGAGCGGCACCGCCAGCATGAGCTTGAAAATCGAAATTTGCATGACTTCTTCCCGCCTAAACCGTGCGCGCGGCATGGATTGGGGTCAATCGGTATCTGTGGTTAATTATCGATAATTTTTCGCTTCAATGCGCCGATTAACGATAGATCCTGCTTGAAAATAATTTTCCTGTTTGAAAATTGGCCGCAACGACGATTAGTCAGCGCGCCCGCGCCAATTTCCTTGTCGCGTCGCGCCGGGCCGAGGCGCTGCGGCCCGCCAGCTTCACCGCGACATGCCCGTTCTTCTGCGCGAAGCCCAGATAGCGGTAGGACATGCCGCTGTCGCGCGAGAATTCCTGGAACGCCTTCCATTCGTGGCGTTGCCAGCCGGGATAGTTGAAATACTCGTCGAACACGATCACCGAGCCCGGCCCGAGCAGCGGCCCCAGATGCCTGAGCACCGTCGCCGTCGAGGAATAGATGTCGCAATCGACGTGGAGAAAGGCCACGCGCGCGCGCGGCTGGGTCTTGAGGAAGAGCGGCAGGGTGTGCTCGAACCAGCCCTGGTGCAACGTGACGTTGACCGGCACCTCGGGCAACGCGCCCGCCTGCGAGAACTTGCCCTTGCGTTCAAAAGTTCCGGCCCAATGCTCGGGCAATCCCTCGAAGCTGTCGAAGCCGTGGAACGGCCGGTCGCTCTGCCCGGCCAAATGGCGCAGGCTCGCGCCGTCGGCGACGCCGAATTCCAGCGCCAGCCCTTCCGCCGGCGCCTCGCCCAGCGCGAAGCTCAGCAGATCCCAGCGATCGGGAAAGATCAGCGCCTCTTCCATGTGGCGCTCGATGTAGTCGATGCTCTGCGCCTTGGCGCGGTATTGCAGATCGGTGATGAGATAGCGGCCGTGATATTTTATGAAAAAGCGGCGGTAGAGCCGCTCGGAAAGCGGCATCTTGCGGCGCCCGTCCTTTTTGCCGAACAGGCTCAAGCGCGTTCTCCATCCTTGAATGTCGCGAGCTTCAAATCGATCAGCAGCGGATAAAGCGCCGAGAACAAGGCCAGCGCCACGCCCCAGGCGCCTTCGCGGTGGCCCTGGCGCGCGACATAGGATTTCCAGCCGCGCGAAAAGAATCGCCGCAGCGCGCGGGAGAGGCGCGGCTTCTGTCCGGCCTCGCGCGCGTCGGCGGCGGCCAGATCGGTATAGCGGTTGAGGCGCTGGATCATGTCGGAGAGGCTGCGGTCGACCAGATGCTCCATGGGTTGAACCAGCTTGCCGCCCGTCCCCTTGAGTTCGATCTTGGGATGGACGCGGCCGGCGCCCCAATGCTTCGCGCCGTTGCGGAACAGCGAGGGCTTGGCGGCCACCCCGTTATAAGCGCCCCAGCCGAAACGCACCAGCCTGCCGCCGACGTAATTGGCCATCGGCACCAGGAAATAACCCCGCGCAATATCCTTGTCGGCCCATTCGAGATTGGCGCGGATCTCGGCGGCCAATTCGGGCGTCACCCGCTCGTCGGCGTCGACCTCGAGAATCCAATCCCCTTTGCAGGCCGCGATCCCGGCGTTGCGGCGCGGGCCTTCGCGCTCCCACGCGCCCTCGACCAGCTTGGCCTTGAAGCGCCGCGCGATCTTGGCCGAGCCGTCGGTCGAGCGGTCGAGCACCACCACGATCTCGCCGGCAAAGCGCAAGGTCTCCAGGCAAGTGGCCAACTGCGCCTGTTCGTTGCGCGCCACCACCAGCGCCGACAGCTTCGGCCCGGCTCTGCCCACTTTTATCTTTCTCGGAGTCTTCGCCAAATCTCGCCTTGCCCTTCCCGTCCCTCGGCCCAAATCCAGGGCGCGCGCAACGGTCTTGCCATAGCATCCCCTGAAGCGAAGTTTTAGCATTAGTTCCGGGGATTTGCCGCAATTGGCTAAGCCTTGCCGCCAAGCCATTGCCGCCGTGCACACCCGGCCCTAGAATCCGCGCCCAGGGAAGAAACGGGCATGGCGAACATCGATACGGACGGCAAATTCGCGCAAGCGACGCTCGACGACAAATACACCAAGCCCTCGGGCCGGGTGTTCTTGTCGGGCGTGCAGGCGTTGACGCGGCTCCCGATGATGCAGCAGGAGCGCGACCGCGCCCAAGGGCTCAACACCGCCGGATTCATCTCGGGATACCGGGGCTCGCCGCTCGGCGTCTACGACGCCGCCTTGATGCAGGCGCGCGCGCATCTCTTGTCGCACAACATCCATTTCCAGCCCGGCGTGAACGAGGATTTGGCGGCGACCGCCATCTGGGGCAGCCAGCAGGTCAATCTCTTCCCCGGCGCGAAATTCGACGGCGTGTTCGGCATCTGGTACGGCAAGGGGCCGGGCGTCGACCGTTCGATGGACCCGTTCAAGCACGCCAACAACGCGGGAACCTCGCGCCACGGCGGCGTCATCGCCATCGCCGGCGACGATCACGGCTGCCAGTCCTCGACCACCGCGCATCAAAGCGAGCAGATGTTCCAGGCCGCCATGATGCCGCTGCTCAATCCCGCGACATTGCAGGACTATCTCGATTTCGGCATTTACGGCTTCGCGCTGTCGCGCTTCTCGGGTTGCTGGATCGGCTTCAAGGCGATCGCCGAGGCGGTGGAAAGCTCGGCCTCGGTCCTGGTCGATCCCTTGCGCGTCAAGCTCGTAACGCCCGCCGATTTCGCGATGCCCGAGGGCGGGCTCAACATCCGCTGGCCCGACACGCCGTTGCAGCAGGAAAAGCGCCTGCACGGGCCGAGGATGGAGGCGGTCGCGGCTTTCCTGCGCGCCAATCCGATCGACCGCTTGATCTTCGATCCCAAGCAAGCGCGCTTCGGCATCATGGCCAGCGGCAAGGCCTATCTCGACGTGCGCCAGGCGCTCGACGATCTGGGGCTCGATCAACGCGCCTGCGAGCGATTGGGCATCCGGCTCTACAAGGTCGGCCTCACCTGGCCCTTGGAAGCCTCGTGCGCCAAACGCTTCGCCGCCGGCCTGACCGAGGTGCTGGTGGTCGAGGAGAAGCGCGGCTTCCTCGAGGATCAGCTGATGCGCATCCTCTACAACCTCGACGCCTCGGAGCGCCCGCGCATTTCCGGCAAGACCGACGAGACCGGATCCCCGCTGCTGCCGAGCCAGGGCGAGATCGATCCCACCCTGGTGGCGCGCGCGATCGTGTCCCGGCTCGAGAAGCTCGACGCCGCCACGCCCGAAATGAAGCAGCGCCTGGCGCGGCTCATGTCGTTCGAAAGCCTGTCCGAAGCCGCGCCCAAGACGCCGCAGCGCACGCCCTATTTCTGCGCCGGCTGCCCGCATAATTCCTCGACCAAGCTGCCGGAAGGGAGCCGCGGCCTCGCCGGCATCGGCTGCCATTTCATGGCGATCTGGATGGACCGCAACACCGAGACCTACAGCCACATGGGCGGCGAGGGCGCCGCCTGGATCGGCCAGGCGCCGTTCTCCGCCGACAAGCACGTGTTCCAGAATCTCGGCGACGGCACCTATGTGCATTCGGGATCGCTGGCGATCCGCGCCGCCGCCGTCTCGGGCGTCAACCTCACCTACAAGATCCTCTACAACGACGCCGTCGCCATGACCGGCGGCCAGGCCGCCGAGGGCAATTTCAGCGTGGCGCAGATCAGCCGCCAGGTCGCGTCCGAAGGCGCCAAGAAAATCGTGGTCGTCACCGACGAGCCGGATAAATATCCGAAGGGTTCGGACTTCGCTCCCGGCACCGAAATCCGCCACCGCGACCAGCTCGACGCCGTGCAGCGCGAACTGCGCGAAATTCCCGGCCTTTCCGTCCTGATCTACGACCAGACCTGCGCCGCCGAGAAACGCCGCCGCCGCAAGCGCGGGACATATCCCGATCCGGACAGGCGCGTCTTCATCAACGAGGATGTCTGCGAGGGCTGCGGCGATTGCCAGGAACAATCGAACTGCGTCGCGGTCAAGCCGGTCGAGACCGAATTCGGCCGCAAGCGCATGATCGACCAATCCGCCTGCAACAAGGATTTCTCGTGCCTCAAGGGCTTCTGCCCGAGCTTCGTCACAATCCATGGCGGGGAACTCAGGCGGCTCGAAAGCCGCCAGGCGGTGCGTTCCATCGCCGACCATCTCAAGGACCTGCCGCTGCCCGCGCCCAGGAAGCTGGGCGAGCCCTACAACATCCTCATCACCGGCATCGGCGGCACCGGCGTCGTCACGGTGGGCGCGCTGTTGGGCATGGCGGCGCATCTCGACGGCAAGGGTTGCAGCGTGCTCAACTTCACCGGACTGGCGCAGAAGAACGGCGCGGTGATGAGCCATGTGCGCCTGGCGCCCACGCCCGAGGACCTGCACGCCGTGCGGTTATCCGCCGGCGGCGCCGATTTGCTGTTGGGCTGCGACATGGTGGTGTCGGCCGGCCCGGCGGCGCTGGCGCGGATCGAGAACGGCGTCACCCGCGCCGTCGTCAACAGCGACTACCAGCCGACGGCCGCCTTCGTCCTGAACCCGGACATGGATTTCGAGACCGCGGCGATGAAAAGCGCGATCAAGCACGCCGCCGGCGAGAAGAACGTGGATTTCGTCGACGCCGCGGGATTGGCGACCGAGCTGTTGGGCGATTCCATGGCCGCCAATCTGTTTCTGCTCGGCTACGCCTTCCAGAAAGGCCTGATCCCGTTGAGCCTCGACGCCATCGAGCGCGTGATCGAGCTGAACGGCGTTTCCATCGAGATGAACAAGCATGCCCTGTCCTGGGGCCGGCTCGCAGCACACGATTACGCGCGGGTGGCGGCGCTGGTGCATCCGGTGGATCACGCGGAAGAGCCGAAGTCGCGCGGCCTCAACGATCTGGTCGAGCATCGCGCGCGGTTCCTGGCGCTTTACCAGAACGAAGCCTATGCGCGGAGCTACCGGGAATTCGTCGCCGAGATCGAGCGCGCGTCGCAGGCCCGCCTCGGCCGCCCGTCCGATCTCGTCGTGGCGGTGGCGCGGAACCTGTTCAAGCTCATGGCCTACAAGGACGAATACGAGGTGGCGCGGCTCTACGCCAACGGCGAATTCATGAAAAACCTGCGCCATCAATTCGCCGGGAAATTCCGGCTCGAATTCAGCCTGGCGCCGCCGCTTTTCGCCAAGCGCGATCCCGCAACCGGCCATCTCTTGAAACGGACCTACGGCCCTTGGATGTTCCAGGCCTTCCGGCTGCTGGCGCGGCTCAAATTCCTGCGCGGCACGGCCCTCGATCCCTTCGGCCGTTCGGCGGAGCGGCGCGCCGAGCGGCTTCTCATAGCCCAATACCGCGACACGGTGCGCGCGCTCGTGCCCGCGCTCGCCCCGGCCAATCTCGCCGCCGCAATCGAGATCGCCTCGCTGCCCGCGCGCATCCGAGGTTACGGCCATGTTAAGGAGCAGGCCATGGCAGCGGCGCGCTTGCGCCAAGATGAGCTGCTCGAAGCCTTCCGCCGTCCCGCCCCCGCCGCCAGCGCCGCCGAATGATCTTGCACCAACGGCGCGGAAGGCTAATCTGCGCCCGAGAAACTGGGCCTTTCAGGAAGGATCATCATGGCCGCGCCGCAGCCTTCGCCCGCGAACCGGTCCTACGCGGTTGAATCCGTCGAGGTGCTGGCGGAAACGCCGGAGTTGCGGATGTCGGTCTTCACCCTGGGCGCGGGCCAGGAGATTCCGTGGCACTGGCACAGCAACGTCACCGACACCTATTTCGGCATGGAAGGCGTCACCGTCCTCGAGATGCGCGCCCCGGCCGAGCGTGTCGAGATCGGGCCCGGCGCGACCGGCCGCGTGCCCGCCCGGCGCGCGCACCACATCAGCGGCAAGAACGGCGCGCGCTGCAAATTCGCCCTGCTGCAAGGGATCGGCCGCTATGACTTCAACCCGGTAGGCGGCTCATGAACCGATCCCTGCGCTATTTCATTCTCGGCGTCTCGTCCGCGCTGGCGGCGGTGGCCGTTTTCGCCGTGCTGTCCGTGGGCTCGCTCAGCGCCGCGACCGACAAGGCCGGCGCCGGGCTTAACCTGTTCAGCGAGGTCTTCGAAGAAGTGCGCGCCAATTACGTCGAGCCGGTGACCGACCAGAAACTGGCCGAAGGCGCGATCCGGGGCATGCTCGCCGCGCTCGACCCGCATTCGAGCTACATGGACTCCAAGGAATACGGCGAGATGCAGGTGCAGACCAAGGGCGAGTTCGGCGGCCTGGGCATGCAGGTGACGATGGAGAAC
>Ga0209415_10019037_pt1 | contig 10793 bp, 15 predicted proteins | sample PeaSoiSIISIP2007_FD_187696 | JGI IMG/M metagenome (GOLD analysis project Ga0209415, IMG submission 187696) | Peat soil microbial communities from Weissenstadt, Germany - SII-SIP-2007 (SPAdes) (version 2) | ecosystem: Environmental > Terrestrial > Soil > Wetlands > Peat | place: Germany... | reverse complement strand
GCTCTAGCGGCACGGCGGCCCGGGCCGGCCCCGGCCCGGCCGAGGCGGCGGCGCGCAGCAGGTGCGTCAGCGCGGCGCCGAAGCCGAGCGTCACCACCGGCATGCACGACACCAGGACCACGACCGGCCACGGCGCCCGGGCCGCGTGCGCGGCCGCCAGCAGGTGGTAGATGACCTGGCCGGCCATGCCGAGCGCCAGGGCGCCGATCGCCGACCGGCGGGCGAACGCCCGCGCCGTGGCGGGCACGCCGCCCGGTGCCAGCCAGGCGCCCAGCGCGTACGCGCCGTAGGCCTCGACGCCGACCGGCAGCGTGATCGCGGTGTTGAGCCGGAAACCGCTGATGATGCCGGGCAGCGGGTGGATGATCCCGAACCCGCACAGGCCGCCCAGCCCGACCCATCCGGACCAGACGGCCACGGCGGCCGGGAACGCGATCAGGACGAGCAGCCAGCGCTTCATGAGGCATTCCTTTGCAGGCGGCGGGTGTAGTCGCACGGCCCGGCGTGGTCGCTGATCAGCCCGCACTGCGGGTACAGGCCGGGGTCGGCCGCGGCGATCTGGCACTGCGTGTCGTGCCAGCCCCACGGGCGGCGCGTGCCGGGCGGCGGGGTGTGCCAGTCATCCGGCGCGCCGCACTCGCGGGCGGGCCACCCGCAGCGCGGGCCGCCGGTGATCGCGGGCCGGGCCGCCGGACCGCGGGCCGGGCCGCGGGTGGCACGGTCAGGAGCGAGCCGGGTGGCCCGGCGGGAGGTGGCACGGGCTGGCGCGGTCATGGCGCGCCGTCCTGGCCCGCGCCGGGCAGGTCGCGGCAGGCCCGGGCAATGTCGGCGTACTCGCCGCCCGGCCGCAGCTCGCCGGTCAGCGGCCCGGCGACTGGGACCGCGGGGAACGGGATCACGCGGGCAGTCATGACGCCCCTCGCCGCGTGCTCGCGGATCCGCCTGAGCGCGTCACCCGACAGGCCGAGCCGCAACGCGGCCTGGCTGACCGACAGGCCCAGGCGCACCAGCTCGGCCAGGTCCGCGGCTTGCTCATCGGCGGACAGGCGCCGCCGGTGACGCGGCCGCTGCCAGCCAGGCGCCGGCCCGGCATCGGGGTCATCGATCCCATGCCCGGCGTACCCGTCGTCGCCGGGCTGGTCCTCATCCCAGCCCAGCGGCGGGCACCAGTTCTTGCGCTGCGCTTCGCGGGCCGACGACGCCGAGCCGCCCGACACATCCCACAGGTCGTCATACAGCGCGGCGACCTGGGCGGCCAGGGCGGCAGGCACCTCGCGCGGCGCGCCGCGCTGCAGGCGGCGCACCACGCGGCCGGGCACCCCCATGCGCCCGGCCAGCGCCGCAGTGCTATGGCCCATGAACGCCAGGGCGCGCAGCCGCCGCGCCATCCCCGCAGCCGGCACCGGCGGGGTCAGCCGCTCGTGCGCCGCGGCGGCGCGGCGGCAGGCAGCGTGGGCGCACCCCGACGCCCGGCACGCAGCCAGCGACAGGCCCGGCACCGGGCCCGGGCCGGGCGCGCCGGCGGAAGGTGCCGACGTCGTGCTGACCGCGGCGCTCACCGGGCACCTCCCGGCGGCAGGCCGCGGCGGCGCCGGCCGCGGGCGGGCCCGGTCGTGGCCGTGACGTGCTGAGCCGCGGGCGGCGGGTCAAGCCGGGCCTCGATGAACACGCGCACCAGGACCGACGCGCCGTGGTCGGGGTATGGCCCGGAGACCGACAGCACGATGAGCCCGGGAGTGCGCATCAGCCGCCCAGCGGCCTCCGCGCACTCCTCGTCCGTGCCCCACAGGCGGATCTTCACCAGGCACCTCCAGCAGCCCGGTCATCGGACAGGCACCTCAGCGCCCGCCCGGAAACCTCCGGCGCCCCGACCGTCATGGTGACCAGGACGTTGAGCTGCTCACCGGGGGTGAGCTGGCGGATCGGCCTCACCGGTTCCATCACCGGCGGCTGGCACATGCCGCGGGGGATCTCCCCGGGCTTGAACCTGCCGCTGGCGATCACGCCAGCCACCGACCGCCGGTAGCGGTTCTCGCGAGCGGTCAGATCAGGAGCCATCGTCGCCACTCCCCCTCGCACTTCCGGATCGCAGCTCCGCCTGGCGGGCGTAGATCTTCTGCCGTTCGCCGCCCATGACCTTGAGGCAGGCGACGTGGCCGCGCTCACCGCACTCGATGCTGTTTTCGTCGATCTCGCGGAGACGGCGGCTTAGCTGCCGTTCCTCACGAGATGCGCGGCTCACCGGCCCACCGGCTTTCCGGTGCGCTCGACCGCCATCTGCTCCAGGAGCACGGGCAGGCACCCGCAGTTGTCCGGGCCGTCGTGGTGGTAGCCGATGCACCGATCATCAGGGCAGCCGCAGGCGTCCCCGCCCCAGTGCCCGTCGCTGTAGAAGTTGCGGCGCGCCCAGTCCGCCTGGCTGATGCCGTACGCCTTAAGCGCGGCCTTCGCGATCGCGTTCAGCGCGCTCACCGGTAACGGAAGTACAGATCGTCGATGTTCTTGCCGAGCACCCCGGCACCTCGATCCCGAGCCCGCGGCGGAGCGCCAGGTACGCGCGTCGGTCAGGTCCAGGTCCGCCGCGTGGTCATCGCAGAGGCCAGCTGGCGGTGGCAGACTCAGCAGCATCGGACGGTTTCCTTTCGCGAGGGAGTCCGATTTGCAAGGGCCCGGGAGGGACGGCAATCCCTCCCGGGCCTCCGGGGGGCTGGCTAGATGCTGGTCATGCGACCGCCCGGGGTCCAGTGCGCGAGCGGATCATCCGGCGCGCCTTAAACGCCCCCAGTTCCCTGTCAGGGATGCGGATGGCCCGTCCTCCGGAGCCGACGCTGTAGGCGCCGAGGCTGCCGGCCTGGATAGCCCGGTAGAGCGTGGACTCGTGGACCTTGAGGTGCGCTGCCGCTTCCGCGACCGTCCAGGGGGGACGCTCGGCTTCCGTGGGCTCGTCCTTGCCCGCGCACCGCACGCCGAGGCCGCTGGCGACGAAAGCGCGGGCCAGCGCCAGGACCTCAGGCGGGATTTGGTCTTCCACCCGGATTCTCCAGTCACTCACCTTGCATGTCTTGCACGGTCCGCATACCTTGCAAGTGGGCTAGACCATCGTGTTTAAGGGGCCTTACAGACATCTAAGTTAAGACTCCTTGCGACGTCCGTCAAGCCGACTGGCAATATGCTTTTCAAGGGCTCTTACGCTCGGGAACGCGGAGGTTGCGATGGGCAGCACGATGACTGGCAGCCTGCGGGAGATAGCCGACCCGGCCGAGCGCGTCCGGCGCGCGTCGGCCCTCATCGACGACCTAGCCGCCGCGTCGGGCGAGGCGAGCAGCATCCGCTCCGAGGCGCTGGCCGAGATGCACGCCTCCGGGATGACACAGACCGAGATCGCCAAGGCAACCGGGATGTCCCGGGCGCGCATCAGCCAGGTCATGAAGGCCACGCCGCCGGCCGGGCAGCTCCTCCTGGCCCCCGACCCCGGGCCGGTGACGATCTGCGTCATCGAGAAGCGCGAGGCGGAGCGCGGTCACGCCGCGATCGCCCGGACGACGATGACGGCCGCCCGGAAACTCACTGACCTCGCCGCGTCCTACGACGTCAGTGCGGATGTGGAAGCTGTCCCGGTGCCCGGCCTGATCGACTTGAACCGGCCGAACCTCGCGGTCCTCATCGGCCCCCGCAGCTCGGCGCTCATCGCCCAGGCCATCTCCGCCGACCCGGTCTTCAAGTGGCAGCCGGACAAGAATGGCGACTGGTTCATCACAGACACCAGGACTGGCGCCGAATACCATTCGGACTTCGACCGCGGCCACGACCCGGACGCCCTGTGGCCGCGGACGTGCTACGCCCAAGTCGGCCGCGTCCGCCGCCCAGACGGCCAGGGTGGCTGGCTGTGCCTAGCTGGCGAGCATGCCCCCGGCGTCGCCGGGGCGGCCGAGCTTTTCTGCCGCGACATCGCGGCCCTGTGGGAGCAGGCGCACAAGTCCCTGTGGAGTGCTGTCGCCCAGGTCACGGCAGGCGAGGGTGGGACGATCGAGGACGTGACCCTGATCACGCCGGTGTACGTGCACGGGCGCCGGTGACCGCCCCGATGATGTTCCGCCTTGCCACTATGCCCGGGGACCCGGCCCGGCCGAACGAGGACTTCGCCGGCGTCTTCGGCAACTGCGCGATCTTGCTCGACGGTTCCGGGGCGCCGGGAGACATGCCAACTGGATGCATCCACGGGGTGCCGTGGTACGTCCGCCAGCTCGGCGTACGCTGCCTGGCGGGAATGGCGGCAGGCGAGGAGGGCGAGCCCCTTGCGGGCATCCTCGCGGCGGCCATCGCCGCGGTGGTCGCGCTACACGAAGGCACCTGCGACCTAGGCGTGCCGGGAACCCCGTCAAGCGTGGCGGTGATGGTTCGCGCCGGGACGAAATGGCTGGACTACCTGGTACTCGGGGACTGCGCCCTTGTCGTCGAGGACGACGGCGGTTCGGTCAGCGTCGTGACCGACAAGCGCATGGACGCTGTTGCCGTTGACGAGTACCGGGCGATGCTGGCGCTGCCGACCGGCAGCCCCGAGCACCAGGCCGCGCGGATCGCGTTCGTACGCCGCCAGCAACCGTTGCGCAACCAGCCGGGTGGCTACCCGGTTGCGAGCACCGCCCCGGCGGCAGCCGGCGAGGCGCTGACGGGCGGTATCCCGATCGGGGAAGCGCGCCGGGCCGCGTTGCTGTCCGACGGCGTGACCAGGTTCGCGGAGTTCGGGCTCGGCACGTGGGGCGAGCTGCTCGGCATTCTCGCCGCGGGCGGTCCTGGCGCGCTGTTCGCCCGCATCCGCGAGGCCGAGAACACCGATCCACAGGGCCGCAGGTGGCCGCGGGCCAAGCAACACGATGACGTCGGCGCCGTCTTCTGGGAAGCCGCCTATGAGTCCAGGCCGCAGCCCGTCGTCGCCGCGATCGTCACCTCCGCGCGGGGGGTGCTGATCGGTCGGCGCAACGATGGGAAGCCGCCGTGGACCTTCATCGCCGGCGAGGCGGAACCCGGTGAACGGCCGGAGCATACCGCGATCCGCGAGGTCAAGGAGGAGACCGGCCTTGAGATCCGGCCGGGCCTGGTCATCGGCGAGCGTATTCACCCGAAGACACGGCGCCAGATGATCTACATGGCCGCCGTGCCAGTGCACGGAACGAGCATTTACGTCGGCGACGAAGCCGAGCTAGCCGAGGTCCGCTGGGTCAGCCTCGCCGAGGCGGTGGAACTGCTGCCGGACATGCATGCCTCAGTACAGGCGCATATCGCCCGCGAGCTGGGGCGGCGCTGGTGAGTGAGCAGACGACGCCGAATGCCGCGTGATCGAATACGGCGAGTACGCGCGTCGATTCCAGACCGCTGGTCATCCCACGAGTACGAGATCACCAGCTAGACGGTCGAGGGCGGCCCTGGTGCTTGCCGCGCCCGGCGCTTACCGTGAGCACATGGTGACCATGCGCCCGGAAGTGACGTTACGTACCACCACCGGCGACGATGGCGGCCAGGCGCTGAGCGTCGTCGCCGGGTACGGCCCGGACCCGGCCGCGGCGATCCGGAGCCTGACGCAGTGCGCGAAGACCGAGGCGCGCGTCTATCTCGGCGACCACCCGCCGTGCACGTTCGAGGTCCTCGGCGTCTCGCTCGTGGCCGGGAAGGTGCCGGACGACCGTCCCGACACAGAGCGTCATGCGGTCAGGGACGGGTGGGCGGCGATAGGGACCATGGTCATAGCCTCCGCGGCCCGCCAGCCGCCGGGCTGCCGGGTAGGGGCCGCGGCTCGAATCTGGCCTGGCGGACGTAGGCGCCGTACCGACGGGGGCCGCGCGGTGCTACGGGTCCATGATCATTACGTTGAATGCAATGGTCTGTCCGGCGCTGATGGCAGTTGGGATCATGGACGGGATCCGGGGGCCTTTGCTCGGCTGGCAGCGCCGGACGGCGAGCCCGTGAATGGGGACGGCCGGACTTGCGGATGCAGCGTCAGCCGGCCCGGCCGCCGAGCGCCGTGAGCCGTTCGTCGGCACGGCGGAAGTCGAGCGCGAGCCGCTCCAGCCGGTCAACGTGGGCGCGCAGCTCCGCGAGCTTATACGCCAGGGCGCCGCGGTCGGCCGGATCCTCCACGGCGGCGTAGTTCAGCACGGATCCGGCGTCCTCGGAGACGTCCAGTGACGCGGTTTCGAGCCTGGGCCAGATCAGCGCCACGGCGCGGCGCGCGTCGGCCAGGTCCGCGGCGCGGCGCCGGACCTCTTCGGCCCGGCGCTCGCGCTCGCGGTAGGCGCCCTGACGGCAGCTCGCGGAGCAGTAGCGGCCCGGGCGGCCCGTGGCGGCGCGCTCGATCGGCCGACCGCAGTGCGGGCCAGCGCACCGGAGGATCTCGGCGACGGTCATCGTGCCTTGCCTTTCGTGACAGCGCCGCGGTGGCGGCCGCGCGACCGCTCCGCGTTACGAAACCCGGACCACCATAGCGGAGTTCCGTTACGGCCGCGGCAGCTGCTCGAGGTCGTCGCCGAGCGTCACGAAACGCCCCCGGTGCGGCGGGAGCTTGCGGAGCCCGCGGAATGGCCGGGACCACCAGTGTGCCGTCTTCACGGCGGATCAGGACATTGCGCGGGCCGCCGCCAGTACCCCCCCAGCGGATGAGGACCACCACCGCCAGGCCGCGCTCGAGGTAGGTCCGCCCGGTCACGCTTCCGCCTCCGCTGCCGGAGCGCCGAACTCGGCGCCGCAAAGGCCGCACAGCACCGGGCCGGCGGCCAGGACGCTCGCGGCGACCCGGATGCGGCGCGGCGGCTCACAGCCGCACCGGGCGGCCACCCCGTTGTTGCTGGACTTCCGCCCGCCGGTGCCGGTGCCGTCGTTGTCCTGGTCCTCACCGTCGCCCCGGCCGGACTCGGCACGGCGCTCGGAGCGCCGCCACGCGGTCAGCGCCCCGCTCAGGACGGCCAGCTCCGCCTCGTATGCCGCTTCCGTGTCCGGCCGGACCGACGTGTCCGACCAGCCCAGGGTTCCCGCCCGGGTCACCTCCAGGCCAAGCTCGCGGGCCAGGTCCGCGTACCGCCCGTTGTGATACCGGCCGCCCCGGGAAGCGTCCCGGATCCCGCGCACGCTGGCGGCGCCGTGCGCGGCCTCGTGCAGCAGCGTCCCCAGTGTCTCCACCGGCCCGCGCCTGAGGCCCTCGCCGCCAACGAACAGCTCGGCGAGCAGCCCGTCCGGGTGCTCCCACCGGCCCGCCGCGAAATGGCCGAGCTTCAGCTCGCCCGGGTTCGTGCCGACCGACCCCGCGCCGAGCGTGATCACCACCGGGGGGACGTCGGGGTGACGGACCCGGATCGCCGACCAGGCCCCGTCAAGCGCACCCACCAGGCGGGGAGAGAAAGCAGGCTCGTTCATGCCGCAACAGTCTCAAACTTGTCACGTACGTGTCAACTAGATTCCTTAGGGCATTGCCGGGACGGCCACACGGGTGGGCCCCCGGCTGGGGGGTGATGCCTCGGGGTCGGCACCCCCCCCCCGGTTGAGCGACTCAAATAAAAATAGATTTCCGGGAACAGAAATCTACTTTCTGGATTAGGGTGTGTTCATGACACAGACTGATGAAACCGCCTTCGCAGGGCCACCCGCGGAGATGACGACGCTGCCCTGTCACTGGTGCAGCCGACCGGTGCCGCAGACCGCAGGCGCCGGCCGCAAGCGCTGGTACTGCACGGACCGTGACTGCCAGGACCAGGCCAAGCGGGCGCGGGCCTCGCGCCGCGCCGCCGGCGGCATCGGCGGCGACGTCGCCGCGACCGAGGAGCTGATGGACCGGCTGGAGGCGTTCGTCGCCAGGCTCGCCGACGGGCTGGCCACCGAGCTGACCCCGAGCGGGGTGCAGTCGGCTATCAGCCGCGGCGAGGCCGCCGCCGCGTCCGCCGTCGCCTCGGCGCGCGCCGAGATGGACACGATGCAGCGGACCGCTGCCGAAGAGGTCGCCCGCGCAGCCGCCGAACGGGACGCCGCAGCTGCCGCCGCCGAACGGGCACGGCAGACCGAGGCTGCTGCCGCCGAACGGGCCGACACGGCGGACACGGCCGCCGAGCAGGCCCGCGGGCAGGCTCAGCAGGCCGGGGCGGAGCGAGCCGCCGCGCTCGCCGAGCGTGACGACGCGAGCGATCGCGCCCGCCAGGCCGAGGCACAGCGGGATGGTGCCCGCCAGGAAGCCGCCCGCGCTGAAGCGCAGCGGGACGCTGCCGAGACGGCGCGCGCCGCGGCAGAGGCGCGCGCCCAGACCGCCGAGGCCGCTCACCGCCAGGCCGTCGCCGACGCCACCCGCGCCAGCGTGGAACGGGACGCCGCAGCCGAGCAGGCCGCCCGCGCCGCCGCCGAGCGCGCGACGGCCGAGCAGGCCCGCGACGCGGCCCTTGCCGATCGGGACACCGCCTGCGGGCAGGCCCGCGATGCTGCCGAGACGGCCCGCGCCGCCGAGCGCGACCGGGACCGCCTGGCGGAGGAGCTCGGGCGTATCCGCGACGAGCTCGCCGAGCAGCGCCGCCAGCGTGACGCCGCTGCTGAGCAGGCCGCCCGCGCCGCCGCCGAGCGTGACATCGCCCGCGGGCAGGCCGAGGCGCAGCGGGACACCTTGCTCGCCGAGGCGCGCGAACGCGAGGAACGCGGCGGAGCGCGATGACGAGCGCGCGCGGGGGTTCCGGGTAGGAAGGTTACGGACGCTCATGCCTGGCCGCCTCGGCCGCGGAAGGCGCCTTCGGCCTCGGTCAGCGGCACGCGCTGGTACCCGCCGCGGCTCGTGGTGATCGCCGAGCCTGTGCAGCGGATGCCGCCGCTGGTGAGGTCGAAGGACAGTACGACGCCGTTCTGGCGGCACGCGATGAAACCGCGGAGCTGGTCGGACTCGTCAGCGATAACGTCCCAGTCGTATCGGGCGGCCAGGTGGCGGATACGTGCAGCAGCGGTACTGCTGATGCTGCCGGCCGCGCTCACCGGGCACCTCTGCGGCCGTGGCGCTGGTCGAGCAGCTCGAAGTAGGGCCGGGGTGCCGGACGGCGTGCAGTCGCACGGGCAGTGCTGGCAGAGCGCGGGCAGCGGCGCGGAGCAGGCGCAGCGGGTGGCCAGCCTCGGCGGCTGCCCGGCCCACCGTCCGCGTGAACCTGCGCCGGGCCTGGCGGCAGCGGACCGAGCAGCGCACCGGGTCCCGGCGCGTCGGCGCCGGGACCGGGCCCGCGCACCAGGCGCAGACCCGGCCGGTCGCGCTGGCCGGACCCGGCGCGTCGCCCGCCCCCCTGCGCAGCGTGCACTGACGCTGGCATTTCCCCAAACGGCCGTCTGGGGCGGCTTGCCTCTCCGGTACCCCCGGCCGCGAGCGGGTGACACCTCGGGCAGCGGCCCCCGTCAGCACCGTCGGCGCGCTGCAGGCGACGGGTGCGCTCGTCACATTCGCCGCACCATCCTGGCCGGACCCGGGCCCGGCCAGGTGGCGCGGGCAGCTCCGCGGGCGACAGCCGGGCGGCCAGCACCGCGGCCGGGCTGCGGACTCCAGCGGTGTTCGCGCCCACGAACGCGGCCAGCGCGGCCGGGTCCCACCCGGCCGCGAGCGCGGCAGATGCCACGGGCGCAAGCCGGCGTCGCTGAAGGCCCGTCAGCGGCCAGTCCGGCCCGAGCCGTGCGAAGAACTCCCCGGCGCCGCCGCCGCCCGGTCTCAGCCGGTCATCCACAGTGACGGGATCGGCGTCGCGCGCGCCCGCGCGGGCGGCGGACGGTTCCCTGGGTGGTTCAAAGGACGGTTCGGGTGCAACCACCGCACCCCGTTCCCGCGGTGGTTGCACCCCGTTCCCGCGGTGGTTGCACCCCGTCGCCGATACGGGGTGCACTGGCTGCACCCCGTCTGTCACGTTATCCACAGGCGTCTCCATGGCGGGGTGCAACTGCTGCACCCCGCCATGGAGGTCGTCTGGTCGCGACCCTTCCGCCGCCCGCGTGGCCGCGAGGCGTGCGGTCAGGCCCGGGAACTGGCGCTCAAGCGCCGCCAGCTCCTCGTCGTCCAGGTCGTCGCGGACCAGATGCATGGCCAGGTCCCAGCCCTGCGGGCGCCGGTCGGCCCGCTTGATCTTCGCGGCGACGATCGCCGGGTCGCACGGACGGATGACGCCCGCCGCCTCCAGCCGGTCCAGGGCGGTCTGCACAGTCCGCTCGGACAGGTCTGTGTAGCGGATCAGCGTTCTGACGCTGGGGAATGCTTCCTTGCCGTCCGGCGCCGCGTGGTTGGCGAGCCCGACCAGCACCGCCTTGCAGGCGGGATTCCGCTTTCCGCCACGGTCGCGCGGCATGGGCGCGAGATTGAGCGCCCAGGAGATCGCCTCGACGCTCACCGGCTCGCCGCCGGCTCCGCGGGCCGCGCCGGGCGCCAGCCAGCCGACGCCGGCGCGGTGAGGATCACCGCGCCCGCTTGTCCTCGCGCCCTGGGGCGGTCAGCTGCACGCCCGAGCCGGGTGTGCAGCTGGAAGTGCCCGGCCTCGTCGCCTCTGCGCATGGCGGTGCCGCCATTGGCGGCGGGAGCGCCACGGCCGCCGCCGCTGATCCCCGGGTGGGAGCGCAGATGGGAGCGCAACTCGCTCAGCAGAGCGATCCCCGGCGCGTTCGTGCTCGCCTCCGCTAGCCCTGACCTGCGCCGATGGGCGGTGAGGTGAAGCGGGGGAGTGGTGCTGGCAATCCTTACAAGCGAGGGGCCGCAGGTTCGAACCCTGCTGCGCCCACCTGTTATCACAGGTAGACACAGTATTTTGGCT
>Ga0209415_10019035_pt1 | contig 10793 bp, 11 predicted proteins | sample PeaSoiSIISIP2007_FD_187696 | JGI IMG/M metagenome (GOLD analysis project Ga0209415, IMG submission 187696) | Peat soil microbial communities from Weissenstadt, Germany - SII-SIP-2007 (SPAdes) (version 2) | ecosystem: Environmental > Terrestrial > Soil > Wetlands > Peat | place: Germany... | reverse complement strand
GGGAATTCTGAACGGGGAACCACAGATTACACAGATTAAGAACGATTAGATAGAAACACACAGACAAAGGATAAAGGTTATGGCAAGAGCACCAACATCCCGATTATTGGATGATGATGCTCTCTAAGACTTTTGTGTGTTGCCTAGTCCTATAACTTAATAGCCAACCTATGTTATTTTACAGATTTAAGCCTTGCAATATCGCCCCAATTACTGGCAGTAATTAGTTCAACATTAGATAAATCTTTTCGCATCGATTTAACCTCACAACTTATTTCAGCTATGTCAAAAGCCATCTTATCGTGCTCGGCCTTATTGACTTCTGCTAAATGTTCCAAAGCTTTCAAGATTTGCATATTTTCTTGAACCTGATTTGATAGGATATCAAATTTTTGATTGAAATCATTTCTTAGACTCTCAATTGACTTATCAATTTTCTGATTTAGCCCTTCTATCGCCTGAAGAATTTTCCCTTCCATTCCAATCACTCTCTTTCTACTTTTATCGTATTATATCATAATCAATAATATAATAATGCCGTGATCGAAATAGTTCCTCATGAAAATAGAAAGCCGAAAACCTTCTTTATCAAATCAAATTTGCTTAAAGAAGGTTTTCAGCTTTTCTTTTGTCTTGTCTTGTCTCGTTTTAGCATGTTACAATAATTTCCAAGATATCCTCTTCTTCCAAAGGCCTTTTAAGCTGATAAGTTTGATGTAATATTTTTATTAATAGTTCATCAATTGTTTCTTGATCTAATTCAATTCCTTTGGCCCTCAACAAGCGCAGGATAGTCTTACGACCGGAGTATTTCCCAAAGGATGTGGAATGCTCACGTCCTACACTTTCTGGTGGATAGCTTTGGTAGTTAGCAAAGTCTTTTTGTATCCCATCGATGTGAATAGAAGAAGTATGGGTAAAAACGTCTTCTCCGATAACGGGTTTAGACCGTGGTATTTTACGATCTGTTGCCAAACTCACCATTAAAGCAATTGAATTCAAACGCTTCAAATCTATTCGCACGCCCTGCTTGAGACTATATTTCAGTGCCACAGCCACCTCTTCGAGTGATGCGTTACCAGCCCTTTCGCCCAATCCTCCAACCGTTACACTTACAGCTTTAAAACCTGCTTGAACTGCGGCGAGAGAATTGGCTGTCGCCATGCCCAAATCATTATGTGCATGAAACTCCAAAGGAATAGTAGCTATCTTCACTAATTCTTGCAGAGTAAAAAAAACTTTCAGAGGATCAAGGATTCCCAGAGTGTCTGCAAAACGTACCCGATTAACCCCTAACTTATGTGCTTCCGCCAGTACCTCAGCGAGAAATGTGAAATCTGCTCTGCTAGCATCTTCCAAGCCAAGAACAATATAGTCCACTTCCCTTTTGGCATCACGAACACATTGCCCCATTTGATCTAAAACCCAAGCACGATCTTTTCTCAATTTGTTCTTGATTTGTTGATCCGAGGTGGGGATGGAAATAGCAACTCCCTCGACGCCTGTTCGGTAACTTGCCTGGAGATCCGCTAGGACGGCACGGTTCCAAGTGATCATACGAACTGGCAATTGTAGCGCGGCTAACTGGGAAATTGATTTAATTTCTACCCCCCCCATCGCAGGCACGCCCACTTCCAGCTCATCAATTCCCGCGTCCGCCAAAGCCCTGGCGATCATTTCTTTTTCTGGCATACCGAACGCTACACCAGGAGCTTGCTCACCATCTCTTAAGGTGGTATCGCATAATAGAACCCTTTGTTCCATGTTCAATAACTCCTTTGCTTTATTATCATCAGAGCAAGCCAATCGCATCGGCACGGCATTGTTGACAATGTTTCATCTGGGGCAGAATTGCGCCAAGACTGTCGCGACCATCGGCCAGCTGTTCTTTTGTCGGAGCAATGATGTGGGCGAGTTTTCCTTGGGGAATCAACGGCATGATATTGTGAATATGGGCGCCTCTTTTTTTGATTTCCATTCCCAAACTGTATAAAAGCTGATCGTTGACACCAGGAATAAGCACAGTGTTGATTTTTAGGGTCATTCCAGCTTCGGCGGCCAACTTAATCCCCTCGAGTTGATTGTTAATCAAGATCCTTGCTGCATCAGGGCCGATCAACGTTTCACCTTTCCAGCGGACGTAACTATAAATCTTGGCACCTACTTGCTCATCGAGGGTATTCAGGGTAACGGTCACGTGAGACACGCCAATATCCACTAATTCAGCAATTTTTTCTGGTAAAAGCAAACCGTTCGTGCTTAGACACAGGATCATCTCCGGAAAATTTCGTTTTACCCCTCTCATAGTTTCGAACGTTGCTTTGTTGGCTAACGGTTCACCTGGTCCCGCAATGCCTACAACAGTCAGCTTTGATCCGATATCCGAAGCTTTGGCCTTAAGAACGGTCTCCAGCGCTTCTTCAGAAGTTTGTACCCTGCTGGTGACACCCGGACGGGATTCATTAGCACAATCGAATTTGCGCACACAATAATTGCACGATATATTGCACCCAGGCGCTACGGCCAAGTGGATTCGTCCAGTATTACCATGACCTTTCGTTGAAAAACAAGGATGCCCAAGATTCAGGTTCGGAGTATTCATATTCCCTTGCGTACATTCTTTATGCATCTTAATCCCTCCAATCATTCATTTTAAAGTCATGAATCAGGCAGTTTTCGCTTTAAAAATATAGGCGTGGCGCTCACATATCCTGACACAGGCCTGACAACCAAAACATTGCTTTTTATGGTTATTTAATTTCAAGTCTTTCGACAATTTCGCCATTTTCAAAGTGCGATTCTACTATTTCAGACACATCATCCACGGTTACCTCTTTATACCAAACGCCTTCCGGATATACTACAACATTAGGTCCAGAAGTGCATATTCCCAAACAGCCAGTATTAGTAACCATAACCTCACTAGTTAAATCTCTAGCTTCAATTTCTTCCAGAAAAGCCTGGACGATGCCCACCCCATCTTTAGAAAAACAATATCCTTTCTGCTGACCATTAATTTTCGAACTTGAACAAACGAAGACATGATATTTTGGTTTTTGCATAATAAACAACTCCTTAATATTAATTTTTTAGAGCTTAACTTTAAACGAACAATTTAAACGAGATAATTTTAAAATAATAGCGACTTACCTTAATCGTCCACACATTCACATTGCATAATCCTACGCAGCCAAATCGGCGGATTGCCATTTAACATGCTTTGCATTCTCGAAAGTACTTGCTCAATTGGTTCCGGGGGATCTATCTTCACCGGATAGACGTTGTTACGAACAACACGGGAAGAAGCGGTTACACCAATAGCTGCCACAAAAAGCACCTTGCTCCCTTCGATTTTCTTTAGTCTATCGGCTATTCGATCCACACTAGCATCATTTAAAGGCGGACATATTTTTTCTCCGTTACTAACCTCTAAAAGGATTTCATCGATAAGCTCATAGCCATTTTTCGATACCTCAAAGATCTTAAAAGCGCCGGCACTGCCAAAATGTCCATCAACGTTCTTGCCATCATTTGTTGCGATTGCTATCTGCATATGCTTTTTCTCACCTCTTTTTTCGACAATAAATCTCATTTAGCGATTTAATTTATAGATCTTTAGTTCTTTACAATATCCATCTCGCCGCTTTCATTAATGATACTGTCGATGAGCATGATCTGTAATAATAGCATTTGCTACTTCTACTAAAAAATGAGTGCCGCCATTGTAAAGCGTATCAACTTTCAATTGAACACCTATCTGCTCAAGAATCGGAAATCCTCTCAGAACCTGTACTTTTCCATGACGATGGGCAATACGCTCACCATGGTAATTGGAGATCAAGACATCACAATCGTCAATCATACCTTCCACATCTTCCAAATCGCCCACAAACGTCCGCTGAGCCACAGATCTTTCCAGCAATTTACTCGGTGTACTGGCAACAAGCGCCGATATAGTCCCTCCCGCTTCAGCTATACAATTAGCCATATCGACAATCCGGTCCGGTTCACCGGCCAATATGAAACGTTTTCTGCCAATCGAAAAATGCGAATCAATCAGAGCATCCTGATGACGCTTTCGCCAGTGTTTTACTCGATGATCAGGTTCCTTACCTGTCAGGCGCATCAGGTGTTCAATTAAAGTATCGGTGGCTTGCAAACCCATAATCCCTGGTAAATTGATATGGACTGAATGAGGACTTTTCTTCAGAAACTCCTCAGCCACGGGCAACATCGAGGCTCCAATGGAGATTACGATCCCAGCTGAACCAAGTTGACGGATGTCATTCATGGCAATACCCCCTTGACAGACCGAAGCTTGATTTACGCCCAGATGTCCGTCTAAAGACTCCGAAAGATCCGGAAGTGCATAGACCTCAAACCCAAATCCTGTCAAGAGATCCTTCACGCCTTCCACTTCCAAAGGATGAAGGCTAACGTGAGGTAAAAGTAAAACTTTGTCGGAGCGAATACTTTTAGGGGATTCCATCACTTGTTCGATAAAGGCAGCAGCCATTTTCGCCCAACCACTCTCCAGCCCCCCCACAAAGTCCGGTGTATCCGCATAGACAATGGGGTAATCGATGGCACTAACGATCCGTTTCAAGTCATCACCTTTAGCGCTTGTCATTCCTGTCGAAAACAGACCGATTATTTCCGGCTTAGCTCTGGGCAGAAAGTTTTGGATCGCTTCCTTAACAATCCCATCCCCTCCATCAAAAATTGCTGTTACCTCATTGACCGCTGTCGTGCGAATAGCGATAGGATCACAAAAATGACGAGTGAAAAAGATTTTGGTCAGGCTTGAGCAACCAACCGCCCCATGGGCCAAGGCGAGGCTTCCTTTGACACCTAAAACAGCTAAAGTGGCACCCATAGGCTGAGACAACTTGATCGGATACACTTGAATAGACTTGTTTTTCATAATCACATTTGGTTTCATAAACTATGCCCCCTTAATTAGACACTGCTCCAAGTCACTTACTTTTTTCTCCCAGGGAGCTTCACCTCCGACAAGCTTAAAGACAGGATTATTGATGGAGCCAGCAATGTCACGGGCAAGGTTAATTAATCCAGTATAACCGCAGTAGTTTCCAGTTTTCTCCTGACTTACTTCAATAAAAGGAATCCCCTTTTTCAAGGCTGAGTAGAGACTACGTCCTCCAGCGAGAAGTAGGTCCGCATTGGTTTGCGTAATCAGAGGAATCTGTTCCAGCACAGGTTTTTCCATCAGCACAGCATCCGCCTTCAAAATACTGCGCAGTTTGGCCTTATCATCCTCATTGGATTTACGTATCGAGACCCCAACCACCTCTATGCCAATATCCTGCAAGGCTACGGCAAAAGCCCAGGATTTGTTGCCACCAGTGTTTAGAACTGCTTTACGTCCTGCTAATAGAATTTTGTACGGTTCAAGGGCCTTGGCAACCCTAGCCTCCTCACGGGCTATGATTTCTTCAGCTCGTGCAGCTAGTTGCGGATCGTTAAACTGAGCACAAATTCGCCGGATCGCATCGGACGCTTCTCTCATACCATAAAACGAAGCAGATATAAAAGGTATACCCCATTTCGCTTCCATCAGCTTGCAGATAGCCTCCGAGGACTTGGCACAGACAACAACGTTGAGACGGGCACGGTGTGCCTGGCGCATTTTATCAATCCGACCATCTCCCGAAAACGTAGAAAGTATTCTGATCCCGATCTCTTCAAGAATTGGGGTGTAGAGCCACATTTCACCATTAATGTTGTGCTCACCGATCAGATTTATATCATAAGGAGTCGTGTATTCAGGTTCTTGGGTTCCAACCAAATGATCGACGGCCGCTTCAAGCCCCAGTCTCTCTCCGAAATTCTTGGTCCCGATAAAACCTGGGGCATGGACGGGAATAATCGGAATGTTCCAGTGTTTTTCCGCCGCTGCACATACTGCATCGATATCATCCCCGATCAGAGCGGTCATACAGGTTTCATAAACAAAGACACCTTTCGGATGGTACTTATCAACTGCATAGTCGATCGCTTTAGCTAGCTTCTTTTCTCCGCCATGAATCACATCCATCTCGCCAATGTCGGTTGTAAACCCCATCTGAGTTTTGTCCAAACCCTCATACGTGGTGCCAACGTGACGGAATTCCCAGGTTGAGCCGACACAAGTCATGGGTCCATGCACGAGATGAATAGCATCAGAAACTGGCGCTAGAGCAAAATAGGCACCCTCAAAAGCACAGCCAAAGGTAGCAAGTCCCGGCGGTTCATTTCCTTTACAATTTTTTTTACTTACATTGTAGTGCTTACAAGAAGTATCATTGCGAAGTTCTTCAATTGTGCCTTTATTCATGATAGAATCCTCCTTTCCGAGAAGATCTGACCTCAAAACCTTCAAATAACCGTTATCTTCAATCATATAGTTTGTCGTAATAAACTCACAAAACGTCTTCTGTCGCCGAACATTCTTCGAAGTCGGGGCAATGGGCACAAAACGGAAATCTTTCTCCATCAGCTGTAATAATTTCTCGACTGCAATTTTCGCAATAGGGATATTTCTCAAGGTCGAGGTTATTTTCCTCACGCATCTGCTTATAGATAAAGCGCTTCCATTTTAAATCGTAAATATTTTTTACTGCAAACGGTTTAAAATAGCGGATCATAGCTTCCGTCAGTTCATTTCTGGAAAATAGACCAATACTTCTCCACATATGGTCCCCGACCTGGCATCTCCGAATAAAGATATGTGCCACCCAGGATTCGAGGGGGACTGCTGAGGTTCGATTAGCTATAAGCATTTCTCTAAGCACAGGCTCCGCCGGCGCATCGTCGCCCGGATTGGCATTTTGGGGTACTAGCTCGTCAATCGAATAGCTTCCCGGAAACATTTTCTCTAATATCTCTGCGATTGTATTCCGCGCAAGACCAAGGGCTTCCGTGAGAGGATGATAGTCAACTTCTGCCATTGCTGTTGCCAAAGCACAGGAAACGACATGGCGGTCAAATTCATCGCCCTCTCCCTTAAAGGCCATTAATCGCTCTCTTACTCCTGCTGCATGATTCGGAGGCACATGATTGGGCTTAGGGGCAAAATATTGATTAGGAAAATTTGGCAACATCATCTCTCCTTTCCGCCAAGAATTTAGGGGATAATTGCAAATAGTGTTCTTTGGGTATTGGAACAACTGTCTGCAATTATCTTTCTTTGCCAATTCGTAAAAAATGGCATCAGTGGAAACCCTAGTTCTTACATAATTAATTCCATATCCTCATCCAAGGCATCCCGATCGACCCTGTCTAAAAGCGTATTGCTGATCATTTCTACCAAACGCATTGCACCTCTGTAACCAACGATGGGCAGATAAGAATGAACACCCCTATCCATAATTGGGAAACCGACCCTTACCAGTGGTATATCTTCCGCTCTGGAAATGTATTTGCCATAGGTTGTTCCCATCAAGAGGTCAACTGGTTCCTCCTTGATCCATTGGTGGAGTGTGAACAAGTCACCCGCGGCTTTAACCTTGCCATCGACACCCGCCTCTTCAAGCATGGGACGCACTTCTTTTTCAAAGGCTTCTCCAGGTGTACCGGTGAGGACGTATTTAGGAATCATGCCCAACTCCAGCAGAAACGCCGTTAGTCCTATGAGAATATCCGGGTCTCCAAAGAGAGCGACTTTTTTGCCGTGATAATGTTGATGTAGGTCAGCCATGATATCAATGACCTGACCTCTTTCTTCTTCCAGTTCCATGGAGACTTCTTTACCAGTAAGCCTCGAGGCCGCTACTAAGAAATCATCCGTAGCATTAATTCCGATAGGAGTTAGGAGAGTTCTGGCCGGGACCTTACATTTTTTCTTCAGTTCAAAGGCACTGTCTGCGGAGGCAAAACTTCCCAAAGCCAAAGTAGCGATTGAGTTCCCTGCATCAATAATATCCTCGACTTTTGTTCCACCTTCTGGAAAAATATTATAATTAGACGTCAGTGCTGCATCTAAGACACCACTCGTGTCCGGAAACATGATGAATTCTGCACCCATTGATTTCAACATCCTCTTAATTTCCCGCATGTCCCCGGGATTTACAAAACCAGGTATGATGTTGAGTTTTCCGTTAGGTTGGTTACTATTCACGCTAAGATATTTAACCATGCCCTTGGTCATATTGGAAAATCCCACAATATGCGAACCTACATAGCTCGGTGTATTGGCATGGATGACAAATTTGCCTTCCGGAATCGTAGCCTGGGCAATATACGTCGGAATATCATCGCCGATGGTTTCTGACAAACAAGTTGTGTGAATCGCCATAATATCCGGATTATAAATAGCAAAGACATTATTGATGGATGTTTTTAAGTTTGATCCTCCCCCGAATACTGCGGATCCTTCTGTGAAGGAACTCGTCGATGCTTCGACCGGTTCCCTGAAATGTCTGCTTAAATGTGATCTAAAGTACATTTGGCAACCTTGAGAGCCATGACTATGCGGCAAACAATTGTGTATCCCTAAAGCAGCATACGTTGCACCCAGAGGTTGGCAAGTTTTAGCTGGATTGATGACAATAGCTTTGCGTTCAATGCATTCTTTTGGTGTATGATCTAACATTTAGCCCACCTCCTCGATATAATTACCTTCGAGCATCGGCTCGGTTTTCCATTTAGGTTTGATTAACTTCCAGGCCGGTGTTGTTAAGCCCATGGCTATATCCCTGGCAAAGATCACAGCCCCCTTAAACCCTGCAAAAGGTCCACTGTAGTCATAGGAATGAAGTTGCTTAGAAAAGGTTCCCATTTTATGAATCACATATTTTTCTTTGATACCTGAACCAAAAACATCCGGCTTCAATAATTTCATGAACGATTCCATTTCATAATGATTAATATCATCCACAACGACAGTTCCATCATTCATAATCTTGATCATACCTTCAAAATAATTCAAGGACATTTCCTTGCTCAGTTGAGCATACCGTTCTTCGGACAGGATCAGACGATAGCTTTTCTCATCACGCTCAACGACTAAATTTTCAATGTTTTTGTTGTCGGCATTGGCTTTGATTGTCGGGATAACTTCTCTGCCTTCATAATCATCCCGATGGGCAAATTCAAACCCAGCGAGAACTGTTTCCATACCCAGCTCTTTGAACAAACCCTGGAAATGGTTAGCCCGAGAACCTCCCACAAAAAGTGCCGCAGTTTTTCCCTTACAAATCTCTCTATATTTTTCCATCTTAGGCCCTATCGCCAGCAGCTCTGCCTCAATCAACTCTTCGGTCCTCTCAATTAAGCCAGGATCATTAAAATATTTGGCAGTATCTCTTAAGGACTGAATCGTACTTTCAATGCCCAGGAAGTTAACTTTAATCCAATCGGTACCATGTTTTTCACGTAACATTTCGGCTACATAGTTGATCGAACGATGGCACTGAACTAAGTTCAAATCAGCTTTATGAGCGCTTCTTAGCCTTTCAACCGTGCCGTCTCCCGACATGATGGAAATAATATTATAGCCGATAATTTTTAATAATCGTTCAATTTCCCAACCGTCACCACCAATGTTGTATTCCCCCAGGATATTGATTGAGAAATCCTTTTTAGGAGCATCTCCGGTCCCCATAATGTGTTTAAACAAGCCGTTATTAGCAATGTGGTGGCCGGCAGATTGGCTGACTCCCTTATACCCTTCACAGTTAAAGGCAATTGTTTGAACTCCAAGTTCCTTTTCGGCCCAGACTGCTACAGCATTGATGTCATCCCCAATCAATCCTACCGGACAGGTGGCGCAGATCATGACCGTTTTAGGGTGAAAAATCTCCACTACTTCGGTGATTGCCGCTCTCAGCTTCTTTTCACCACCAAAAACAATATCTGCCTCCTGCATATCTGTCGAAAAACAATAAGCAAGAAAGTTGTGCTCTTCGCCTTCATTTTTTCTAGCCTTATTTCGTCGAGTCAACCAGCTGTAATAACCGCAGCCGATTGGCCCATGGGTTATCGCGATCGTATCTTTCAAAGGGCCGACTACAACCCCTTTACACCCTGCATAGGTACATCCTCTTTCAGTAATGATGCCCGGTATCGTCCTGGTGTCGGCGACCATCTCTTGAGGCGCTAGGCATTGGTCCACGACCAGGGTGTGTCCTTTTCTGCCTTTAAAGGCTGCGGCAGGGTATTTATCCAGCATTTTACCTAATTCTTCTTTCATGATGCTTTTATCTTTCATGATCAACGACACCTCCCTATTCTTAGATTGCGATTTCACCCGTTTCCCCTGTTCTCACGCGTATGGAATCCAAAACCGGCAGGACAAATATCTTTCCATCTCCCGGGTTCCCTTTTTGATTTATGGCAATGATGATATCGACAATCTTTTTAATGTCATCATCCTTAGCGACGATTGTGATCAATCGTTTCGGTATAAGCCGATGCCCTTCCGAGATAGACTCCGCAACCGTCGAGGACATACTCTCATTGCCGCCGGATAATAGATCTTCGACCAAAGAAAAATCAACCTTTTTTTTACCTCTTCCGGCAACCTTTCTACAACTGATCGACGGAAACCCTGCGTCCAAAAGAGCCTCCTTGGTTTTGCTAATCATGTTCATTCTTATGACCGCCATTACCTCTTTCATAAAAACCCCTCCTGTATTTTACAGCTGCGTTAGCCCCGAGCTGATTGTATAAGCCTCATCAACCGGGCTCACAAATATTTTCCCATCCCCGAAGGCGCCTTTTAGACTTGTTTTGGCGTTCCTCATAATCAGCTTAATGACATCATCCTTATCTTCATCGTTGACAACCATCAT
>Ga0209415_10019033_pt1 | contig 10794 bp, 5 predicted proteins | sample PeaSoiSIISIP2007_FD_187696 | JGI IMG/M metagenome (GOLD analysis project Ga0209415, IMG submission 187696) | Peat soil microbial communities from Weissenstadt, Germany - SII-SIP-2007 (SPAdes) (version 2) | ecosystem: Environmental > Terrestrial > Soil > Wetlands > Peat | place: Germany... | reverse complement strand
CAAGGACGTCGCCCGCTGCATCGGCATCACGCCCGTCGAGGCGCAGGGGATCGCCAACCTCATCCCGCGCAAGACCCCCGCCGAGACGTACACCATCGCCGAGTCGCTCGAGATCGAGCCGAAGCTCAAGGCGATGTACGAGGGCGATCCGCGCATCAAGGAGCTGCTCGACCAGGCCCGCAAGCTCGAAGGCCTCACGCGCCACGCCGGCAAGCACGCCGCCGGCATCGTCATCAGCGAGGGCCCGCTGTGGGACCACGTGCCGGTCTTCCGCGACGAGAAGACCGGCGCGCTCGTCACGCAGTACTACATGGGCGACGTCGAGGCCGCCGGCCTCGTGAAGTTCGACTTCCTCGGGCTCAAGACGCTGACGGTGCTCGACGTCGCGGTGCGCCTCATCAACGAGCGCCCCGACTTCGTGCGCGACGGCAAGAAGCTGGACCTGGCCCTGCTGCCGATGGACGACGCCGCGACCTTCAAGCTGCTCGCCTCGGGCGAGACCAAGGGCGTCTTCCAGCTCGAGTCCGACGGGATGCAGCGCCTCTTCGTGGGCCTCAAGGCCGACAGCTTCGAGGACATCGTCGCCGCCGTGGCCCTCTACCGCCCGGGCCCGATGGGCGCCGGGATGCACGAGGACTTCGTGCGCCGCAAGCACGGCCAGGCGCCCATCGTCTCGATGCACCCGCTCATCGACGAGCTCCTGAAGCCGACCTACGGCGTCATCGTCTACCAGGAGCAGGTGATGCAGATCGCCCAGAAGCTCGCCGGCTACTCGCTCGGCGGCGCCGATCTGCTCCGCCGCGCCATGGGCAAGAAGAAGCCCGAGGAGATGGCGAAGCAGAAGAGCATCTTCGTCGAGGGCGCGCTCAAGAACGGCGTGACTCAGGAAGACGCGGAGCGCATCTTCGGGCTGCTCGAATACTTCGCGGGGTACGGTTTCAATAAGTGCGTCGTTGGCGACACGCGCATCACCGACGCCGTGACGGGCGAGACGACGACGGTGTGCGAGCTCTTCGCCCGACAGCGTCCGTTCGTCGTTCACGCGCTGGGCGACGACGGCAAGCTCCGGCCGCGTGCCGTGCAGCGCGTGATGCGCAACGGACGCAAGAGCGTCTTCGAGCTGCGCACGGCCCAGGGCAAGCGAATCGTGGCGACGGGCAACCACCCGTTCCGGGTGCTCGACGGCTGGAGAAACCTCGAAGACCTGCGCGTCGGCGACCGCATCGCAGCGCCTCGTCACACGCGCGTCGCGTCCGAGGAGCAGTGGCCCGAGCACGAGATCGTCGGCCTCGCGGGCCTGCTCTCGGAGGGCAACACCTGCCACCCGACGTGCCTGTACTTCTTCGGCAACGACGAGGCGCTGGTGAACGACTTCGCCAAGGCAGCTGCGGGCTTCCCCGACAGCGTCGCGCGCGTGTACTCCCGGCGAGAGGGCCGCATGGAGGTCTGCGTCAGCACCGGGCGCGACACCCGCTTCGTCCGCGGGCAGGTGCCATGGAACGCGCGGAAGGTCGCGGGCGGTGACGACGCATCGCCGGTGACCGTCTCAGCGCCATCGCGCTCGGGCATGTTCGAGTGGGCCCGTTCGCTCGGCATCCTCGATCGGCGTGCGACCGAGAAGACGGTGCCTCCGGCGGTCTTCCGACTGCGCGATTCGGATCTCGAGCTGTTCCTCGGCAGGCTCTGGGCGGGCGACGGCTTCATCGCGAACGCGACGCAGGCGGTTCCTTTCTACGCGACGTCGTCACCTGGCCTCGCGCGCGACGTGCAGGCTCTCCTGCTCCGCCTCGGCATCCAGAGCGGTGTGCACACCAAGGCGTTCAAGTACCGCGGGCGCAAGCTGGCCGGGTACACGGTGCACGTCGTGGGGGAGGGCTCGGTCGAAGCGTTCCTCGATCGCATCGCGCCGCACTGTGTGGGGCGACAGTCACAGGTTGCCCTGCTCCGGCAGCACGTGGCGTCCACGGAGAGAGGCAAGACGAGCAAGGACACACTCCCCGAGCAGGTTCGCACGTGGGTCGACGAGGCGCGCCGTGCCCGAGGGCTCACCTGGATCGAGCTCGAACGGGCGTCGGGAAAATCGACTCGGATGCTGATCGGGCGCGGCAACGCGAACAAGCAGGGATTCCGCCGCTCGACGATCACGGCTCTGGGCGAGCATCTCGGATCGAAGCGGCTGGTGGAGGCGGCCGGGTCGGACGTCTTCTGGGATCGCGTCGTCAGCATCGAGTCGCTCGGCGTCGAGGAGACGTTCGACCTCACCGTCGAGGTGGACCACAACTTCGTCGCCGATGGCCTCGTCGTGCACAACTCGCACTCAGCGGCCTACGCCCTCATCACGTACCAGACCGCGTGGCTGAAGGCGCACTACCCGGTGGAGCTCTTGTGCGCGATCCTCACGAGCGACAAGGACCGCATCGACAAGGTCGTGCGCACCATCGCCGACGCGCGCGCGATGGGCATGACGGTGCTGCCGCCGGACGTGAACCAGAGCGCGACCGACTTCAAGGTCGTCTACACGAACCCCGCCGGCGACAAGCCGGTGCGCCGCGCCGACCGGATCAAGGACGCCCTCGGCCCGCAGGTGCGCTTCGGTCTCGGCGCGGTGCGCGGCCTGGGCGGCGCGGCGCTCGAGGCGGTCTTCGAGGCGCGGCAAGACGGCCCCTTCCGCGATCTCTTCGACCTCGCGGCCCGCGTCGACGCCAAGCGGGTCAACAAGGCGGTCTTCGAGGCGCTCGTGCAGTGCGGCGCGTTCGACTCGACGCTCGAGGAGAGGGGAGTCTCCCGCGCGCGCGCGTTCGCGTCGGTCGACGTCGCCCTCGAGCGATCCCGCGCGGCGAGCCGCGACCGCGAGGCGGGCCAGACGAGCATGTTCGGCATGTTCGACGCGGCCCCGAGCGCCGCTGCATCGGCTCCGAGCGCCGGCGACTACGTCGAGTGCGAGCCGTGGGACCGTCGCGAGCTGCTCGTGCGCGAGCGGCAATCGCTCGGCTTCTACGTGTCGGGCCACCCGCTCGAGAGATACGCGAAGGGCGAAGCAGGGCTCATCAAGGTGGGCGCCTCACCCGCCGCCGAGTGCGCCAGGATGGACGACTGGGCGCAGGTGAAGCTCGCCGGGATGGTCGAGGGATACCGCGAGCGCATCTTCAAGGACGGCGGCGGCAAGGTCGCCTTCTTCGAGCTCGAGGACCTCACCGGCCGCGTCAACGTGAAGGTTCGCGCCCGCGAGATCGACACGTACGCCCACGTGCTGACGGGCGGCGAACCAGTGCTGCTCGAGGGCAAGGTCAGCTTCCCCCAGCGCGGCGAAGACGAGCCCGAGGAGATCGACGGCCCGCGCGAGCCGACCATCCTGCTCAACGCCGTCCGCCCCCTGGCCGACGCGGTGAAGGCCGACACGCGATCCATCTCGATCCGCGTGCGCTCGGACCGTACCCGCGCGTCGGACCTCGGCCGCCTGGCCAAGGTGCTCGCCGACGCCAAGGGAACGTGCCCCGTCGCGATGTACGTGACCTTCCCCGACGGCGCCGAGGCCGTGCTCACCCTGAGCGAGCAATGGCGCGTCGAGGTCGGCGACGGCTTGCTCTCGGGAATCGAGCGCGTCTTCGGGGAGCAGGTTGCCGAGCTGCGCTGATGTGAGCGGTACCTCGAGGTAGACGGATGGTACATTTAGGTATCGTGCAGGTACCTAGATGTACCGTCGCGATACCTAGATATACGCGTTTGCTACCATCAGGTACAGGCATGGTGCTCATATGTATGTGCACGAGACTTGATAGTATCGTACAAAGACCGTAAGGTATCGTCATGTTGCGTTTACGTACATGTCAGGTATATTTAAGTACCGGCATGGTACGTGGAAGTAGTAGCAACAAACCTCATAGTATCATATACGTACTATGACGTATGTGGCAGGTACCTAATGGTGTCGCGTATATACTCATGGGTCGGCACGTCGTACCTCTAGGTATGAGCTATGTACTTTCAGGTACGTATCTGCTAGGCATCTGGGAACACGAGGAACATGGTCGCCGACACCAAGCGTCACCAAAGGCCAATCGCGTCACTGAAGCTCCCGCGCAAGAAGGTCCATGCGGTCATCGGGATCGCCAACGCGATCGTCGACTCGATGACCGGAAACACGTGGTTCCCGAGCCCGTCGCCCACCCTCGCGACGGTCAAGACGGCGATCGTCAACCTCTCGAACGCGCAGGTGGCCGCGATGACGCGCGCCATGGGCAAGGTGACGGTGCGCGACGACGAGCGCGCCGCGCTCGTGCTGCTGCTGCAAGAGCTCCGGGCGTACGTGCAGAAGATCGCCGACGCCAATCGCGAGAGCGCGGCGTCCATCATCGCGAGCTCGGGGATGTCGGTGAAGAAGCACCCGGTCTTTCCCCCGCGCGAGTTCGCGGCGAAGCAGGGCCCCACGTCGGGCACGGTGAAGCTCGTCGCCCCGCGAGCCGCGCAGCGCGCAGGCTACGAGTGGGGCATGAGCACCGACGGCGGCAAGACGTGGCTGGGCCTGCCGTTCACGCTACAGGCGAAGACCCTGGTGACGGGGCTCGTGCCCGGAGCGACGGTGCTCTTCCGCTATCGCCCGACGACGAAGGGCGGCGGCGGAGACTGGAGCCAGACGATCTCGTTCATCGTGAGGTAGGGGCGGCGCGGCGGGGCGAAGGTCTGAAGCTACAGCCCGCAGAGCCCCTGCTGCTGGCACTGCCAGATGCCCGTCGCGGTGGAGTAGGCGCAGACCATCGGACCCTGCGAGGTCCCGCAGTCGGTGTCGTCGGTGCACGTGTCCTGCGGCGTGTGGCAGTAGTACCCGGCGAGCGCCCCGCACGACATCGTGTTGTACGACGGAGAGCAGTAGCCCCCGCCGCCGCCGCAGTCGCCGTCGACGCGGCAGTCGCCGGGGACGCACGTGTTGCCGTTGCCGTAGGTGTACGGCGAGCCGTGGCACGCGCAGGTCTGCCCCGTCTGGCATGCGGAGTCGTTCGCGCACGCGTCGTAGGTGCAGATGCAGCCGGTGGGGATGCCGCCGGTCTGCTGGATGCAGCGGCCGTCGCTGCCCGACGTGCACTGCTGGTCGGCGTCGCAGTTGCCGGGGGGGCCGCCGCCGCCGGGGCAATCGCCGGGCGGTGCGGACTGGACGCACTGAGCGTCGCTGGGGCGATGATTGAGGGGCACCCGCCCGGTACCTCCGCTCGAGGACCCCGAGCTGCTGCTCGAGCCGCCGCTGGAAGACCCCGAGCTGCTGCTCGACCCCCCGCTCGACGAGCTGGAGCCTCCACTCGACGAGCTGGACCCGCCGCTCGAGGAGCTCGAGCCTCCACTCGATCCGCCGCTCGAGCTGCCGCCGGAGGAGCCACCCGAGCTCGACGAGCTGCCGCCATCGCCGCCGATGACGGTGAAGCCTTGTCCTCCGCACGCCCCCAGTGCGACTACCGCGGCGATGGCTACGAGCTCGAGACGCATGTCCGGACCTCCGATTCGACCCGCCCCGGAGCAACTTGGGTGCCAGCTGCGGGACCGCTGTTTCCCCGCGATCCCGCGCGCCATACTGTGCCGACCGATGCCTCCCAAGTCGCAGCCGTCCCCCCCGCGCGCCGACACGACCCTCGTGCGCGTCCCCGTGCTCGACGCGCCGATCACCATCGCCGACCGCGCCTTCGCCGACACGGTCGCGCCCGAGAGCCCCGCCAACGTCTCGATCGCGCTGCTCGACGATCCGGCGTACGCCCTGCGTTACGAGCGCGGTGAGCTGCTGGGGGAGGGCGGCATGGGCGCCGTGCGACTGTCCGGCGATCGCCGCATCGGTCGCGACGTCGCCATGAAGACGATGATCGCCGAGGACCGTCCGCGGCGCGACCTGACCGCCCGCTTCCTGCGCGAGGCGTGCGTGCAGGGGCAGCTCGAGCACCCCGGCATCGTGCCGGTCTACGACCTCGGGCGCGATCCGGCAGGGGACCTTTACTTCACGATGAAGCGCGTGCGCGGAGTGACCTTCGCCGACATCGTCGAGCGCCTCCGGAGCGGGGACGGCGAGGCGGCGCAGCACTACTCGCGCCGCAAGCTGCTGTCGGCCTTCGCGAGCGCGTGCCAGGCCGTTGCCTTCGCGCACACGCGCGGCGTCGTGCACCGCGACCTCAAGCCCGCCAACGTGATGCTCGGGGACTTCGGGGAGGTGTACGTCCTCGACTGGGGCATCGCCAAGATCGTGAACGTTCCCGATCTGCCGGCGCCTGCGCCGGGGGAGCGAGCGTCGATCACCGCCGGGAGCGATCCCGGGAGCCGCACCCTCGCCGGAGTGACGATGGGCACGCCCGGATACATGTCGCCCGAGCAGCTGCGCGGCGAGGAAGAGATCGACGCGCGCACCGACGTGTACTCGCTGGGGGCGATCCTCTTCGAGCTGCTCTGCCTCGAGCCGCTGCACCCGAAGGGCAGCCTGCAGGCCGTGATGACCTCGACGTTGCAGGGCGCCGACGCGCGCGCGTCGGTCCGCGCGCCGCACCTCGACGTGTCGCCCGAGCTCGAGACCCTCTGCGTGACCGCGACGGCGCTCGCCCCGTCGGATCGCTTCGGCAGCGTGAGGGAGCTGCTCGACGCCCTGGAGCGGTTCCTCGACGGCGACCGTGACCTCGAGCGGCGTCGCGAGCTCGCCGCGGACCACGCGCATTCGGCCGCCGCGGCCGCCACGGAGGCGTTCGACGAGCAGTCGACCTCGACCGAAGCGCGGCGGCGGGCGCTGCACCACGTCGGGCGCGCGCTGGCGCTCGACGCGTCCAATCGAGAGGCCGTCGACACGCTGGTCAAGCTGCTGACGCAGCCCCCGCGCAAGATGCCCGACGAAGCGCTCGCGCAGATCCACGGGTCGTCACGCCGCACGCAGCGCGTCGTGGCGAGAGGGGCGGTGGTCGGTTACCTGGCCTGGTTCCTGTTTCTGCCGTTCGGGTTCTGGATGGGCGTGCGCAGCCCGCTGGCGGCGCTGCTTGCGAGCGTCGCGTGGGCCGTGGCTGCTCTTTCGGCGTACGCCTCGTTGCGCCGTCCCGACCCGGAGGGTCGAAGGCGCTACGTGGGCTTCGTCGCGACCGCGGTGGCCGCCGGCGCCACCAGCGTCGTCTGCGGACCCTACGTCCTGGTGCCGACCCTCGCGGTCATCAACGTCATGCTCTGGCTGCTGCTGCCGGACCGCACGCACCGCCTGACGATCGTCGGGCTCGGCTGGCTGACCATCCTGGTGCCCGCCGTGCTCGAGTGGACGCACGTGGTGCGCTTCTACCACTTCAAGGGCGACCAGGTGACCATCGTGCCCAGCATGCTGGACTTCCCCGCGATACCGACCCACTCCTTCCTGCTGCTCGCCAGCCTGGCGCTCGTGAGCGTCGCGGCGGTGCTCATCACGCGATTCCGGGACGACCTCACCGAGGCCGAGTCGCAGCTGCACCTGCAGGCCTGGCAGCTCAAGCAGCTCGTGCCGCCCGAGGCGCAGGGCGCGTCGGCGGTGTGAGGGAGGCGAGAGAGGTCAGGGATCGCTCGGCACGCAGTTCTTCCGTCCGGACATGACGCAGTCCTGCAGCTTCGAGTCGGCCATCAGCTGGCTGACGAGGAGCCATCCGCCGCCGGCGAGGAGCAACACCGCGAGGAGCACCAGCAGCGAGCCGTACCGGCGAGCGGGGGTCGGACGCTGGCTGGGCTCGCCCTCGGGCTGCGGGGTGATGCCTCCCTGCGCGCGCGTGATCCTGCGCAGCTCGTCGGTCATGCGGCCGGGCACGGGTGGGAGTGTACGATGAGGTCATGCCCCGCACCCTTGGCTCCGTCATCGCCGCCGGCATCCTGCTGGCCGCTTCCGCTCCGGCTTGCAGCAGCGGAGGGGGAGGCGGCGGGGGAGTGGGAGCGGGTCAGGTCTGCACGTCGGGTGACTCCGGAAGGCCGAGCGGCGGGACCGAGGCGGCGTCCGAGTCCGGTCAGTGCGGCAACCTGCTCAACGGCACCAAGCAGGCCGGCCAGGCTTGTCAGGGAAGCTCCGAGTGCGCGCCCACGTGCTGCGCGTGCCCGGGCAGCAGCCGCAGCGCGCAGGTCGCGTGGTGCGATCAGTCGACGGGGACGTGCGTGGTCGGCGCGGACGCCTGCTGCGCGTGGATCGAGAACGCGTCGAGCCCCGACGGCGGAGCGCCGTTCGTCTGCCAGAAGTGAGTCGGTGGCCGCTGCGCCCTGTCAGCGGACAGATCCTCCATTGCCCTCGCGCGTCCAAGGGGCAGCACGGTCGGGGTGTCCTCGACCTGGAGGCTTCCCATGCGCAAGGCCCTGCTCTGCTTCTCCGCCGTCTCGCTCGCCCTCGTCGGCTGCGGCGGCGCAACCACCAGCTTCGTCAAATCCGAGACGACCACCCTCGGCCGCGTCGTCGTATACCGCAACGGAGTCGCGTACTTCGAGCGCACCGCTCGTGTGGACGATGACAAGCTGACGCTGGCGGTTCCGGCCGACAAGGTGGACGACTTCCTCAAGTCGCTCTCGGTCGTCGACGCCCTCACCGGCGAGCCGACCCCCGTGTCGTACCCGACCACGCCCGGCGCAGAGACGGAGGGCACGGGCCTCATCGACATGAAGATCGACCTGCCCGGCAAGCGCCCCCACGAGCTGCGCCTGTCGTACGTGACCGAGGCCCCGGCCTGGAAGCCCAGCTACCGCGTCGTGCTCGGCGACGAGAAGAAGGTCGATCTCATCGGCTCGGCCATCGTCGACAACACCTCGGGCGAGGACTGGAAGAACGTTCGCCTCGGCGTCGGCGCCAGCTCCGCGCTCTCCTTCCGCTTCGACCTGCGCTCGGTGCGCCTCGTCGAGCGCGAGACCCTGCAGTCCAACGATCTGTTCGCCATCGCCCCGCCCACCGGCGAGGCCACCTACGGCGGGCCGCCCATCGTCGCCAACAAGGTGCTCGGCGACATCGGCGACGAGGGCCTCAAGGAGGACGACAGCAAGGACGGGAGCGGCAACGTGCGCTTCACCGACGATCCCATGTCGGGCGCCTTTGCGGGGGGCATGGCACAAGGTGCAGGCAGAGCACCGGCCGCCGCCGCTACGGCCACGGCCCCGCACGGCGCGCCTCCGCCTCCTCAGCGGCCCAAGGCACGACCCGACGAGCTCGCCGCGATCGCCAAGAAGCTCCAGCAGGAGAAGGGGACCATCACCATCGAGGGCTACGCGGGCCCGGCGGACCTCGACAAGCAAGCCGCCTCGCTCGATCGAGCCAATCGCCTGCGCCAGGCGCTGACCGAGCGCGGCGTCGACGCGAGCCGCCTCATCGCCGTCGGCAAGGGCGAGCAGGCGGGCAGGGCAGGGGGCGCGCGCATCCTCGAGGCCGAGGGGCAGACCGCGGCGGCCACGAAGGCGGCGGGAGGCGACGCGGCCACCAACGCGACTGCCGGCGCGGCGCTCGATCCCATCGGCACCTCGCACTTCGAGTCCGGTCAGTCGATGACCGTGCCCAAGGGCACCTCGGCGATGATCTCGATCCTGCACGCGTCGGCCGAGGGCGAGGTCGTCTACCTCTACGATCCCGAGAGCGCGCGCGGCAACGCGCAGTTCGCCTTCCGCTCGCTGCGCCTGCGCAACCCGACCGACTCGCAGCTCGAGAGCGGCCCGGTGAGCGTCTTCGGCGAGGGGCGCTTCATCGGCGAGGGCATGGCCGAGCCGATCCCCGCGCACCAGGTGGCGTTCGTGCCCTTCGCGCTCGACCGGCAGATCGTCGTCGACCACACCGACGGCGACCGCGACGAGATCGCGCGCATCATCACGGTCAACCGCGGCGTCTTCCAGACGCAGGTGCAGCACATCAAGCGCACGACGCTGATCATCCACAACCGGCTGCCCACCAAGGCCGTCGTCTACGTGCGCCACAGCGTGCTCCCCGGCTACCGCGCCTCCAAGGCGCCGACGGACCCCGAGCACGTCTCGGGCGCCGACCTGTACCGCGTCGAGGTCGACGGCTTCGGCAAGCAGGAGGTGCAGCTCGAGGAGTCGACGCCCGTGTACCGCACGGCGGACCTGCGCACACCCGACGGAATGGGCCTGGTGCGCGCGTACCTGACGTCCGCGGTCATCAGCGGCCCGCTCAAGGGACAGGTCGAGGAGCTGGTGCGCACGCAGAAGGAGATCGCCGACGACGAGCAGCGGATCCAGACGCAGCGCGAGCAGATGGGTGAGTACCGCCAGCGGATGGACGAGCTGCACGCGCAGATCGTGACCCTGCGCATGGTCAGGACGGCGGGCCCGCTGATGGTCAACCTCGAGAAGAAGCTGACCGAGGTGAGCGACAAGCTGTCGAAGGCCACCGTCGACGTCGTGTCCCTCGAGGAGAAGCTGATGCTCGCGCGCATCAAGTTCCAGGACGGCGTGGCCGACCTGTCGCTCGAGAGCGACGCGAACAAGGTGGCCGACGCCACGAAGTAGCCGCGACACCGTGCCCGGGGCGAGGTGCCCGACCGGGACAATGCGGACGGTGCGGGAGCCAGCGAGACGGAGGAAAGGCCGCGTTCCGAGCCGGGCACACCCTCTGCACTGCCGGGAGCCATGCGCTCCCGGCTCGTTGCCTTGACGGCACTCGCTGCGCTCCTCGTGGTCGCCTCGGCTCACGCGGACGACGAGGATCCCTTCGGAAACCCGGCGCCGCTGCCCGATCTGCCAGATCTTCCTCCGCTGCCGGAGCTTCCTCCGCTAGATACTTCCGCGCCCGCGCCCGCGCCCGCGCCCGCGCCCGCGCCCGCGCCCGCGCCCGCGCCCGCGCCCGCGTCC
>Ga0209415_10019032_pt1 | contig 10795 bp, 8 predicted proteins | sample PeaSoiSIISIP2007_FD_187696 | JGI IMG/M metagenome (GOLD analysis project Ga0209415, IMG submission 187696) | Peat soil microbial communities from Weissenstadt, Germany - SII-SIP-2007 (SPAdes) (version 2) | ecosystem: Environmental > Terrestrial > Soil > Wetlands > Peat | place: Germany... | reverse complement strand
CAGGCCCCCCCGATACCGGACGCCTGGGCTTACCGCAAACGGCCGGATAATCCAAGCCGTGCCCTCATCATCGCCTCCATCCATGGTGAACTTGACGGAGTGACTCCCATCGAATGCCCTCTCACTTGTCCTTCGGATCGCGGCCGCCCTGTCGACCACCATGCCCGGGTTACTGAAGCATTCGGGATAAAAAGACAACTCAGCGATATGCGCCAACGGATTCGTTGTGCAGGGCAGCTGCGGCCTGGCGACATCGCTCTCCCAGCCCTCCATGTTGTCTTCAAACGAGAAAGTTGCATTCACCTGGCTGAAGAGCGGAATGCAGAGAGCCAGCCCCAATGGTATTGCGCCACAGGGCAGTAGACGAGTCGCACAGAACACAAGGACCTCCTGACGATCTGAATGCTGGGCGCGGCGCTTCCCAAAGGATACCAAATGCGCGGTGCTTTTCTGACACCCGCTCGGCCAACTTCCTGGTATGCGGCGTTTCTGGAGAAAGCTGATCGCGCCGGGATGAAGTCCAGAAGCGCCGTTTTACTGGCATTATCAGAAAGGACGCTGCTTCTTATTCCACGAACCAGCGCGGGCGTCGTCGATTCAGCGCTTCGGTGCCGCGCCTTGGATTCGCGATAGTAGTTGTTTTGCAGATGGTGATTTGCCCGGTCCCCACGTTGTGCCATCCTCAAACACCACCAGATCGATATTGAAGGAGTAGTTGCCCGGCACGCCATACGCCGTGATCGGCACTGGATAGGGTTTTGGCACCTCTTGTTTGGCTCCGGGCGCAAGTGCTACTCCGAGCGACGGCTGTTTATATGTGCTATGGGACCTGTGCGGGCCGACACGCTCACCGCTGGCGGGGTCGGTGAATGTCGTCTCAAAGGCATAACCCTGGATGCCGCGACCAGAGACGTTTTGCACCGTCATGAAAAGACCAGGCCCCTCACTGAAGCCCTGCCACACTTGAGTATCGATTGCAGAAACCTTTCCAGTGACCTCAATTGGGACCGGATCTATGGATGGCGGCTGCGCACTGATGATGGGCAAAAGCGCTAGGACAGTCACGCAGGATCGAAGCATTCTCTGTTTACCTCACTGGCGGAAAGTTTATCATAATGGCGGACTACCGGAGTCGTGGCGGGTTAAGTGGGGTTACCGGAAAATGGCCGGGCCACACCCTTCCGGAACCCTGTAGAAGTCGATCGCGCTCTTGTCGCCACCGACCGGGTTGGGGGTCCGCAAACGGCCTTCTGGGAGTCGCCGATTCCAATCCGCGACGCGGGTCGAAGTGCTACAATTTCGTATATACAAATGGTTTGGGTGTCAACCGCCGGAAGCACGGGCGTCGCATTTGAGACGGCGGCGCGGATCTTCGAAGATCCAAATATCGTTTCGTACCCTCGATCGCGTAGTTGACGAAGAGGAGCGCTGGCATACAATCGGCAGCGCCGGCGGTATCGCGATCATGCTCGTAGTTCACACCAGCGAGGAACAACATGGTGAAGAAGAAATCCGTATCATCCCGGCAAGAAAGGCGAGCCCCCGCGAGCGTGCTCTCTACTACTCCCATCAGTGACAAACAGCGTCGGGAACTGAGGCGACTGGCCGATCTTCCCGATTCGCAGATTGACTTTAACCGATGCGGCTGAACAAAGGCCGCGCGCGTCCGACATTCAGGTCGGCCGTTTTTATAGGCCAATCAAGCAGTTGGTGAGCCTTCGGGTGGATGCCGACGTGCTCAATTGGTTCCGGGGGCGAGGCAAGAAGTATCAGACGTATATGAACGAAGTCCTCCGACGGGAAATGCAAGCGAACGAGCGGGGGCGGTGACAACGTCTGAACCCGGCTCGGCGCCGCAATACGTCAGGCGGAACAGCCCGGATAGGCACAGCCCCGCGATCCGCTCATGATCCTGGAAGCTTGCCGGCTGCGTTGACCGATGCTCTACCGGCCATCGAAAAGTACTTGCCCGCAATCTTCAGGAAGACGGTTGCCGCCGCATTGTCCGGCTTGGCTTTCATTCCAATATCCACCGAGGTCCAATGCCGCGATCGCACTCTCTTGAAAACCACTCCCGGCATCGCGAGGCTCGCCACACAGGCGGGAGCCAAAGACACGCCCAACCCTGCCGCAACCAATCGCAGCACCGTAGGCCACTGTGGCGCATCTTGAACGAAATTTGGACGGAACCCTTCCGCCTCACAGCACGCAACCGTCCGGTCATAAGCGAGTGTGCCCATTGCCCGGGAGAAGAGAACGAATGGCTCATCCTTCAATTCGGCCGGAGAAATCGCGGCCTTCCTTCCCAACTTATGCCGGGACGGGAGCACCGCAACGAACGGCTCGCGCAAGATTGGTTGAATGGTCAGCCCCTCTCGCGCCTCGCCGTCGCGCAGAAACCCAAGATCCAGGGTCCCATCGAGAAGAGAGGGAATCTGCGCCGCTGTCACCAGCTCCCGCAACCGCAAATCCACGTCAGGATTCATACGCCTGTATTCTTCAATGGCTTTCGGCAACGCTGTGAACATGGTGGAACCGCTGAAGCCAACCGTGAGGACGCCCTCCTGCCCGCTCCCCAACCGGCGAGCCATTTCCGAATCGTCGGCCAGCCGGGCCAGGGTAACGCGCGCTCTCTGCGAAAAGAACTGGCCGACTCTGGTCAGTCTTACACCGCGCGTGGTCCGGTCAAACAAGGCGTACCCGAGATTACATTCCAGGTTCTTGATCTGTTGGCTCAACGGCGGCTGCGCCATGCCCAACTTCTCCGCGGCCTTTCCAAAATGCAGCGTATCGCAGACCGCGAGGAAGTAGCGCAAATGCCGGAGTTCGATCTCTCGATTCATATCGAATTCGTCTTAATTATAGACTATTCAGATATTGGACATATCTCACGCGGAGCCTTATGGTTGGTAGTGGAGGCTCAATGCCGCTGTCCGGAAGCCTGGTCGGAAGCAAGGATTCGCGTTGTTACGTGTGCGGCCCGAACAATCCGCTCGGGCTTCGAGTGCCGTTCACCCGGGATGGCGCACAGGGAAGCCAGGCTCGGTATACGGCTCGCCCCGAGCACGCGGGGTGGAACGGAATTCTGCACGGCGGCGTCACTTTCGCGTTGATGGATGAAGCCCTCGGCTGGTCGCTCTATTATCAGGATCTCCCGGCGGTGACAGCGCGCGTGGAAACGCGGTTCCACAAGCCCATCGCCGTCGGCGCCAGGCTGATTGTGAAAGCATGGGTGGTGAAACAACGCCGCCGCCTGTTCGAAGCGCATGCGGAAATTCGCGTCGACGGCCCGGAGGCTACCCTGCTTGCGCAAGCCGACGCAACCATGTGCCTCATCGGCCAGAGGATTGAGTTTGAAGCCTCGTCGAACGGAAAGGAGCCGAATCGTGTCTCAGTCTAGCGGCCTCTCCGCTTCCGCAGGCCGGGTGACCATCCGGGAGTTCCAGCCCGGCGATGAGGTGGCATTTCGCAAACTCAATGAGGAATGGATTACGCGCTACTTCCGCCTCGAAGGAAAAGACGAGCAGGCTCTGGCCGATCCCCAATCGAGCATTTTGGCGTCCGGCGGCCGGATCTTCTTCGCGAACATCGAGGACTATTGTGTCGGCTGCTGTTGCCTGCTTAGTTCGGGTGCAAACGAGTTCGAGGTGGCGAAGATGGCGGTCACTTCTTCTTGCCAGGGGAGCGGCATTGGACGCAAATTGCTTCACGCCGCGATAGAAGCGGCCCGTGCGGCCGGTGGACGGCGCCTCTACCTGGAGACGAATCACATCCTCACGCCCGCCATCCGCCTGTATGAGTCAGTCGGATTTAAGCCCGTGCCTCCGGAGCGTATCGTTCCCTCCCCATACGCCAGGGCCGACGTGTACATGGAGATGACTCTGGTTTAGCTACCTGGGGGTGCTTTGTTGCGCGCGGACCGAGTGCGCGGGCTCCAGAAGCAGCACCATGCCCGCGGCTACGAGACTCCCAGCGGCCCCGCGTTTCGAAATCGTCAAGCGGAAATTCATGTCACCACGTCCTTAGGCGGAATTGCCGGGGGATGTTCGCTCGGAATCCCCCCACAATAGAAGCGGCGCAATCGGCCGAAAAAGTCCGTCAGCCCCTGCAACTAAAGAATTCAAGCACTTCGGCCGATATAAAGGGAGAAGGGACAGACGTGCACCGGCGCGATACCGGACGGCCATTTCGTATGCCTCTGCTGGCGCTCCTGCTTTCAGGCGCGCTCGCAGCGCAGCAGCTTAGCCTGCAGCAGTACGGGCAGGCACAGGGGCTGCTGAACCTGGTGGCACAATGCCTGCTGCAAGACCGCACGGGCTTCCTGTGGGTCGGCACACAAGGCGGGCTGTTCCGCTACGACGGCTTCAAGTTTCGCGCCTATTTCGGCGACAGCGGACTCCCTTCGCCCTGGATTGGCAGCCTTCACGAAACCCCCGACGGCACTCTCTGGGTAGCCACCCGGGCCGGCATCGTGCGGCGCGCCGGCGACCGCTTTGAATCGTTCCCGGACTTGGGCGACTACGAGGTCCAGGGCCGTGCCGCCCTCGCCTCCGACGCCCGGGGAACGCTGTTTGTGGGAACCAACAAGGGCCTGCTGGTGGTACCGTCCCCGCCGTCCGGGTCCCAGCCGAAACCTGCGTTCCAGAGCGTCGCGGCGGACACCGGAGCGATCCTCGGCGTGTACGTGGATGCCCGAGGGTCCATCTGGCTCGCCTGCCGCAACCGGATTCTCCGCATCGACCGGGGGAGCCTGTCACCCGACCTCGTCAACGCCAAGGTGGTTTCGTTCGGGCCCGCGGACGGGCTCGACGACGAACCGTGGAGCGCCATCCTGGGAGATTTCGGGGGCAACATCTGGGCCCGCAGCCGGGAGCATCTCGTCATGCTGCCCAAAGGAGCCGGCCGCTTCATCCACAGGGACCAGGGGCTTCCGCCCAGCGGTTCCGATAACAACGTGCTGGCGCTCGATGCTGCCGGGCGCCTGTTTGCGCCTACCGATCTCGGCCTGGCGATTCAAAACGGCGATCGCTGGGACCGGATCGATGCCAGCCGCGGTTTACCGATGAGCTCGGTGGGCGCCTTCCTGCAGGATCGCGAAGGCTCCTACTGGATCGGCATGTCCGGCGGGGGGCTCGCCCGCTGGGTCGGAGCGGGCCAGTGGGAGGCCTGGACGCGCGCCGAAGGGCTGAGCAACGAGACCATCTGGAGCATCCGGCGGGATTCCGCCGGTACTCTCTGGGCCGGCACCGATTACGGCTTGAACTACCAGCCTCGCGGGGAACGTTTCTGGCGCCAATGGAAGGCCGGCGGCCTCGATCGGACCACCGTGCGGGCCCTGGCCCTGGCCCGGGACGGGACCATCTGGATGGGCACCGGCCGCGGCGAGGTGGCCTGCCTCAACCCGCGGACCGGCCAGACCCACCGCTATGGCAAGGAGGCCGGCCTGGCCGGCGACAAAGTCATGAGCATGACTTTCGATGACCAGGACCGCCTGTGGGTTGCCACCCGCGGCGGCCTGTATCGCGCTGCCGGGCCGACTTCTTCCTTGGTCTTTGAAAGCCAATACCCTCCCCAGGGCGGCAAACGCGAGAGCTTCACCCACGTGGTGCGCGCCGCCGGCGGGGCCATTTGGGCCACGGGCTACCTCGGCCTGGCGCGCTTCGAATCCGGCCGCTGGACCCGTTTCACCACGCAGGACGGACTGCTGGGCAACCGCATTTCCTACCTGGCCGAAACCCCCGATGGCGCCGTCTGGATCGCTTACCGCGACGACAAGGGTATCTCCCGGCTGTCCTTCCAGGACGCCCGTCCGTCCCAGCGGAGCCGGCCCAGCGTTTGGAACCTCACCACCAAGGACGGAATCCGCTCGCATCATGCGGTCTTCCTCCGCAGCGACGCGCGCGGGTGGATCTGGTCCGGCACCGACAACGGCGTGGATGTCTTCGACGGACACTCGTGGCGCCACTACGGCCAGGGTGACGGCCTCGTGTGGGCGGACTGCGACGGCGACTCGTTCCTGGCCGACCAGGACGGCAGCGTGTGGATCGGTACCAGCCGCGGCCTCTCGCATTTTCGTCCTCCCGGCGAATCTCCGCCCAGCCGGCCTCCCGCCGCGCTCGTGACCGGCGTTACCTTTGGACGAACGTCCAGGGATCCATCCAGCGCTCTCCAGATCCCTTTCCGCGACCGGTCGATGCAGGTGCATTTCACGGCACTCACCTTCCTGAATGAAAGCGAGGTCCGATTCCGGTACAGGCTGCTGAATCTGGGTGACGATTGGACCGAAACCAGCCAGCGGGAGGTCGACTACCCCGGGCTCGCCTACGGACCCTACACCTTCGAGGTGACTGCGCGCAACGCCCAGGGAGTCTGGAGTGAAACGCCCGCTCGGCTGTCTTTCCAGATCTTGCCGCCCTGGTGGCAAACGTGGTGGTTCAAACTGTCGGTGCTGCTGCTGGTACTCGCCGCCGCCTGGCAAATCTGGCGAATCCGGGTGCGCAGCCTGCTCGACCGGCAGCAACGCCTGGAGGCCGCGGTCACCGCCCGCACCAGCGAGCTGGTACGCGAGAAGGCTACCGTGGACAAGCAGAACAGCGAGATCGAGATCCTTCTGCTCCAGGCGCACGAAGCCAGCCGCGCCAAGAGCGCTTTCCTGGCGAACATGAGCCACGAGATCCGCACACCCCTCAACGGCGTCTTCGGAATGACCGAGCTGGTTCTCGCGACCGAGCTCTCGGGAGAGCAGCGCGAGTATCTGGAAACCGCCCGGGATTCCGCGGGCACGCTGCTGGGCATCCTCAACGACGTCCTCGATCTGTCGAAGATCGAGGCCGGCCGCCTGGATTTGGATCCGGCGCCGTTGTCCGTGCGCCAGCTACTCACCGAAAACGTGCGCCTCATCCGGCTGCAGGCCAACCAGAAGCAAGTCGCCGTCGTGTGCGAGGTGGACGACGCAGTCCCTCAGATTCTCGTCGGCGATGCCATCCGGCTGCGCCAGATCCTCCTCAACCTGCTGGGCAACGCCATCAAATTCACCAGCCAGGGAAGCGTGACCATCCGCGTCTCGCTCGATGACCCGCCTTCTCCCCAAGGCGTGCAACTGCATTTCGCGGTTGCGGACACCGGGATCGGCATCCCGGCGGAGAAGCAATCCGTCATCTTCGAGGCCTTCCGCCAGGCGGATAACTCCACCACCAGGCAGTACGGAGGCAGCGGCCTCGGCCTGGCCATCTGCTCCCGCCTGGTCGGCTTGATGTCCGGCCGGATTTGGGTGGAAAGCCAGGTGGGCAAAGGCAGTACATTCCACTTCACGGCACTGTTCCAGCCCGGCCCGGCCGTTTCCGGGGACGCCGCAGACAATGTCGCCAGCCTGGTGCGGGCGGTAGCCGATCCGCCCGATTCGCCTCCCCGCTGCAATCTGGCGATCCTCCTGGCCGAAGACAACCCGGTGAACCAAAAAGTGGCGGCGCGCCTCCTGGAGAATCGCGGCCATCGGGTCACCGTCGCCGCCAACGGACGCGAAGCCGTCTCCTTTGCCTCCGCCAGATCGTTCGACGTCATCCTGATGGATGTCCACATGCCGGAAATGGACGGGTTCGAAGCCACGCAACGCATCCGCGAAGCCGAGCGGGCGTCCGGGAGGCATGTGCCGATCGTCGCCATGACCGCCTGCGCCATGGCAGGTGATCGCGAAAAATGCCTGCAGGCAGGCATGGACGGCTACATCGATAAACCCATCAGCCGCGCCCAGTTGCTGCGCACCGTCGAGCGAATCACGGCACCCGAAACCTCATCGCAGCTCGCGCCGCGCTGAAGCCGGAGCGCTCGTATTCTCCGCCAGCAACCGCTCCACCAGCCGGGTCACGTCGTCCTTCAGTTGTCGATGGAAGTCGCCGCTCGCCAGGCCCGCGAACCCCGCGTGGACGCTGCGCACCCGCCCGTCGCGCCCCAGGAAAAACGTGGTCGGCCACGCGTTCAGGTTCACCGCCTGGGGCATCTTGGCGTTCAACTCCCCGGTCTCGCCGGCCAGCAGCACCGGGTACTCGATTCCATACCGCTGGATGAACGCCCGCACGCGCGTGGGGTCCTTCAACTGTTCGGCATCTTCGAAATCCAGCGCCACGATCTCCAATCCCCGGCTGTGGTACTGGCGGTACAGTTCCACCAGGAACGGCGCCTCGTCGTGACAGTTCGGGCACCAGCTCCCCCCGATCGCCACGATGATCACCTTGCCGGCAAAGCGCGCGTCGCTGTCGGAAACCATGCGCCCGTTCAAGTCGCGAAACCGGAAGTGCAGCGGCTCGGTCGGGTCTTTGACGCTCGTGTGCCGGGAGGGGTCGGTCGGTTCCGGGAGCCCCTTGGCCCGTGCGTCGGCCGACCGCAGCGCCGTCATCTTGCGGCCGTTCTGCACCACCTCCAGGCTTCCGTCCTTCTGCGGCGTCACTTCGAACAGGGATGGCCGGGCGCCGTCGAAATGGCTCAGCACGAACTTGCCGTCCCGCCAGGTGCCGGTCAGCGATCCCGTGTCCCCGTCCACCCGCAGGATCGCGGCCGAGACTTCCGGCCCCGATTGCCGCACGATCAATCGCCACGCCGATTCGCCCTTCGAGCTCTCCACCCCGACCTCCCACAGCCCGGCAATCGACGGCACGTCCGTCTCCCCCAGCGTCGCTGGAGCAAAGCGCTTCGCATGGAAGGGGTACGTGCGCCCGTCGCGCACATACGCGCCATCGAGGCTTCCATCCTTCCACGCGGCCTCCAGTTTCGAGCCGTAGTAGTCGAAATTCAACACGAGCGATCCGTTTTCAAACCGCCCGCCGGTCGAGGTGACTTTCTCGTCGCCATTGAAGAAGGAGCCCGCGATCTTCGCCCCCGCACCTGAAAACTCCATGCGGAACGGAATCTCGCTGCCGTTCACTTGAACGGTTGCGTCCCACAGCCCCGCCAGCGATTGCGCCATCATGCACGAGCTGCCGATCAGCGCGACAACAAGGAATCTCCCGGTCATCAGCAATCACCTCATTCTCTATCGACTATAGAGACAACGTTCCGGCATGTCAATCCACACCCGCCACGACCCGGCATATCCGGTCTCGAAGACCGGCCAGTTCGGGACATCGCTCCAGGAGGCCCTGATAGTTTGCCAGGGTCTCCTTCATCAGAAGGTCCCGCCCGCCGCTAGCGCGCCGAGAATCGCCGAACTGGCTCAAGAACGGCTCGAACACGTTCTCCTTGACCGACGTGTCGGCCCTGACCTCGCCCCACGGTCGGCCGAGTTTCGCCACGTGGCCCGCCAGAAGCCATACTTCCACTTCTTCTCTTGCCGCGCAGCACAGGAGGGTCACTCGCCGTTGGGCGGCTTCCGACTCGAGTCGTTTGAATAGGTCGGAACGGTCGTGACCGTCGGCGTCAGGCAGAAACAAGAGTACGTCAAAGTGCGCGTAACGCTCGACGATATTCGCCATCCTGTCACACGCGTGTTCGAACCCCGAAACTTTAGGATTTGTCAGGACGGTTACGCGGGCATTCGCTTTGCCGCAGTCTTCCAGGATGCGCTCAACCAGTGGCTGGAGAATGGCCCCATTGTACGTGGGGTCTTCCGGAATGACCAGCACTTTGCAGCTCAAATTGCGGTTTCCAACCACCCCTCCGCAAACAGATCGGCCGCCGGCTGCTTGCGTGCCAGTTCCGTGAACCGGGGGATTTCGGACAATGGAGTGATCGTGGAAGCCCCAGTTTCCTCGTCCTTCTTGCAATAGAACGTGGTCTTGTAGTCCTCCTCGGTCAACCACGCCAGAACGAGAGGTGAATGGGACGTCGCCATCACTTGCGGACGTCCGCCCGCCGTACGAGACTTCAAGAGTTCGATCAGCAGCCGCAGTCGCGTAGGATGAATGCCGTTCTCGATTTCCTCGACCAGCAGAGTCTGTGGCATGTCCGGCTGAAAGAAAGCCGCCGCGAGCGCGGCGAAGCGAAGTGTACCGTCGGACAACAGCGGGGCGGGAATACGATGGCCATTTTTCTTAACTGCAAAGAGTGGTTCCCGTAGCGCTCCTTCCATTACCACAACCTTATCCAACTCGGCCGGAGTAAGCTGCTTCAGCCAGGATTCGTAGGCGGCGCGATTCCGTTCGTCACCCAGGATCGACTTGACCAGGCCGGCAAAGTTCTCGCCTCGCTCGCCCATTCTCCCCACCGTTTGGGACGTCGAATAGCCCCGGAGAAACGCGGGTGAGGGATCCAGCAACTGAGTGTCACTCATCAGCCGCGAGCAGGTCTCGATTAATTCAGCATCCTGCTCGGTGCATTGCTTGCTCTTCGCAAATTGCTGCAAGATCGGCCTGGCTAGATCGAAGTCAGCGGTGGGCGCACTCACGTGGAAGATTGGTGCCTCACCAGAACCCAGGGTCTCCATTCGGACCAATGCTCGTTTCGGGAAAATGACGATCTCATATCGCAGATCCGGTTCGAGCGCCGGGCACCGCAGCCGTACCGCAAGGCGAATGAACGCGTTCCCTTCAGCGCTCCACTCCCTGAAAACCGCGTTTTCAATCCCCCCGCGGATCCCCTCCCATACCTCGGTACCGGGCCCCTTGGGCTTCCCATCGAATATCTCCCCAATCGTCAGCCCATACCCAATCCCCTGCAGCACCCTTAGCGCATCAAAAAAATTACTCTTCCCGCTGGCATTCGTCCCGACAAGAATATTCAATCCCCCAAGATCCAGCGACACCTTCTCCAGACTCTTGAACCCGCTGATCTCGATATGCGTGATCACGCCCCGTCCCTTCGCCAC
>Ga0209415_10019031_pt1 | contig 10795 bp, 9 predicted proteins | sample PeaSoiSIISIP2007_FD_187696 | JGI IMG/M metagenome (GOLD analysis project Ga0209415, IMG submission 187696) | Peat soil microbial communities from Weissenstadt, Germany - SII-SIP-2007 (SPAdes) (version 2) | ecosystem: Environmental > Terrestrial > Soil > Wetlands > Peat | place: Germany... | reverse complement strand
GACTTTCGCACCATAGAAAGCATGCTCGTCGACCCGCCGCAGATCGAACCCGACGGCATGATGACGCCGCCCGGCCAGGCGGGTCACGGACTGGTGCTTTCCGACGCGGCGCGAGCGGCGTACAAGTTATCGTAGGAGCGGTTACTTCGGTTCGCGCGCCAGCTCCGCGTTGGCCCGCTGAACGATCGCGTTGTCGAAGAAGTTTCCCGGCGGCGGGAGCGGCGGATTCAGCACCTTGAGCTGCGCGAGCGCGTCGATCACGGTCGCAAAGACGCGCGGCGCGATCACCCCGCTGGGGACGAAGATCGTCCCGTTCCCGATCAGTGTGTCGTACGTCTTCGACGCATCGTCGGCGCCTGCGTTGGTCCGTTTGACGAGGATCTCGATCGCTCGGGAACGATTGGCAGGGTCGTTGACGAACCGCACGCCGCGCAAGTAGCTTTTGGTGAAGTCGACGAGCAGATCGCGGTGGCCCTGCATGAACGCGTCGGTCACCGCCCAACCGTCGAACGGGAACGGCGGCATCGCGTCGGAGAGGCGCCCGAGGCGATTGTCCCCTTCGGAGACGGCCCGAAAGTCGAACGGCGGGAACAGGATCGCCGCCGCGACGCTCCCGGACTTGAGCGCTGCGTAACGTTCCGCGGTCCCGCCGGCGTAGGTGAAGTCGACGTCGCTCATCTTGAGCCCGCCGGTCGCAAGCATCTTCTCGGCGAAGATGTACGTGATGTCGGTCGGGCCGCCGATGATCAGGAGCTTGCCCTTGAGGTCGGCGTACTTCTTGTACTGGCTCTGTGCGACGAACGAGTACGGCGGCGTCGAGGTGCGCTGGCAGAAATAGCGCATCTTCGCACCGCCCTGTGCTGCCTCGACCAGTTGCGTCGACGAGACCTCGCCGACGTCGAGCGAGCCGGCGACGATCTGTTGAGCCACCGCGGCGACCGAGCCGACGGCGACGAAGCCCACATCGAGCCCGTAGCGCCCGAAGTACCCAAGCTCTTCGGCGACTAGCGTGGGCCAGTCGGCGGCGGTCGGCGAGAGGCGTCCCGCGGCGAGCTGCCGGCGCGCTTGCGCGAGCGCGCGACCCCGCGCGAGAACGGGGAGAAGGGCGCCGGCGGCGAGCCCGGCGGCGAGGGTACGTCGATTCATCGTTACCCCACGATATTGAAGATCGTTCGGAAGTCCCGCACGTCGGCGTTGTAGTCGGCGCTGTCGGCGGGGTCGGTCGTTACGTAGCGGCCGTGCGGGTCGAGCAGGGTGCGGTCGCTACGAACGTCCTTGCGTGCAGAGGGCGAGATGAAGTTGTCGGTCCACCATTGCTGCGTGTCGCGGGCAAGCCACCAGCGCAGCAAGAGCCGCGCCGCGTTGGGATGCGGTGCGTCCTTGAGGATCGAGAAGGCGTCGAGCTCCATGACGGTCGGCGTCGGGTTGACGAAGTCGACGGCGAGGCCTTTGCGCTTCGCGATCAGCGCGTCCGGACCGTAGGCCGCGGCCATCCCGAGCACCTCACCCGACGCGATCAGCGTGAGGCCCAGCGTGTGGCTCTCGATGAGCCGCGGCTGGTTCGCCGCGAGCGCGCGCATGAGCTGATCGTTGCGCGCCCGGCCGTAGAACTTGCGCAGCGCGACGTCCCACTCGATGTCGTTGCTCGCGAGCGCGAACTGGCCGCGCCACTCCGGGCGCGACAAGTCCTCCCACGTCCGCGGCGCTGCGATGCCCAGGGCACGCAGGCGCGCGGGGTTGAACGCGATCACCTCGGTCTTGATGCAGTAGGTCGTCCACGCCCCGTCGGGATCGGCCATCCCGGCCAGCAGCTCCGCCTTCTCGGGAGGCACGTAGGATGCGAGCAAGCCGAGCCGCTTGAGCAGGCCGGTTTGCAGCGCCGGCTGTGCGATCGCGTCGGCGTTGTGCATCCCGCCGCGGGCCTCGGTCATGATGCGGGCCGGGATCTGATCGGCCCCGATCCGTAGCACGTCGAGCGTGATGCCGTACGCCGCGTGGAACCGTTCGGCCGCAGCGTTGGCCTGATCGCCGACCATCGCGCCGTACAGCACGACGCGGCCCTCGCCCTTCGCGCGGGCGATGAGGTCGTCGCCGACCGCCGCCGCGGCCGGCACCGGGACGAGCGAGGCGAGGAGCGCGACGGCGCGACCGCGGTTCATTTAGCGGAACCGCTCGGGATTCCCCATATGAGCCTCCAATTCGCGTCGCCGCTGGGCGATTCCGGTACTTTTGCGGAAGATCCAGCGGGGCACGGACGCCACAGGCTCGCTACTTGTGCACCTCGTCGCGCACCGTTGCCGGGAAGAGTTCCTCGATCTCGGCCTTGCGATGGGCCACGCCTTGCTCGAACGCGAACTGAACGAAGGCTTCGAGCGTCGTGCGGTTCGGTTCGATGCCGTAGGGCCACCAATCGTTGCCGAAATCCCGCTGGAGCTCTGCCACGACGGCGAAGCTCCAGGGCATCGGAAAGCACGCGACGTTGGATGATTCGAGCCGGGTCTGACTCCGGCGCTTCGCCTCCTCGAACGCCTTGTAGAGGTTGCGGGCGACCCAAGGGTGCTCGGCCACGATCTCGCCGCGGATTGCGATCAGGTGCATGATCGGGAAGATCCGGGTCTTCTTGTAGTAAGCAGCCTCCGCCGTCCGGTAGTCGTCGAACAGCCGCACGATCTCCGGGTGCCCGGCATCGAACGACGGCGGGGCCTCCGCGGTCATGATCGCGTCGATGTCGCCTGCGAGCAACATCGCATCGAGCGAACGATCGGTGACCGCGTCGAGATGGACGCCCGGCGGCAGCGTGAGCGCGACCTTCTCCCTACGGCCGGGCTCGTTGACACCGCCCTGCACCCAGTGGACGTCCGCGAGACCGATGCCGTATTCGTGCGTCAGCATGCCGCGCGTGTAAACCGCAGCCGACTGCGCCCATTCGGGGATCCCGATACGCCGTCCGCGGAGATCCGCCGCACCGCGGAGGCCGCCGCTCTTACGGACGTAGATCGACGAATGGCGGAACAGCCGTGAGGGGAACACCGGGATCGCGACCAGCGAGTCGTCACCTTGCGAGCGCAGCGCGACGTACTTTCCGAAGGACATCTCGGAGACGTCCCACTCGCGATGGTTGATGAAGCGATGGAACAGCTCGGAGATGCTGAGCGAAAAGTAGGTGATGTCGATCCCGTCGGCCTCGACCGACCCTTGGGTGAAATCGCGCGTGTGGTCGGCATCGGTGCACGCGAGCGTGAGCTTCAAGCGTTCCTTCATCCGCTCGTCTTCGCGCGGAGGTATCCGACATGCCTCGTCCGTAGTAGATTGCCGGAGCGATCAGCGGAGGTTCAAGGTGCTCAGCCGCGAGGAAAACGAGATACTCTGCCGCGTCGGACCGGGGACGCCGATGGGCGCGATGATGCGCCGCTACTGGCTGCCCGCGGCGCTGAGCTCCGAGCTCGAGGCCGACGGCGCGCCGCTGCTCGTGCGAATGTTGGGCGAGCGCTTCGTGGCGTTTCGCGACACGGACGGACGAGTCGGGCTGCTCGACGAGAACTGTCCGCACCGTGGGGCTTCGCTGCAGCTCGCGCGGAACGAAGCGTGCGGGCTGCGCTGCCTCTACCACGGGTGGAAGATGGACGTGAGCGGTCGGGTCCTGGAAACCCCGCCCGAGCCCGACGAGCTCAACTTCAAAGACCGCGTGCGCGCTCCGGCCTTTCCGGTACGCGAAGCCGGCGGGGTGATCTGGACCTACCTCGGGCCTCCGGGAACGGAACCGCTCCCGATGGACTTCGATTTCATGAACCTGCCGGCATCGCATCTCTTGTGGTTCAAGATGCGCGAGGAGTGCAACTGGGCGCAAGGCGTCGAGGGCGTGCTCGACAACGCGCACATCAGCTGGCTTCACCGGGATGCGATTCGGCCGGCCAAGGGCGTCGAGACGACCGTGTTCACGGCCACCGGAGGGCAGCGCCGTCCGTCCGAGGACGTCAAGCCGCGCATGGAAGCGCAGAACACGGCGTACGGCTTCCGGTACGGCGCGATTCGCAAGCCGACCGTCGATCCCGAAACGACCAAGTACGTGCGTGTGACGCTCTTCGTCGCGCCGGTGTATACGATCTTTCCGGCCCCCGCCGGCTGGGGCAACATGCAGGTCTATCTGCCGATCGACGACGAGCACTCGATGTTGTTCTACGTTCGCTACAAGTACGATGCGCCGATCACCGACGAAGAGCGGGAGGCGCAGTGGAAGCAAACCGGGATGCGGCCGGGGGTCGACGTCGATCCGGCTCGTGAGTGGCAGAAGTTTCGCAACCCGTCGAACCTCTGGATGCAGGATCGCGCGGCGATGCGGCGCGGCGATCATTACACCGGCATCTATGGAGTGAACATCGAGGACATGGCGGCGCAGGAGAGCATGGGACCGATCTACGATCGCACCAAAGAGCACGTCGGCACGAGTGACGTCGCCGTGATCCGCATGCGCCATCTCATGATCGATGCGGCGCGGCGCTTCGCCAACGGTGAAGCACCGCTTGGACTCACCGACCCGGTTCCTTATGACAAGCTCCGTGCCGAAGAGCGGATCATCCCGATCGACACGCCCTGGCAAGTTGTCGGGGCATTCGCGGGCGAACGTACTGAGCCCGACGGCGGGGTTGTGCTTCGGTAGCTGGTACTTCATTGGAAAAAACCCTCGCGCAAGAAGAGCTCGGCTTCGTCCCGAAGCATTACGCAGAATGGGTCGTACCATCGAGCTCGGCGTCTTCTTGCCGGTCGCCAACAACGGCTGGATTATCTCCAAGACGTCACCGCAATATCTGCCGACGTTCGCACTCAACCGCAACATCTCGAAGCTCGCCGAGCTGATAGGCCTCGACTACGTCTTCTCGATGGCGAAGTGGCGCGGCTTCGGCGGTGCCACGAACTTCTGGAAGTACTCGATCGAGTCGATGATGACGATGGCCGGGTTGGCCGCCGAGGTTCACCGCGTTCGCCTGATCGCCTCCGTCGCGCCCGTGCTGATCCACCCGGCGATCTTTGCCAAAATGGCCGCAACGGCCGACGACATAACCGGCGGCCGGCTCGGCATCAACATCGTTAGCGCCGGAAATTCGGGCGAGTATACGCAGATGGGACTCTACCCCGAGAACTTCGAGGCGTTTCGCTACGACTACACCGAGGAGTGGCTCGAGATCGTCAAGCGCTTGTGGACCGAGGACTCGGTGACGTTCAACGGCCGCCACTTCACCCTCGACGATTGCGAGTCGTTCCCTAAGCCCGTGCAGCCAACCATCCCGATCGTCTGCGCGACCGCCTCGGAGCGCGGGTATCGCTTCGTCGCCGAACACTGCACCGACGTCTTCTTCGGCGGCGCCACGGTCGAGGTGCAGAAAGAGCGCGGCCACCGAATCCGCGAGCTGTCGGCGACCTACGGGCGGCCGATCAAGTCGCACACGCAATTGATCCTCATCCTGGCTGAGAGCGACGCCGAAGCGCAGCGCATGTTTGACCGCTACGTCGAAGGCGCCGACATCGAGGCGATTCAGCAAGTCTGGCACACCGGCGCCGGCGAGAAGAGCTACGACCCGAAGTCGCTCCGATTGTTCTACGGCGGAGCGCCGGTCGTCGGCGGCCCCGAGAAAGCGGCCGACAAAATCGAGCAGCTGCTCGTCGATTGCGAGATCGACGGCATCCTCCTGTGCTTCCCCGACTTCATCGAAGGGCTCGAGTTGTTCGGCGCCGGCGTGATGCCGATCTTACGCAAGCGGGGATTGGTCCCGTAGTTGTAAACCGGAGGCAGCCAAAATCCCCTCTCGGTTGAGCGCCGGTAAGACGCGATCGCGAAAGTCAGCCAAACCTTCCAAGAAATCCGGGAAGCACAGCATCACGCCGTCGAGTCCGCCGGCGTCGGCGAGCCAGCGAAGGCGGCCGGCGATCGTCTCGGGCGAGCCCAGCAGCGGCTGGCAGCCAAAGAAGACGAAGCGCCGCGCCATCTCGCGGACGAGGTCGCCGGATGGCCGGTTGCTCATCCCGGTGACGATGTTCTCCAACGCGGCGAGATCGGCGCCGGAACGGAACCGGTCGAGGATCGCCGCCGCCTCCGCGTCGGTGTCGCCGACGATGAGTGTCAGCGAAGTATAGGTGCGTACCCTTCGCCCGTTCTCGTGCGCCAGCTGCTTCATCCGCCGGCTGCGCTGCACGACTTCGTCCAGGTCGCGGCCGCCGAGAAACGCGTGCGTTCCGTGCTGCGCGGTGAAGCGCATCCCTTCATCCGAGACACCGGCGCAGACGACGTTCGGCCACGGTTGCGAGCGGGGCTTCGGATCCGAGCGGCAATCCGTCAGGTGGAAGAACCGTCCGTCGAAGGTCACGCTCGGCTCCGTCCACAGGCGCTTGACGACCTCGATCCACTCCGCGGCGTAGTCGTAGCGGAAGTCGTCGTAGCCGTCGGGCAGCAACCCCATCTGTGCCGACTCGGCCATGTAGGCTCCGGTGACGATGTTGATGCCGGCACGGCCGCCGCTGACGTCGTCGATCGTGGCGATCATTTTGGCGGCGACGGCCGGCGGGATCAGGAGCGGCTGGACCGACGAATAGATCTTCACCCGCTTCGTCACGGCAGCGATCGCGGCCATGAGGGTCAGCGAGTCGAGGGAGTAATTCCAGAACTGCGTCTCCCCGTCATAGCCGCGCCACTTGCACATGCTGAAGACGAAGTCGAAGCCGATCTCCTCGGCCAGGACGCAGATCTGCCGATTGAGCTCGAACGTCGGCATGTACTGCGGCGCGGTGCGCGATACGATCCAGCCGTTGTTGGCGATCGGGATGAAGACACCGAACTCGAGCTCGCTCACGCGTCTGAAAGTCTCCGCCATTGCAGTCGAACAAGGGAGCACTTGCATTTCCGCGAAACGGCGGTCCTGCCTGCCTGTCCGTCGGTGCGTCCCTGTTCTTGGGGTCTATTGGGGAGGGGTCCATGAACGTCGTAGCTCGGCTTATCGCTATCGCCGTGATCGCGTTGCTGCTGCCGCTCGCGCTCGGGCGCCAGTCGTCCGCTGCGGGCGAGCCCTACGAGATCAACGCGGTGCTCTCATTGACCGGGAACGGCGCCTTCATCGGAACCGCGCAGATGCGCGCGATGCAGGCGATCGAGGCGGTCGTGAACCGCGGCGGCGGCATCGCGGGGCGCCCTGTCAAGTTTGTCGTGAAGGACGATCAGTCGAATCCGCAGGTCGCGGTGCAACTCGCGCAGACGATCATCGCGGCGCACGTCCCGGTGATCCTCGGCCCGTCGTTGGCGGCCCCCTGCGACGCGATCGCGCCGCTCGTCCAGCGCGACGGACCCGTGCTGTACTGCATGACGTCGAGCGTCACCCCGGCGAGCGGCGGCTACCTCTTCGCGACCCTGCCGTCGACGGCGTCGATGATCGACCTCTCCATGCAGTATTTCCGGGCGCGCGGCGTCCACCGGGTCGCTTCCATCCAGATGAGCGACGCCTCCGGTCAGTTCGCCGATCAAGGCCTCAACGACGCGATGACCGACCCCGCGAACAAGGGGATGCAGATCGTCGACCGCGAGCACTTTGCGGCCGGCGACATCAGCGTAGCGGCGCAGCTGGCGCGCATCAAGGCCGCCAACCCCGACGTCCTCGTCATTTGGGTGATCGGTCCGCCGGCGGCAACGGTGCTCCACGGGCTGATCGACGCCGGCATGACGATGCCGATCATCCTCTCCAGCGGCGACCTTCTCCCGGCGTTCATGCGACAATTCGGCGCCTTGCTGCCGAAAGAAACCTACATGCCGGCGATGTCCTTCTATGCCGGGAACGTGCTGACGGACGGCGCGACGCGCTCCGCACTGACCGAAATGACCACCGCGCTGCAGGCCGTCGACGCGAAGCCCGATCAGATCCTCCTGAGCGCCTGGGATCCCACGCTGCTGGTCCTCGACGCGCTCAAGAAGTTGGGCCCGGACGTTGCACCGTCGCGGTTACGCGACTACCTGGTCGGCTTGCGCGGGTGGGTGGGCGCCAACGGGCCGTACGACTTCCGCTCCGTCCCGCAACGCGGCCTCGGCGCGAAGTCGCTGCTGATGATCCGCTGGGATGCGGCGCGTGGAGACTTCCGCCCCGTCAGCCAGATCGGCGGCCGGCCCATCCCCGAGTGACCGTAGACGCTCCCGGCCGGGGCCTGCTGTCAGGGTTGCGCGTTCGTCACGGCGCGCACCGCGGTCAGCATCGGCTGGTAGCCGGTGCAGCGGCACAGGTGCCCGGCCAGCACCTCGCGGACTTCGTCCTCGCTCGGTTGCGGGTGCGAGCGCAGGTACGCCTCGAGCGTCACGATGATCCCCGGCGTGCAGAAGCCGCACTGCAGCGCGTGCGCTTCCTGGAATGCGAGCTGCAGCGGGGTCAGCTCGCCATCGGGCGCAATCCCCTCGATCGTCGTGATTCGGCAACCGTCGACCTGAACCGCGAACAGCAAGCACGAGCGCACCGGCACGCCGTCGAGTTCGATCGTGCACGCGCCGCAGACGCCGTGCTCGCACCCGACGTGCGTCCCGTGCAGCCCGAGGTCGTGACGCAAGAAATCGGAGAGCAGCGTGCGCGGCTCGACCGCACGCTCGTAGCGGCGGCCATTCACCTCGACGGAGAGGGTCGTCATGCCGCGCGCATCCGCGCCGCCAGCAGCGCGCGCCGCACCAGCTCCGCGACGAGCGCGCGCCGGTAGTCGGCCGGTTCGGGCGGATCGCACGCAGCGGCCGCGAGTTCGCCGGCCGCGCGCGCAGCGGGGTCGTCGACCCCGGTGCCGACGAGCGCGCGCTCCGCAGCGGAAGCGCGCAGCGGGATGGCGCCGCCGCCGAAGATCGCGATCGCCGCCCCGGTGCAGCGTGCCCGCGCGTCGAGCGTGACCGTGACCGCCGCACCCGCGAGCGCGAAGTCCCCGTGCGTTTGCGCGTGTTCGATCGCGGCGGCGCCGGTCCGCGGCGTGCCCGGCGGAACCTCGATCGCGACCAGCAACTCGTCGGCTGCCAGCGCGGTGGCATAAAAGTCGGTGAAGAAGGCGTCCGCCGCAACGACGCGCGCTCCCCGTCGCGAGCGCAGGCGGAAGCGCGCGTCGAGCGCGACCAGCGCCGCCGGCAGCTCGGCGTGCGGATCGGCGTGCGCGGCCGAGCCGCCGACCGTCGCGCGGTTGCGGATCGCGGGGTGGCCGACGAGACACGCGGCATCGCCGAGCAGCGGCCAGCCCGCGCGGACCGCCGGATCCGCCTCGAGCGTCGCCATGCGAACAAGGGCGCCGAGGTGCAGCGATCCGTTCGCCGTGGTCGACACGGTGCCGCATTCGGCGACGCGGTTGACGTCGACCAGCAGCGCCGGTCGCACGAGGCGAAAATTCAGCATCGGGACGAGACTCTGCCCACCCGCCAACACCTTCGCATCGTCGCCGTGCTCGGCCAAGAGCTCGAGCGCCTCGTCGAGCGTGCGCGGCGCGGCGTAAGCGAAGGCTGCCGGTTTCACCGCGCGGTTTCGACCGCGCGCAACGCGCGCCACAGTTTCTCGCCGGTGAACGGCATGTCGACCGGACCCGCGCCGAGCGGGGCAAGCGCGTCCGCGACCGCGTTGGCGATCGCGGCCGGCGCGCCGCACGCGCCGCCTTCGGCCACGCCCTTGATCCCGAGCGGGTGCAAGGGCGACGGCGATGCGATGAAGGCGGTCGTCACCGGCGGCATCTCGACCGCGGTGACCAACGGGTAGTCGAGGAACGATGCCACGCGCGGCTGACCGAACTCGTCGTGCGCGACCTCCTCGAAGAGCGCTTCGCCGACCCCTTGCGCGATCGCGCCGATGACTTGGCCCTCGGCGAGCAACGGGTTCACGACCGTCCCAGCATCGTCGACGGCGAACAAGCGCACGACTCGCGGCTTGCCGAGCGCGCGGTCGATCTCGACCACCGCGAGGTGCGCGCCGGTCGAGTAGCCGAACTCCGCGGTGAAGGTCGCGTAGCTCGTCAGACCGCCGACGTCGAAGCCCGGCGGGACGCGCTGTGGATCGTAAGCCGCGGCCGCGAGCTCAGCGAGATCGAGCGCGCGCCCCGGTGCGTTCGTGACGAAGATGCGCCCGCGCTCCCAGGAGAGGTCGTCGACCGCGGCAGCGAGCACGTGCGCGGCCAGTTGCAACGCGCGCGCGCGCAAGCGCTCGGCGGCGAGGTGCAGGGCGCCGCCCCCCATCGTCATCGAGCGGCTGCCGAACGTCCCCACGCCGCGCGGGACCTCGCTCGAGTCACCCCAGCGAACGACGACCGCCTCTAACGGAACGTCGAGCGTCGTCGCGATTACCTGCGCGAACGAGGTCTCGTGTCCTTGGCCGTGTGGCGACGAGCCGATCCGCGCGATCACGCGTCCGCCCGGCTCGATGCTCGCAGCCGCCGCTTCCCACCCGCCGCCCGAACGCTCGACGTACAGCGCGGTGCCGATCCCGTACAGCCGCCCCTCGAGCCGCGCCAGTGCCTGATCCTCGCGCAACCGCGGAAGGTCGGCGAGCGCGACCAACCGGTCGAGGAGCGCGCGGTAATCGCCCGAGTCGTACGTCGAGCCGGTCGCGGTCGTGTACGGGAAGCGCGTCACGACGTTCGCGCGCCGCACCTCGATGGGGTCGAGCCGCAGGCTGCGGGCGGCGAGGTCGACGAGCGTCTCGAGGACGATCGCGGCTTCGGGCCGGCCCGCACCGCGATAGGGGCTCGTCGGCACGCGGTTGGTCGCGACGCCGACCATGGTCACGTCGGCCGCGCCGATCTCGTAGCAGCCGCTGAG
>Ga0209415_10019030_pt1 | contig 10796 bp, 8 predicted proteins | sample PeaSoiSIISIP2007_FD_187696 | JGI IMG/M metagenome (GOLD analysis project Ga0209415, IMG submission 187696) | Peat soil microbial communities from Weissenstadt, Germany - SII-SIP-2007 (SPAdes) (version 2) | ecosystem: Environmental > Terrestrial > Soil > Wetlands > Peat | place: Germany... | reverse complement strand
TCGACAGCGTGGACTCCGCCATGGCCCGATTCGCGGAGGGCACCGGCGGGCAGCTCTTCCGCGACAACAATGACCTGGATTTCGGCTTTAGGCAGCTTGGCTTGGTGCCGGCGTGCGCGTACCTGATGGGATTCCCCCCGGCCGAGGACGGCGAGTACCACAAGGTGAAGGTCGAACTCCGGAAGAAGAACGGAGATTTTCTTCTGGCCCGACCTGGGTATTTCGCGCGGCAAAAGGCATCCGCACGGCAACCGGCGGCCGCGGACACGATCGATACGGAAGCGCTGGGCACGGGCGAAAGGACCGATCTTCAGGCAACGAGCAGCGAGAACCCTGGGAAGGCGGGTTCGGGCGGAGGCGAAATCACGATCCACACTCACCTGGCGCTCCAGAACGTGTCGTTCGGTACGCAGAAGGACCGCCGCGTGCAAAAGCTGGCGTTTGTGGCTGTGCTCTATGCTCCGGAAGGGGGATTCGTGACCGGGAAAGAAGCCGTGATGGAGCTGTCGCTGAAGCCGGAGAGCTACGAGCGGTTCCTGAAAACCGGGGTCACCGGAATGATGTCGCTCGAAGCGCCTCCTGGGGCGTACCGCCTGCGCATCGTGGTGCAAGAGGCGGTGGGTGGAAAGATGAGCGCGACGAGCAAGGACGTCCGAATTCCCCAGTCTTGATGGTCGGCCCTTGCCGGCTTAGGGCGGCACAGGCTGTCTCGGCTGCGACGCGGTTGGGAAGCGCGAGAGGATGAATCGGCGGTCGAAAGAGGCCCGGTGCGGCATTTAAGAACGGGCGTTGGGTTGGGGCTGGCGGCGATGGCGCTGGTAGCCGCCGCGCTGGGTGTGACCTCTGCGCAGACGCTTTCACCGGACGAAGTGCGCGTGACGAGCCATCCATACTCTCCCAAGCCAACGATTCGCCGCGAGACTCAACTGGTCCAGTTGGAAGTGGTGGTGCGCGACCCGCGCGGACGGGCTGTCTGCGGGCTGACGAAGGATGACTTCGAGGTCTACGACTCAGGCAAGAGCCGCGACCTGAGCGGATTTTCCGTGGACGTAGCCACCCCGAGCGCCGGCACGATTCAAAAACCGGCAGGTGCGACACCTCCGCCTGCCGCAGCGCAGTTCCCGCCGGACTTCGATCCCTCCCGAAGCCGGTGGGTCGCTCTCGTGTTCGATGATATCAACACGGCAACCGGCGATTTGGCACGGGTCAAGATCGCCGCGCGGCGTTTTATCGAGCAAGCCGCTGCGAACGGAGACCGTGTGGCCATTTTCACCACCTCGGGCGGGGAAGTGCTCGGATTTACCGGAAACGTCGCGGCGATCCTGGCCGCGGCAGCAGAGGTGGAATCGCATCCGCGCGCCTCGCCGGCCGGCCTGGCTCCCTGTCCGCGAATTACGGCCTACGAGGCGTATCAGATTGTGATCGGCAACGCGATGGTGCTGCAGGCAAAGGTCGCGGAGGCCTGCAATTGCTCGGGAGGCCCGGGCTGCGTAGGGGAAGGCCTCCCGAATCCCAATGCGGGTTCCAGGTCCGGCAGGAGTCCGAATGGGGCCGATAGGGCCGTGGTGGTCCAGGTTCAAGCGCAGGCGAAGCAGACCTGGGAGCAGGCGCGCGCGGCTTCCGAGACGACACTCGCGGCGATCCAGCACAGCCTCGACCAGCTTCGCGAGGCGCCCCGCAGGCGCATGCTTTTGCTCGCCTCGTCAGGATTTCTTTCGGGCACGCTGGAGGATGAGCAAGACGATATTATTGATCAAGCGGTTCGCGAAGGAGTGGTGATCAGCTCGCTCGATGCGAAGGGCACGTATGCGGAAACACCGGGCAGACCCATCGACGAGCCCTCCGAGGAAGTCAAACCGTCCGCGAGCAGCACGATTCTTCAGATCGAGTCGCTCGGCGACCGACTGGACAGCCTGGACTCCTCCATGGCCCGGTTCGCGGAGAGCACCGGCGGGCAGTTCTTCCGCAACAATAATGACCTCGATCTCGGATTTTATGAGCTGGGCGTCGCGCCAGCGTGTACCTACCTGATGGGATTCCCTCCCGCCGAAGACGGCAAGTACCACAAAATCAAAGTGAAGCTCAGGAAGAAAACCAGGGATTTCCTCCAGGCACGGCCCGGGTATTTTGCGCGCGGAAAACCATTTCCAACGCGGCCGGAGGTTGTGGACCCGCTCGAAGCAGAAGTCACCGGCTCTGTTGAGAGAGCCGATCTTCAAGCGACGAGCAGCGAGGCCCCTGGAAATGTGGCCCCTGGCGGACGCCAACTGACGATCCGCACTCACTTGGATCTCCAGAACGTCTCCTTCCGGGCGGAGGGGGACCGCCGCGTTCAGCAGGTGGAGTTTGTTGCCGCGCTTTTTTCTCCCGACGGCGGATGGGTGGCCGGTACAGAAACGGTGATGGACCTGGCGCTGAAGCCGGAGACATTCGCGCAGTTGTCGAAAACCGGAATCACCGGGGAGATGTCACTGGAAGCTCCTCCGGGCGCCTACCGGCTGCGCATCGTGGTGCGAGAGGCGATGGATGGAAAGATGAGCGCGACGAGCAAGGAGATTCGAATTCCGCAGCTTTGATCGTCCCGTTCTCCCTCCCTCACCCATTTCCCTGATGCAAGCCGCGGCCTCCTCTGCTAGCTTTGGATTCGTGGACCAGGCACCAGCAGCGGCCACCTACGCGGCCGATCGGCTCTATTACCACGACAGCTTCCTGAAGGAGTTCGACGCGCAGGTAGTCTCCTGCATTCCCGCGGGGGAGCGCTTCCGCGTGGTTCTGGACCGTACAGCGTTTTATCCAACTTCCGGCGGGCAGCCGTTTGACACGGGACGGCTGGGCGACTCGGCTGTGCTGGAGGTCACGGAGGCGGAGGGCGGCGGGATCGTGCACACCATAGACCGCGAGCTGCCCGCCGGCGCGGTGCACGGCGCGATTGACTGGCCGCGGCGATTCGACCACATGCAGCAGCACACCGGACAGCATCTTCTCTCCGCGATTTTCGTTTCACTGTTTGGATACGCGACGGTCTCATTTCACCTGGGGCGCGAGATATCCGCGATTGACCTGGCAGCCCCGCAGAGCGGGATTTCGCCCGCTCAGCTCGCCGCGGCGGAACAGCGAGTGAACGAAATCATCTTCGAAGACCGGCCGGTGGCGGTCCGCTACGGCACGCGGGAGGAACTGGCTGCGGCGGGTGTGCGAAAAGAGGTGCAACGCGAAGGGCTGCTGCGCGCAATTGAAATCGAAGGGGTCGAGCTGCAACCCTGCGGGGGAACGCACGTGAGGCGCACCGGGCAGATCGGGATGATGTTCCTGCGCAAATGCGAGAAGCAGAAAGGGAATTGGAGAGTGGAATTTGTGTGCGGCGGGCGAACGCTCGCGGCGGCCCGTGAAGACCGCCGGCTGCTCCTGGAGTCGGCGAGGGCACTCGGCGGGGCTGCGGCAGACCTTCCGGCACTGGCAGCGCGCGCGGCGGAGGAGAGGCGCCAGAGCGACCGGCAGCGGAAAGAGCTGCAATCGCGGCTCGCGGCCTATGAGGCGCGGTGGCTGTGGGAGGATGCCCTGTCGGGCAGCGGCGGCGTTCGCGTAGTCGCGCGCGTGCTGGAGGGAGCCGAGGCGGACTATCTGCGGCTGCTGGCGACGCGAATCGTGGAAAACGGCCGCGGCGTCGCGCTGCTCGGTGCGCGTCCGGGAGGACACGTGGTCTTCGCGCAGACGGCGGGGCTACCAGCGGATATGAACGCGGTGCTGCGCGCGGCGCTGGCCGCGACAGGGGGTAAGGGCGGCGGGACGCGAGACTTTGCGCAAGGGAACTGTCCCGATCCCGCGACGCCTGGACGGCTGGAGGGCATCCTCGATGCGGCAACCGCGCGTCTTAGCTCCAACGCAGCGGCGGGATAGGCGCGGAGGCCCGGCGCCGTTCGCAGGGGAGGAGTGATCGTGAAGCGATGGGTGGCAATTGGTGCGGTGCTGCTGTATAGCGCGGGGGCAGCCGGACAGACTCCCGCGGAGCAGGCGGGCGCGAATCCGCCCGCAACGACTTCCGCCGGGCAAAGCGGTGGGAAGTCACCCGGAACGGCACCCGCGAGTGCGCTCCCTGCCGCGGACCAGGTGCTGGCGCACTACATCCGCGCTCTGGGGGGAGAGCAGGCCCTGCGCAAAATCACCTCGCGGGTGATGAAGGGCACGTTTGAGATCCCGGCGCAGCAGATCACCGGCGAGGCGGAGATCGACATGGCCGCGCCGGACAGCTTCTATTCGCTGGTAAGAATCACCGGTACGGGGGAATACGTCGAGGCATTCGACGGCAAGGCGGGATGGTCCTCCGACCCGCAGCGTGGGGTGCGCCAGGTGACGGGACAGGAACTCGAGGAGCTGCGCCGCAGCAGCCAATTCCAGCACGAACTGCGATTCCGGCAGATCTTTCCGCAGGTGCGCGTCGTCGAGAAGACAGTCGAGGGAGATCGCCCGGCCTGGGTGCTGGAAGCGAAGCCCCCCAGCGGACACGCGGAGAAATTCTACTTTGACGCGGAGAGAGGGCTGCTCGTGCGGCACGACTCCACGCAATTCCTGCCCGAAGGCGAGGTGCCCATCGAGCACCGCTACTCGAATTATATCGCCGTGGATGGGGTACAGATTCCCTCGCTGCTGCGCCACAAGGACCCGACGGTCGAGTGGCAGGTGAAATTCACCGAGATCCGGAACAACGTGGCGATAGATGTCCGCAAATTTGCGAAGCCTGGGTCGCCGTAACGATCCCGCGTGCCGCCCGGTTCCGACACGCGGCGCCGGAGCCGCTCCCGTTCACGGCTGATGGAACTTTCGCCCGTATTCCCGCGTCTCCATTTGTGAGCGCATGCGTCGCCACATCCATCTGATCCTCCCTTGCGTTTTGCTGCTGGGCACTGCCACTCAACTGCCGGCGCAGGATGCCCGCAAGATCGTGGAGCAGTATGTAAAGGCGGCCGGCGGTTCGAAGGCCGTTTCCGGCATCCGGACGCTGGCGCTCGAGGGGACGGTCGCCGGCGCCGGGGACGCCATTGCCGGCACCTTCACGCTGGAGACGAAGCTGCCAAACCGGTATTACTTCGAGCTGATCTCCGGCGAGAGGCGGATCATCGAAGCTTACAACGGCAAATCGGCATGGAGCGAAATGGAACCCGGCCATCCCCTGACGCTTCTCGGGCCGGAGGGGGCGGAGGTGGAAGCCACGGCGCAGATCGTGAACACGCGCCTCGTGGATTTGAAGCGGAACAAGCTCGCGGTCACCTACGTGGCTGCCACCACGGTGCGTGGGAAAGCGGCTGAGGAAATTGAGGTGGTCACGGCGTCGGGCGTGAAGCGGCAGCAGTTCTTTGATTCTCACACGCACCTGCTGGCCAAGGAATCCACGGTTGCCGGAGGACTTCCGCAGGAGATTTTCTACGATGGCTATCATGCCGTGAGCGGGATCCAGATTCCGCACAACCTGGAGTTGCATCGCGGCGGCGACACGTATCGCATCGAAATTCGCGACGCGGTGGTCAACGGCCAGGTATCCGAGCGCGTGTTTGATTTTCCCAGGAAGTCGCAGGCCCAATTGCCGGATTTAACAGCTCTCTTCGAGGAGATTGACAAGAACCAGAAGGCCATCGACAAGCTCCAGGAGAACTACGCCGGCACGCGCACGGAGGAGGAGACCGAATTCGAAAGCGACGGCAAGGTGAAGAAGCACGAGCTCGCGGAATACACGTTTTTCTACCTGGAGGGCCATGAGATCTCCACGCTGGTGAAAAAGGACGGCAAGCCGCTCAGCGAGGCCGAACAAAGAAAGGAAAACGAGCGCGCCCAGAAGCGCATCCAGGAGGTCCAGGAGCAGGCGGCGAAAAAGAAAGCCAAGGAAGAAAAAGCCAGGGAAGAAGGGAAGCCGGAAAAGGACGACGACGACGTGGACATCGAGGTGTTCCTGCGCGCCTGCCAGTTCGTCAATCCCCGGTCGGAGCGATTCCGCGGCCAGGACGTGCTGGTATTTGATTTCGAGGGGAATCCCGACTTCAAGCCGCACAAGCTGGCGGAAAAGCTCGTGCAAAAGCTCGCCGGCGTCATCTGGATTGACGAGAAAGCGCGCGACGTGGTCCGACTCGAAGCCTATTTCACCAGCGACGCGAAAATCGCCGGGGGAATGCTCGTAAACCTGCAGCGCGGCACGGGTTTCGTCTTCGAACAGGCCTACCTCAATAACGAAGTGTGGCTTCCCACGTACGTGGAGGCCCACGTCGGCGCGCGCGTGCTGCTGGTGAAAGGGATTCGCGTCACGCAGGTGACCCGCTATTCCGACTACAAGCGGTTCCACGTCGAGAGCCTCTCTCAGATAGCCCCTCCCAAGCCCCAGTAGGGAATTGCGCCGCCGGCAGCGCGCCACTTCCTCCAGGCGGAGGGACGGGGAGAGCGAGTGACGAACCGGCAGAGTCGGGAGAAAGCAGGAGAACACGGGAGGCGGCGAGGCGCGGGTTATTGCGCGACTGCGGCCGTTTCCCAGAAGTCGCCGACCACGTCGGTGAGCGCTATCCCGTAGCTCCAGCGCCCGTTCAGTTGCGCCACGCTGCGCCAGGCCACCCGGCAACTCGCGGACTTTCCAGTCTGCTGGTTCGTGAGGCTCAGCCGGTCGTTCAAATCCAGCTCCGCCGCCAGGGCTATCAGCGCGCCCCCATGATTGATGAGCAGTGTCGAGGTTTGCTCGGAGAAAGGTTTTTGTGAGCGGTCTCGCCCCTCAACCAGCAGGGCAATTCGCGCGGGGATGCGGGGGCTCGATCTCAAATCGGAATGCTCCTTCATTGTTTCGAAATTCCTCTAAGCAGGCTCAGCCTGTCTACCTGCTTTATCGTCATCCTAGCGGCATTCCTTGCGAGCGGCAAGGGCGGAAGATGCGCGAAAGTTTGGTGGACCGCATGGGACTCGAACCCACGGCCTCCTCGTTGCGAACGAGGCGCTCTCCCAACTGAGCTAGCGGCCCACTCAGATTGATTTTAGAGGGGAGTGCGCGCGGCTGCAAGGGGAGCCGGGAAAGAGAATGCGCCAAACACTGCTCAGGAGAAACGCGCCGGGGAGAGGAATCGTGCCGGCCAAAAGCCGGGGCTACTGATTGGGGCTGGTGCGCTGGGCCAGGAGTTTGCGGGCGTTGTCGTAGAGGGCGCGGGCCTCGGGCAGTTCGTCCACGGCGCGCTGCACCTGGATGTCGCTTTCCAGGTCCACCTTGTAGCTTTCCGCCAATCCGAAGACGGACAGGAAGACCTCGCGCTTAATCTTGCGTTTCACCCAGTCGAGATTTTCCGCCAGGTCCGACTCGGAGTAGGAAACTTTCTGCTTCTGGAGGAATCGCCGGAATGCGCTCATCACCGCGTCGTCCGCGGAGAATTCTCTGGTGATCGTGGGATTCTCGGCAAGATAGTAGGTGGCAAAATCACCGACCCCGACTTCGTATGGCAGTAGCACGCGGTGGCGGAAGAGCATGATCTGGAAAGCGTTGAACTTCGGCTCGGCGATCACCACGTCGGGAGTGATGCCGCCCCCGCCCGTCACTTGGCGGCCGCCGTCGGTCAGCTTGATCTCCGTGGGCCGCTCGGGGACTTTGCGGTTGTAATGGTAATCCCAGAGCGAGGTGGTCTTGTAATCGCGCTGGATCAGCCGGCCGCTGGGTGTGTAGTACTTGGCGGTGGTGAGGAACAGCCCGGTCCCCTCGCTCAACGTATAGACGGTCTGGACCAAGCCCTTCCCGAAGCTGATTTCCCCCACGACCAGGCCGCGGTCGTGGTCCTGCATCGCTCCGGCGACAATCTCCGAGGCCGAGGCGCTCTGTCCGTTGATGAGCACCACCAGTGGAACACGGACCCCGCCGTTGCCCTTCAGCGCGTAATAGCGGCGCTCGGCGGAGGCGCGGCCGCGATGCGAAACGATAAGCTGGTTCTTGTCCAGAAACATGTCGGCGACGGCCACGCCTTCGTTCAGCAGCCCGCCCGGATTGTTGCGCAAATCGAGGATCATTCCCTTCAGGTTGGGATAGTCGAGTTCGCGCAGGGCGTCGGCGAGTTCGTGGTCCGTGGTTTCGTTGAACCCGGCGACGCGCACGTAACCAATGCCGGGGCGCAGAAGCAGGGGATTGTCCACTCCGTGCCGCGGAATCTCGTCGCGGGTGATCGTGAATTCGAGCGGCATCGAATTGCCTTCGCGGCCGATGCCGATGTGGACCACGGTGCCTTTGGGACCTTTCAGGAGATCGGCAACCTCAATTGTGGTGAGGCCATCGCACGACTTCCCGTCCACTTTCAAGATGACATCGCCCGGCCTGATTCCCGCGCGGTAAGCCGGGGAGCCGAGGAAGGGGGCCATCACCACGGTTTGCGCGTCGCGCGGGGCCACCTGCATTCCCACGCCGTAGTATTTGCCGTGCTGGTCTTCGCGCTGTACCGCGTAGGCCCGCGCATCGAAAAACACGCTATGGGGATCGAGTTCCCGCAGCATGCCGGGAATGGCGCCGTTGTAAATAGCCTTGTCGGTGTCCACCGGCTCGGCGTAATTCTGCTGAACCACGGCGACCACGCGGCTGAAGGCGCGAACGGATTCTTGGATGTCGGCGGGGTCACCAGCCGTGGCCCGAACCGAGGAGCCGTATAGACCCCCCAGCACCGCGGAGGCCAGCAGAACCACAGAGGCAATCACAAAGCCTCGTCCCGTACGTGCGCCAGGGCTGTTCATTCGTCCTCAGCCAAAAGTATAGCATAAGGCTGCGGGCCGGGGTTTGACACCTTCAGAGGCGTGCGCCTATCATGCCTCAAAGGAGCGGAAAGCCGCCAACGTGTTCAGCTTCACGCATATCGCCATCGTGTTCGTGATCGCCCTGCTCGTGTTCGGGCCGGAGAAGCTCCCGGAGGTGGCGAAGATGGTGGGCAAAGCGCTGGGCGATTTTCGCCGGGCTTCCACTGACTTCCGTCAGGTGATCGAGAAGGAGTTCGCCGAAATCGAGCGTCAGACGCGGGAAAAAGAAGAGCAGGCGCGGCGCCTGGCTCTGGAGGCGTCGAACCCGGCGCCGGCACTGGCCGCGGGCGATTCCCCGGCGTCGGGACCGCTCCCCGCGGTCCCTCCTGCTGGGAGCGTCCCGAGCACCACCGCGCACGACTCCGCCCCCAACGCCCTGGAGACGCCGGCAACGCCCGCCGATGGCCACCCTGCCTGATCCCTCTCTCCGCCGGGGCGAGGGAGAGGACCCCACTGCCCGGATGAGCTTTTTCGAGCATCTGGTCGAACTGCGCAAGCGCATCCTGTACTCCCTGGCGTTCATCGGAGGAGGGCTCGCGGTCGGGCTGCTCGTTTCTCAATCAATCACCTGGTGGTTTACGGCGCCGGTCCTGAAGGCGCTTTCCGACGCGAAGGTGGCCAACACCCGACTGATTTACACCAGTCCCATGGGGGCGTTGACGCTCTACCTGACCGTGGGGTTTTATCTCGGGCTGGTGCTGGCGCTGCCCTTCGTGTTGTACCAGATCTGGCTTTTCGTAGCTCCGGGGCTCTACCGGCATGAGCGGCGCGCGGTGGCGTGGTTTGTAGGGTCGGGAACGGGGCTGTTTCTGGCTGGGGCGGCTTTCGGCTACTACCTGGCCCTGCCCATGACGCTCAGGTTCCTGCTCAGCATTCAGGGGCCGTTCCAGCCGATGATTTCGGTGAATGAATACTTCGACATGGCCATGATCATCCTGATGGGCCTGGGGCTGGTGTTTCAGTTGCCGATCCTGATTTTCATCCTGGCGCTGTTCGGCATCGTGACGCCGAAGTTTTTGTGGCAGAACTTCCGTTACGCCATCCTGCTCATTTCCATTGTCGCCGCCGCGATTACTCCCACCACGGATGCTCTTACGATGCTGGTGTTCATGGCGCCGATGATTGTGCTGTACCTGCTGGGCATCGGCGTCGCGGCGCTGGTGATGCGCGGGAAACGGAAGCGCGCCGAGCAACTCTCGGGCGCGGGGGCGGCATGAGATTCCGGGAGAGGGCGCGATTCGCACTAGGGTGGTCGAGAGGCCGGGGCATGGTCCCGGGCCTGCTTGCGTCCCTGGCAGGACTCGCGGGGCTTCTGGTTGGCTGCGCGGCCGGCTCCAGCAATGCAGAGAAGCCGGCGCCGCCGGTAAATCCCCCGCCCGCGGCACAGTCCGCCCCCACTTTGACAATCGAGGCTGCCGATGCGGCGCCGCCCGCGGTCCAGACGGGGGGATTCGACGGCGCTCGAGCGTTCGAATACCTGGCTCGGCAGGTGGCCTTCGGGCCGCGGCCGGCCGGCTCTCCGGCGCTCGCGCGCACGCAGGACTACATCAAAGGCCAACTCTCGTCATTTGGCTGTCCGGTGGACGAGGACGATTTCACCGCGCAAACGCCCATTGGCCCCATCCACATGAAGAACATCCTGGCGAAGGTTGCGGGGAGCGGCCGGGAAATCATTCTCCTGCTGAGCCATTACGACACCGTGCGGGTTGAGAATTTTGTCGGAGCAAACGACGCGGCCTCCTCGACTGCGGTCATTCTGGAAATGGCGCGGCTCTACTGCGGCTCGCAACCCGCAAAGAAACTCCCCACAGCGAGCCTGTGGATCGCGTTTCTCGACGGCGAAGAAGCCCAGAAAGTCGTCAATGGCGTGGCCCAGTGGACCGATGATGATAGTGTCTACGGCAGCCGCGAACTCGCCGCGCGGATGGCTCTCTCGGGCGACCTGAAGCGCATGAAGGCCGCCGTGCTTGTGGACATGATCGGCGACCGCGATCTGCACATCCAGCGCG
>Ga0209415_10019028_pt1 | contig 10798 bp, 6 predicted proteins | sample PeaSoiSIISIP2007_FD_187696 | JGI IMG/M metagenome (GOLD analysis project Ga0209415, IMG submission 187696) | Peat soil microbial communities from Weissenstadt, Germany - SII-SIP-2007 (SPAdes) (version 2) | ecosystem: Environmental > Terrestrial > Soil > Wetlands > Peat | place: Germany... | reverse complement strand
GGGGGGAAAGATCCGCCCCTCCTCGATCGTGCCCTGGTACGCGATCGAAGAAGCCATCGACCAGGCCAAGGGGCGGCGGCTGCTGTTCATCGACACCTGCCATTCGGCCGGCGCCTATAACGAACGGCTCGGCAACACGGCTTACTACGGCGGTGGTGTTTATTGCGCGACGGTTGGCGGCGTGGTCACCAATTGCGTGCTGACGGGGAACTCGGCCGCCACCGGCGGCGGGGCGGAAGGCGGTACGCTCAATAACTGCATGTTGACAGGGAATTTTGCTGAAGGCTGCGGCGGGGCGGATGGCGGCACGGTGAATTGCACGCTCAACGGCTGTACCCTTGCCGGTAATTCCTCTTTTCTAGGCGGCGGGGCCGGCTTCAGCACGCTAAACAATTGTATCCTGAGCGGCAACTTGGCTAGTAACTATGGCGGCGGGGGGTATCAGTGTGTATTGAACAACTCGACGCTGGTGGGCAATTCGGTCGTTGGCACCTATGGCAGTGGCGGCGGGTCATGTTACGGGACCTTGAGCAACTGCATTGTGTATTACAATACCGCATCAAGTAGCCCCAACTGTTATGGGAGCAGGTTGAACTACTGCTGTACGGCCCCTCTGCCCAGCGGTGCGGGCAACATCGCCAATGCACCGCTGTTCGTAGATCAGACTCACAACAACTTCCGGCTGCAATCCAATTCGCCTTGCATCAATGCCGGTCTGAACGCCTACGCTCCTGGTCTGACCGACCTGGATGGAAACCCACGTATCGTGGGCGGCACCGTGGACATGGGCGCCTATGAGTGTCAGTCCCCGGCCTTGCTCGAATACTACCTCTGGTTGCAGGGTTACGGCCTGCCGACCGCAGCCTCAGCAGTTTACGCCGACTCGGACGGGGATGGCATGAACAACTGGCAGGAATGGATAGCAGGCACCAACCCGACCGACGCCGCCTCGGTTTTGCGGCTGCAACCGCCGGTATTCGCTCCCGGCAGCGTGACGCTCACCTGGTCCAGTGTCACCAACCGTGCCTACTTCGTGGAGCGCGCTACCAACCTCGTGCCAGCACCAGCCTTTGCGCTGCTGCAAACCAACATCCTCGGCCTGCCCGACACAACCAGCTTCATCGACACCAACCCTCCGGCCTCCGGCCCGGCCTTCTACCGCGTGGGTGTTCATCAGTAGTGCCTTCGTTCGTCTATTCCTGGCGCAGCAGCTCAGGCATCGTCAGCACCACGCCCTCCTTTTGCAGAATCTCCAGCCGGCTCAGGACCGAAGCGATGGCCGCGGTGCGCTGGGGATCAAGGTTCTGCAGATAGGGAGCCGCCAGCTTGAGCAGGGAATTCCCGCCGGCAGCGCTCGCGACGTGGCCCGGCTCTTCTTTGCCGCCGGACGCCCGCTCGGTTAACCGCTCCAGGAAGTTCTTGGGCTCAGGCACCACGCGCACGTCGTAGGATTTGAGCTTCGCCTGGTCCGCCGCGAACGCTGCCGCGTCACTCATAGTCCCGAGCCGGTCCACTAACCCCAGTTCCAGCGCCTGTTTGCCCGTATAGACCCGGCCGCCGGCGAGGTCCTCGATCGGCTTCTTGAGCCGCAGGCCGCGAATATCGGTCACGTGCTTCTTGAAGCCGGCATAGACCTCGTCCAGCAGCGCCCGCACCCGGGCCCGCTCACTCTCGGTGAACACGTCATCCGTGGCAAAGATGCCGGCGTTCTGCCCGCGCTTATACTCTTTGAAGGTGACGCCGATCTTCCGCCACATCTCGGTCGTGGCCAGTTTCCCGCCCAGCACCCCGATGGAGCCGGTCAGGGTCGTCGCGTCGGCGAAGACGGTGTCGGCGGCGCACGCCACGTAATACCCGCCGCTGCCGGCCACGTTGCCCATCGAGACCACGAGCGGTTTCTTGGCCTTCAGGCGCCGGGTCGCGTCGAGAATGATCTCGCTGGCCGTGGCCGACCCGCCGGGCGAGTCGATCCGCAGCACCACCGCCTTGATGGAATTGTCCGCCGCCGCCTTCTCCAAGGCGTCCCGGACGTCGCTGCTGAATGCCCCCACGTCGCCCCCGAACGGGCTGGGCATGCCTTTGCCCGTCTGGATCGGGCCGTTCACATAGACGATGCCGACCGCCGGTTTGGGCTCCGCCTTTTTCGCCGGGGCGGTGAAAAGCTGCGCCCAGATGCGGAAGAAGTCCCACGGCGAGGAGAAATCCAGCTCGGGCTGGTCCTTGCGGCCATACTTCCGCTCAAAGCGGACGTCCTCGCCGTAGCGGTCCTTGAGCATCGCTTCGAAGTCCTGACGTTGCTCCACCGCGTCAATCAGACCGGCGGCTTTGGCCTGCTCGGCGGTGAACAGGCCGTTGTCCAGCCAACCCTGCACCTTCGCGGCGTCCGCTTTTCGGCCCTGGGCGATTTGGTCCTTGAAGCTGGCATACCAACTATCCAGCAGCCAATTCATCATCTCGTCGGCTTCGGCGCTGGGCTGCTCGCGCATGAACAGCTCTGCCGCGCTCTTGTAGGCCCCTTCAGTCAGAAAGTCCGGCTTGACGCCGAGCTTGTCCAGCAACCCGCGCACGTGCAAGGAGCTGGCGTGCAGCCCGGGGACCAGCAGCAGGCCGGTCGGCACGACGCTGACCCGCGATGCCCTGCAGGCCAGCAGGTACTGCCCCAGCACCAGCGAATCGGCATGCACCAAGACCTCCTTGCCCTGCTTCTGAACCTGCGCCATCGCCGCGCGCAGCTCCTCGATTTGCGCCGATCCCAGCCAGCCGGTTTCGGGCAGGATGACCACCGCCTTGACCGCCGGGTCAGCCGCCGCCCTGTTCAAGCGCGTGACCAGGTCTTTCAACGAGGCGCCGGGCTGGCCAAACATCTGTTGCAGGTCATCGGCGGGCACCTCCGTTACCGGCCCATCCAGCCGAAACACGGCCACGATGCTCTTGGGCTTCTCCTCGACCGTTTGCTCGTCGGCCGCCGCTGGGGCGCGGGTTGCCGCCAGCATCGAGGCCAGGCCCAAACTCCACAGCAGCGTCGCTGCGACCAGGACTTGGCGGGGCTTGTTCCCGCTGTGAGGCATGCTGAATCGGTGATAGCTCGTAGGCATAGTGGTGTCTCGTTTCGTGTTCAATTTCCCAACTCTTCCATGATCATTTCCGTGCTCGAACCTGTGGGGCTCTCCTTGTACTTAAGCAAATGGGATCCAAGGTTACCCGCAAATTCGGCGTCGCGGGGGGCGTTCAAACGGGACTGCCCGCCAGCCGCAACCGGGTGGTGCTTGAGCCCCAGCACTTGGTTCCAGCCGCGAAATGTCCGGGCGCAGAGTGCGATCGCCCGGAAGGTCCGCGCCTGGATGCGGCGCTGCCCCGGGAGCACTTTCTCCAAGACCTCCACGAGCTGGTCAGCGTAGGCAACCGTCCACTCGAGGCGGCGGTGGAGACCTTCGTCGCCCTCTGCCTGCGCGGCCATCAGCCCGAAGGTCATGGCGGCCAAGCTCGACGTGACCATCTCCTCCAGGGTGCAGGCCTCGCCTGCGGGCGCGCCTTTCACGAAGCCAAACCGGCCCCAGGGCTCGGCGAAGGTCTGCCGCCAGTCGCGGTACATGACGCGGGCGTCGCGCTCCAGGCCGGGCACTGGCGCGAGGAACGCGATCGCCCACGCGTTGGCGTAGCCTGTCCGCGCCGCGCTGCTCTGGCCGGTCGAGGGGTGATAAGCCATGCGCACGAGCGTCGTTCCCTCAAGCGGCATGTGATGCTGTGCCCAGGCCAGGACCCGCTTCCCGCCGGCCCCGTAGCCCGTGGCGAACGCGCGGTCGTGCAGGGCGAGCGAGAGGACGATCACCGCGTTGCACTGGATGAAGCATTGATCGGGTTCGCAGCATATGGGCCGCTGCCCGCCCAGCTCATCGGAGAGCGCGCGCGAGAGGGTGTGGAAGCGAGCGTCAAAGCGGGTCTCGCCGAAACGGTCATGGGCCAAACCATACATGAGGTTAAGATGGCCGCGATACATGGCGTTGTCCTGCGTGAGGCCGTCGCCCGCGTAGCCGAGCGCCCTCCAGTAGGCGCGCGTGGTGGGGTGCTCCATCTTCTCCAGAAGGCGCGTGAATAGCTTGCGGGCCTCGGCGCGCAAGGCAGGCTCACCCTCAACCAGGGAACAGAGCCCGTAGCTGAGGAACGCGAGCTGGTAGCGGTAGTAGCCGTCGCGCGCGCCGTCGGTCTCGCCCAGCAGGCCGAAGTCCTCCACCGGCGCGGCAGCGATGGCGCGCACGCGCGCCAGCAGGAGGGATTCATCCGGTGAGAGCGCGCGGGCGGCCGCGGGGAACGCCAGCAACAGAAGGAGGCCGGGCCAGCAAAGACAGCGGAGAACCCGAGGTAACAGAACTGCGTTTCGGTGTGCGCGGATTTCTGCGGCAGGCAGGCGGTTGCGATCGTTAGCCTCCGGGCGGTTCCCCCGGCTCACGACGAGAGAGCACGTTCCCGGACACTGGACAGGCAGCCTGCCAATCATGAGGGAGGATGGTCATGGCGAACGAGGGCCGTCAAGGAATCTGGCAGCTTATATTCAGGAAGCCCCGGTGCCGCGAGCGTGCAGCCGGCCGGGGTGAAGTCGCCCCAAAGGCACCCGCATTTGCAAAAGGCCAAGGCGCGGTTAAGGTTTTGGGCAGGGTCCGCTATGGGCGGCATGAGCCGGAATCCCATAGTGTCCTGCGCTGGGATTGGAATGACGCCTTTCTCTGATACCGTGTTTGCCCGGCTCTTGCTACGGCTGGCGAGGGCCGTTGGCCGGCATCCCAGGTGGTTTGTCTATCCGCAGATTGCCCTCGCGCTGGCGGGCGGGCTCTACTCGGCGGAGCGGCTCAAGCTGGACATGAGCCGGACCCACTTGATCGGGGCGAACCTGCGGCAGCAGCGTATTTACCTCAACTACCGGAAGGAATTCCCCAGCGAAGACGAGCTGGTGGTGGTCATGCAGAGCGGGCGGCGGGAGCGCAACCGCCAGTTTGTCGAGCGGCTGGCGGCCCGAATCGCGGTGGAGACCAATCTCTTCGCCCGTCTCGTTTACAAGGGCGACCTCGCCACCTTGGGGTCCCGGGCGCTGCTGCTGGTGCCGACCCCGGACCTGGAGGAAATGCGCCGGGTGTTGCACGAGTATCGGCCCTTCATTCAAGAGTTCGCCCGGGCTACCAATCTCAGTTCACTGTTCGGCCTGGTGAATAAGCAATTCCGCACCGCGCCGGCGGCGGGGGCTGCCGCGACCGAATCCCTGGTCGAGCGCATCCCGTTCCTGGAACGCCTCATCGAGCAGGCCGGCCAGAGCATGGTGCGCCCGGGCATGCCGCCTTCGCCAGGCGTCGAGGCCCTTTTCGCCGGGGGCGAACAGGCGGAACGATCGGTTTACCTCGCCTTCGATGAGGGCCGCGTTTACCTGCTGAGCGTGCAGCCGAAAGGCGAGGCGCTCATGTCCCAAGCCATCGAGGAGCTGCGCCGGCTGATGAGCGCCACCCAATTGGAGGTGCCCGGGGTGAATGTCGGCCTGACCGAGGAGCCCGTGCTGGAGTATGACGAGAGGCGCCTGACGGAACACGACTCGATGGTGGCCAGCGTCGTGGCGTTCGTCCTTGGCTCGGTGATTTTCATCACTGCCTATCGTCAAGTCTGGCGCCCGTTCAAGGCCGCCCTGTGCCTGCTCCTGGGCCTGGGTTACAGCCTCGGGTTCACGACCCTGGCCATCGGCCATCTCAACATTCTGAGCATCACCTTTGCGCCGATGCTGATCGGCCTGGCCATGGACTTCGGCATCCACTTCATCAGCCGGTACGAGGAGGAGATGCGCAACCGCCGCACGGAGACCGAGGCCATTGAGCGGGCCACAGCCCTGACGGGCCAGGGGATCATCATCGGCGCCGTGACCATGGCGGCCGCGTTCCTGGCGATGGCGCTCACCGGCTTTCGGGGTGTTTGGGAAATGGGGATCATCTCCGGTTGCGGGGTGCTGCTCTGCTTGATGCCGATGCTGACGTGCCTGCCGCTCCTGCTGCGGCGCGGACGCCAGAACCAGCTCGACCATCAAATCGGGCCCGCCGGCCAGCGGCGATTGGAAATCGAGCTCCTTTGGCTGCGGCACCCGGTGCTGGTGCTGGGGCTCACGCTGCTGCTCTGCGCCGGAGCCGCGTTCCAGTTTCCCCGGGTGCAATTCGACTACGACTTGCTCCACCTGGAAAGCCAGGCGTTGCCGTCGGTCATTTACGAGAAGCTGTTGATCGAGGCCACTGGCTCCGCCGCCCTGTGCGGCAAGGTCGTCGCCGATTCCGCCGCGGAAGCAAGGGTGTATGAGCAGAAGGTCAAGCGGTTGCCGGCCGTGGCCCGCGTTCAGTCGGCGGCCGACTACGTTCCGGAAGGCCAGGACCGGAAGCTGGAACTGATCCGAGCCATCAAAGCCGAGTTGGCGGGCATCCGATTTGCCCCTTTGGATCGCGGCCCGGTCAACCTCGAGGCCTTGAGCGCCACCTTATACGAATTGGCCGGATACCTGGATCTGGCCGCCATGCTGGCGCGCGACAGCGATCCGGTCCTGGCCCGCCAGTTGATTTCCCTGGAAGAGGTGATCGCCGAATTCCGCGTCGCGATTCTCCGCGAGCAGTCGCAGGTTTCCGTGCAGCTCACCCGCTTCCAACAGGCCTTCTTTGAGGACCTGCACCAGACGCTCGAAGGGATCAAAACCCAGGACACGACCGGCCCATTGGGCCCGCAGGATTTGCCGCGGGCGCTGCGTGACCGCTTCATCGGGGTGACAGGCAAGTACTTGCTGCAGGTTTATGCCAAGAAAAACCTCTGGCGCCATGAGAACCAGGGGGAATTCCTCCGGGAGCTGGAATCGGTGGTCCCGGTGGACCAGGTGACCGGGCCGCCCCGGCAGCTTTACGAACACACGACCCTGCTCAAGAACAGCTATGAGCAGGCGGCCGGCTATGCGGTGATCGCGATCGCCCTGGTGGTCTTCCTCCGCTTCCGATCACTGGTGGCCGTGGCGCTCGCCTTGCTGCCGGTGGTCATCGGCGCCACCTGGCTGCTCGGCTGGATGGGGCTGGCCGGCATCCCTTTCAACCCGGCCAACATCATGACCCTGCCGCTGATGGTCGGCATTGGCGTCACCAATGGCATCCAGATACTCAACCGCTTTACCGAGGAGCAGGAACCCTCCATCCTGGCCAAAAGCACGGGCAAAGCCGTGCTGGTCTCGGGCCTGACGGTTATCGCCGGTTTTGGCAGCCTGATGCTCGCCAGCCACCAGGGGATTAAGAGCCTGGGGCAGGTCATGTCCGTCGGCACCGCCGCCTGCATGGTGGCCGCTTTGATGGTGCTTCCGGCCCTGCTGCGGCTCTTGATGCACTGGGGGTGGACACTCAACCCGGAGCGGCTGCACCGCGGCAAGAACCCGGATCATGCTTAGGTGGTTTGCGGGCAATGCGCTGCGCTCCGCGGCCCGGTGGCACTCCGCCATCAGCAAGCCCACCACCCGCGGTTGGACAATCCGGGGCAATGGAATTAAGCTAGCCCCTGGCATTCATCCAGCGGACGAGACGGCGAGCAACCTGAACTTGTGGCGAGGACTATCAACCAGTTGGCCGACCCGGCATTACCCGGCAGACCCCGGGGTGGCGCTGGGCCACCTGGCGCCGGCCGGGTCTGCGGTCGGCAACCATGAAAGCTTCAGTCCATAACCGAACCAAACCGCGCCCCCCGATGCGCGCGCGCGCCAAAGCGCGGCTGCGCCACGACCGCACCGGCCCCCTCACCCCCGCCGGCGCCGACCTCCAGGAAGTGGTGCACGAACTGGAAGTCCACCAGGCCGAGCTGGAGATGCAGAACGACGAGCTGCGCCGGACGCAGGTCGAGCTGGAGACCGCCCGCGCGCGGCTGGCCTTGCTCTACAACGCGGCGCCGGTTGGCTACCTGACCCTCGACGGCGCCGGGGTGATCCGCGAAGCCAATTTGACGGCCGCCCAGTTGCTGGACTGCCGGCCGGACCAGTTGCTCGGCAAGGGGCTGTTCCGCTTTGTGGCGCCCGCATCGCAGGAGGCCTTTCATTGCTTCTGCCGGAGTCGGGAGGCGGCGGCCAGCCAGCGGACCCTCGAGCTCCAACTGCGGCGGCCCGACCGCAGCACCTTTGCCGGCTGGCTGGAAAGCCACCCCGAACCGCCCACACCCGGCTTGCCGCAGCGCTTCCTGGTGACGCTGACCGACATCACCGAGCGGCTGCGCGCGCAGCAGCATCGCGCGCAACTGGCCGCCATTGTCGAATCCTGCGATCAGGCCATCATTAGCCGGACGCTGGACGACGTCATCGTCAGTTGGAACCCTGCCAGCGAGCGGATGTTCGGGTACACGGCCGAGGAGATCGTGGGCCGTCCGTTTCGCCTGCTGGTCCCGCCGGAGGGCCTGGCCAGTCTGCAGGCCATGCGGCAGCGCATCCTGCAAGGCGAGCGCATCGAGGACTACGAAACGGAGCGGCTCACGAAGGACGGCCACCGGCTCATCATCACGGCCACGACGTCGCCGATCAAGGATGGGCGCGGCCAGATCATCGGCCTCGCGACCATCCTGCGGGATAGCACCCGCCAGAAATGGGTCGAGGCGGCCCTGCGGCAAAGCGAGGCGGCGCTGTCAGACTTCTTTGACCGAGCGCCCCTGGGGTTGCTCTGGGTCTCGCCCGACGGCCGGATTCTGCGCGTGAACCGGGCGCAACTGGCCATGCTCGGCCAAGCCCGGGAAGGTTTATTCGGTCGCAAGCTGGCCGAGTTCTCCGCCCCGCCGAAGTCGGTGCCGCCGATGTTGGAGCGGCTGGCCCGGCACGAAGCCCTGCACAACCATCGCGCGCAGCTCCGGCACCGGGACGGCTCGCTCCGGCACGTCTTGATCGATGCCAATGGCTTGTGGGACAAGGAGCGCATGGTCCACTCGCGCTGGTTCGTGCGCGATGTTACCCGCCGCCTGGAGTTGGAGCAGGAGATCCTGGCGATCGGCGAGCGGGTGCAGCAGCGCATCGGCCAGGACCTGCATGACGACCTGTGCCAGCAATTGACGTGCATCGAGTTCCTGGCTCGGTCCCTGGAGCGCCGGTTGTCGGGCCCCGCCCCGGCCGAGGCGGCGCGCGCCCGGGAAGTGGCCCGCTTGACCCGGCAGGCCATGACCCACACGCGGGAACTGGCGCATGGGATGTGCCCGGTGGATCTGGCCAGCGACGGCCTGCCCGGGGCCTTGAAGGAGTTGGCCGCGCGCACCCGCAGGCTGTTCCGCGTCGATTGCCGGTTTCGCGGCAATGCGCCCGGGCCGGTCGGTGACGCCGTGTCCCAAACCCACCTCTATCGCATCGCGCAGGAGGCCGTTGGCAATGCCCTGAAACATGGCCGGCCCAGCCGGATTGGCATCCGCCTTCGGGCGCGAGGCAACAAGATCGTCCTCGGCGTCCTGGACAATGGGGCGGGCCTCGCCAACGGCGTGGACGCGCCCCGGGGCCTCGGATTGCGGATCATGCAATACCGGGCGGGCGTGATTGGCGGCACTCTGACTGTCCGCCAGGGCCTCAAAGGCGGGGCCGCCGTGGTCTGCTCCATCCCCAGCGGCACCACCCACCCCAGAACCTCATTCAAACCATGACTGCCACGAAAGCCCCGCCCGCCCCGCAGCGGTCCAAAATCCTCATCGTGGATGACCACCCCATGACCCGGTATGGCATCGCCCGGCTGATCGAGCAGGAGCCTGACCTGGCCGTTTCCGGCGAAGCGGAAAGCGTCCAGCCCGCCCTGGCGGCGGTCAAGGCGCTCAAGCCGCGCCTGGTGCTGGCCGACCTTACCCTGGCGGAGGGCGAAGGCTTGGAATTCATCAAAGACATGCGGACGCTGTATCCAGAGGTCGCCGTGCTGGTCGTGTCGATGCACGACGAAGCGTTGTATGCGGAGCGGGCACTGCGCGCCGGCGCCCGCGGCTACATCATGAAGAACGAAGGCGGCGAGAAGCTGGTCGAGGCCATCCGCCAGGTTCTCCAGGGCAAGACCTACCTCAGCGACCGCATGTCCGGCCGAGTCCTGGACATCTTCGCCACCCGCCGCCGGCGCGCGGACGACTCGATCCTCGGCAAGCTGACCGACCGGGAGTTTGAAGTGTTTCGCCTGATCGGCCAGGGCCTGACGACCCATGAAATCGGCGAGCGCTTGCGCCTGAGCCCAAAGACCGTCGAGACCCACCGTCTCCATGTCCGCCAAAAGCTCCAGCTCAAGTCCGGGCCGGGCTTGATCAATTATGCGGTGCGTTGGGCCGGGACCCAGGACTTGATCTAGCGCCAGATTGTGGAGATTCGCGATCCTCGCCGCGTGAGGGCACGCGGCCTACAGGGCGATAGAGGCCGCGTGCCCTCACGCGGCGACCTAGGTGTCCCTCCCGCCCGCCGGTCTGCCCGGTCTCAGCATTTGGATGAGATTCTTTCAGGCATTCACGCCGTGGCGAGCCGATCCGTTACGTGTTAGGTAAGGAGGGTGAAGAGTGTACCAGAGCTAAGGCAGGGACGAGGCATTTGGTGGCGAGGCCGGGTGGGAATCCAAACCGGGGTTGCGCGATGAAAGTCTTCATTTGTCATAATCGCAGCGGCGATTACCTCCACGGATCGGGGGCGTGGATCGACGAGCCGGACGAGGCCCTGGTCTTTGAGCGCGGCTCCGATGCGGTGACGCACTGCCTCCGCAACGGAATGCGGGAAGTCCATCTGCGGTATAGTTTTCCCAGCCCGGCTTTCGATTTCTCGATCCGCCTCTTC
>Ga0209415_10019027_pt1 | contig 10798 bp, 11 predicted proteins | sample PeaSoiSIISIP2007_FD_187696 | JGI IMG/M metagenome (GOLD analysis project Ga0209415, IMG submission 187696) | Peat soil microbial communities from Weissenstadt, Germany - SII-SIP-2007 (SPAdes) (version 2) | ecosystem: Environmental > Terrestrial > Soil > Wetlands > Peat | place: Germany... | reverse complement strand
GCCCGGAAGAAGATCCAGCCGAGGCAGACGAAATGAAACACCACGAATGTCGCAATCACCCGCGTGGCCAGATGGCGCGAATGGCGCCCCAGCCAGGGTTCAAGCAAGCGCTCCAGCGCGAGCCCGCCGCCGTGCAGCGCGCCCCAGGCGACGAATTTCCACGCTGCGCCGTGCCAGATCCCGCCCAGGAGCATCGTCACCATCAGGTTGCGATAGGCCTTGAGCTTACCGTACCGATTGCCTCCCAAGGGCTTATAGAGGTAGTCGCGCAGCCAGGTCGACAGCGAGATGTGCCAGCGCTGCCAGAACTCGCGCAGACGCTCGGCCCGGTAGGGCTGGTTGAAATTCGCCGGAAATCGGAACCCGAGGAGCGCAGCCACCGCGATCGCGATGTCGCTATAGGCGCTGAAATCGCAATAGATCTGCACCGCATAGCCGTAGACGGCGAAGAGCAGGTCCGGCGCGCCATAGCCGGTTGGCGCGGCGAACACCGGGTCGACGAGGCCGGTGGCGAGATAGTTCGCGATGACGACCTTCTTAAAGAGGCCGCCCAGGATGAGGAGTAGAGCGGGGGCGACCGGGATCGGTTCGGCCGATCGCCGAGCCAGCTGCGGCAGAAAATAGGCGGCGCGCACGATCGGGCCGGCGATGAGCTGTGGGAAGAACGACATGTAGAGCGCCATGTCGAGCGGGTTGCGGCAGACCGCGACGTCGCCGCGATAGACATCGACGATGTAGGAGATCCCGTGGAAGGTGAAAAACGAGATCCCGACCGGCAGTAAGACCTCGAAGAACGGCAGCTCGTGCCGGAGGCCGAGGAGGCGCGCCAGCTCATTGGCGCTGAGCACAAAGAAGTCGAGATATTTGAAGGTCCCGAGCAACCCCAGATGCAGCGCGATCGCGATGCCGACGACGAGGCGCCGGCGCTCCCGATCTCCGGTTGCGCCGATCAGCCGGCCGGCCGCGTAACTGACCGACGAACTGAAGGCGAGAAGAAAGCAGAACCGCCAATCCCATTGGGCATAGAAATAATAGCTGGCGATGACGAGCACCGCCTTTTGCGCCGCGAAGCGCCTCTCCAACAGCATCATCGCCGCCGCGACGAAGAGAAAGAACAACAGAAAGCCCGATGTCGGGAACAGCATCAGGCGCAACCGGCCCGCTGCGGCAGCGGCGGGCGCACCGCCCCATCCCTCGCCCTCCCCGGGCTTGACCCGGGGATGGCGGGGAGAGGGCTGGGTGAGGGGCTGATCGCTGGCCGCACCAGCATCCGTGTCACAAACAAGAAATCCGAGCCGAGCGCGAATCGGTTCTATCGACTGCTGCGAGTCCGGGCAAGTCGCCGGTCGTCGACCGAATGGCATCCTGGGATGGCGTAAAGGACTCCAACGCGGCGCGGCAATTCGGTTTGCATCGCCGGCGCCGACCGATCAATATTCGATCTGAAGTTGGGTGCTGGTGGCGGGGGGTAGGGCGCCGTGCGCGGATACTGTCGGCTGTACGGCGCCGCACGGGTAATCGTGCGATCGGCGCTCCTTATTGTCGCCCTAGGCCTTGCTTCGATCTCGGCGCGCGCCGATGAGCCGGTCAGCCCGACGACGATCGTGGTCTTTGGCGACAGCCAGGCGCAGGGGCTTGCCGGCGGGCTCCAGCGCGTGCTGATCGAGGATCCGCGCTACCATGTCATCAACCGCACCCATCCCGGTGCCGCGTTGGTGCATGCCGAAAATGAGTGGCTGGCGCCGGTCGAGCGCTTTGCCGGGCACGACAAGGCCGATATCGCGATCGTCATGTTTGGCGCCAATGACCGGCTCGACATGCGCGACGAGCACGGCACCTATATCCATTTCCGGACCGATCAATGGCGCGCGGCCTATGCTGCGCGAGCCGACAAAATCCTCACCCTGCTCGCCAATGCCAAGCTCAAGGTGATCTGGTGCGGCAATCCGATTGCGCGAAGCCCGACCTATTCCGCCGATATGAGCTACATCAACGATATTTACGCCGAAGAGACGGCGCGTTTCGGCGCGCAATTCGTGCCGTTATGGACGGTGATCGCCGATCAACAGGGCGGCTATGCCGCATACGGCAAGGACCGCGACGGGATGACCGAGCGGTTGCGGGCCGATGACGGCATCCACATGACCGCCGCCGGCTATGAGCTGGTCGCCGAAAAAATCGTCGGCCTGTTCTCGGTCGCGGCCGCAAATGCCCGGTAACCCCAGCGCTGGAATGGCGCGGCATTTCGGCGTCCGCATCATTGCCGAGGCGAAGGACAAGGTGGTCGGCGAGATTGATGCCGATGACCGGCACCTGAACGCTGGAGGCATCGTCCATGGCGGCGCGTACATGGCCTTTGCCGATGAGCTCGGCGGCCACCTTGCGGGGTTGCATCTGGCGCCGGGGATGGGGACGACGACGATCGAATCGAAGACCAATTTCTTCCGCGCGTGCCGGCCCGGTCGCCTGGTTGGCGAGGCGGTACCGTTGCACCTCGGGCGCCGCATGATCGTGGTGCAAACCTCGATCTACGGGCCCGATGGCAGGCGGGCGGCGATCGTGACCCAGACCCAGCTGGTGCTACCGCGGAAGCCGGACAACCCGCCGGAATAGAGAGCGGGCGATGCAGGGGTTCGACCCGCGGCTCAACGCCTGTCGCCCCGACCTGGCCGATCGACGCCTAGAGGGGCGTGTCGCCGCGGCCCGCTATGTCGACGGACGCGAGGCGCGCGTCGTCGCCGGGTGCGCAGCGGTGCGGCCCCGCCCGACGCCGTCAGCCGCAATCGACACCTTCTACCACTATGGCGAACCGGTGCTGGTCTTCGACGAGGCCGGCGGATATGCATGGTGCCAGTCGCTGTTCGACTGCTATGTCGGCTATGTCGACGCCCGCCATGTCGCGATTGATCCCGCGCCTGCCGCGAGCCATTTCGTCGCGACCCTCGGATCCTACGCCTATGAGGCACCAGACCTGAGATCGGCGGCGCGCGATTTTCTGCCGCGCCATAGCGCGGTCGTCGTCGCCGAGAGCGGCCTTGTCACCCGCGGCACCGAATATGCCCGGCTCGACGCCGGCGGCTACCTGCCCCGGGCCACTTTGTCGCCGCACCCTCCGCGCTCCCCGGATGTCGTCGCCGCCGCCGCGCTCTATCTCGGCTGCCCTTATCTGTGGGGCGGGCGCAGCTGGCTCGGCATTGACTGCTCCGGCCTCGTCCAGAACGCGTTCCGTGACGTCGGCCGCACCGTGGCGCGCGACACGGATATGCAGCAGGGCACGATCGGCGACCCCGTGCCGGTCCGCGGGCAAGCCGACCTGCGCCGCGGTGATTTATTGTACCTGCCCGGTCATGTGCTGATCTACGGGGGCGACGGCACGGTCGTCCACGCCGACGGCGCCACCATGACGGTGCGCCGTGACCACCTTGGGCGGCTGATGCGCGAGCGCGGCCTCGATTTCGCCGGGTTTGCCGTACGGCGCCCTTAGACTGATTCCCGATCAAGTTGCACCGCGCTCCCCCCACCTGATCCTCCCCCATCCAGGGGGAGGGAGGGGAGAGCCGAATGCGATTGCCCTGCCGCGGGACTGTCCCCGGATTACGCGGGGACCGGGATCGCCCGCTGGTTGTACATGCGCTTCCGGATCGCGGCGCGCTCGGCGTCGCTGATCGTCGCCGGGTCGGGCGGCAGGTCCTTGCCGGCCGCCATGCCGCGCTGCACCGCCCGGCGCGCGCCCAGTTCCTCGAACCAGCGCTTGAAATGCTTGAACTCCTCGATGTCCTGGCCCTGCGCCTTCCAGTTGACGGTCCACGGATAGGAGATCATGTCGGCGATCGTGTAGTCGTCGCCGCACAGGTACTTGTTCTTGTAGAGCCGGTTGTTGAGGACGCCATAAAGCCGGTTGGCTTCGTCGGTGAAGCGGGCGATCGCGTAGGTCAGGTCGCCGGCATCGGGACCGGCGCGCCGGAAATGCCCGCATTCGCCGAGTTTGGGGCCCTGATTGGCCATCTGCCACATCACCCACTGGGTGACCTCGTACTTGCCGCGCAGATCCTGCGGCCAGAATTTTCCGGCTTTCTCGGCGATGTACATCATGATTGCCCCCGATTCGAAGACGCTGATCGGCGCGCCGCCGCCCGCGGGGGAGTGATCGACCATCACCGGCATGCGGTGGTTCGGGTTCATCTTGAGGAACTCGGGGGTGAACTGGTCGCCGCGCTGGATGTTGCATGGCACGATTCTGTAGGGGAGCCCGCATTCCTCGAGGAGGATCGTCACCTTCTTGCCGTTGGGCGTCGGCCAGTAATGCACATCGATCATCGCAAATTTCCCTTTCGGCTGAACGCGCTCGCGTCTTTCGACGGCGCGGTTTTGGGGCGCCGGACACTAGCGCAGCGGACGCCGGCTGACTAGGCGGGAACCGCCGCGCTCGGCGATCGCCCAGGCGAGGAGTCCGGGCAATCCGATCGCGAATTCACGCGCGCGCTTGACCAGGCCCAGCGCGAGCCCGGTGTCGGCGGGGAGGCCCGCGAGGCTGGCGAGGGCAATGAGGGCGCCCTCCTGCGCGCCCCAGCCGGAGGGGATCAGGAACGCCGCGCTGCGCGCCGCCAGCGAGAGGCTTTCGAGGAAGACCGCGTTGGCGAGGCCGGCCGAAACACCCATCAGGTAAAGCGTCAGCCACACTTCGCCGGCATGGCCGATGAGGCTCGCCAGGTGCAGCGCCAGCGATAAGCCGAGCGCCGCGCGGCTCGTCGCAATGAGGCCGAGCGCGGCCCCGAGCGCCGCCAGCGTCGCACCGAGGCGATGCTGTCCGAGACGCTCCGCCCAGCGCGCGGCGGCGGACAGGAGCCGCCGGCGCATCAGCAGTTCCCAGCTCAAGACCGCGAATGCCGGAACCGAGGCCGCGCACAGCGCCGCCGGCCACCAGCCGGCGGCATCCCCGAGCCGGGCAAGGAGAATAAATCCGACGAGCGTAAAGAGGACCTGGGCGAACAGCGCGAGGGTAAAATCGACCGCGACCGAGGCTGCGCCCTGCCCAGCTGGATTTGATCCCGCCGCGCCGATCCGCCGTTGCAGCAGCCGGGCGCGCACCACTTCGCCGCCGATCTGCGCCACCGGCAGCGTGGTATTGATCGCTTCGGCGATCCAGCGCAGCGGCAGCATCACCGCGAAGGACGGCCGCTCGGTGCGGGGCAGGAGGCAATGCCAGGCGGCGCAATCGACGATGATGGTGGCGCCGCGCGCCGCGAGGATCGCGACAAAACCCCAGCCGATCCGCGGAAAGACGCCAAACAGCGCCGCCGGATCGGCCTCAACCACCATCCAGACGACAATCGCGACGCCGAGTACGAGGCCGAGGAGGCGCAGCGAGCGGTTCAAAGCGGCGTCACGGGCCGCCCGATCGCGTCGAGGCAGCCCTGCAGGATATAGGCGGCGGCGGTACGGTCGACGATCCGGGCGCGGCGCTTGCGGGTCAGGTCGGCGGCGATCATCGCGCGGGTAACCGCGGCGGTCGACAGCCGCTCGTCCCAGAACGCCATCGGCAGGTCGCGCACGCCCAGCAGGTTGCGCGCGAACTGGCGCACCGACTGGGTGCGCGGGCTATCGCCGCCGGCCAGCGTCAACGGCAGCCCGATCACCAGCCCGCCGACGCCGTGCCGGTCGACGAGCGCGAACAACGCCGCCACATCGTCACGCCAGCGGCGCCGCCGGATCGTCTCGAGGGGGCTGGCGATAACGAGGCGCGTGTCCGACAGCGCGGTGCCGATCGTCTTGGTGCCGACATCGAGGCCGAGCAGCCGGCCGCCGTCCGGCACCGCGTCGCGCAAATCCCGGGGGTCGGCGAGAAGCATCAGCGATCATAGCCCGTTTACCGTCATCCCGGCGAAAGCCGGCATCCACCAGTCATCCACTCTGCCACGGATAATTGCGTCCCGGCTTTCCCCACGGATCAAGTCCGTAGGCTGAAGGCCCACGGGAATGCGGCGAGATTGCAGAATCCCGATTATCGCGCCATCTGTGACGGGTTGTAGACACCTGGAGAGGCTCGATGGCATTGGACAAGGCGACCGTGGCGCGTATCGCCGCCTTGGCGCGCATCCGCCTCGATGAGGCGGAGCTCGAGCCGCTTGCCGCCGAAATGTCGCACATCCTGCGCTGGGTCGAGCAGCTGGGCGAAGTCGATACATCTTCGGTCGCGCCGATGAGCAGCGCCGCGGCGACGGGGCTGCCGATGCGTGAGGACGAAATCACCGACGGCAATTGCGAGGACGCGATCCTCGGCAATGCGCCGCGCACCGAACGGGGCTTCTTCGCGGTGCCCAAGGTCGTCGAGTGAGCAGGCTCACCGCGCTCACCCTCGCCGAGGCGCGCGACGGGCTGCGGGCGAAGCGGTTTTCCGCGCGCGAGCTGGCTGAGGCCTATATCGCCGCGATGGAGGCCGCCCGCCCGCTCAACGCCTACATCACCGAGACCCCGGAGCGCGCGCTCGCCATGGCCACACAATCGGACGAGCGGCGGGCGAGGGGCGCGGCGCGCCCGCTCGACGGCATCCCGATCGCGGTCAAGGATGTGTTCTGCACCAAGGGCGTCCTGACGACGGCAGCGTCGCACATCCTCAACGGCTTCCATCCGCCTTACGAATCGACGGTCACCCAAAGGCTGTGGGCGGCCGGCGCCATAATGCTCGGCAAGACCAATCTCGACGAGTTCGCGATGGGTTCGTCGAACACGACGAGCCATTACGGGCCGGTCTTCAATCCGTGGAAGAAGCCCGGCGACAACCGCCCGTTGGTGCCGGGCGGCTCGTCCGGCGGCTCGGCCGCCGCGGTCGCCGCGCACGCCGCGCTCGCCGCCACCGGCACCGACACCGGCGGCTCGATCCGCCAGCCGGCGAGCTATTGCGGCATCGTCGGGCTGAAGCCGAGCTATGGCCGCTGCTCGCGCTGGGGGGTGGTCGCCTATGCTTCCTCGCTCGACCACCCCGGGCCCCTTGCCCGCACCGTCGAGGACGCCGCGATCCTCCTCGGGGCGATCGCCGGGTACGACCCCAAGGACTCGACGTCGGCCTCGCTTCCCGTGCCCGATTACGAGGCCGCGCTTTCCGGCGACGTTCGCGGCTTGCGCATCGGCGTGCCGCGCGAATACCGCGCCGATGGCATGCCGGCCGAGATCGAGAGGCTGTGGGAACAGGGCGTGGAGTGGTTGCGCGAGGCCGGCGCCGAGCCGATCGAGGTCAGCCTGCCGATGACCCGCTACGCGCTGCCGGCGTATTACATCATCGCCCCGGCGGAGGCCTCCTCGAACCTGGCGCGCTATGACGGGGTGCGCTTTGGCTTGCGCGTGCCGGGCGACAGCCTCGAGGAGATGTACGAACTGACCCGCGCCGCCGGCTTCGGGCCCGAGGTCAAGCGCCGGATCCTCATGGGCACCTATGTGCTCTCGGCCGGCTATTACGACGCCTATTACCTGAAGGCGCAGCGGGTGCGCGCGCTGATCGCCCGCGATTTCGCCGCCGCGTTCGAACGGGTCGATTGCCTCCTGACCCCGACCGTGCCCTCGGCCGCCTTCGCGATCGGCGAGAACATGGACGATCCCATCGCGATGTATCTGAACGACGTCTTCACCGTGCCCGCCAACCTCGCCGGCTTGCCGGCGCTGTCGGTGCCCGCTGGGCTCTCCGCCGACGGGCTGCCCTTGGGCTTGCAGGTGATCGGCCGCGCCTTCGACGAAGCAACCGTGCTGCGCGTCGGCGAGGTATTGGAAACCGCCGCCGGGTTCACCCATCGCCCCGTTGAAACGATGATTGACGGCAGATGACATATCTGATCGACGGCAAGACCGGACCTTGGGAAACCGTGATCGGTCTCGAAGTCCATGCCCAGGTGACCGCGCGGGCAAAACTGTTCTCGGGCGCCGCGACCGCGTTCGGCGCCGCGCCGAACACCCAGGTCTCGCCGGTCGACGCCGGCTTTCCCGGCATGCTGCCGGTGATCAACCGCCATGTCGTCGAGCAGGCGGTCAAAACCGGGCTCGGCCTCGACGCAAAGATCAACCTCTACAGCGTCTTCGACCGCAAGAATTATTTCTACCCCGACCTGCCGGCCGGCTATCAGATCTCGCAATACCAGCAGCCGATCGTCGGAGGGGGCCGGGTCGTCCTCGACATGCCGGACGGCAGGGCGCGCACCATCGGCATCACCCGGCTGCATCTCGAGCAGGACGCCGGCAAGAGCCTCCACGACCAGCACCCGCGCGACACCTATGTCGATCTGAACCGCGCCGGCATTGGCCTGATGGAGATCGTCTCCGAGCCCGATCTGCGCAGCGCTGAAGAGGCCGGGATTTACCTCCGCGAGCTGCGCTCGATCCTGCGCTATCTCGGCACCTGCGACGGCAACATGGAGGAAGGCTCCTTACGCTGCGACTGCAACGTCTCGGTGCGGCGTCCGGGCGCGCCCCTCGGCACTCGCTGCGAAGTCAAGAACCTGAACTCGGTCAGGTTTGTCATGCAGGCGATCGAATATGAGGCGCGCCGCCAGATCGCGCTGATCGAGGAGGGCGGCGCCGTCCGGCAGGAGACCCGCCTCTACGACAGCGGGCAGGGCGTGACGCGGCCGATGCGGTCAAAAGAAAACGACTACGATTACCGCTATTTCCCCGACCCCGACCTGTTGCCCCTGGTGCTGGACCCGGCATGGGTTGCGCGGCTGCGCGCCGAATTGCCCGAGCTGCCCGACGCCAAGAAGGCGCGCTTCATCGGGGAATACGGCCTCTCGCCCGAGGATGCCGACGTGCTCGTCGCCGAGCGCGCCACGGCTGAATATTTCGAGCGGGTAGCCCAAGGCACTAATGGAACGCGCAGGGACCCCAAGGCGGCGGCCAATTGGGTGATGGGCGACCTGTTCGGCGCGCTCAACAAGAAGGGGCTCGGCATCGAACAGTCGCCGGTCGCCCCCGAGCGGCTCGGGGCCCTCATTGATCTCATTGCCGAGGGCACGATCTCCGGCCGCATCGCCAAGGATGTCTTTGCCGAAATGGTTGAGACCGGCGCCGCGCCCGGTGCCATCGTCGACGCCAAAGGCCTCGTCCAGCTTAGCGATACGGGTGCGATCGAAGCCGCAGTCGACGCCGCGCTGGCCGCCCACCCGGCCCAGCGCGCGCAATACGCCGCCAACCCCAAGGTCCTCGGCTTCTTTGTCGGCCAGGTGATGAGAGCCACCCAGGGCAAGGCCAACCCTGGAGTGGTCAACGATCTATTGAAAAAGAAGTTGGGAGATTAGGGCGGTTTGCGATTGAGTTGCCCCGCTCACGCCCTCCCAAACCCTCCCCCATGATGGGGGAGGGCCACTATCAGCACGCCTATTTGTGTACGTAGTCCCGCCCCCTCGATGGGGGCGGGTTGGGGTGGGGTGGAAGCGTGGGAGCGAGCTATCGTACCGGCGAGAACGACGCCGGGATCAGGAGCTTGTTCTCCTGGCGGATCGGACGCACCCCGCTCTGCGGCGGCCAGGCGCGGCCGGGGGCGCGGGAGGCGGCGCGGATGCGTTCGCGTTCGCCCAGGCTCTTATAGACCCAGGTGTGGACGAACTTGTTGAGGCCGCCCAGTTCGCTGGTCCAGCACGCCGCCAGCGGAGACAGCTCCTCGCGCGCCGGCACCGCCTTCGCCCAGGCTTCCAGCACCTTCGGCAAGTCACCGGGGGCATAGGTGTAGGTGCGCATCTCATAGACGTTGCCGGTGCCGTAATCGCGGCTGCCGAGCGCGTGCATGAAAGGCGCCGGGATCATGATTTCGGCTTCCTGCCCGACGATGAACTCGCCGCCGCCGGGGATCGCATTGCGTTCGCGGTCATTTGCCATCGCCGCGCGGACCTTGGTGCGGTGCTGCAGATCATCATAGGGGTAGACATGGACGACCTGGTTGAGCGGACCGAATTCGGTGTGCCAGAACCCCCCGAGCGGGGAGTGTTTCAGCCGCGACGGCAACCGCTTCTCATAGCGCTCCTCGAATTCGGCGACGGTGCCCGGGCGCAGGGTATAGGTGCGGACTTCGTAGATCATGGCGCATCCTCCAGGGGACAGGGACAGGGATTGACGACTTGTCGCACATGCTACTACGGGCGAGGGGCGAGCGGACACGAAATGTAAAGGGCAATTTCGTGGCCACCAGCGCAGTTCAGCCGGCGCCCACGTGGTCGGCGAGTTGTTGGGACATCGGACGAGGAGCGAGGGATGACCTATCGTGTCGAAGTGACCCGCGACGAGACGCGCGCCTCGGGTGGTGTCAGCATCGAGATCACCGCCTATATCGACCGGGTTCCGGAAACCCCGCCCGTCGATGTCGGGCGATTGACCCGGGCGCCCAAGGGGGTCTGGAACAGCAGGCTCCTCTTCAGCGGCGATTTTGACGCGCTCGCCCCGGCGCTCGCCGCGATCGGGGCGGCCTTCCCCGACATCGACGAGGTCCGCTGCAACGAGTGGTCGGTCGATTCCGAATCCCCGCTCGAAATGCCGCCGCTGCACCGATCGGGGGGCCAATGGCGGCCCGGCACGCGCGCCTCGCGCGGCCCGCCGCCGCAGCTCGATTGGCGGGTCGGGTGAACTCAGGCGCCGCCGTCGAGAACGAGGCGGTAGACGGCGCGCAGGTTGCGGTAGCGCTCGGCGTAATCCATGCCCCAGCCGACGACGAAATCGTCGCCGATATCGAACCCGGCATAGGCGACCGGAAGCTCGCGCGCGCCGGCCGAGGGCTTGCGCAACAGCGCGCAGAGCGCGATCCCGGCCGGTCCGCGCTGGCGCAGCG
>Ga0209415_10019026_pt1 | contig 10798 bp, 9 predicted proteins | sample PeaSoiSIISIP2007_FD_187696 | JGI IMG/M metagenome (GOLD analysis project Ga0209415, IMG submission 187696) | Peat soil microbial communities from Weissenstadt, Germany - SII-SIP-2007 (SPAdes) (version 2) | ecosystem: Environmental > Terrestrial > Soil > Wetlands > Peat | place: Germany... | reverse complement strand
TGTTCGACGAGGAGGGCCGGGTGCGGGTGGCCGACTTCGGCGTGGCCCGTGCCCTGGCCGAGGCGGCGTGGACCGAGCCGGCGGGGGCGATGGTGGGGACTGCCCGGTATATCTCGCCCGAGGCGGCCGAGGGCAAGCCGGTCGACGGGCGTGCTGACGTCTACTCGCTGGCGTTGGTCCTGTATGAGGCCGTGACGGGAACGGTGCCGTTCGTGACGGACACGACGATGGGGACGCTGGCGGCCCGTATCGGGCAGACTTTGCCGCACGACGAGGCCCTCGGGCCACTCGACGACGTCCTGGCCCGTGCCGCTGCTCCCGATGTGGCGGCGCGCCTGGACGCGGCCGGTCTGGCGGCCCGTCTGGGTGCGTTGGCCGCTGCGTTGCCGACGCCGGCCCCGTTGCCGCTGGTGATCCCTCATTTGGAGGCCGCCTCTCCGATCACCGGGTTCCGGGCCCCTGGGGTGCCCGAGTTGACCGACCCGGGTGGGGTGGCGGCCGCTGCCGGTGCGAGCGGGTCCGCCACTGCGATCGCACCCAGCCTGAAAGACGCCCCCGTCGGGACGAGGGCGGGGCCGGGGGAGATCTTCGATGCCGAGCCGTACGGGGGCAAGGCCGGCTCCGCTTCCGGCGGCAAGGGCTCGACGCCGGCCCGGGCTCGCAGCCGGCGGCGCACGTGGTGGATCGTGGCCGCGATCGTCGCTGCGGTCCTCGTGGTCGGAGGGCTGGTGGCCGCCTTCGAGGCCAAGGTGTTCACGCCCTCGCACCCGACGCCTGCCCTGGTCAACCTGCCGTTGACCGAGGCCCGGGCGGACGTGGCCAGGGTCCATATGAACCTGAAGATGGGGACTCCCGTGAAGTCGATCACGGTGGGCGCCGGCTCGGTCGTCTCCCAGACGCCGGTGGCGGGGACGAGCCTCAAGGAGGGGTCGACGGTCACCGTCGTGGTCTCCGACGGGAAGCCCGACGTGAGCGTCCCCGCCCTGAACGGTATGACCTGTGCCCAGGCGACGACGGCGCTGCAAGGGGCGCACTTCGGGGCAGTCTGCGCACCGGGGACCTACAGCAACACCGTGCCTACCGGTGTCCTGGTGCTGTGGTCGCTCGGGTCCACGGCCAACCCGGCCAAGGCGCCCTACGGGAGCCCCATCACGCTCGTCCCGTCGCTCGGCCATCAGCCGGCGACGGTCCCGAACATCCCGACCACGTACACCTTCGCCCAGGCCCAGGCGGCGCTGCAGGCGGTGGGTTTGACCGCCACCCAGGCCAACCAGTCCTCGGCCACGGTGGCGTCCGGCGACGTCATCTCTACGACCCCGGCGAGCGGGGCCCAGGCGCCCTATGGGTCGGCCGTGACTGTCAACGTGTCGACCGGTCCGCCGACGACGCAGGTGCCGAACGTGATCGGCGACTCGGTCTCGCAGGCCACCAGTGCGTTGCAGCAGGACGGGCTCAGCGTGTCGGGCGTCTCGGGTAGCCCGAACAACAACGTGACGGGCACCCAGCCCTCGGTTGGGTCGACGGTCCAGACCGGTTCGTCCATTCAGCTGTTCACCCACTAGACGGCGCGGTGGTACTCCCGTTCGACCCGACCTGTGACCTCTGTGAGGCGGCGCGCCTCTCGGAGTGGCACCACGAGGACGACGTGTGCTGGGTGGCCGACTGCGAGGTGTGCGGGGTGCCCATGGTGGTGTGGAAGCACCACGGACCCACGCCATCCGACGCCGACGTCGACCACATGATGGCCGAACTGACCCGGGTTGCCGACGCCCGCTTTGGCTCCGGCGAGTGGTCGATCGACCGCGTCATGCGGCAGATCCCCAACCATTTCCACGCCCACGGGCGCGACCCGAATTGGTGGTTCCGCCGCTTCCGGTAGCCCCTCGCCGCAGGATCGGGAAAATTCGGCAACGGTAGGGTGTCACGGGTGGAAACGCCCTCGGTCGAGCACTCTGACGTGCTCCTCGACCCCAAATTCGACCCCGGCGGAGGGGCGATGGGGACCCTCGGGGCCGACGGTTCGGTCGAGACGAACTGGTTCACCCTGCTGCACCGCAAGGTGTCGGCGCGGGCGGTGCGGAGCCCCCGTTACCAGTGGTGGGCCCTCGTCGCGCTGCTGGCCGGCCTGCTCTCGCTCAACATCACCTTCACCGTCTTCGTGGTCGCCCTGCCCACGGTCAAGGCAGATTTCAATACGAACTTCTCGGTGCTGGCGTGGGCCTCGACCGGCCCGCTGCTGGCCTTCGGCGTCGCCGCCCCGTTCTTCGGCAAGGCCGGGGACCTCTTCGGCCATCGCCGGCTGTACCAGTTCGGCCTGCTCGGGGCCATGGTCAGCGCGATCCTCACTGCCACGGCGCCCGACGTCGGGATGCTGCTGTTCGCCCGCGCTCTGGACGGGGTGCAGGGGGCCGCCACCGGCACGGCGTCGATGGCGATCATCCTCGAGCTGTTCGCGCCCGCGGACCGGGTCAAGGCGCTGGGGTGGTGGTCGCTGGTCGGTGCGGGCGGGCCGGTCCTCGGCGTCACGCTCGGCTCACCGGTGATCCAGTTCTTCGGGTGGCGGACCCTGTTCTGGGGCCAGTTGGTGCTCCTGATCATCGCCTCGGTGGTGGTCGCACTCCTGCTGCCGTCGGGGCGACGGGCGCGACGGGGCGTTGCCGCGGCAGAGGAGGACGGGGATGCCGGCGGCGGGCGGCAACCGGAGCGATCGCGTGTGTGGGAGGGCATGGACTGGGTGGGCAGCTGGAGCCTGGCCGGCTCCGTAACGGCCGCCATGCTCGTGCTCAGCATCGGTCCCATTGTCGGCTGGACCTCGATCGGTGTCGTCGCGGCGGGGGTGACGGCGGTCGTGCTGGTCGTGGTGTTCGTCTGGCGAGAGGCCACCTTCGCCACCCCGCTGGTGCCGACCACGTATTGGCGCCGGCGCAACTTCATGTTCCCCATGGGCACCAAGGGCTTCACGAGCTTCGCCTACTTCGGCGGCTTCTTCCTTTTCCCGTTGCTCATGGAACAGGTCTACGGCTACAGCGTCTCGCAGGTCGGGTTCATCTCGGTGGCCCGACCACTGCTCTTCGCTATCAGCGCGCCGATCGCCGGCTATATGGCGGTGCGCACCGGGGAGCGGACGGCGACGCTCGTCGGCACCAGCTCCCTGTTCCTCTCCATGGTCCTGTTCGCCACGCTCGGGCCATCATCGGGGTTGCTCATCATCGTCATCGCACTCGGGTTCTCGGGCCTCGGCATGGGCGTCTCCATGCCCGCCACTTCGGCCACCATGTCGAACGAGCTGGCCGAGTCGGAGTACGGCGTCATGAGCGCCGCTCAGCTCATGGCCACCCAGGTGGGGGAGGTGGCGGGGATCCAGGTCGTCTTGACGATTCAGGAGTCGATCGCTCGGCGCTCGGGCCTGGGCAACGTGCACCACAGCACGGCGCTACTGCACAGCTTCAGCGTCCCGTTCTGGGTTGGCGCGGGCATGGCCGCGCTGGCGGTGGTGTGCGCGCTGTTCATCCGGCCGCTGCCCCGGCACGCGCGGACACGGACCTTGGCGGCTGACACCACCTGAGGGCGACTGGCAGGCGCTACGAGGTGATGTCGCGCAAGCGTGTGGCCAGTTCGGCGGCGTTGGGGTCGCTGGCCGCCGGTGCGGCCTGCAGCGCCATCAGCTTGGCCATGTCGCCCTCGACCCGCACCCTGCCGGCCATGAAGGCCTGGATGCCGGCCTGCGGATTTCCTTCGACGAGGATCGCCTTGGCGGTGTCGTAGTCGACGGTCACCTTGAGGTCCTGCACCTCGAGGTGACCCACGTCGAGCACCAGCTCGCCGTTCGAGGTGTCCATGTGGGCGTGGATGTCGTCCTCGGAGAAGGGCACGGCCGTCACCACGAGGTTCATACGTACGACGTGGGCGATGGGGGGCGTCTTGCCCTCGTACTCCGCACGGATCTTGCGGGCCTCGTCCAGCCATTCGTCGCTGAGGAACGGGTACGACGGCATTGCGTTGCTCCTTCGTCTTCTTCGGTCTCGGTCGTGGTGCAGGACCTCGGTCGCCCCGCCCCGGAGCCATCTGGCCGCCGGAACCCTACTCGCCTCACCGGTAGGCTGCCGCAGCGTGACTGCCCCCATCATTCCAGGCGCCGAGCCCTATTCCGCCACCGGCGACGGCCGTGGCGCGCTGGTCCTGCACGGCTTCACCGGCAACCCGCAGTCGATGCGCGGCCTGGCCCTGGCGCTGGCCGATGCGGGTCTCACCGTCGAGATGCCGCTACTGCCCGGGCACGGGACTGAGATCTCCGACATGCTCCCGACCCGCTGGAAGGACTGGTCGGATGCGGCTGACGCGGCGTACACGGAGCTGGCGGCGCGCAGCGACTCCGTCGTGGTGGTCGGCCTGTCGATGGGCGGGATGCTCAGCGTATGGCTCGCCGAGCGCCATCCCGAGATCGCGGCCATCGCAGTCGTCAACCCGCTCCTTGCGCCCCCCGATGCAGACACCATCGCCCTCGTCGAGTCGATGATCGAGAACGACGAGGAGGTTGCACCCGGCATCGGGTCCGACATCGCGATGGATGGTGCGGTGGAGTCCGCGTACCCGGGCCTCCCGTTGCGGGCGGCACTCTCGCTGTTCGCCGCCTCGGCCGAGGTGGAGGCCGAGCTGGAGTCGGTTACCTGCCCCGTCCTCGTCTTCACCAGCCTGCAGGACCACGTCGTCGATCCTGTGTCGAGTGAGCTCCTCGTGGCCCGGGCCAAGGGCCCCGTCGAGCAAGTGAAGCTCGAGCGTAGCTTCCACGTGGCCACGCTGGACTACGACAGGGACGAGATCGAGTCGCGCACGGTGGAATTCGTCACCGGCGTGCTGTCATCGCCGCGCTCGTGAGCGACCACGAGGAGCGGGCACCGGGCCGCGTGACGCTGAGCCGCGAAGACGTCATTCATGTGGCGCGCTTGGCCCGCCTCGATCTGCGCGAGGACGAGGTCGAGCTGTTCACGGCGCAGCTGCGCACCGTGCTCGACCACGCGGCCGACGTGGCGGCACTGGACCTGGCCCATCTGGAGCCGTCGTCCCACCCGATCGCGCTGCAGAACGTGCTGCGGCCCGACGAGCCCCGAGAGAGCCTCGACCGCGGCGAGGTGCTCGCCGTCGCGCCCGAGGTGGAGGACCACCAGTTCCGTGTCCCCCGCATCGGGGGTGAGGCGCCGTGAGCACGGCGCTGGCCCTGGCGGCCGAGGTTCGGTCCGGGCGGCGCTCGGCCCGAGAGGTGGTCGAGGAGTCGCTGGCAGCGGTGGCGGCGGGCAACGGAGAGCTCAACGCGTTCCTCACGGTCGTGGGCGACGAAGCGCGGGCGCAGGCCAACGCGGTCGACGCCGCGGTGGCCGCCGGGCGCGACCCGGGCCCGCTGGCGGGCGTGCCAGTGGCGCTGAAGGACAACTTGTGCACCCGTGGCTCTGTTACGACCTGCGGCTCGAGAATCCTGGAAGGCTGGCGTCCCCCCTATGACGCGACCGTGGTCGAGTCGTTGCGGGCGGCCGGGGCGATCACCATCGGCAAGACGAACATGGACGAGTTCGCCATGGGGAGCTCGACGGAGAACTCTGCGTTCGGCCCGACACGCAACCCGCGCCACACGGGCAAGGTCCCCGGTGGCAGCAGTGGTGGCTCGGCCGCTGCGGTGGCAGCCGGCTTCACCCCTCTCGGGCTCGGCTCCGACACCGGCGGATCGATCCGCCAGCCTGCCGCGTTGTGCGGCGTGGTCGGCATGAAGCCCACCTACGGCCGCGTCTCGCGCTACGGGCTGGTGGCCTTCGCCAGCTCACTCGACCAGATCGGCCCGTTCGCCACGACGGTGGAGGACGCCGCATTGCTCTACGACGTGCTCGCCGGGCACGACCCGCTCGACAGCACCTCGCTCCCCTCGGTACCCGAGCCGACACTGGCATCGGTGCACGACGGGTCGGAGGGCATCCGTGTCGGCCTGTGCCGCGACCTCGTGGACGGCTGCTCGCCGGACGTGGCCGCCCGGGTGCACGAGGCGGCCGACGCGCTGGCAGGGGCGGGGGCCAAGGTCGAGGAGATCTCGGTGCCCGAGTTCGCTTACGGGCTGTCGGCTTACTACCTCATTGCGCCAGCCGAGGCTTCTTCCAACCTCGCCCGTTATGACGGAGTCCGCTATGGCCTCAGAGTCGACGGCGAGGACGCGGCCGCCATGAACACCGCCACCCGCACGGCCGGGTTCGGCGCCGAGGTCAAGCGCCGGGTCATGCTCGGGACCTACGCGCTGTCCGCCGGCTACTACGACGCCTACTACGCGCAGGCCCAGCGGGTGCGTACGCTCGTGATGCAGGCGTTCGATCGGGCGTATGAGTCGGTGGACGTTCTCCTCGGCGCGACGGCGCCGACGACGGCGTTCGACCTGGGTGCGAAGGTGGACGACCCGATGGCGATGTACATGAACGACGTCTGTACCATCCCGTCCAACCTGTCAGGACACCCCGCCATCTCCGTGCCCTTTGGCACCGGCGACGACGGTCTTCCGGTAGGGGTACAGGTCATGGCGCCCGCGCTGGGCGAGGCGATCTTGTTCCGCCTGGCCCGGGTGGTGGAGGCGCACGCACCCCAGGTGGCGGGGTCGTGAGCGCCGACTGGGAGATGGTGATCGGGCTCGAGGTGCACTGCGAGCTGGCGACGGCGACCAAGCTGTTCTGCGGGTGCCGCAACTCGTTCGGCGACGAGCCGAACGTGAACATCTGCCCCGTGTGTCTCGGGCTGCCCGGCTCGCTGCCCGTCCTCAACGAGCAGGCCGTCGAGCTGGCCATGCGTATCGGGGACGCCCTGCACTGCGAGATCCGGCCCTCCGAGTTCGCGCGCAAGAACTACTTCTACCCGGATCAGGCCAAGGACTACCAGATCAGCCAGTACGACCGGCCGCTGAACACCGGCGGCTGGCTCGAGCTCCCCGACGGGTTCCGCGTCGGTGTCACACGGGCGCACATGGAGGAGGACACCGGGAAGCTGACGCACGTCGGGGCCAGCGGGCGCATCAACGCCGCCCTGCATGCGCTGGTCGACTACAACCGCTCAGGGGTGCCACTGGTCGAGATCGTCAGCGAGCCCGACATCCGCACGGTGGCCCACGCCCGCGCCTACGCCTCGGAGCTGCGCGGCATCCTCGTGGCGACGGGCGCATCCGACGGCCGGATGGAGGAGGGGTCCATGCGGGTGGACGCCAACGTGTCGGTCCGCCCCGCCGGGACCAGCGCGTTCGGCACGCGCTGCGAAATCAAGAATCTCAATTCGCTGCGCTCGCTGGGCCGGGCGATGGAGTACGAGGCGGCACGTCAGATCGCCCTCCTCGAGTCCGGCGGCTCAGTGGACCAGCAGACGCGGCACTGGGACGAGTCGGCCGGGCGTACCGAGTCGATGCGCTCGAAGGAGGAGGCTAACGACTACCGCTACTTCCCTGAGCCCGATCTGGTGCCGCTCGCTCCGGACGCGGCATGGCGGGAGCGGGTGCGGGCGGGCATGGGACCGATGCCCTCGGATCGCCGGGCGCAGCTGGCGGCCGCGCTGGACGGAGCGCCGACCGACGCCGAGGCGGACCAGATCAAGGCCGTCGTCGACCTGGGCCTAGACGGGCTGGTGAGAGCGGCAGCTGAGGCGGGCGCGCCCACGTCGCTCGCGCTGGCCCGAGCCGCTAACGAGGTCGCCGCGCAGAGCGAGGCAGGACTGAGTCTCAGTGCCACCACGTTCGCCGCGTTGCTGGCCATGGAGTCGGGCGGGCAGTTGTCGGCGACGCAGTCCAAGGCCGTGCTGGGGGCGCTGCTCGAGCGCGGCGGGGGAGACCCGGCTGCCATGGCCAAGGAGATGGGGTTCGAGGCCCTCGGCGCCGACACGCTCTCGGCCGTGGTCGACGAGGTGATCTCGGCGCACCCCGGTGAGTGGGAGCGCTTCGTCAGCGGGGAGGACAAGCTGATGGGGATGTTCACCGGCGAAGTCATGAAGGCCACCTCGGGCAAGGCCAACGGCAAGGAGGTGGCGGCCGAGCTGCGCCGCCGGCGCGGTTAGGTCGACGAACCGGATCTCCGGCGGGCGGTGACAGCTGTCCAGATCGGGGAGGGACGCGAGGTCATGACCCGGCCCGAAGGGCCGATGAAGGTGAGCTCCTGATTCACGTTGCCGGACATGCTCCACCCCCGACTATGGACCAGGCGATGGTGGTAGAGGCATAAGAGAGCGAGGTTGTCGATGTCCGTGCGTCCGTCCGGTTTCCACGCCACGACATGGTGCGTGTTGGTGAACGTCACGTTCGTGCACCCGGGGAACCGGCAGTGTCGGTCGCGGCGCATGACCTCCCGGCGCTGTGCGTCGGTGGGTTCTCGCCGGGCCCGGCCCTCGTACATGGTGTGGCCGACGTCGTCATCGACGCCGATCACGATCGTGGCGTCGCAGGCGATCCGCCGGACGGTCTCACAGCTGATCAGGCCGTCTCGCTCCAGTTCTCCGGCCAGTTCGGTCGCCTCGCCCGACTTGTCGATCAGAGCTGCCAGGGGTACATGGGCAACGACGACGTACGGGCTCGAGGTCGATCGCCCTCCGTTCGCGCCTCGCACCGATGAGCGGATCACCTCCAAGAAGGCGTCACACAGTCGTTGGTCCCACGGCGTCTCGCCATCGGAGGGGACCTGGCGGGCACGGGCTTCGAGACAGGCCCGGGTCTCGGCGTAGGACTCGGACGGCAGCTGGACGGTCGCGGTGCGGAAGCGGTCGTTGAAGCGCAGGAACCGTCGCTCGTAGTCGGACTCGGCCGTGGCTTCGGTCGGAACCTGCCCCGAGCGGGCCATCTCGGTGAGCTGCCGGACGGAGCGCTCTTGAGCCTGATCCCGTAGTTCCCGATCAGTCTCCGGCGTCGCTAGTTCGGCGACCGCCCGGACCTTGTCAAACGAGAGGTCACCCGCGCACAGCCCCGCGACCAGGTGCGGGATATCCCATGCCTTCTCGGCCAGGTGCGTGTAGGCGCGCGCCGTGGGCGTCGAGATGCCGAAGCGCTCCATGACCCACGGCGCCGAGGACGTCGCCCCCTCATCCCGATACGCCTGGCGTCGGTCGACCTCGCCGAGCAGCACGACGATGGCCCCCTCTAACGTTGCCTTCTGGCGGAAGAGCTCGTCGAGGCGCTCCCGGATCTGCTCGTTCGACATGGCCGCTGCGACGCTGGCGAGGTCGTCACCAGTACCAGAGCCACCCGTCGCGGTCATCGGGGCAGAACGGTCCCGCCACCCGACGAAGTTCGTCGGAACCTCCGACGGGGCGGCCTAGCCGATCGGCCCCGAGATGTAGCGGTCGAGCGTGGGCCCGGCCCAACGGCTGATCTCCTCGGGCGTCGCCGTGGAGATCGGCGGCACCCGCATGATGTAGCGGGTGAAGGCGAGCCCCATCAGCTGTGAGGAGACGAGCGCGTGGCGCGTCGGGCTGTCGTCATCGCCCTCCTTCACGGGTGTGTTGCCCCGCACCCGCTCGGCGACGAACTCACGCATCGCGTCGGCCACGCTCGGCGACGCCGCCATGCCCGCCACGCACGCAGCGAACGAGGAGCCGGTGCCCTCGGCGCGGTCCCACATCGTGAGGAACCCCTCGATGATCAGGGCCCCGACCGACGCCGGCGGGGAGCCGGCGGTGTGCTCCGCCACGGAGCGAGGGTCGAAGGGCAGCGCCATCGCGGCGACAAAGAGGTCTGCCTTGCCGTCGAAGTAGTGGTGGACGAGCGCCGGGTCTACTCCGGCCTCCCGTGCCACCGCCCGCAGGCTGGCCCCGTCGTAGCCCTTCGCGGCGAAGACTCGCTTCGCTGCCTCGACGATCTCACCCCGGGTGTCGGCGTGGCCGGGCCGGCGCCCACCGGGTGTCATCCGCGTCCCATCGAGGACAGCGGGACCGCCGGGGGGCTGAGGCGGATGAATTGCCGGGTCACCGGGTATTCACCAGCGGGGAGTTCTATTGTAAAACTCATCAGTGATGAATCATAGGGGGAGAGAGTGCCCATGACGGACCAACCGCCCCGGAGCGCACTTGGGCGTGTGGCGGCCGGCTGCTACGACCGGCGGCGCATCGTCCTCGTGGCCTGGATCCTGGTCATCATCGGCATCACCGTCATCGCCCAGGTGGTTGGCACGCACTTCCAGGACAAGTTCAGCTCGGGCAACGTCCCGTCCCAGCAGGCGGCCGACATCCTGCAGGCGAAATTCCCCTCCAAGGCGGGCGACACCGCCGACGTGGTGTTCCACACCTCGACGCCCATCGCAGCCAACGAGGCCGCCATCGACAACGTCGTCGGCTCCCTCCGACCCCTCGCGCACGTGCAGAGCGTGACGGGACCGTTCTCACCCGATGGCGCGCACCAGATCTCGACCCATGCCAACATCGCGTACGCGGTCGTGCAGTTCGACACCACCACGGCCAACCTGCCCGCCGGCGCCGTCCACGATGTCATCAACACGGCGCAGGCCGCGCAGCGCCCCGGCTTCCAGGTCGCGCTGGGCGGCGCGCCGATCTCCTCGGTCGCCGCCGCCGCACCCGGCGCCAGCGAGGGCATCGGGATCACGGCCGCCATCATCATCATGCTGCTGGCCTTCGGCTCGGTCGTGGCCATGGGCCTGCCCATCATCACCGCCCTCTTCGGTCTGGGCATCGGCGTGGCCCTGCTCGAGCTGGTGACCCACTTCCTGGTCGTGCCGACCTTCGCCCCCGAGATGGCCGCCATGATCGGGATCGGCGTCGGCATCGACTACGCGCTCTTCATCGTCACCCG
>Ga0209415_10019025_pt1 | contig 10798 bp, 7 predicted proteins | sample PeaSoiSIISIP2007_FD_187696 | JGI IMG/M metagenome (GOLD analysis project Ga0209415, IMG submission 187696) | Peat soil microbial communities from Weissenstadt, Germany - SII-SIP-2007 (SPAdes) (version 2) | ecosystem: Environmental > Terrestrial > Soil > Wetlands > Peat | place: Germany... | reverse complement strand
AGGCCCATCACCTACCAGATCACCGCGAACCAAGGCGTTTAACTACTAACGCACACCAAACGCCGGAGATCTGAGGCCGCTGAGCACCGGAGTCGTCATGTCGACGCCATCAACCTCTCAGTTGATCTCGCTGGCGAGGCGACGGCTATAGATCCGGCGAAGCTGGCTCCGATTCTGGAAAGCATCGACCGGCTCAGGATCCCTCAGGAAGGGCTCGCGCAGGACGACAAGATGTTCGTGCACATGGCCGATCTCACGATGGTCTCGATCGATGACATCCTGACTATGATGCCGTTCTTCGGCGCACGCTTCGACGAGAAGATCCCTGACCTTCCTCCAGGCGAAAAACAACGCATGATCTGGACGATCTGCTTCGAAGGCAACCCGAAGTTTGCCGTCGCAGTGGACTCCGGCCTGATTGACATACATTCAATATCGATCGACGCGTACTTCTATTACGACGAGAAGCTGCTGCCGATCCGCCGCTACCTCTACCGCACCGACTCAGGCACAATCACTGAGAACGCAGAAGTTACCCTCAGCTCTGGTGAAACACACGTAACTTTTAGCTTCCATGCGCCCCCAGACGGGTCAGCACTCGGCCTTACGGTCGATTCCGGCGGAGGTCCCGTACCGCGCGGAATGGACCTTTCATTCGAGCTCCACCAGGCCGACGACCAGCCCGACGGCGCCGCCGACTCATGCTGACCAGGCCGGAGGCTAGCTCGGCCTCACTCGGAGAACTGGGGCGGCGGTAAACCACCCGCCATCCTTGTCTAGGAGCTACGTCACCACGACGATTACCGCCTGCGCGTCCGCCTCGATGACCAAGCGCCACGGTGGCGACCGGTCCGGGTGGTTTAGATCGTGGCTGATGCGCTGAGAGGCGTCATTCTGTTGTCGGCGGAAGCGGCATACTGGCCGGGTGCCAGTGCGGTTTCCGGTGAGGGTGGAGCGTTTCGCGGTTCCCGGGCATTTGGACGCGGGAGTCTTCCTTGATGATCTGGGCATGCTGGAGGCCCCGGGGTTCGTGATAGGCCAGCCGGGCGGCTTGGTCAAGGTGGAGGCACTGGCCGCAGACGGGTCGTTCTGCCTGCTGGGCGAGCCAGGCGCGGGGAAGACGACCGCTTTGGAGGCCATCGCCGGACGGCTTCCCGGCCCGGATGGCGCCGGTCGAGGTCCTGTGGTTTTCGTCCCGATGGCGGAGGTTCCCGAGGCCGCGGTCTTCCGGGAGCGCGTGATCGTCCCGGTGATCGCCGGGATCAGCGCCGGCGGCTGCGTGACTCTGGTGCTCGACGGGCTTGAAGAGTGCCCCGTGCCCGGAGCGGGCAAGGTACTGGCCGGCCTGCTCAATCAGCTGCTGCAGCAGGCCGATGCCTCAGCGCTGCGGCTGCTCGTGGGATGCCGGTCTGCCGAGTATCCCCCTCGCGTTCACGAGGTGCTGACTGCGGCGTTCCCCGGTTTTGCCATGTACGAGCTCGCGCCGCTGCGCCGGCGTGACGTCCTGGAGCTGGCTGCCAGCAAAGGCGTGCCCGCGGAGGGCTTCCTCAAAGAGGTCGCCAGGACCGGCACTGGCCCGCTGGCGTCCTTTCCGCTGACGCTGGACCTGCTGTTGCGCCAGTATGAGGCGGACGGGGGCCTGCACGGCACTGCAGCCGAGCTGTACGAGTCTGCGCTGCTGGCCCTTGCCGGCGAGCACGATCCTGACCGGAACCCGGCGCTGGCGTCCGCCCCGGCGGGCCAGGTTCTCGCAGTCGCCGCCCGGTTGTGCTGCTACCAGCTGGCCTGTGGCGGAGCCGGATTCTGGACGGGCCCAGCGGACCAGATGCCCCCCGGCGACCTTGACCCGGGTTCCCTGGCCGGCGGGCAGGAGCGGCAGGCCGGCGGCGCCTTCGAGGTAACCGGCACGCTGATCACTGCGGCGCTGCGCAGCGCCCTGTTCACCTCCGGCGGCCTGCACCGCCGCGTCCCCGCCCATGCCAGGTTCGCCGCTTACCTCGCCGGCCGCCACCTCGCCTCACGGCGGCTGCCCGCAGCCCAGCTGCGGAGCCTGCTCACCGTCCCCGCGGAGAGCGGTGCCGGCATCATCCCGGCCCTGAGGGAGACAGCCGCGTGGCTCCTCGCTCTGCGGTCGGCCGATACCGCGTGGGCCAGGGACGTCGACCTGACTGTCCTGACGGTGCACGGAGCACTCATCGACGTGCCGGAACTCCGCGCCGTCCTGGTGGAACGCCTCCTCGCCAGCTCCCGCAGGCTCACCGGCCTCGGATGGCGGCGCGGCTGGAATCTCACACACCCGGGCCTGGGCGGACAGCTCGCCCCCGTCCTCACGGCCCTAGCGGACCCGCACGCGCCCCAGCCCGACCCTGACCAGGCCTACCTCGCGCTCATGCTCGCACGGCAGGCCGGGCCGGCCGGCGTGATCACGCCAGTGCTGGAAGCCACCGCCCGGCCCGACCTGAACCACGGGCTGCGAGCGGTGGCCGCGCGGACGGCGGCAACCCTGGACGAGACCGCAGCCGTCCCCGTCCTCGCCGGCGTGCTCGCAGAGATCAACCAGCACCCTGAGCGCGATCCCGACGACGAGATCCGAGGTATTGCCCTCTCGGTCCTGTGGCCCCGGCACCTGGCGGCTGACGTCCTGGCCGCGAGCCTGACCACGCCGCAGCGGGACAACACGCTCGGCGCCTACTACATCTTCCGCAAGCAGCTGCCCGGCCTGCTATCCGACGACGACGTCCCGCACCTGCTGAGATGGGCCCTGCCTGCAGAACCGGATCAGCCAGGAGGGCACCGCGTCCCGGGCGCGGGAGGCTGGCCCTCACGGGATGACCGTGATCTGGCCGAAAGCCTGCTGGACCGGGCCTTTGCCTGCCAGGACGCCTACATCATCATCGGCCCGGCTGCCGCCCTGGCGGCCCGGTGCCTGCGAGACGGCCGGGACCTGCCCATCCCCGCGGCGCTTGACGACCGTGATGCCGCCGGTGCCCTGAGTGGCGAGTCACGGCGGCTGCGGCGGCTCCTGGCCGGCCACCTGCTCAGCGATGAAGACGCTGGCCTTGCCATCCACCGGCTGATCTGGGGCTGGCAGCCATCGCGGCCAGCGCAGGAACGGTACTCAGAAGCACTCCGCCGCGGCGAGCTTTCCTTCCTGCCGTCAAGGCTGAGCCTGCTGGGACCTGCGGATCTGCGCTGGGCGCTGGAAATGGCAGTAACAGCCGGATCGGAGAAGGCGGACACGTGGATCCCGGTGCTGCGCGGCATCTGGGACCCGCTCGACCGTGACGCGCAGGACGCAGCCTGGCAGACCCAGGACACGCCACTATGGGCCGCCTTCTCTGCCAGCTTCGACCCGGTCCTCCTCGGCTCCGAGGCCGAGGTCATGCAGCGCAGCATCTTCGACAGCATGCAGCCGCGCCCGTCCGGGTGGGCGGGCGCGCCGGCGCACGCCGCCGAGGTCCTTGACCTGTACCAGCGCGCAGCGACCGACGCAGTCGCGTTCCCCGGCCTCGTCTACGCCCTGCATACCGATCCCGACGACGGCCGTTTTATGCCTACCGCCGACGACGACCTGGCCAGCAGGCCCGGCGCCAGGCTGCTCCCGCAGGGCTGGGAGCAGCACGTCCGCGAGGCCGCCTGGAATTATCTGCACGAGGGCACCCCGCCAGGTCCGGACATACTCGATACCCCTGACCGGCTCCTGCTCCCCGCCTACTCGGGGTACCTGGCTCTTGCCTTCCTCATCCGTCACCGGGCACCCGGCAGCACGCAGCTGCCAGCAGATGCCGTGCTCGGCCGGTGGGCGCCCTCGGTTCTTGTCACCGGTATAGGAGCTGACAGTCCGCAGGGCACAGCTCCCAGGCAGGTCCTGCTTGCCCGGCTGGCCGAATCGGCGTCAGCCGGCCTGCCAGGCCTCGTCGAGAGGCTCATCGAGGGCCACCTGGCAACGCGGACATGGCCCAGCCGCCTGGAGTCCCTCGACGCGGCCTTCGACAGCAAGCTCGGCGCGACGCTTACGCGCTGCCTGGACAGTTCGGTCGCTGCCCTTGCCGGGTTCCTGCCATCCGGCAGCGCGTCACCAGGCCAGCACGGACAGCAGCTGCACTCCCAGCAGCAGCTTGACTCACTGCGGCGCACTCTGACCGTCCTGGTCGCGATACTCGCCCGGCACAGCCACAGCCCTGGCATCACGGCCGCCCGGGCCGTCATCTCCGGGGCCACGGCACCCGGAACGAGCGAGGCAGCCCTCCAGGCCAGCAGGGGCGCCGCGATCGGCCTGGCCACCGGCGACCCGCAGCAGTGGAGCCGGCTAGCCGGCCAGCTCGACGCTGCGCCCGGCCTCCTCCGCGAGGTCCTGTGCGACCTGGCCAGTGACCCAGGCACGCTGACGGACCATCTCACCGCGGACGAGCTCGGCGAACTCTGGGAACTCCTGGCACGGTACTGGCCCTACCAGGCAGGCGGCGAGTCCTGGTCCTCCGGGGCTGTCGGGCGGGACGAGCAGGCACGGCACTGGCGGGACGGCGTCCCCACCGTACTCGCCCGGCGCGGGACTGCCGATGCCGTACGGGTCCTGCGGCAGCTGGCCGCATCCCACCCGGGCATCCCCTCGCTGGCCGACCTGACCCGGGAGGCAAAGGAACTGCGCCTCGGCCAGGACTGGTCGCCCGTCAGGGCCGAGGAGCTCACCAGGCTTCTCGAGGACAGCACTACCCGGCTGGTCCGAGGTAGCTCCGGCCTGGCCGACCTGATCCACCGGGCCGTCCTCGAAGCGGCCGGCACCCTGATCAGGACCGGCCAGCTGCTGTGGGATGTTCGCCGTAAGGACAGCAAAGAAGTATGGCGGCCGAAGAGCGAGGTGGCGTTCGGCGCCTGGCTCGCCGAGCAGCTCCGCCAGTCGCTCAGCCGGGCCGGGGTCGTCATCAGCCGCGAGGTACGCGTCTGGGAAACGACCACCCAGCACGGCCTGGCGGTCGACATCCAGGCCGACGCCCCCGTAATAGGAGGCCGGCAGGACGAGCCGGCCCGCTGCCGCATCGAGCTCAAGGGAAACTGGCACCCGGACCTGATGACCGCGATGCGCACCCAGCTCGCCGACGACTACCTCATCCCCGAAGACCTTCGTCACGGCATCTACGTCACAGCGTGGTTCGACACCGAACTCTGGAACGACTCCGCCGACAACCGCCGCCGGGTGGCGCGCTCCCGGGACCGTAGCGCGACGGCCGCCGAGCTGGCCTCTCAGGCCGAGAACCTGCGCGACTTCGGCCTCGACATCCGCAGCGCGGTCGTGTACATCCCGCGCCCTGCGCCAAGCACGCGCAGTGACCTGTGACGCAGCGGCACCCGTGGCGTCCAGGCCTGGCCGGCGCCGCGGCACCGGCCAGGGTCACTAGTAAGTGGTCCGGTCCGGCGTGCTGACACTTTAGAGCCGGTCGTGGTTGGCTGGTAGCCGCTGCCCGGGGCGCGTAACAGGTCGGCCAGCTTAGTGGTGTCGGCAGCGATGCGGGGCTGGGCGTCTTAGCTTGAGTTCGGTTCCGCGAACAGGTCACTGAAAAACTTGTCCAGGGTGATGGCAGCCTGGCTACGGTCGGCGATCTCATTGCCGCCGAACCGGTAGACCTCGTAGCCAGTGAGCCGGAGTTCACGGTCGGCGGCGGCCATCTCGGCGTAGCGCGCCGGGCTGGCGCGGCCCTCGCTGTCGGCGTAGTGCTGGATGCCGTCGACCTCCAGGACGATCCGGCGGTGGCGGTCGAGCAGGAGCAGGAAGTCCATCCGCTGCCGGGTCAGGGTTCCCCCGGCCCGGCGAGTGTAAGGGTCATAATGCAGGTAAACCTGCGGGATGAGCGCGGGGACGTCGAACCCATGGGTGCGGTAGCGTGCGCAGTACCGCTCGAAGACGAAGCGCTCGGCGCCGTTGCGGTCTATGGATTTCAGCAGCCGGGCGTAGAGTCCGTGCGCGGCTGCGCGTTCCTCCTCGCTGTCCAGGCTGTCGTTGCGTGCCCACCAGGCGGTGAGCTGCCGCCAGGTGAGTCCAGTGTCGGGCAGGGGCCGGTCGTAGATCAGGCAGTGCTGGCCGTTCTCGATGATTTCCAGGTCGTTGTTGATGGCGTCGCGGAGCACGATCCGCGGCTTGGGCCCGTCCGCGGCGAAGATCAGGTTCTTCATCTCGCCGCGCACTCCGCCCGGGCCGTCCAGGCCGAGCAGGTGGTTGAGGACGCGGTCGTCGTCGTAGACGGCGGCGACATGGCGGCCGAGCGCGAGCAGCTCAGGCAGCATCCAGTGCCGGATCCGCCGCTCGACATACCGGTACTTGCCCCGCCACGGCCCGTCTTCGCCCGCTTCCTCCGAGGGCAGGCTGAAGCGAACGCATTCCTCCGCAAGCTCGTTGGCGCTCACCCCCGCCAGGACGCCAGCGATCGCCTCGCGCAGCACCTTGGGCGTCAGCCTGTCTGGCAGCGGCGGAGGCGCGGTCGGCGCGAACAGGTCCGCCAGCGTTCCGCCGCGAACAGCGGGCTCCAGGTCCGGGGACGTCGGGTCGGGGAACATCTTGCTGCCGCTGCCCATGCGGATAGTTTCCCAGCGATCACCGGCAAACCAGAACGAGCTGAGCCGAGGGGCACCCAGAGACGATGCCGTCGTGCCTGCTGCCTGGCCGGATGCAATTCGACGCACAGTACTGGCGCACTGGCGGATCAAGCAGTGTCGCATTCCTTCTGCCGCCCGATGCCCATCGGCTCACCATGATTCGTTGACGGTCAGTGTCCACGGGTGCTGAAGCAGTCAGCGTCGGCCTTTCCGGCGGCTACGGTGCCTCGGCGCCGTACCAGTCCGCCATGTCAGCCTGGTAGTCGCTGTAGGAGTCCAGGACGCCGGACACTCCGTACAGCAACATGGTCCCGGCATCGCGGAGTGCCTCAGCGACAGCCACGAGGTCGAACTGCTGCTGACCGGGCCGTACCCGCTCCAGGATGCGCTGACCGCGCGGACCGGTCTTCACAGCTGAGTAGCGGAATGCCTGCCCGTTCTGGTCGAGGACGTGGAGCTTACCTAGGACGTCCAGGGTCTCGGCGGGAAGCTGTTGGCCTGGCCCGAGCTTGAGCTGGCCGAGCAGCTTCGTCAGCCGGTTCACCAGCTGCTCGATCGAGTGCGTGGCTGACAACCACTGGTCAACCTCGTCGGCCTGGACGTCGGGGCCGGTGACGCCGTCACGGCGCAGGCACGTGGCGGCCTCGCGGATCTCCTCCTTCAGGGCCAGCTCGATGCCGTGCCGGTAGTTGCAGATGATCGGGATCACGATCGCGTCGTTGCGATGCCCGGCCTTCCACCGTTCCACGGCTGCATCGGCGAGCTCGAAGAACCCGGAGGCCAAGGAGCCGTCATCCTCCCACGGGCCGCCGATGATCGCGGTATTGCGCCAGTCGCCGTCGCCCGCGTTGGCCGAGAGCAGGGAGTCGATGCCCGGAGTCACCTGTCCAGGATGCCCCAGAATTGCCGCAGCCTCCACGGCATTTAACCTCGCTGGACCTAGGCCGACAGCCAGCTGTCCACTAACCGTGGACAGCTGGGTCGTTCTCCGGCGCGCCCCTCTTAATCCGCGGGCTCGGGGTTCGAGTCCCTGGCAGCGCACCCGTGATGACCTGGGATTTTATCACTCCAGGTCATTTTGTTGATCTTGCCTGGGGCCAGGCTGAGACCATCCTGGGGCCGCCATAGCGGGTGCCGTAGCGGGCTGCTCCCCGAACGGGTATGCGGATATGTCGGGCCTGGCTCCAGACACAGGCCCTTCCCGCCGGCCGCCGCTCTGAACGCCAGCTCCGCCGCGTCTATTGCCACCGACTTGAAGGGTTTAGCTTGGCATGACCGCGTCACGGCGCTGCGAGCGGCAGGTGAACCCACAGGAACCAGAATGTCGCACTGCGGGGTTACGCTGGCCCCCATGTCGGTCTCGGACAAGACGCGCAAGACTCTCTGGGTCAAGGCAGGCGGCCGCTGCTCGATCTGCCAGCAGCAGCTGGTCACCGATGCCGAAGCGGCGGAAGACGACCCGTCGGTGTCCGGGGAAGAGTGCCACATCGTCGCACGGTCACCGGGCGGCCCGCGAGCCGGGGAGATCGAGAACCCGGACGGCTATCACAATCTGATCTTGCTCTGCCGGAAGCACCACAAGCAGGTCGACGACCAGCCGGCGCACTTCACGGTTGAGCGCCTGCACCAGATCAAGACAGACCATGAAGCGCGAGAGGCGGCCAGGAGCGGACCGGTCAGGCTCATCGCGGACCCGGCCAGGCCCACGCCGAAGGTCCTTACCGCCTGCCTCAGCGGCGATGCCCTGTGGTCCCACCTCAGCGGTTCCCGCTCGTTCTACCCGTCCTGGCCGGATGACCTGGACGACGCGCAGGGCGAGGCGGTCGCGGCTCTCCTGGACTACCTCCGCGACTGGCTGGACGTGGCCAGCGAGATGTCACACACCGAGGCCCGCAAGGCAGCTAAGGACGCAGGGGGGCGCATCCGGGAGCTTCTCAGCCTCGGGATCGTCACCGGGGTGCGGCCACGCTACCTGCTGCTAGCGGGCGGCGTGGATGCTGAACCCTCACCCTGGCGCTCATTCGACATCCAGTTCTACCGCGTCAGCGAAGCCCAGCGCGCCAATGAAGACGGGAAGCAATATACCGCCCAGGCCGCCGCACCCTGAAGTGCGGTATGCGGATCACCGGGCTGACCCGGCCACCGCCCGTCCGGACACCTCAAGTCAGGCGTCCGGACTGCAGGGGCAAGCTCAATGCTTATCCAGGTGGCGCGCGGCGATCATCAGTGCATGGTGCAGGTGGGCGCCATGGACCATCATCACGACCTCAACCCGACGCCGCTCCTGGCCGAGGCGCCCACTCTGCTGCACACGAGCGCCCCGGCGCCGAAAGCGGCCCGTCATTAGCCAGGCGATTAATAACCTCGTCACGTTCGCCGTCAAGAAAGCCGTCCCTCACCTCAAAGAGGAAATTAGCCAGCCGCAATACCACGAACCACCATTTGTACCCACCGCTTGGTTCTTGATGCTGCCGCTGAGGCGCACGCGGCTGGGGCGGCCCTGGCATCTCGCGTCAGATCCGGGCACTGCCGGCGGGGGTCACGGATCGTATCGGCCCCCTGCGCCGGGCTCTGGGGGTGTCTAATATGCACTTCACGACGGGCTTCTATACCTTTGCCGACCATGGCCCAGACACCCCCGGCCGCAATGGTCTAGATCTATCCGTAAGCGATGTTCGCTCCATGTTCGCTCGGATGGCCCGGTACGGGCTGGCAGCAGCCGTCATTATCCGGTACGGTTTCCTGCATGTCAGTGGCATATCTTCGCGGGTACGGGCGTGAAGGCGCAGGTAGTAGCAGGGAACCCCAGAACACAGCAGCGGACTCTTAATCCGCGGGCATATCGGTCCAGTTACCGGGTTCCTCCGGTGATTTAGATGACCACTACCTGCGCCTCGGTCCTGGCCGGCAGATAGCGAGGAACGACGCCTACGGCGCGCCCCTGATTCCCTACTCAGATCCACCAGCCGACCAGGCGCCTCGTAGCGTCGTGATCCGGTGCGTAACCGGTGTAAGTACACGGCAGGTACATGCCAGGTCAATCACCGGCCCACGACAGGTGCATAACCGGCTGTTGACGGCTTGATTTCCTGAGCGTCCCGGCCGGGTGTCCGGCCGTGCTCTTTGGCGATGTCGCCTGCCTGGCCGCTGTCGGCGGGCCAGGATCGTGCCGTCCCCGTTGAACATGAGGGATCCCTCCTCGCCTTCGTTTGGCCACGGTCGCGAGAAGGGATCCGAGGCGGTGTCGCCCGTGGCCATGGTATGGCCGTGCCCGCTTGCGGTCGATGCCTACGCCGCGGCCGGCCGTGGCGTAGGGTTCCCGCGCCCGGATTGCCCGTCGTGCGGCGGGCCGATGACGTTCTGGTCTGGCTATCAGCGTTATGTCCGGGCGGGAGGCCGCTGCCGGAAGATCTTCGTGCCGCGGTTGCGATGCGGGCGCTGCCGGGTGAGCCATGCCCTGCTCCCGGCGTTCGTGCTGGCCTGGCGGCTGGATGTGGCCGAGGTGGTCGGCTCGGTGATCGGGCAGGTGGCCGCCGGCGTGTGCGGTGTGCGCCCGGCCGCGGCACGGGCGGGTGTCCCGCATACGACCGCGCGCGGGTGGGTGCGCCGGTTTGGCGGCCGGGCCGTGGAGCTCGGCGTGGGGTTCGCGGCGCTGGCCGTCGAGCTGGGCGGGGAGCCGCTCCGCCCGCCTGCCGGGGCGGGCCGGTTCGCGCTGGCCGCGATCGGCGCGGCGTTCGAGTCGGCCGCCGGGCTGCCGGGATGGCTGGTGCTGGGCCGGTGGCGGTTCGCGTCGGCGGTGAGCGGCGGGAGGCTGATCGCCGCCAACAAAGGCTCGCCCTTCCTGGTGGTCGGCAGACGGCGTTTCATGCCTCCTGTCCCGCCATGACCGGCATCAGGAGGAGCGCATGGACCACAAGGGGCAGGAAGAGATCGCGCTGCACCGCTGGGCGGTGATCGCCGAGGCGGCCGGCGACCGGCTGACCCCGGCGGAGCGGGGGGCGCTGGTGCGCCAGATCGCCGCCCGCGCCCACACCCACCCGGACGGGTCGGCCCGCCGCTATTCGCGCGGCACGGTCGACCGCTGGCTGCGGGCATGGCGCAAGGGCGGGCTGGGGGCCCTCAGGCCCTCGCCGCGGGCCGACACCGGCGTGGTGCGCGCCCACCCGGGGCTGTTCGCCGAGGCCGCGGCGCTGCGGCTGGAGGTGCCCGG
>Ga0209415_10019024_pt1 | contig 10799 bp, 2 predicted proteins | sample PeaSoiSIISIP2007_FD_187696 | JGI IMG/M metagenome (GOLD analysis project Ga0209415, IMG submission 187696) | Peat soil microbial communities from Weissenstadt, Germany - SII-SIP-2007 (SPAdes) (version 2) | ecosystem: Environmental > Terrestrial > Soil > Wetlands > Peat | place: Germany... | reverse complement strand
CTCTGCCTGGACAACCTGCTCTGGCTGAGCGGCCTGCTCTGCCTGGACAACCTGCTCTGGCTGAGCGGCCTGCTCTGGCTGAGCGGCCTGCTCTGGCGCCTTCGGCCGGTCCGCGTGCCCGGCGTGACGCCTGGCGGCCTCCAGCAGCTCGGCGACGCCGCGGGTGATGCCGTCGGCGAGCACCTCGAGATCGGGTGTCGTCTCGTAGTCACCGGTCACGCCGAACGTGATGCCATCGCAGTAGCTGAAGATCGACACTCCGGTGCGGAGCGACGTGGCGATCGGGACGTAGGGAACGATCTCCGCCAGCCGCCGGCCCATCGCGTACAGCGGCTGGCGCGGCCCGGGCACGTTCGTCGTGACGGTGACGATCTCCCGCTGCGGCAGCCGGTACGCGAGCCGGACTCCCAGCGCGGCAGGCAGGTACGGAGCGTACCGGCCGAGCGCGACGATCGCCTCGCCGGCCAGTGCCTCCTTGCTCTCCTTGAGCGCGGACAGCCTGGACCGGATCGCGGCGAGCCGCTCGATCGGGTCGGCGAGATCGACCGGCAGGTCGGCGAGCAGCACAGAGACCCGGTTCTCGTAGATGTTCTCCTCGCCGGGCGCGCGCACCGAGACGGGAATCAGCGAGCGGATCATGTGCGGTTCCGGCCGCTCGCCGCGGGCGATCAGCAGGTCGCGGAAGCCGCTGCTGATCGCGGCGAGCACGACGTCGTTCACCGTGCCGCCCAGTTCCCGCTTGATCGTCTTGATGTCCTCGAGGGAGGCACGGGTCCAGCTGTACCTGCGCTGCCGTCCGATCGGCCCGTTCAGCGACGACCCGGTGGCCGGCAGCAGGGACCTGGCCAGATTGGCCAGTCCTCGCGCGATGTCGGAAGCCTGCCTGACCGCCTCGCCCGGGCTGGACAGGGCGCCGATCAGCGCGCGCGCTTCCCGCACCGGCAGCAGCACGAGTTCGGCGGCCGCGTCAACGGCGAGGCTGAGGCTGGTCGGCTCGGGAGCGACGGCCCGGTCGTCGGTAACGGGCGGCGAGGGCTCCGGTGTCAGGTCGAAGATCACCCGGTACAGGTCGGTGCCCGACACGCCGTCCACCAGGCAGTGGTGGATCTTGGAGATCAGCGCCCAGCGATCCTGCTGAAGCCCCTTGACCAGCCAGTACTCCCAGAGCGGATAGTCACGGTCGAGCCGCTGGCTCATCACCCGCCCGATCAGCGCCTTGAGCTGTGCGTCTCCGCCCGGAGCTGGCAGCGCCGTCTCCCTGACGTGGTAGCGGAGGTCGAAGTTCGGGTCGTCGACCCATACCGGCCGCCCGAGCCGGAACGGGATCGTGCGGAGCTTCTGGCGGTAGCGCGGCACCAGCGGCAGGCGGCCGGCCAGGGCCGTCAGGAATTCGTCATAGGTGGGCGGCGGGCCCTCGAATATCGCGATCGAGGAGATCGCGAACGACGTGTGCTTGTCCTCGTCCTCAGCATCGACGAACTGGGCATCCAGCGGGTTCAGCCGGTCCATGACGCCCCCTTTCGGTTGTTCGGCCGCTTCGTCCGAACGCCCCGTAGGCGACGGCCGGCGATCGTTTCCTAAGCCGATCGTAAGCCGGGCGGATTCTGGCTCACTCGTGTCAATGGTCCCGGCCGCCCAGGCTTTAGGCCCTGATCGGGCTGGTCGTCCTGCGGTCACGGCCGGCTGCCGCCTATGCTTGGCTGGCGGGTTTGTCGCGGGCGGGAGTGGGACGTGCTGACGTGGTGGCTCGCGCGGCCGGAGGAACGGCTTCCCGGCGGAACCGGCTGGCTGACTCCGGCCGAGCGCAGCGTCGCGGCGCGGATGCGCTACGCCAAGCGGCGCACCGATTTCCTGCTCAGCCGCTGGACGCTCAAGCTCGCGGTGGCCCGGATACTCGGCTGGCCGGCTGATGATGCCGGGCTGACCAGGATCGAGGCCCGCTCGGCCGCCGACGGCGCGCCCGAGCTGTTCGCCGACGGGCGGCCCGTGGCGCGCGGGATCTCGCTGACCGACCGGGCCGGCTGGGCCGCGTGCCTGGTCGCGGACCGGCCCGCGGCGATCGGATGCGACCTGGAACTCGTGGAGCCGCGCAGTGACGCGTTCGTGCGTGACTACCTGACCGACGCCGAGCGCGATCTTGTCTTGGCCGCCGGCCAGGCACGCGATGTCGCAGCCAACCTGATCTGGTCGGCTAAGGAGAGCGCGCTGAAGGTGCTCAGGACCGGCCTGCGCCGGGATACCCGCTCGGTCGAGGTGACCGTGCGGGACCTCATGCCGCCGGAGCATGCCTGGTCCCCGCTCCTGGCGCGGACCAGCGAGGACGCCCTCTTCCCCGGCTGGTGGCGGCGGAGCGGGCCGTTCGTGCTCACGGCCTGCGCGTCAGGCGACTTCCCCCGGCCGGCTCCGCTTGAGACGGCATCTCCGCTGGACCAGGCATCCCCGTCGCATCGCTGGCTGGACCGGCCGCTGGCCTAGCCAGCGCCGCGGCCAGCCTGCGCTCGAGCGCGCCGATGATGAACGGGCGCAGCTCGCTGGCGCCGATGATGCGATCGACCGAGCCCACCCGCATGGCCCGCTGGATATCGTGAATGCTGTCGAATTCGTCCGCCACCTGCCGCAGCTTCTCGGCGCGAACGGCCTGGAGGGTGTCGGCGAGCTCGTGCCGCAGCTCGGCGTGGGCGGCCGCCGGGCCGGCGCCGACCTTCTCGCGGATCGCCGCGACCCGCGGGTCCTTCTCGGTCCTGGCGCTGACCTCCCGGGCGAAGACGACCGCGGCGGCGGGCGCGCCGCCGATCACGGACGCGTACGAGCCAGCGATCGCGGCGGTCTCCATGTCGTCGTGCAGCCGCTTGGAGAACACCACGAACGCGCCGCCGTGGTACCTGGAGACCACCACGAACACGATCGGGCCGCGGAAGTTGGTGACCGCGCGGCCGATCTCGGCGCCGTACTCGAGCTGCCACTTGCGCATGCTCTCGGGGGACCCGTCGAACCCGGTGAGGTTGGCCAGGACCACGAGCGGGCGGTTGCCGCTCGCGGCATTGACGGCGCGGGCGACCTTGCGCGAGGACTGCGGGAACAGCGTGCCCGATGTCCACGACGGCGGCCCGTCGGCGGGAACCAGCCCGGGGCGGGGGAGAGTCTGCGACTCCAGGCCGATCATGCAGACCGGGAATCCGCCGACGTGCGCCTCCCACACGATCGCGCTCTCGCCGTCACGCCACCTCGCCCAGCGCTCGAACGGCTCGTGATCGGCGTCGGTGACGGCGCGCATCACCGACCGCATATCGAACGGCTTCTTCCGCTCGCCGTTCATCTCAGCGGAGAAGATGTCCCCGACTCGCTCGAACTCCGACCCGGTGACGATTTTGTGCGGCGAATCGCACACGTCGCGATCGAACGGGTCGCTGGTGGGCGCCCGCCGCGGGCAGCTCTCCCCTGGGACGACGTAGGTGTGCTCGTAGTGCCGCAGCAGCAGCGCGCACGCGTCGGCGAGGGTGGGGGCCCAGTACTGCCCCTGCCCGTTCGGGCCCATGATCCGGTCGAACCCGCCGATGCCCAGGTTGTCCTCGGCGGAGACCCCGCCCGAGTAGTCAAGCGAGCTCTTGCCGGTCAGCACCATGGCGCTGGCCGGCGTCATCACCAGGATTCCCCTGGTGTGCATGAGCATTGTCGCCTCGGCGTTCCAGTACGGCTGCGCGCCGACGTTGATCCCGGTGACGACCACGTTGACCTCGCCGCCTGCCTGAGTGAACTCGATCAGGCGGCGCAGCACGGCGGCGATCCAGTCCATGTTCTCCGTGCCGCTGTCCCACGCGATCCTGGCGCCAGAGGACAGCGCGAACCACTCCACCGGCAGCTCGAAGCGACGGGCCAGGGCGAGCGCGGCCAGGATCCGCCGGCACTCGGCCTCGGCGAGATTGCCGAGCCCCGCGGTCGGGTCGCCGAGTATCACGACGCGGCGCATGCCCTCTGGCACCAGCGCGGTGAAGTTGCTGATCACGCCGACGACGATCCCGGAGAGGTTGCGACCGTAAGGCCGGTCGGCCGGGATCAGCTCATCGCCGCCGTCGTCCAGGTCATACTCGGTGAACTGGCCGGCCGGGAAGTCGGCTGGCGCGCCTACTGGCGGCGTGAGCATCCGGATCAGCTCGTACGGGTAAGGCACTCCCAGGCGCTGGCTGCGCAGCAGCTTCTGCTTGTACTCGGTCAGCGGCCGGATCGGCCGGTCGGCGAGCTGCCTGACCCGGACGGTGACCGCCCGGTCGGCGACGTTCTCGACATCGAGGATCGCGTCGCGGCTATCGCCGGTGGCCGCGTCCTGCGTCCTGATTCGCACCGCGACCTTCTCGAGCCCCAGGCCCGCGGCCATCGGCGCCAGCCGGTGCGCCACGCCGCGCCACGTCCCCGGCGCGATGTCCCAGATCGGGCGGACGTACAGGATCACCCGGTTGCTCAGCGGGCGCTGATTGCGCGGCCTGCGGCCGAGCGCGTGCCGGATGTCGGCGAGAGCCTGGGCGAGGACTCCCTCCAGGTGCGGGAAGCCGATCGTCCGCCCGGCCGAGTCCCGTGCCGGGGTGAGGTCGCGAACCTCGGCGATCGCGATCAGGCGCTCGTCCTTGGGGTTCTCGCGGGCGACCGCGTGGAACAGGTAGACGTCCTCGGCGCTCGGCAGCCGCTGGAGCGTGAAGTTCGACAGCCGCCACAGGTCAAGACGCTCGGCGATCATCGGGTGCAGGTTGCGGTAGAGCGGGTCCTCGGCGAACCCCGCGTCGCCCTGCCTGAAGGTGAAATGCGAGGTGCGCAGGTGCTCGGCTGATTCCCGGCCCGGATCCGGACCGGTGTCGCTGGTGACCGTGATGTCCAGGCGGTGCAGCGGGTGGCCGAAATCGGCCCGCGTCAGCAGGCCGGCCAGCTCGGCCGCCATCGGCTCGACGTTCAGCCACTCTCCGGCCCGCCAGGACTCGATGTCCACCACGATCCGCTGCTGCGCGGGCAACCCGCCGAGGAACTCGCGCAGCTCGGCGGCGAAGCCGGCCAGGCCGGCCAGGGACACGTACCCGGTGACCAGCTGCACGTCCTGGCCGTCCTCGGCGTACTCGGCCAGGCAGACCAGGTGCGGCCCGAACGCCTGGCAGCGCAGCCCGCGCAGCTCGCGGATCCGGTAGAACCTGCGGGTACGTGCCTGGAGCAGCCGTACCCTCGTCGTGGCATCGGCCTCGCGGTATCTGTCCCTGAGCAGCGCTCGCATCGGCTCCGGGCACCAGACCAGGCGCTCGGTCAGCTCGGCGACCCGGTCGCCGGACGGATGGGCGGCGAGCTCGTCGAGGCATCGCCCCATCTCCGCGTAGATCTTCGGGCGCATCCACCGGAGCAGCGGCGCGTCGACGTAGTTGAACCGCACGTCGCGAGCCAGATCGCAGACCTCCTGATGCCGTCCCTGGGTCGAGGCGATCAGGCGGTCGAGCACCGCGAGCCGCTCGTCGGTCATCATCGCCGTCAGGGTGTCGCGCCGCCGGAGCCACCGGTCCAGGATGGCCATCACCACCGGCGCGCCGAGCCGGACCCGCGCGAGCGACCGGTACATCCGCAGCAGCGCCTGCTCAAGTTCCGGCGTGCGCCGCAGCGACAGGACCCCGTAGCGCGCGAGCGCCTGCCGCAGCTGGCGCAGGAAGCGCGCTGACAACCCGCTGTGCTCGGGATCGAGCAGGGCCAGATAGCTGAACAGGTGGTCCTCGGCGCTGTGGGCGCGGGCATCCTCGGTCTCGTCCGGCTGACGCCGCGCCAGCGCCGTGATGTCGGCGAATATCTCGAGCAGCTCCTGCTCGGCGTCGAGCAGTCCGGGGTCGGCCGGGTCGGCGGCGACCGCCATCGCCTCCTGGCGCAGGCTCAGCTCACGCGCGACGTCGGCATCGACGTCGTAGCCGAGCAGGTAGCCGCGGAGCGTCGCGGGATCGCCGTGGCCGTCCTGGCCGTGCCCGTCGGCGTCGGCCCAGTCAGCCAGCGCGGTCAGATCGAGCCGCGGCCCGGCGGCGGCATGACCGTCAGGCTGAGCCGACGGCTGCAGCTGCACCAGCGGGGCGCCGGCCTCCACCTGGGTGTTGACGCAGGCGAGCACGGCGTGGACGGTGCCGGGGAGCGGCGCAGTGATGGTGGTCTCCATCTTCATGCTCTCGACCACGACCAGCGGATCCCCGGCCCTGACCATATCGCCGGGGGCGACCAGGACGGCGACCACGAACGCGGGCGCGGGCGCCCGGACGTGCCCGCCGCCGTCCCGCGCGATGACGTGCGGAACGCCGTCCACCTCGACGATCAGCCTCGGCCCCTGGATGTCGGCGACAACGCGATGACGCTGCCCGCCGCAGCTGACGGCGCGCTCGTAGCGGCCCAGATGCCTGACATCCAGGTCGACCACGCCGTTGGGCGTCCGCACCCGGTAGCTGGTCGGCCCCAGGCAGCAGACATGCAGCGGATAGGAGTTGCCGCGCAGGCTCAGCTCCATCGAGTGCCCGACGGTGTCGGGCAGCTCGGGACGGCCGCGGGCCGCCGCGGCGAAGAAGTTCGCCTGCACGGCGGCCTGGTCGGCGTCGGCCGTCTCGACCGCCGCGGCCAGCAGCGCCACGGGGTGCTGGGGCGGAAGATGCCGGCCGGTGCTGGTCAGCCGGTCGAGCCACTGGTTGTCGTAGCCGCCGCTGCGGACCTCGGGCCGGCCGAGCAGCGCGAGGATGAAGGCCTTGTTGGTCGTGCCGCCGTCCACGACGACGATGGACTGGGCCAGGCCGCGGCGCAGCCTGGCGAGCGCCTCCTGCCGGTCCTTGCCCCAGGCCGCGACCTTGGCGATCATCGAGTCGAACTCGGGCGCGATCACGTCGCCCTCGGCCACGCCGGTGTCAACCCGGATGCCCGGGCCGGCCGGCAGCCGCAGGGCTGAGACGCGTCCCGGCGCGGGGGCGAAGGCATGCTCCGGGTCCTCGGCGTTGAGGCGGACCTCGATGGCGTGGCCGCGGACCGGCGGCGGGCTCTCACCGAGCCGACCGCCCTCCGCGATCTCCAGCTGGAGCTTGACCAGGTCCGCTCCGGTGGTCATCTCGGTGACCGGGTGCTCCACCTGGAGCCGGGTGTTGGCCTCCATGAAGAGGAACGCCCCGGTCGCCGGGTCGACCAGGAACTCGACGGTGCCGGCGCTGCGGTAGCCGGCCGCGGTGCACAGCCGCACGGCCGCCTCGCACAGCGCCTGCTGGCCGGCCGGGTCGAGCAGCGTGCAGGCCGATTCCTCGATCACCTTCTGGCTGCGCCGCTGAATGCTGCAGTCGCGGACGCCGAGCGCCCACACCGTGCCGTGGCCGTCGGCTACCACCTGGACCTCCACGTGGCGCGCGGCCTCCAGCCTGCGCTCGATGAAGATCGTGCGGTCGCCGAACGCGTGCTCCGCCTCGGCCTGCGCGGCCGCGAACGCGTCGTTCAGCTGGCCGGCCGACTCCACCCCCCTGATGCCCCGGCCGCCCCCGCCGGCCGCCGCCTTCACCAGCACCGGGTAGCCGAGCAGGCTCGCGGCGACCGCCGCGCTGTCCGCGTCATGGACCGGGCCGCCGCTCCACGGCACGACGGGAATGCCGAGGCTCTCGGCGAGCTGCTTGGCGCGCACCTTGTCGCCGAGCAGCTCGATGACGTCGCTGCCGGGGCCGACGAAGGTGATGCCGGCCCGCTCGCAGCGGCGGGCGAACTCCGCCGACTCGGCCACGAAGCCCCAGCCCGGCCAGACGGCGTCGGCGCGCGCCTGGGCCAGCGCTGTCATCAGCCGGTCGAGATCCAGGTAGCTGCTCATCCGGCGGCCGCCAGGCGCGGCGCAGGTGGCCGGCCCGAGCAGGACCGCCTCGCTGGCTTCCCGAACGAACCACGCTGCCGCGTCCGGCTCCGTGTACAGGGCGATCGTGACGATCGGCTCGCGGGGCCCGGAGTTCAGCTCGGCGACCGCGGCGAGGCAGCGCATCGCCGGTTCTCCCCGGTTCACGATGGCCAGCCGGCGAATGGTGGTCATGCCGGATCACCGGCCCGCAGGGCAGACATGTCAGCCTTTCATGGCAGTGCGTATCGGGCGGCGGAGGTCATCAGCGACCGTGGTGGGCAAAGGCGTGGACCGGTATCCGTCGATGCGGATCAGCACGTCGCCCGCGGAGTCCACGACCCGGCAGTCGAAGCTGCCGTCGCTCGCCGGATGCACGAGCGCGAACAGCGGCCCGTCGCCCTTCGGCCGGCGCACCATGCGGATCAGGTCGGCGTGGCCAGGCAGCGCCAGCCGCCCGGCCTGGCCGACGTCCCAGATGCCGACCGTCTGGAAGCACAGCTCGACCAGCCGTGGCTCCGTCACGGTCGGATCTGCGGCCGGCGCGCGGTCGGGCGGCAGCTGCTCGGCCAGGCGGCCGACCGCGTCACCGTTGCAGCTCCACACCTCGTCGAGCACCTGGTACGCCGGCCCGTGCGGGAACACCCGGTAGATGTCCGCCCGGCCGACCCGGACAGCGGCCTGGGTCGTGGGGGAGCTGTCAGTCTCGGCAGGCGGCTGCTGCGCGGTGAGCCGCACGCTGCCGGTGAAGTGCGTGGTCCAGCGCGGCACATCGTCCCCCTTGAGCAACCGGCTGCCGGCCATCGCGCAATCCGCGACCAGGTCATCGCCGTCCCGGCGGATGACCGCCCGGATGGTCAGGGTGCGGGGGTCGTCGCGGTAGAACTTCACCGGCGCCATGAACTCCATTCGCTCGACGCCGGCTACGTGCAGGTCGGGCGCCGCGAGACTGGCGACCTCGGCGAACGCCTCGGCCCCCATGACGCCAGGCAGCACGGTGATGGACTCGATCTGGTGATCGTGCAGGAACGGCTGCGCCGCAGGATCCAGCGTCGTCTGCACCGTCAGCCCCGAGTAGACGCCCATGCCGGTGACGGAGCCGGCCATCGGACCGGCCGCGCCCGTGCTGACCGCCGCGATGTCCAGCCCGCCGGCCGGATCGAGCTCGGCCAGCATCATGCCGAGCCTCCCGGCCACGACGACCTCACCGGTGAAGGGCCCTGCCGTCAGCTCACGCCTGATCCAGGCGATGCCGGCCTCGGGAGGCAGCATCTCGATGCCGGCCAGCTCCATGACCCTCGGGATGGATCCGCGCGTGGCCATGCCGAGCCCGCCCCACGCCGTCCAGTCGAGCGCGATCCCGCGGGTTCCCGGCCGGGTCCGCCGGAAGCTCGAGGTGATCTTGCATAGCAGGTCGTTGGCGGCGCTGTAGTCGGTCTGGCCGGCGTTGCCGAACCGGGCGGCAACCGAGCTGAACGCCACGGTCGCGCCGATCGGCAGGTCAGCCGCCGCGTGCAGCAGGTTGAACCAGCCGTCGCTCTTCACGTCGAAGACCAGGTCATACTCGCGGCTGTCCTTGTCGGCGATCGCGTGGCTGATCTCAAGGCCGGCCGCGTGCAGCAGCACGTCGATCCGCCCGTGCCGCTCGCGGATGTCAGCGATGACCTGCGCCACGGCGTCGGGGTCGGTGAGGTCGACCGCGTGGTAGCACGCGTCGCCCCCGGCGTCGGTCACGGCCTGGATCGCCGTGAGCGCCGACTGGAGCCGCTCGTAGCGGGAGAGCTCGCGCTCGATCAGCACGGGAGTCGGCCGCTGGCCGGCCGCCTTGAGCCGCTCGCTGATCGTCGCCCTGAAGCTGTCCCGGTCGGTCGTGAAGGCGATCAGATCCTCGCTGGACGGATCGGGCTCAGGGGTCAGGTCGAGCAGGTGGAACGTGCCGCCGCTGGCGGCAGCTAGGTCTGCGACGATCGCCGACACGATGCTGCCGGCCGCGCCGGTGACGACGAACACGGAGCTGCGGTCGAGAGCCAGCCCGCCGGTTCCGTCACCGAACGGGACCTCCCGCAGGCCGACGGCCCACCGGCGCCCGGCCACCCGGCCGACCTCGATCGTGCCAGGGTCGCGCAGCGTCTCCTCGATCAGCATGTCGGCGATCGACGCGGTCTTCCTGCTGACGGCGAAGTCCACCGCCTTGACCAGAACCTCTGCCCGCTCGCGCCGGTACGCCTTGGTGAAGCCGGTCACGGCGCCGCCGAGCGGCGCCACGGCGCCTGCCTCGTCATAGCCGTGGTAGCCGCCGAGCCTGGTCGCCGACACCAGGAACGTGCCGCGCGGCCCGAGCTGGCCGTCGGTATCCAGGCGCCGTACCACGGCATGCAGGTTCTTGACCCGGCAGGCCAGCGCCTCGCGCCAGCCGGCCAGGTCGAGCTCGTCGATCGCCGGCTCGGCGTCGAGCGCCGCCAGCCAGTACAGCCCGTGCACCGGCCCGTCCGCCAGCCAGCTGGTCAGCGATGCGTCGATCGCCGCGGCTGTCGACCCGGCCGCCAGGACGAGCGCGGTCACGCCGAGCGGGCTGAGGCGCCTGACCAGCGCGTCCGCGATGCCGCCCGCGTCTGCCATCACGATCACGCGCTTGGTGTCATCCAGCGTCACGCCTGTGGCCGAGCACCACTCGATCGGCGGTCGTAGCACCGGCACCGGAATCCGGCGCGGCAGCCGTCCGGCCGCGGCGGCGTCCCCGGTAAACGCTGGCGCGGTGTGCAGGGCGGGAGGCACCTGGAGTGCCTGCCGGGATCCCTCGGCCGACGGGGTTCCAGCGTCGGTCGCGGGCATGGTGCCGACCGCGGGCGCGGGTCCGGTGCCGGCTGCGAGCGCGGTGCCGGCCGCCAGTCCGGTGCCGGCCGCGGGTCCGGTGCCGGCCGCGGGTCCGGTGCCGGCCGCGGGTCCGGTGCCG
>Ga0209415_10019023_pt1 | contig 10799 bp, 10 predicted proteins | sample PeaSoiSIISIP2007_FD_187696 | JGI IMG/M metagenome (GOLD analysis project Ga0209415, IMG submission 187696) | Peat soil microbial communities from Weissenstadt, Germany - SII-SIP-2007 (SPAdes) (version 2) | ecosystem: Environmental > Terrestrial > Soil > Wetlands > Peat | place: Germany... | reverse complement strand
AGCCGCGGCCGTCCTGCCGCTTCTTGGCGTCGATGGCGACCACGATCGCCTGCGAGCCCCATGCGTCGCTGCACCGCCTCAGGAGCTCGGGGTTCTTCACGGCCGCCGTGTTGATGCTCACCTTGTCGGCGCCCGCCGCGAGGAGCGCTCGCACGTCGTCCTCGGCGCGTACGCCGCCGCCGACCGTCAAGGGAACGAAGATGGCGTCGGCCGTCCTGGTGACGACGTCGAGCAACGTCCCGCGACCCTCGTGGGACGCCGTGATGTCGAGCAGCGTGATCTCGTCGGCGCCCTGCGCGTCGTAGCGACGGGCGCACTCGACCGGGTCACCCGCGTCCCGGATCCCGACGAAGCGCACGCCTTTGACCACGCGTCCGTCCCGCACATCGAGGCACGGAATAACGCGTTTCGCGAGCATTGGCTGAGGCTTACCCGCCGGGGCGCGGTTCGTAAAGTTTCGTCCCCAAGGACACCGTTATCGGCTCGGCTTCCCCTTCACGTCGTAGAAATCGAGCAATCTCTCGATCGAGCCGAGGCTGTTGTCGATCGAGTCCTGCACGATCGAGTGCATCGTGGTGCTCGAGCCCTTGAGCGCCTCGTAATAGCGCTGCCGCTCGGTCGAATGGATGACCGCGGGAGGGTAGCCGCTCCGGAGCAGCATGAGGTTCATAATGAGGCGGGCGACCTTGCCGCTGTCGCTCGTGAAGGGGAAGATGCGCAGGATGTCGTAATGGGCGCGCGCGGCCAGCCGAACGGGCGTCCGCGTCCGGCGGGTTTCAGGATCGTTTATCCAGTCGACCACCTGACGCAGGCGGTACGCAATCTTGTCGGGGGGCGCGTATTCGTGAAAGTAGAGGCGGTGCTGCGGGATGTCCTTGCGGTACTTGACCGTCTTGACGTCCCCTTCCTCGGGGTGAAGAACGCAGTAGATGCGCTTGACCACGTCGACCGTGATCGGAACGCGCTTCTTGGTCGCGTGTTCGCGAACGAAGTTGAGCGCCTCGCGATGGCGCCGGATCTCCTCGACGGAAGGCTGCGTGCTCGAATCGAAGGCGACGCTCGCGTCGCCGGGCCCGATCGCGGTGTGAAGCTCGGCCACGGTGTAGACGACGCCCTCCAGCGCGCTGTCGTGGGCGATCCAGCTCATGTCCAGGTCGTCGCGGTATTTTTCCTGGGCGTCGGCCGGCGCGCTCTTGAGACGCTCTTCGAGGAGTGCCGTGCGCTCCTCGATCGACAGAGCCTTCACGGGCTCGGGCGAGGGCGGGGGGGCCTTCTTTTTCGCTGTGGTTCGTGACGGCATCGCGCCTTGGGTCGCCATCGGAGAGATGCAGTGGAGCTACTTGCGCGGAAAGGTTCGCGTTTTTGGCGCACTCAAAGGACGGCTGGCCCGCGTAGGCTAGTGAAGTCTGCGAGAGCCCGTCAAGCCTGCACTCGAGTGGGCTGACCGACCGCTCCGCTTGCGACCGGCCCCCCCCCGGCCTACGGCTTGAAACCGCTCCGACCGTGCTCGTCCACCTCGCCATCCGAAACGTCGTCCTCATCGAGCGCCTCGTGCTCGAGCTCGCCCCGGGCTTCAACGTCGTGACCGGCGAGACCGGTGCGGGCAAGTCGATGCTGGTTGACGCGCTCTCCCTCGTGCTGGGCGGCCGCGCGCGGCCCGAGCTCGTTCGGGGCGGGGCGGCCGAGGCTGAGGTCGAGGCGCTCTTCGAGCTTTCGCCGGGTTCGCGCGCCCTGGCCAAGCTTGAGGCGGCCGGGATCCCCGGCGAGGGCGAGCTCGTCGTGCGCCGCGTCGTCCCCGGAAAGGCCGAGGCGCGCAGCCGAGCGTACATCAATGGGCGGCTCTGCACCGTGGCTCAACTATCCGATATTGCATCTGATCTGTGCGATATCGCCTCGCAGCACGAGAGCGTGTCGTTGACTGACCCGGCCACCCACGTGGAATACCTCGACGCGTTCGGCCGTCTCGTGACCCAGCGGGCCAAGGTGGCCGCCGAGGTCGATGCGCTTGGCGAGATCGTCCGGGAGCTCGACGAGGCGCGCGTCCAGGAGCAGGGGCGGACGGACCGTGAAGATTTCCTGCGCTGGCAGATCGCAGAAATCGACGAGCTCGACCCGCGTAGCGGAGAGGAGGTCGACCTCGACCAAGAGCGCGCGCGCCTGCGCCACGCGGAGAGGCTGCACGGAGCCACCCGAAGTGCGAGCGAGCGGCTTTACGAGGGCGATGGCGCCCTGTGCGACGATCTTGCGCGGCTCGCGGCGGAGCTCGACCAGGCGGCTGCGATCGACGGGTCGCTGGCTCCCCACGCGAGGACCGTTCACACGGCTCGAGCCGAGCTCGCGGACGCCGCGCGCGCTCTCGAGCGCTACGCGCAAGGGGTGCAGGCGAACCCGGAGCGCCTCGCGGAGGTCGAGGAGAGGTCGTTTCGCTTGCAGAAGCTGTTGCGCAAGCACGGGCCGACGACCGCCGAGCTCCTGGCCCGCCGCGCCGAGCTGGCGCGCGAGCTCGAAGCGGTCGCCCGGGCGTCGGAGCGCGTGACCGAGCTGGAAGCGGACCAGGCGCGTCGGGTTGCGGCTGCCGGGTCAGCGGCCCGGGAGCTTTCCCGAGAGCGAAGGGACGCGGCGGACAGGCTCGCGGATGCCATCGGCGCTCAGCTCTCGCAGCTCGGCATGGGGCGCGCTCGGGTCGTCGTGGAGGTCACCCCGACGCCTGCGGGAGGCGACGCGCTGCTGGTCGACGGGGCGAGGTTGACGCGCGCCGGGATCGACCGCGTGGAGTTCCTCATCGCGCCGAACCGCGGAGAGGAGCCTCGTCCGCTTCGCAAGATCGCCAGCGGGGGGGAGCTGTCGCGCGCGCTGCTGGCCCTGAAGCGAGTTCTGGCGGACGGGGGACCGGCGGGCACCTACGTGTTCGACGAGGTGGACGCCGGCGTGGGCGGAGCGGTCGCCGAGGTCATCGGTCATGCCATTGCCGACGTCGCGCGCCATCGCCAGGTGGTCTGCATCACCCACCTGCCGCAGATCGCCGCGCTGGCCGACGCCCACTACGTGGTCGACAAGACCGAGGCGAAAGGCCGCACCCGGGTCAGCGTCCGCCGCCTGTCTCGACCCGAGCGTGTGAACGAGCTCGCGCGGATGATCGGCGGGATCAAAGTCGGCGACGCCGCTCGGCGTGCCGCGGCCGAGATGCTGTCACGCGACGAATAGAGCGGCGACGTTCTCGCTGTTTCTCAGGGCGCGGCCGCGCGCAGTGAGGACCTCGCATCCGTTTCGAGTCACGAGGACGGTGTGCTCGAACTGCGCGCTGAGGCTCCCGTCGGCGGTGCGCACCGTCCACTTGTCGCGCGGGTCGACCTCCACCTCCCAGCCCCCGTAGTTGACCATCGGCTCGATCGTGAAGGTCATCCCCGACCGAAGGCGCTCGTCGGTGCCGCGCCGGCCGTAGTGCTTCACCTGGGGCGCGTCGTGGAACTTGCGCCCGATGCCATGACCGACGAAGTCGCGGACCACGCTGCACCCCTCGCCCTCGACGTACTCCTGGATCGCGGCGCCGATGTCTCCGAGGCGAGCGCCGTCCTTCACCTCGGCGATCCCCACGTCGAGCGCCCGCCGGGCGACCTCGACGACGTGCCGAGCCTGCGGGCCCGGCGTGCCGATGTAGAAAGTCGCGCTCGTGTCGCCGTGAAACCCCTGGTAGACGTGCGTGACGTCGACGTTGACGATGTCGCCGTTCTTCAGAACGGTCCGATCCGGGATGCCGTGGCAAACGATTTCATTGACGCTCGTGCACACGCTCTTCGGGAAGCCCTTGTAGTTCAGCGGCGCCGGGCGGGCCCCCTGACGCAGCGTGTCTTCATGCACGATCTTGTCGATCTCGTCCGTGGTCATTCCCGTTCGGATCAGGTCGCCGACGTGAAGCAGCGTCTCGGCCGTCAGCCGGCAGACGGTTCGCATGAGCTCGATCTCTTTGGGGCTCTTTATTTCTACAGCCACAGCGACCCTCTTGCTTTTGTCTAGCACGTTCGCACCGAGGTTCGGAAAGACCCGGCCTGTGCTAGCTTCCGCCGCGGGGAGAATTGCCCATGAAACGAGCCGCCCTCACCGCCTCCATCTTCGTCGCAGGCGCCCTCCTCGCCCTTTCCGGCGTCGCAGCGCCGCCAAAGGCGGCGGGGGAACCGCCCACCGTCTCGTCGCTCCGGACGCTGCTCGAGAAAGAGCTCCACTGGGGCATGTCGCACCAGGAAGTGATCGACGTCTACAACAATGTGGGGGGCTACTTCGACCGGGAGTACGCTCCGCAGATCGGCAAGCTCCAGCCGGGAGTTGTGATGTCCCAGCTCGAAGCGGACAGGGAGAACCGCAAGGCGAACTTCGCCCGCGGCTTCTCGCTCTTTCTCGACACGCCGACCGGTTACGATCTGACGCCCTTGCATCGCGAGTACACGTACAAGAACGAGGAGGGCGTCGAGCCCATCTTCAAGGACGGCAAGAAGCGGTACTTTTTCTACATCAAGGACCGTCTCTGGAAGATCTACGACGAGATCCCGCTCAAGGCGGACAGTCCGCTCGGGGCCACGTTCCAGGCCGTCGTGACCAAGCTCACCGCCCTCCTGGGCCAGCCGCCGCGCACCCGGCCGGGGGCCGCTCCTCAGGATCCGGAGGCGACGACCGCCGACTGGCAGGACGCGACGACTCACCTGCGCGTGGTGGATCGCTCGAACGAGCACCTCGTGGGGGTCGTGCTCGAGGACAAGGCTACCCTCAACAGCTTGCCCACGCTGCGCGCGAACAAGGCGACCGATCCGTTCGCGATCGATCCCGCCATCGCCGCGGTGACGAAGAGCGGCGTAACCGACCCGAACGCCGCCAAGACAGCCAAGACGGCGGACGCCGGCGCGGGCAAGCCCACGAAGAAGCCCTGAGCCTGGCCGGCGCGCGGGGGCGTCACCCGACCCTGCGCGATCCCTCCGGAGCTCGCACGCCGGTCGTGAGAACGACCCGCACCTTGGGCGCGGCCGCACGCAGGGCGGGCAGGATCACCTTCTCGCCAGTGAACGACGCCCCGGGGCAGCCGGCGCACACGCCCGCGAGGTGAATGTGGACGTCGTCACCGTCGAACCGGACGACGTACATCACGCCGCCATCGGTCGCGACGAGCGGGGCCAGGATATCGCGGCAAATCCGCTCTATGTGTTCCTTCAAGGTGTCATCCACGTTTCAGCCTGGTTCTCCAGGGGGCAGCCGCGCCCTTCTCGAGGCCTCGAGCGCGGGGGGAGGAGGAGAGGGAGGAGGAGGAGAAGGGGGTGCGGGCGCGCGCGAGGCTTCTCGGCGGTCCGCTGGAAGTCGTGTTATAGTTCAAATCGAGGCGGCAAGTGGCGTCCGGCACGTTCGCCGGCGTCGCGCGCCTCGAACAGGCTGTCAAGTGGCCCGGTACCGTCTGAGGTTCCTCCTCCAAGAGTTCGACCTGCCGCGCGGCAGTACGATCATCGGACGAAGCCTCGACTGCCATCTGACCATCGAGGATCCGCTGGTCTCGCGGCAACACGCGCGCATCGTGATAGACGACGCCGGCGCGTTCGTGGAAGACATGGGGAGCCGGAACGGCGTCAAGGTCGACGGCGTCTCCATCAGGGGGCCGACGCGGCTCGTCGACGGCGTGCGCCTGCGCATCGGGACGCAGGATTTTCTGTTCTGCAGCGTCGATGTCTCGGGCAAGACCCACTCGAAGACGACGGGCGTTCTTCGCCTCTGCGCCAGCTGCCGCATGCCCTATCCCCGGGAGGCCCCTTCCTGCCCGAACTGCGAGGCGACCGAGCAGACCGACGAGGACACGCTGACGGGCGCGGGGACCTCGGAGACCCAGCACGCGTGGAGCGCCCAGCTTCTCGTCGAGGCGCTCGAGCGCGCGCTGGCCCTCGGCCGCCTGGCGGACGCCGAGCGCATCCTGAGGCGCGCGACCGCCCAGGTCGAGGACGTCGTCGCAGCGGGCGGCGAGGTCGACAGGGGCGCGCTGGCCGCGCTGGCCCTGCGAGCCTCCACCACCACGCTCGCGACGAACGATCCGACGTGGGCGCTCTGGGTGCTCGACATCTACCGGCGCACGACGCAGATACCGCCGCCCGAAGTGATCGAGCGGCTCGCGGAGGTCGCGGCGCGACACAGCGGTCTGGTGCTCGGCGGACTGACGGCCCTGCTCGAGCACCTGGGGACGAAGGCGCGTCGAGCTTCCCAGCAGAGCGTCGAGGCGCTGTCGCGCCTGGAACAAGTGCGCCGGTTGCTCGCCGGCGACGGCGACGACTCCCGGGACACGCAGGTCCCGCCGTCGCACGGCAAGGCGAATCGGCGCGGCTAGGGACCTTGCGTGTGCGGGCGTCCATGCGGTACCGCCTCCGCTACCTACACCATGACCTCGAGCTCCTCGATGGGCAGTTCGTGGTGGGTCGCAGCGCAACCTGCCAGCTCTCGCTCGACGATGCCCTCGTGTCCCGGAGGCACGCCATGTTCGTCGTCGCGAACGACGGCGTGACCGTCGAAGACCTGCACAGCCGCAACGGGGTCATCGTCAACGGCCAGCGCATCACCAGCAGGGTATCGGTTCAACCTGGCGACAAGGTCATCATCGGATCGCAGGAGCTCACGCTGCAGAAGGGGCGCGAGAACATAGGTCGCGTGACCGCGAGCATCAGGCAGACGATGTCGGCCACGGAGGTCTCTTCGGCCACGAACTCGCCCCCGTCGTCGCCGCAACCTCCCGGCGGCCCGGAGGTCGAGCCGAGCATGGTGAGGCGTTTCGACGCCTTCAACCTGCTGACGGGGGTCGCCGAGAAAGCGCTCGCGATGGGACGAGCCGAGGAGGCGGAGCGGCTTCTGGCGGGGCCGCTCTCGGACGTCGTCGCTGCGAGCCGCGCGGGCAAGCTCCTGGCGCCGGCGCTCGTCGACCTGGCCGCGCGGTTCGCGGCGAAGCTGGCGAGCGCGACGGCCAAAGGTACCTGGGCGGACTGCGCCATCGAGCTCTACCAGGCGCAGGGGCGGCCCTGCTCGGCCCAGGTGGTCGACGAGCTCTACAACGCGTTCCGAAAGGTCAACGCGGTCGACCTCGCGCGCCTGCGCGCGTTCCTGGCGTCGCTCCACGAGAAGCAGTCGACGTTCGGTCCGGCGGAGAGGTTTCTGCTGCAGCGGATCGAGGGGCTCGAGCGCCTCGCCGTGCTTCGCTGACCGACTCCTTCGGGGCCGCGTTCGACAGCGACTGCCACGCCAGGTTCGACGCCGCGGCCCGTTCGATGGCCGCGCGGAGCTCCGCGCTGTCAACCTGCGCGAGGGGTCCCGCCAGCTCCTTCGGCACCTCGCGCGTCTTGGGAACCGCCCGTGCCGTGCGACGCTCCGGCGGACGCTCGACCGCCGCCATGGCTCCCACGCGGAAGCGCAGCTCGCGGACGTCGACGCCGCGCTCGCGGAGCCGGGCGCAGACGTCCTCGGAGAGAAGCGATAGCTCGTGGGCCCACACGCTGCTGGCCACTCGCAGCACGAGCGAGGCGCGGTAGAGCGAGAGGGGGACGGCCCGCTCTGCGATGCGCGCGCCGACGGCGTCGCGCCAGAGCTTCGCCGGGATGGGTGGGCGAACCCGCGCGAAGCGGCTCTCGCCGGCTCGACCGAGGATGTCCTCGACCGTCTCGGGCGAGGCGAGCGGAGGGCGGCGCAGGCCGCGAGTGCTGCGAGAGCTACGAGCCATGCGGGGTGGGACGGCTCCGATGATAGCCGGCCCCCGGTGCAGCCTGAAGCGCGATTCCATGCTAGAGCGCGCGCACCGGCATGTGGGAAATCAGCACGGAGACGGTCGTGGCGGCGGCGCATCGTCTCCGGCACACCACGGGCGAGGGCGAGAGGCTGCACGGCCACAACTGGCGTATCCGCGCGGTGGTTCGCGCGACAGAGCTGGAGGCGACTGGCTGGGTGCTCGATTTCAACCATGTCGCGGCCGTCCTCCGCGGTCTGGTCGAGCCCTACGAGCACGCGCTGCTGAACGAGATTCCCCCGTTCGACGACCTCAATCCGACGGCCGAGAACCTGGCGCGTATCGTCGCGGAAGGCCTCGCTGCCAGGCTCGACGACGAGCGCGTGCGGGTGCACCGCGTCGACGTGTGGGAGAACGACGCGTGCTGCGCGACGTACGCGAGGCCATAGATAGCGTAGCGGTTGCCGGGCAAAGGGCCCTGCAAGTCGATCACTTGGGCGAGCCGCACACCTGAATGTCGAGGTCGCCCGCCAGCATGTAGTCACCGCTCTGCAGGTCGATCTTCATCTTGCCGGTCGCGCCCTGGTCCGTGGGCGCGGAAACCACGGTCACCCTGCCCGTGGGCTTGAACGTCGCCGAGGCGTCTGCCTTGCCCGCGGCCGAGACGCGCGCGAAGCCGATCTCGCCCGAGCCCTTCTTGCCCGACCGCTTCAGCGAACCGAGGTCGGTCTTGTATCCGTCCTTCCAGGTGACGAGCACCGTCAAGGCTCCTTCGCCCGGCTTCGCCGCGGCGGGCGTCGCGCAGTCCGTGTGCTCCGAGAGGGTGAGGAGCATCCGTCCGTCCTTCTGCAGGGCCCCGGACGCCCGGGCGATCTTCGGAGCGAACGGCTTGCCGTCGATCGATCCCGTGGCGCTGGGGGCCGGATGAAACGCGGCCGGCGCTGCGGCCGCGGCGGGGGCGTCGGACGAAGCGGCGGGCGCCGCGGCTTGGGACGTCGCGGGCTTGGAGTCGGGCTTCGAGTCGGAGGCGGGGGCCGACGAGGTGTCCTCGGCGTGCGGCGAGCTCGACTCAAGCGCGGCCGTGTCGCCGGTGGATCCCGCCGCCGGCTTCTGCGCCGCTCCGCAGCCGAAGAGGACGATCAACGACGAAGCCACGACGACGCGCATGGAGACCTCCTGGAGGGGCCCCACAATGCACGCAGATCGGCGGAGGAGTCTACCCCTGAAGGGCTCTCTGAACGTAATCTCCTCCCGCTTGAGCCTTCGCTCCGTCGCAACGGTCGTCGTGGTCGTCGCGAGCGCATGGTTCGCTCTGGCGATGGGCTGGGGCCTCTTCGGGCCCCTGACGGGGGACCGCGCGGGCCTCGCTGGCGCCCACGGGATCGCCGTCGAGAACATGCTGGCCTGGGACATCTGGGGCCCCTTTCCCGAGTACACCTTCTCCCGTCCTCCGCCGCAGTTCTACGATCCCGACCATCCCTGGGGCACGTTCTGGGTCCTGCGCGGTCTGATGAGGGTCCTCGGCCGTCACGCATACGTCCTGCGGCTGGAGAGCGTTCTGATGAGCATCGCGACGCCGCCGCTGCTCTACGCGATTGGCCGCGCGCTCTGGGGCCAGGTGCCCGGCGCGCTGGCGGCCCTGGCCTACGTCGTCGTGCCGGTCACCCTGGTGTCCGGCAGCTCCCCGGGCTTCGAGGTCGCTCTGGTGTTCGGCTGTCTGCTGACGACGTGGGGCTACGTCCGCTTCGCCGAGCGCTGGAAGAGGCGCTGGATGGCCGTGAGCCTGGTCGGCGTCTTGTGGACCTCGAACGCCGACTGGCAGGGCTCGGTGTTCGTGGGAGTCGTCCTCGGCTGGTTCATCGTGACGCGGTATCTGGGTTCAGGCCGGTTCCGGCGCGTTCCGGCGCGGCGCTTCGGGCAATGGTGGGCGTTCTCGTTGGCCGTCGCGTGCGTCACGCTCGCGGCGTACGCCGCGTATTTCGTGCACATCAACGCCGTCGATCGCCTCGTCTCCCACCTCGCCGCCCGCGAGCAGGGGCACGATCTGCCCGTCCGCCAGCTGCTGCGCGAGCGGTCTTACTGGACGTCCAGCGCCCTCACGCCCGTGGCGATCGTCGTGGGCAAGCTGGCGCTGCCGGTCTTCCTCTTCCGGATCGTTTTCTTGCGGCAAGCGCGCGATATCTTCCCGGTCGCGCTCCTGGCGATGGCTTCTGCCACGTACGTCCATTTCCCGAACGACGCCGACACGTCGTCGGCCGCGCTGCTGCCGTTCGCGGGCTACTGGGCACTGTCGCTCGGCGCGCTCGCGGCAGCGTGGATTGGCGGCGGACGCTGGGTTCTTCGACGCTTCGGCCTGCGCGACGAGCGGGGGGTGCTTCCGATCGGCGCATTCGCGGGGCTGGGGATCATGGCCCTCGCGATCCTGCCTGACGGGATCCGGGGGCTCGCGGACGATCGGAGGGCGGCGGGACGTTTCGACGATCACGGGCGCCGGGTCTTCGAGGATCCCGAAAAGGCCGCGGTCCTCGAGTGGATGGGCGTGCGGATGAAGGCGAGGGCGCGTGTCCAGCTCCACACGAGCTTGCACCCGACCCTGGCCGACGAGTGGGCCTTGCACCACCCGGCGGTCCGCACGGAGGCGCTCCCGAGCCGCGCCAACCGCGCCGAGGACCGCTATTTCATCGGCAACCTCGCGTTCATGGCGCCGGCCGATCGCGGCGCGCTGGCGGCGCAGTTCCACGTGGCGCTCGTCGGACCGTTCGTCCTCGTCGATCGGACGAGCCCGGGCGCGCCGGCGGACGGCTACGTTCTCGACGCCAGGGCGCCGGATGCGCTCGAGTGGTGCTTCGTGTCGGGTGTCGATCCGGTCCTCACCGTGCGCCCCGACCCCTGGTACACTTGGGAGCTTCGCGACGAGCTCGGGCAGGCCCCGAACCAGCCGCCGCCCGGCACCCCCGCGACGCCCGACGAGCTGCGGGTCGCTCACAACGTCGCCGTCGCCGAGGGCGACCTCGGCCGCGCGGAGGCGTACGAGGCGAAGCTCGTCGAGCAGCTCCTCGTTCACCCGGCC
>Ga0209415_10019020_pt1 | contig 10801 bp, 14 predicted proteins | sample PeaSoiSIISIP2007_FD_187696 | JGI IMG/M metagenome (GOLD analysis project Ga0209415, IMG submission 187696) | Peat soil microbial communities from Weissenstadt, Germany - SII-SIP-2007 (SPAdes) (version 2) | ecosystem: Environmental > Terrestrial > Soil > Wetlands > Peat | place: Germany... | reverse complement strand
CAACTTGCACGCTTTGTTCGTTTTTATTGCCCCTTTCTTCCATTTTTGCTATGATAGAGGTTAAAGCAACAATCTATCTAAAGGGAAGGTGAATATGGTGACAATTTCACGTGAAGACGTTGAATACGTGGCAGCTTTGGCGCGCTTAGAGTTGACCGAGCAGGAAACTCAAGAGTATACCGAACAACTCAACTCTATTTTAGGTTATGCGGCTATGTTGGAGCGCTTAGACACGGACGGTGTGCTGCCTACCGCTCATGCTGTTCCATTGCACAATGTATTGCGCGAGGATCAAGTGGGCCTATCGATTCCTCAAGAAAAGGCACTTCAGAATGCTCCGGATGCCGATGAAGGTTTCTTTAGGGTACCGAAAATAAGCCTGACTTAGAAAGGAGACTCACGGGACAATGGGTATAGAAAAATCAGTTAGTGAACTACATGAGCTTCTTGTTCATAAAGACATCAGCTCCAGCGAGTTGACAAAAGCTTACATAAAGCGGATTCAAACAGTCGATCCGGGGTTAAAAGCATATCTAACCGTCCTTGAAGATCAGGCTTTGGCCCAGGCGACAGAGGTTGACCGGAAAATTGCCCAGGGAGAGGTCTTAGGTGCTTTAGAGGGAATTCCAATGGCCTTGAAGGATAACATGTGCACGGAAGGGGTTCGTACAAGCTGCGCTTCAAAGATGTTGGAAAACTTTATTCCGCCCTATAATGCGACAGTGACAGATCGTCTGAGGGTCGCGGGAACGATTTTGCTCGGCAAAGTAAATATGGATGAGTTTGCGATGGGTTCCTCAACCGAGAATTCTTATTTTGCCAAGACACGGAATCCTTGGGACTTAGAGTGTGTTCCGGGAGGCTCTTCAGGAGGGTCTGCTGTTGCCGTAGCAGCGGATGAGGCTGCTTTTGCCCTGGGGTCAGACACGGGAGGATCCATCCGTCAACCGGCCGCCTTCTGTGGGGTGGTTGGCATGAAACCAACCTATGGCGCTGTCTCTCGATATGGCCTGATTGCATTCGCATCCTCACTTGATCAGATTGGCCCGCTCACCAAAACTGTACGAGACAATGCTTTGGTAATGAATGCTATTGCTGGATACGATGCCATGGACTCGACGTCTGTGTCGTACGAGAGACCGGATTATACGAAATTTCTGGTGAATGATATTACTGGCTTGAGGATTGGGATTCCACGGGAGTATTTCGGTGAAGGGATTGATCTGGACGTCGCGAGAGGGATTCAAGCTGGGATTCAAACCCTGATCGATTTAGGCGCGGAAGTCTCTGAATGCTCTCTTCCCCATACGGAGTATGCGATACCAGCCTATTACCTAATTGCTACTGCCGAAGCGAGCTCAAATCTTGCTCGTTATGATGGCGTGCGCTATGGATTCCGGGCGGAGGCGGAAGATGTCCTAGGTATGTTTAAGAAGACCCGAGCCGCAGGGTTTGGGCAAGAAGTGAAACGCAGGATTATGCTGGGAACCTATGCTTTAAGTTCGGGGTATTACGACGCCTATTATTTGAAAGCCCAAAAGGTCAGAACTCTGATAAAACAGGATTTTGATAAGGCCTTTGAGAGGTTCGATGTCTTACTCTCCCCAACGGCTCCGACTGCGGCGTTCAAGTTTGGGGAAAAATCGGCCAACCCCCTAGCCATGTACTTATCGGACATCACGACTGTCCCGATTAACCTAGCAGGAATTCCAGCAATCTCCATTCCTGCCGGCTTCGTCAATGGTTTGCCGATTGGCATGCAACTCATGGGTAAACCACTAGATGAAGGGACGTTGTATCGAGTAGCCTATACCTTCGAGCAAAACACCAATTATCACACGTTAAAACCCATCTTTTCAGGGGAGGTGCTGGCCTGTGGTAGTCGCTGATCAGTACGAAATGGTTTGCGGTCTGGAGGTTCATGTCGAACTTCAAACTAAAACGAAGATTTTCTGCGGATGTACAACCGAGTTTGGGGGAGAACAAAACACGCATGTTTGTCCAGTGTGTCTCGGTATGCCTGGTGCGCTCCCAGTGCTTAACCGTGAAGTTGTAAATTATGCAATTAAAGCTGGTTTAGCGCTGAATTGTGAGATCGCGGAGTTTTCCAAGTTCGATCGCAAAAACTATTTTTACCCGGATTTGTCTAAGAATTATCAGACCTCCCAATTTGATTTACCTATTTGCGGCAAGGGTGGCTTGGAAATAGAGGTCGAGGGAGAGAAAAAGTGGATCGGGATCACTCGGGCCCACATGGAGGAAGATGCCGGTAAGCTCGTGCACAGTGGAGAAACCATCTCTACATCGAACGAGTCGTCTGTCGACTATAACCGAGCTGGAGTCCCGCTTTTGGAAATCGTTTCAGAACCCGATATGCGTTCGATTCCGGAAGTCCTAGCCTACCTCGAAAAATTGGTGCAGATTCTTGAGTATACGGAAGTATCGGACTGTCGTTTGGAGCAAGGTTCAGTACGCTTTGATGTGAATGTGTCGCTCCGACCATTCGGAGCGACAACCTTGGGAACTCGTACGGAAACGAAAAACTTAAATTCCTTCAGCTCTGTCCGGCGGTGTATGGAATATGAAATAGCTCGTCAAGCCCGAGTTTTAGATGCGGGTGAAAACGTGGTTCAGGAGACTCGTACTTGGGATGAGGGCCAAGGGGTCACCTTAACACTTCGTTCCAAAGAAGAAGCTCATGATTATCGGTATTTCCCCGAACCTGATCTTGTCCCTCTGGTTATTGACCGGGAATGGGTGGAGAACATCCGTAAAACTCTCCCTGAGCTCCCCGCTGCTCGCCGTACTCGCTTGCAGGCGTTGGGGCTGTCTGCTTATGATGCAAACGTTATCACTCAAGCGAAAGCTATGGCAAACTTCTTTGATGCGGCTTTGGCTAGCTATGGAGATGCCAAAACATTGGCGAACTGGGTTATGGGCGACTTTACGCGTTTGCTGAACACAAATCAGTGTAGTGTGACCGACTCTCCGCTTTCAGCGCAACAATTGGCGCAACTCCTGGCCCTCATCGACAAAGGAACTCTTAGCGGCAAGATTGCTAAGAGCGTTCTGGAAGAAATGTATAGTACGGGTAAGGATCCCGACACAATTGTTAAGGAAAAAGGGCTCGCCCAAATAAGTGACGAAGGTGCGTTACTGAGGATTATCGACAGTGTGATCGCCGCCAACCCCCAATCGGTGGAGGATTACCGAGCAGGAAAAGATCGAGCGATCGGCTTCCTCGTCGGGCAAATCATGAAGGCTACCAAAGGGCAGGCTAATCCGGGTCTGGTCAATCAGCTGCTCAAAGAAAAATTAGTTTAATAGTGAGTGGGCTTCCCTGAAGAGGGAAGCCTTTTTCGTACTTTCATAAAGTATAAGGGCAACTAGGAAGCCGCCTTCGTAAAGGGTCACTTCTTGCCATCACGACACCTCGCCATCCATGGCGGTGTCTAATCTTGAACATCTTGTTCGAGTCCTGACCAGCGCTTGGTGCCAACCAAGTTTTCTTTAACGGCTTGTAGGGGCATCAGCCTACAAAGGTTAACAATAAAAAATGCTTGCTATAGAGTATAGTCTATGGTTTATATTACAAAAGGTAGGTGTTAACTATGAGCTATTCGACAAAAGCAATAACAGAGAAGTTAAATCTGTCTATGCACTCTCTACGTTATTATGAAAAAGAAGAATTACTTCCACCAATCACGCGTGACAAAAAGGAGCACGTGAATATAGCGATTTGAATTTAGAGCAATTGATATTAATATGATGTATGCGTACAGCAGGCATGTCTATTTCGTATATCAGAGATTATATGAATCTGTGTATGGAAGGACCCTCAAGTATTTCAAAAAGAAAGGAGATCATATTATTACAAAAGAATATTCTTGAGGAACAAAAGAAGAAATTAAATGACAATCTAAAAGTGATAAATTGGAAGCCGAAGTATTATCAAAAGCTGGAGGATAAAGAGCCGGAGGAATATGCCAGTATTATTGCTGAGGAACGTGCTACTGCTGCTTATGGGAGGATGATTAAATTATTGAAGACAAAACAATAAAGTGTCTGTTTATATGAAATAATTTATAAGAATGGATGTGTCATAATGAAGTTTATGAAAGCAGTTCAAGTAAGTACACCGGGAGGGGAATTTGAGTTAGTGCAAAGAGAAATTATTTTGTTTGGAGGTAAGTATGAAATATTTAGGTGAAACCATTCCGAAACTCGGTTTCGGGTTTATGCGGCTTCCGATGATCGGTGAAGAAATTGATATTGAACAGACAAAGGAAATGGTCGATCTGTATATGTCCAAAGGATTCAGTTATTTTGATTCGTCCTGGGGCTATATCGGCGGCAAATCCGAGGAGGCGATGAAAACCGCAATCGTTGATCGCTATCCGCGCGAGAGCTTTCAAATTGCGACAAAGTGCCCTGCATGGATTGTGAAAACTGAAGAAGAAGCCAAGAACATGATCTGGACTTCACTGAAGCGCACCGGAGCTGGTTATATAGATTATTACCTGCTTCACAACTTAGGCGAAAGCCGTACGAAAACGTTTGATGACTTCGGTATATGGGATTATGTTCGGGATCTGAAGGAAAAAGGACTGATACGTCATATAGGTTTTTCAATTCATGATAAGGCGGATGCGATAGACAAAATTCTGACCGAGCATCCTGAGATGGAATTCGTCCAGTTTCAATTGAACTATGCTGATTGGGAGAGCGACTCAATCCAGGCGCGCAAATGCTATGAGGTGGCTCTGAAACATAACAAACCCATCATCGTTATGGAACCGGTCAAAGGAGGCGCTCTGGCAAACCCAGTTGACAGTGTTAAAAAAATATTCGAAGAAGCGAATCCTAAAACGTCTGTTGCCTCATGGGCAATCCGGTATGCGGCATCTCTGGACAATATCGTTACCGTACTGAGCGGAATGTCCTCAATCGAGCAGGTCAGAGACAATGTTTCATATATGGAAAATTTCCAACCACTAAATGAAGATGAGAGAGACGTTGTTGAGAAGGCGCGGAAGGTATTCAGTGAAATACCGTGTATTCCTTGCACCTCCTGCGAATATTGTGTAGAAGGTTGCCCGCAGAAAATACACATCCCTAATATTTTTGCTGCGTATAACCGCAAAATGATCTACGACGATTTTCCCAGCGCAAAGAACTTTTATCGGTTTGCAGTTATGGCGGGAGGCAAGGCTTCAGACTGTATCGCCTGCGGCAACTGTGAAGGAGTCTGTCCTCAGCATATTAATATTATTGAAAACTTAAAAACTATAGCGAAAGAGCTGGAAAAATAAAAATGGCATGATTGTTGTATTAAGTACATTCATGCCTGAACAAAGGGAATCTGTCTTGGCGTTTATCAAGCTCCTTCAGCGGCTCGACGTGATGAAGCGGACATCATTTAGCGAAACGATCAAAGCACAGCTTTTTATTTTGCTTTTACCCGTCAAAGCAGTATTCGGCGTGATTCCGGAAGTGGGTTTTTATAAAAAGAGTATTAAAACACATAACTTGACATACTATTGTCAGGTTATGTGTTTTACAATGTTACTGAGGTGATCATATGAAGATCAACAGGCTGTTTGAAATTGTATATATTCTGCTTAATAAAAAAACAACAACAGCCAAAGAGCTGGCTGAACGTTTTGAGGTATCTGTAAGAACAATTTATCGAGATATTGATACCCTATCTTCGGCTGGAATACCCATTTATGCATGCCAGGGAAAGGGCGGAGGCATATCGTTGTTGGATGATTATATACTCAATAAATCCATTCTTTCTGAAAATGAACAAAACGAAATATTGTTCGCCTTGCAAAGCTTAACCGTAACACAAAATCCGGAAACCGACAGGGTGCTTTCAAAATTAAGTAGCTTGTTCAATAAAAACAAAATCAATTGGATTGCGGTGGATTTATCGCCCTGGGGCAGTGAAAAACATAAAATATGTGAATTTACTATCCTCAAAAATGCTATCCTTAACCATCAGGTCATTGAATTTAATTATTTTAATACATCCGGCGAAAAAAGCAGCCGGAAGGTCGAGCCTATAAAACTCATCTTTAAGGTTAAGGCATGGTATCTGCAAGGATTCTGCTTATCTAAAAATGCCAATAGAACATTCAAAATTTCACGGATGTCCGATGTCCAAATAACGCAAGAAATTTTTGTAGATAGATTACCGAAAGAATTGCCCGAAGATATAAAGGAGCAGAGTTCCCAAAAGTGGATAGCTGTGCAATTGAAGATTTCTCCTCATGGAGCCTACAGAGTATTTGATGAATTTGATGAAAAAGAAATTACAAAAAATCAGGATGGCTCTTTTACGATTGCGACTGCTTTACCGGAAAGCGAATGGTTGTTTGGTTACATTCTTTCTTTTGGAACGGATATTGAAGTCCTAACCCCACAGAATATACGCGCAATGATTCAAAATAAATTAGATGAGATTATTGAGAAATACAAAAATATAAAATGATAACTTGACGCGATGTCGTCAGGTTATGATTGATATAATCGGAATATGGTTGATTGCCATATAAATCATGAAAACAGGAGGGCCATTTATCTTACCGTGCTTCCTATATTATCGGGTCCGAGCATACTATTGACGGCGGAATCATCCGCACAATATGAAGGAGAATGATGATGAACAGTAAATTTCAATTGCCAAAACCGGTCGAGGCGCATTTCTATTCTACGAACGACAACGATCCGATTACATTCCTTGCGACTTTTGATGATAGCGCCGTAGTGATTGATGCCGGCAAAGAATATCATGGCAAAGCGGCTATCAAGGAGTGGAGCGACCGCACTTATTTTGGGGATCATCTGCGGCTGGAGATTACCAATGCCGTGCAGGATGCCAAGGAGATTGTTGTCACCGCAAAATCGGACGGGGACTACGACAAAACCGGATTGCCTGATCCGCTGTACCTTGATTTCTATTTTACCCTCGAAAACGATAAAATAAAAGCCTTAAACATTGTTCTTACGCCACTCTGCCGCATGCTGCCCTACAAGGAGTAGGAATTCACGCAGTGCAGGGGATATCCACTTTTTTTTATGATACGCGATCTGGGTGGTAAGTCGTTGCGGTTTATCATCCCAAGCCAGTAGCATTAGTTTACCTGCCCGTACTTCATTTTGCACCGTGATAAGAGGAAGGAAAGAAAGGCCAAGTCCAGACATGACACAGTTTTTTATGGCCTCAATGCTCCAGAACTCAAGGTCAGGATCGGGAAAAATTCCGTGGCTATTAAGATATTGTTCAAAGAGTGCACGGTATGTGCATCCCGGCTCGGTGTGAAGTATCGTTTCATATTTTAAATGGGCAGGTTCAACATAATCATAGGAGACAAGAGAATGACCTGGTGGTGCGATGAGCGCCATTTTTTCATGCACGAGAGTTTCAATGTGCAGATCCCGTTCTTCTGTCAATGGTTGGAGCAAAAAAGCAAGATCCAGTTCTCCCGAGCGGATAAGGTCATGCAATTCCCAGCATACTCCGGGCTTTAATATGATTTTAACTTTTGGATAACGACTTTTATATTCGCGGATAATGCTCGGCAAGCGAAAGGCTGCCAATGATTCGGGAGCCCCTATTGTCAGCGTACCGGCAAATGCAGTATCCGAGCGGAGCGCGTTTTTTGCTAAGTTGTGCAGCTTAGTAATCTCCTGAGCGTACGGGAGAAGTCGCTGACCAGCATCGGTAAGAATATTTCTTTTGCCTAACCTATCAAAAAGAGGCATTTCAAGTTCTGCTTCGAGCGCCTGGATTTGAGCAGTTACGCTTGATTGGGCGTATCCCAGTTTATTGGCTGCGCGGGTGAAACCACCAACTTCGACCACAGCTATAAACGTAAATAAATGGCGTAATTCCAATTCCAGTATCCCCTTATCATCGTCTGTAGCGATGCATATTATCGAAAACTTTCGTTTCCCTGATGGCACCATTATCTGATACTCTTAGAGAAAATACAAGGGAGACAGGAGCATAAATTATGGATACTCAAGATCTAAAAGGTACTATCGGACTGCCGCAGGCAATAGCCCTATATATCGGAGCCGTACTTGGCTCGGGTGTACTCATCGTACCTGGACTGGCGGCAGAGATCGCCGGTCCGGCTTCCTTACTAGCATGGGGGCTTATGACTTTGCTTGTGTTACCTCTGGCACTGACCATGGGATTGCTGTCGGCTAAGTTTCCCAATGCTGGCGGTGTTTCTCATTTTGTCACGTTAGCTTTCGGACCACAGGCAGGATCGCTTGTCGGTTGGTTTTTCCTTATGTCTGTACCGATTGGTGCCCCTGTGGCTGCGCTGACAGGAGCTGGCTATATGACAGTTGCTATGGGCTGGGGTGACAGTGCAAGAGTGGCCTTGGCAGCAGGCATGTTGGCAATCGGGCTATTAACCAACCTTATCGGTATGAAGGTGGTGGGTCAAGTACAGATCGCCGTTGTCCTTGCCATTCTTTCCGTGCTGGTGTTAGCTATCATAGGGGCTGTACCGCATATTGAGTCTGTGAATTTCACGCCGTTTATGCCCCATGGTTGGGTGAGTGTCGGGCGGTCGGCCGCTCTTATGTTTTGGTGTTTTATCGGCTGGGAAGCGGTTTCCCATTTATCCGAAGAATTCTTAGATCCACAACGGGCCGCGGTGAAAGGGGTAACAATTGCTGCTGTCATCGTTGGAGTGCTGTATTTTCTCACGGCCTTGGCTACAGTTGGAACACACAGTTACCATACAGCAGGGTCGGATGCTTCCCTTGTATTGGTTATTAGTAAACTACTCGGACCTTGGGGCGCATTGGTTGCCGGATTAACAGGTGTGTTCATCTGTACTGCTACCATTATCGCTTACACGGGTGCCACTTCTCGTCTGGCGTATGCCCTGGCAAGAAAGGGAGACACTCCACGCTGGATGGGTATTTTGTCGAAACGATTTGGTACGCCAACCGGTGGAATTGGTTTTCTTGCCCTATGCTTTGGGGCAGTGCTTTCCTTGTATGGCAGCGGGCTAATTTCTCTGACAACACTCATTCAGTTCCCCAATGCAACCTTTATTCTCACCTATCTTGGAGGCTGTGCCGCAGGAATCCGGTTGCTAAAAGGCAGTCGTTGGGGAGTAGGCATTTGCTGGCTGTCCTTTCTCTCAACAGCTGTTATTTTTCCGTTCGTCGGTTGGGCGGTTCTATATCCACTACTCATCATCGCTGGTTTCTGGATAACCAGATTGCTAAGGGACAAAAGCACTATATATCATAAGTTCCATATTTAGAATTCTTAAGAGCCTTTATTTTCGTGGGAAGACCGAATGATAGGACTGTTATTTAAGATTAAATAGATGGGGGAGTCAGCTATGCAATATCGGGATTATATTAACGAAAGAGTTCACAGCCTTTATTGGAATGATGATCTGAACTGTGCGACAACATCATTACTGATTTTTTCGGAAATATTTCATATTAATCTGAACTCACAAATTATTGAGGCAGCAATTGGGATGCCTGGTGCAGGTCAGTATGGGGCACAGTGTGGGCTGGTTGCAGGAGGATTAATGTTTATTGGAATTCAAGGAAAAGAGAAGGGACTAGAACCTAAGGATATAGTAAAGAAATGCAATAATTTTGCAAAGGGATTTGAAGACGAGTTTGGAAGTTTAAATTGTAGAGACCTAAGGCCAGAAGGATTTAAGCCAGACAATCCACCACATTTATGCGAAGAGATTACCAAGAAGGCAATTTTGTTCACGCTGAAGTATCTAAATTCCTGGTTCTAATTGAATACGTAGAATGACTTGTCATGAAATAACTTAGCACTGTTTCTAAATATTAAAATCCGCCAACACAACCGACGGCTTTGTTAAGGGTGTGTTGGTGGATTGGATGTACTAATTCTCTACTAATTTTGCACGGCAGACGGCTCAGTTATCTATGTTAACTCTGGGGCACAGCTTTTAACTCAAAGGTTTCCTGCTGATTATTCCATTTTACAGTAACAGTATAAACTCCATCTTTTTGAGGTATGGCTCCGTTGTTTCCTCCCATTTTATAATCCTCAGGGTTAAGGGTCGAATCAGGTGTCAAGGTCAGGCAGCACCGGATTAGGGTTTTTGAATTCCTCACAGAGATTTTGACACCTTGGACATTCACCCAAATGTTCCTCAATAATTTCTCTCGTCTTTCCGCTAACTTCATCATCCACATATAATGGAAGAATATCTTCGATCAACTCACATGGCTATTTCATTATATCAAGCCCTCCTCTTTCCCGTACACTTCTGGTTCATTAAATAAAGGCTTATGCCTTCAATTCTGTATGCGCTGTCTCAAGCAGCTCGGGGATTTTGAGCCCCTGCGGGCAATTCTGCGCACAGATTCCGCAGGATATGCACTGATCGGCACCTAATCCAAACGGGATAATTCTGCTTTGATACATAAGTTTGTCATGGGGATCATTCATCAACTGATAGCCATTATAGAGTTTGAAAATTTCCGGTATGGCGACGCCTTGGGGACAGGGCATGCAGTACCAGCATCCTGTACAACCAATACTTTTTTTGGCCTCAAACGCATCTCGTATCTTGTGGATAAATTCTTGATCCTCATCTGACATCACGTTCGGCGCAGCATGGTCAAATATCCGAAGATTTTCCTTTAGTTGGGCCAGGCTACTGGTTCCGCTTAAGATCACAGATGTCTCAGGCATATTGTAAAGCCATCGGAAGCACCACTCAACAAGGGAACGTTTTTCTGGATAAGACTGAATCAACTCATTAAC
>Ga0209415_10019019_pt1 | contig 10801 bp, 6 predicted proteins | sample PeaSoiSIISIP2007_FD_187696 | JGI IMG/M metagenome (GOLD analysis project Ga0209415, IMG submission 187696) | Peat soil microbial communities from Weissenstadt, Germany - SII-SIP-2007 (SPAdes) (version 2) | ecosystem: Environmental > Terrestrial > Soil > Wetlands > Peat | place: Germany... | reverse complement strand
AAGCTGCCGTCGGCCGCGCCCGCTACGAGCGGCTACGCGATCGAAGCCAGGCTCAATGCCGAGGACCCGGAGCACGACTTCGCGCCGACGCCGGGCCGGGTGTCCGCGCTGCGGCTGCCTTCGGGGCCCGGGGTCCGGGTCGATACCGGAGTAGCCGAGGGGGACGACGTCGCGCCGGAGTTCGACTCGATGATCGCCAAGATCATCGCCTGCGGGCACGACCGCGCGGAGGCGCTGAGCCGCTTGAGGCGGGCGCTAACCCAGTCCCTGGCGGTGATCGACGGCGGGACGACCAACAAGGCGTTCCTGCTGTCCCTGACCGGTCACCCGGATATCGTCGCGGGCCGTTACGACACCCGCTGGCTAGACCGGCTGACCGAGGCAGGCGGCCACCTGGCCGTCGATGACCCGATCGCGCTGCTGGCGGCGGCGGTCGAGGCCGCCGACGCCGACCATGCCGCGGTGCAGGCCAACTTCGTCGCGTCGGCGGCCCGAGGCCGTCCCGAGCTTCCCGACCGGGTCGGGCACCGGCTGCGACTGCGGGCGCGCGGCGGCTCCTACCAGATGCACGTGTACTGCCTGGGGCACAGCGACTACCGTGTCGCGGCCGGGACGGCCCTGATCGAGGTCGGTGTCCAGCGGCTCGGCCGCTACGAGCGGGCGGTCACCTGCCGCGGCAAGCGGTACAAGGTCGTCGCGGCGAGCAAGGGTTCCCGGCTGCTCATCGAGGTCGACGACGTGGCGCACATCATCACCCGCGACGACGGCGGGCAGGTCCGCTGCCCGTCCCCGGCGTTCGTCGTCGCCGTGTCCGTCACCCCCGGCGACATCGTCCGCGCCGGTGACCCGCTCGCCGTCATCGAAAGCATGAAGATGGAAACCACCATCGCCGCACCGTACGACGGCACGGTCAGCGCGGTGTACGCCCAGGTGAACACGCAGGTGGAGGCGGGGGCGCCGATGGTCGCGCTGCAAGCGCCCACCGGGCAGACCGAGTCTCGGGAGCCGAGCGGAGCGGCGGCCGAGTTCGCCGGCCTGGCAACACCGCCGGGGAACCATGACGTAGCCGGCATCGACTACCTGCTCCGGGCGTACCTGCTCGGCTACGACATCGAAGACGGCGACGCTCGTGAGCTCAGCCGGGAGCGCGGCAAGCGGCTGGCAGACGTTCCGCCCGACGATGACGGCAGGATGCGCGGTGACCAGGAATTCCTGGAGATCTTCGCGGACGCGGCGGCGCTGTCCCGGCCGGTCCCGGAAGACGACGAGCAGGAGGAAGAGCACCCCCGGAGCTCGCACGAGCACCTGCTCACCTACCTGTCGTTCCTCGACCCGGAGCGCAGCGGGGTACCCGATCATTTCCTGCGGCAGCTGCGAGCCATGCTCGCCCGCTATGGCATCCAGTCGCTGACCCGCACGCCGGAACTCGAGGAGGCACTGCTGCGGATCGCCCGCTCGGTGGACAGGATGTCGGCCGCCGCCCCCATCGTGATCGCCATCCTGGACCGGTGGCGCCGCGGCCAGGCCCTGCTGGCGGACGCGATGACCGACGACCGGCTCGCCGTGCTCACCCGGCTGATCAGCTCCACGCAAGGGCGCTACCCCGATGTCTGCGACCTGGCCAGGGACGTCCGCTTCTGCTACGTCGACGCGCCCGTGATCAACCGCATCCGGGCGAAGGCGTACGCGGAGATCGAGACCAGCCTGGACGAGCTGCGCGACCAGCCCGCGCCCGACCGGCAGCGCGACCTCGCGGACCGGATCGTCTGGTTCCCGCTGCCGATGCGCACCAGGATCCGGGACTGGTACCGCGACGCGGACGAGACGGCCAGGGCCCGGCTGCTCGAGGCGCGCACCCGCCGGTTCTACCGGATACGCGACCTCATGGGGATGCGGTGCCAGCTGCTCGGCGGTCACCTCACGTGCCTCGCGGACTACCACGAGCCCGGGCAGGACGGTCCGCCGGTGCGCCTGGTTACCGCGTACGTGCCCATCGCGGACCTGCCGGCCTTCGCCCGCGCGGTTGCCGGGCACCTGACCGGGCTCGCCCCCGGCCAGCCCGTCGTCGTCGACGTTGAGTCGTGGCGCGACAAGCCCTTCCTCCCGGAGGAGGACATGGCCGCTGAGCTTGCCCGCCTGCTCTCGGGTACGGACTTCGGCCGCGACCTGCGCCGTCTGATCGTCACCGTGACGAGTGCCACCCGAAGCGCCGAGCGCGCCGCGGATGACCAGCGGACCCAGACGTTCACGTTCGCGCAGACTCCGGCCGGATTCGCCGAGGACCCGCTGCTGCGGAACATGCACCCGCTGATCGCCGAGCGCCTCGACCTGTGGCGGCTGTCGAACTTCGCGCTGCGCAGGGTGCGCAGCGCGGAGGACGTGTACCTGTTCCACGCCGTCGCCCGCGCCAATCCGAAGGACGAGCGGCTGATCGCCATCGCCGAGGTGCGCGACCTCACCGCCGCCCGCGACTCGGCCGGCGAGGTCATCGGGTACCCGATACTGGAGGGCATCCTGGCCCAGGCCTTCGCCGACATCCGCAGCGCGCTCCGCGGCCAGTCGCAGCGACAGCGCCCGCTCCGGAACAGGGTACTGCTCTACGTGCGCCCGGTGTGGGACATCCCCACCGCCACCTGGCGGAGTCTGGCGCACCAGCTGGCGGCGCAGGCCGCCGACCTCGGGCTGGAGAAGGTCACGGTGCGGATCCGGATGCCGGACGCGGCGACCGGCGAGCCGCGGACGGCGATCCTCGACGTGGAGAACGTGGCGGACAGGGCCGTCACGGTGCGCGTCCGCGAGCCATCGGACCAGCCCATCCAGCCGCATACCGACTACCAGCAGCGTGCCCTGCGGGCCAAGCGGCTCGGGGTGCCTTATCCGTACGAGCTCATCCGCATGCTCACCCCGCCGCCGGGCGCGCCCGCGGACTTCCCGGCCGGCGACTTCACCGAGTATGACCTCAGCGAGGGCGGAGCCCCGGACGGCAGCGGCGCCGACGCTGACGAGCTCGTGCCGGTCAGCCGGCCGTACGGCCGCAACTCCGCGGGGATCGTCACCGGCGTCATCACCAACTACACGTCCCTGGTGCCCGGGGGGATGCATCGGGTGGTGATTCTCGGCGACCCGACGGAGGGACTCGGCAGCCTGGCGGAGCCGGAGTGCCGCCGCATTCTGGCGGCGCTGACCCTCGCCCGGCGGATGCGAGTGCCCGTCGAGTGGTTCGCGCTGTCGTCTGGCGCCAAGATCGCGTGGGACAGCGGGACCGAGAACATGGACTGGATCGCCGCGGTGCTGCGCGGCCTGATCGAGTTCACCCAGTCAGGCGGCGAGGTCAACATCGTCGTCACCGGGATCAACGTCGGCGCCCAGCCGTACTGGGACGCCGAAGCGACCATGCTCATGCACACGCGCGGCATCCTCATCATGACGCCCGCCAGCGCCATGGTGCTCACCGGCAAGAAATCGCTTGACTACTCCGGCGGCGTGTCCGCCGAGGACAACATCGGCATCGGCGGGTACGAGCGGATCATGGGCCCCAACGGCGAAGCGCAGTACTGGGCGCCGACGCTGGCGGCGGCCTGTGCGCTGCTGCTGCGGCACTACGCGCACACGTACATCGTCCCCGGCGAGCGGCATCCCCGCCGGGCGCCGACGAACGACCCGGCCGAGCGCGACGTGCGCGCGTTCCCGCACAAGCAAGTCGAGGGGTCGGAGTTCGCTACCGTGGGCGATGTCTTCTCGGCCGAACTGAACGGCGACCGCAAGAAGCCGTTCGACATGCGCTCGGTGATGCGGGCGGTCAGCGACGGGGACGACGTGCCCTTCGAACGGTGGGCCCGGTGGCACAACGCCGAGGGCGCGATCGTGTGGGAGGCGCGGGTCGGGGGGTTCCCGGTGTGCATGATCGGCCTTGAATCGCGCAACGTGGCCAGAGCCGGGTTCGTACCCGCCGACGGGCCCTCGTCGTGGACGTCAGGGACGCTCTTCCCGCAGTCGTCGCGTAAGGTCGCCCGCGCCATCAACGCGGCCAGCGGCAACCGGCCGGTTGTCGTGCTCGCCAATCTCAGCGGCTTCGACGGCTCACCGGAGAGCATGCGCAAGTGGCAGCTGGAGTACGGCGCGGAGATCGGCCGCGCGGTGACGAACTTCCGCGGGCCCATCGTCTTCGTGGTGGTCTCGCGCTACCACGGCGGCGCGTTCGTGGTCTTCTCCAAGCGGCTGCACGATGACATGGAAACGGCCGCGGTGGCCGGTTCCTACGCTTCGGTGATCGGCGGGGCGCCCGCCGCCGCCGTCGTCCTGTCCCGCGAGGTGTCGGCCAGGACGGAGAAGGATCCCCGGGTCACCAGCCTGCGGACGCTGCTCACCTCCGCGACTGGCAAGGCGCTCGCGGAGGCGCACCATCAGCTGGCCGACGTCGCCCGGGCGGTCAGGGCCGAGAAGCTGAAGCAGGTCGCCGACGAGTTCGACGCCATCCACGACATCAGGCGCGCGATGCGCGTCGGGTCCGTCGACCAGATCATCGCTGCCGATCAGCTACGGCCGTTCGTCATCGGCGCCCTGGAACGCCGGCTGGCCGCCGGGGCAGCACCCGAAGTGCCCGGCACGCGCACTAGCTGACCGGCCGGTCGAGCCAGCGGTGCGACGGGAGCATGGTATCGATCGGAGACTGCGACTCAAGCCCGGCGGGCGGCGCCCCGCCGGGCGGCAAGCAGGCGGTCACCAGGAACGCGCCGCTCCGCCGCCACCAGCCAGGGAAGACCTCGCCCTCGGCGGTGCGAACCCGGAGCGCGGACCAGGTGCGCTCCGGCGGGCTCAGCTCAGCCACGGCCACCTCGACCGAACGGGTGTCCCGGCGCAGCCCGGTCTCCAGCACCTTGAGCGCGCTTTCCTTGGCCGACCAGATGAGGTTGGCCGCCATGTCCCTGGCCGGGCCGGCGCCGTCCACCAGCCGCTGCTCCGCTTCCGTCAGGTAATCGCGGACGAAGGCGCCGCTGCGCGGCTCGACGATCTCAACATCACAGCCGAGCGCGGCGGGGCGGTCCGCTACCAGGCAGACGGCACACCCCGCCCGGTCGGTGAGCGACACGCCGCGGCTCGCCTGCTGGCCGTCGACGTACAGCCGGGGGGCGCCGCTCGGCGCGTTCCTGCCCTCGATCCGGGCGAGCACGGCCGGATCGTCTGGCCAGCCGAGTACCCGCGCCACCGCGAGCTTGAGCGTCCAGCGGCCAAGCAGGAAGTCGATTCGCCGCTTGGTGTACCGGAGCGTGTCGGCCCGGCCGCGCTCGGCCGCGCTGAGCCAGTCGCCCGCGGCAGGCAGCTGGTCCTCGCCGCGCGCGAGCCACCAGGCAGCGAGCGCTTGCCCGGCCGCGCGATCAGGACCGGTTTCTGGCCTCATGGACATCGCGCCCGCCTTGACTGTTCGGTTGACTACCGGCGGCCCCGGCCTGCCCAAGCGCGGGCGCGGTCACCCGCTCAGGAACTGGTCAGTGCCATGCAAGGGCACAACGCCGCCTTCGTCAAGGCCGGCGGCCGAATGGCTCGCCGGATCTCGGTGCGCTTGCGCTGGCCGGGCGCGGGAACCACGGGCCCGTTCGGTGGACTGAATGTTTTTTATCCAGAACGGAGGCGCGGCGGCGCTACCGCCCGACACGTACTTGCCGGCCAGGGCCGGCGCACCGGTCATCCCGTTTTGGGAGGGCAGGTCAGGCCTTCAGCGGGGGGACAGGCGCAGCGCGGCCGGCGCATCGGCGGGGACGGCTGGATCGCGCGGCGTGACGGGCGCCACCTGCTGGTAGGGGGCGCCCGGGGCGGGCCGCGGGTCGGCGTCGCCGCGGTTAGGCCACATCGCCATGGCCCGCTCGGCCTGGGCAGTGATGGTGAGAGCCGGGTTCACGCCGAGGTTGGCCGAGACCGCCGAGCCGTCGACGATGTGCAGCCCCTGGTACCCGTAGACGCGGTGGTACGGATCGATCACGCCGGTGGCCGGCGAGTCCCCGATCGCGGCGCCGCCGAGGAAATGCGCGGTCATCGGGATGTTGAACAGGTCGGTCCAGGTGCCGAACGCGGTGCCGCCGATTTCCTCCGCCAGCAGGCGCGAGGCGCGGTGGGCGCTGGGAATCCAGACCGGGTTCGGCTCACCGTGGCCGCGCCCGGACCGCATGCCCCAGCCGAACCGCCCGCGCTTGGCCCGTACCGTGATCGAGTTGTCGCGGCTCTGCATGACCAGCGCGATGACCGTCCGTTCCGACCAGTGCCGCAGGTTCATCACCTTGGCGAGTTCGATCGGGTGGGCGGCCACCCGGCCGAGGAATTTCGCCCAGCGCGGCGCCCGCCCGCCGCCGTCGACCAGCAACGTGCGCAGCGAGCCCATTTCATTGCAGCCGCGGCCGTACCGGACCGGTTCGATATGGGTGTCTTCGTCGGGGAAGAACGACGAGGTGATCGCCACGCCGCGGGTGTAGTCGTCCCCCTTCAGCCGCGCGCGCTCCGCGCCGAGGATGGCCTCGGAGTTGGTGCGGGTCACCGCGCCAAGCCGGTCGGACAGCAGCGGCAGGTCACCAGTCGCCTTCATCTTGTGCAGCAGCTTCTGGGTGCCCCAGGTGCCCGCGGCGAACACGATCTGCTCAGCCGTGATTTCGCGCCGCTGGCGGCGCGGGCTGCCGGCCCGCTTGACCTCGACCGTGAACCCATCCGGGCGGGGGCGCACGGCGGTCACCATCGTCAGGGGCATGATCTGCGCGCCGGCCCGTTCGGCGAGGTAGAGGTAGTTCTCGGTCAGCATGTTCTTCGCGCCGTTGCGGCAGCCCGTCATGCACGCGCCGCACTCGGTACAGGCGGACCGCAGCGGCCCGGCACCGCCGAAGAAGGGGTCGGTGGCCGCGGATCCGGGGCCATCGCCGAAATACACCCCGACCCTGGTCAGATGGAACGTGTCACCGCGCCCCATCCGGTCGGCGACCTTCTTCATCGCCAGGTCCGCCGAGGTCATGGTCGGGTTGGGCACCACGCCGAGCATCCGTTCGGCCTGGTCGTAATACGGTGCGAGCTCGCCGCGCCAGTCCGTGATGCCGCGCCACTGCGGATCGTGGTAGAACGGCTCGGCGGGCCGGTACAGCGTGTTCGCGTAGTTGAGCGAACCGCCGCCGACCCCGGCCCCGGCCAGGATCAGCACCCGCGAGTCCTTCTCACCGCGCAGCAGGTGGATGCGCTGGATGCCGGTCAGGCCGAACTGCGGCGCCCACATGTACCTGGAAATCCGCCACGACGTCTTCGGCAAGGCGCTATGACGCTGCCCGGGAAGGGGATCGGCCGGGTCGTCGAACCGGCGGCCAGCCTCCAGCACGCCGACCCGGTACCCCTTTTCCGTCAGCCGCAGGGCAGCGACGCTGCCGCCGAAGCCTGACCCGATCACCAGGACATCGTAATCAAGACCGCTCATCGTATCCTCAGCCCCTCGGGACCACGACCGGGACCGCAGCCGGCATCCGTGACCGCCGTCGTCTTGTGCCAAAGCCTAGAAGGTCGGGCCGACGAATACTACCCCCTGGTAACTTACGTGCGCCGGGCACGGCGGCGTCCCCGGGCTCTGGCGCATCCGATACCGGCACTTGGGCAAGGCCAAGCACGGTCGCGATCGCGTGCACCTCGTCGGACCTGATGCGGTAGCTGTCGCGCTTGTTGACACAGCGGAGCCGGCCGCCCGTCATCTCAGTGACCAGGTTGGACCTCCGGTCGAGCAGTGCTCGCCAGGTGGCGGCTCCGGCGATCAGCTTCGCGACAGGCTCGGCGCCGGCCTGACCGTTAACGGCGCTTACGCTACAAGCGCCCGAGGGGCCGAAGCCGACACGAAGCTCCCGATGCCCGCCGTCGGCTGACTCCACGACGAGGGCCACGGCGGAGCCTGCCACCGTCGGCCAGCGCGCGGCGACATCGGGGGAGCCCAGTGATCCGACCCTGGCTCTCATCGCCTCGGTTACCGCCGCGGCTTCCTCGGTCCAGGAACTCTGCGCCCGCTTGCGGCCGTTGACGCTGTCACCTGGCGGGTGCGCCCTCGGATCGGGCTGACCGCAGGCCCCGTTCCACTGATCGTCGACGACGCGGTAATCGAGCCTGGAGAGCGCCTCGTTCACGGACCGGAGCAACGGCTCAGGCAGCGCCCTGGCAGGAACGCGAACGCCTCGGCCCATGGAACTCATCGTCACCTCGTCGGTGAACCAGATTTTTTCGTCCCCTAGGCCGGTGCCTTCGTGCGGAGACCGGAAGCATGCCCGGGTGATACCCGGGACCTGCCGCTCCCCGAGGAAGGAGAAGACCCCCGCCATGGTCTCTTCCGGTGCGGTGACTAGGTCTTCGTATCTGATCCGGTAGCACGCGCCGGGATGCTTTTCCTCGAACGCCATGATCGCCTGGACGGCGGATAGCCAGTAGCTTCCTATCGCGGCGACGTTGTTGCCGGGGTGCTGAGCCACGAAGGGATCGAAGCCGAACCTCGTGACGCCCCAGGGGCAGGCTTCGACCCCCGAGGCGATGACGTCCATGCAGTGCCGGTAAAGGCAGATGAACTTCGCCTCCGGATACAGCTCGATCATCAGGTCGGAGAGCAGGTAAGAATCGAGCGACTTGTCGCACCAGCGACGTTTCCCGCGCTTGGTGAGGTACCGGGAGAAAGCCCGGTCGGCCGCGTCGCGCACCGCGCGTATCGCGTGCGACGGCAGCTCCATGGCCTCGGTAACCGGCCGGGCGCCCCCCGACACGCCTTCAAGCAGATCCCAGGTACGGGCTAGGCCCGCGCAGGCGGTCGCGACGCTGGTCTCCGGAGGGCAGGCGAGGTCGGGGTGAGTGTCAAGGATAAACCGGAGCAGCGTGGAACCTGAACGGCTGCTGGTCAGCACGAAAACCGGCTGCTCGCAGGGCACTGTGTCGGATGGCATGACCGGAGCATCACACATGAGCGCCCGGCTGGCGCTGCTCCGGTACGACGACGGTACGCGATCGGTACGGCACCGCAAGACGATGGCATTGTCCGGTGACTCAGCTTCAAGGAGGTCAATATGAATGCCGCGACGACCTGGCTAGCCGAACGCACCGCGAGCCTGCTGCCGCAAGCCTCGGACACGGTGGCCGGCTGCAACTGCTCCTTCTTCTACTGGACTTGGTGCCACGGCCATGTCCGTCAGTCCTGCAGCTCGTGCTATCCCTGCCGCGCTGCTTCCTGCATCAACGTAGGGCACTGCTGAGGGTCGGCCGCAGTGGCCTATGTGGCGCTGAGCTGCCGTGCCCTGACCGGCCTCATGTTCGCGGTCGCGGCTCTCGCCAAGCTCCGCAGCGGACCGGCCTTCCGGTCGTTCGTGTCCTGGGTGGCCGCCCTGCCCTTGCCGTTGGCGCGGAGCAGGCCAGCCGTGTCCGCGGGCGTAATGGCGGGGACCGAGCTCGTCATCGCGGTGCTCGTGGCCTTTCCCGGCTCGGCACGGGCCGGGCTGCTGCTCGCCGCGGCGGTCCTGGCCGTGTTCGCGGCGGGTGCGCACACCGTCCTGCGGCGGGGAGCGAGCGTGCCGTGCCGGTGCTTCGGCACGGCCGCCGCCCCCCTCGGGCCCCGGCACGTGCTGCGCAACCTGCTGCTGTGCGCCGCCGCGGCGACCGCAGCCGCCGTCGCCGCGCCGGCCGGCCGGCCGGCCGGGATCGCGATCAGCCTTGGGTCGGGCGCGGCGATCGCGCTGGTTGTCGTCTTCCTTGACGACCTTGTCGCCGTACTCGGCCGTTCTCACGACGAGGAAGTATCACCATGGTTTACCTCAGTGCCGCCGTCGCCGTTATCGGTGCCGTGCTGCTGGCCAACCTGGCGCTAACGCTGGCCCTGGTCCGGCGGGTGCGCGAGCTGACGCAGCGACCAGCCCGCCATTCCCATCCTGTCCGGACCGGCCTTCCGGTCGGCGCAACCGTGCCCAACTTCACCGCCATCACGGTCACTGGTGAGACCTGGTCGCGCGCTGGCATAGCGGGATCGCGCGGGCTGATCGGCTTTCTCGCCGCGGGATGCGATCCGTGCCATCGGCAGCTCCCTGAGTTCACCGCGCTGGCCGCGACCATTCCCGGCGGCGCCAGCCAGGTGCTCGCCGTGGTGACGGGGGACGGCGAGTCGGCCGCTGAACTTGTCCGGGGCCTGGGCGAGGCGGCGGCGATCGTGCGGCAACCGGAGGAGGGCGGCCTCTGCCAGGCGTTCGAAGTACGGGGCTTCCCGAGTTACTACCTGATCAGCGGGGACGGCCGGGTCGAGGGAGCCGGTAATGCCGTCCACCTGCTGGCCAGAGCGCTCCAGCCACGGTGAGCTCCTTGGCGCTGTCGACCGGGTTCGCTGCGGGTGCGCTGCTCGCGGGCATCGCGATCCTGCGCCGCCAGTTCGTGGTCGTACCGGTCACCGGCACGAGCATGGCGCCTGGTATCGGCCCCGGCGACCGCCTCATCGTCTGGCGTGGATCCCGCGCTCGAGTCGGCGCGGTTGTCCTGGTGCGCGGCACGCCTGACCAGCCGTTCATCGTCAAGCGCGTGGCGGCCTTGCCGGGAGACGTCGTTCCGGCGGCGGTGCGGGCCGCAGTCCGCGGTGCCCAGGTCGTGCCGCCGGGAAAGATGGTCGTGCTCGCGGACAACCCCGACGGCTCGGACTCCAGGCACTGGGGGTTCACGCGCTTGGCGGAGGTGCGCGGCCGGGTGCTTTACACGCTCTCCCGGGACAGCCGGGCTCGTACCTTATCCGCGTCAGGGTGCCTCAGGTCTTCGAGTATGGCCAGGGCCTCCTGCCAGT
>Ga0209415_10019017_pt1 | contig 10801 bp, 10 predicted proteins | sample PeaSoiSIISIP2007_FD_187696 | JGI IMG/M metagenome (GOLD analysis project Ga0209415, IMG submission 187696) | Peat soil microbial communities from Weissenstadt, Germany - SII-SIP-2007 (SPAdes) (version 2) | ecosystem: Environmental > Terrestrial > Soil > Wetlands > Peat | place: Germany... | reverse complement strand
GTCGATGACGGATGATGTGTGATATTCGGTCCTGTGCGCGGCTGCGGAACTACAACCTTACGCGGAGCCTGCGGCTGCGCTGCCACTCCCGCGGGGCGCGCCGTGACTGCGGGCCGCAGGGGCATCGCCGGCGCTGAGACCGTCGCAATGGGAGGATGAACCGGCGGCCGTGGATGCCCGCCCAGCGGCGGGCGCAGGGGCATCGGGCGCGGCCGGGCGGCCTCGGTCTCGGGCGCTGCTTCGGCAGACTCGGCAGCAGGAGTGGCAACCTGCTCCGTTGGGGCAGCGGGCGGAACGGCGGAATGCGCGGGTGTTCTTTCCACCGGCGCCGTCGCCGCCGGGGCGGCTCCGACCTGCTCCTCGACCGCGGGAGCAGCTGCGGGTTCATGATCCCGCTCATGATCGAAGGTGTCCGGACGGGCGCCATTCACCCCGAAATGTTTCCGGACGAGTTCGGCAACGTCATCGTCCAGCGAGCTGGAATGGGTTTTCTTCTCGGCCACGCCCAATTCGGGGAGCAGGTCGAGAATCCGCTGAGGCTTTACCTCAAGCTCCCTCGCCAGTTCGTTGATGCGGGTTTTTCTCATATATTGAGCGACAAAACGGAGGCACACTCCACGCGCAGACCTTCATCAGCTTAGTGGGCTGGACCCCAGATCTCCTATCCTATCAGATCCCTTTCCTTCTTCCGGTATTTCAGATTCGGTTTGCGGAGATGCCACGGCTTCTTCGGGAACATCCGGTTCGCCGGCAATTTGCTCGCCGACCGCCGCTGACGCGGCCTCCTCGGAAGTGTCGTGCTCCACAGCGGTTGATTCTCCCGGCGGCGCGGGTGCGGTCTCCACCGGATAGTCGCTGGCGGCTCCCTCGGCCGGCGCATCGAACTGCGCATAGTAGCCGTTCACGGCGTCGCGAATCCGCTCCACAGCCGTCTCGCTGATGCCGGGCAGCTCCTGTAGTTCTTCCGGCGTCATGGCACCGAGCTTTTCGATGGTGGAGACGCCACCGGAGATCAGGTCTCCAATAACGTTCTCGGCCAGGCCGTATTCCATTAGTACCGAAACCGGCGCTCCCGGCGAAACCAGCGCGGCCATGGCCGATTCCACTTCCTGGCGTTTCTCTTCTTCGCTCTTGATGTCGATTTTCCAACCCAGCAGCTTGGCGGCAAGCCGAACGTTCTGGCCTTTCTTGCCGATGGCCAGTGAGAGCTGCGTATCGTCCACAATCACTTCCATGTGGTGGGCAGCGGCATCGACGATGGCCACGCGGGAGATCTTGGCCGGACTGAGCGCTTTGGTCGCGTACTGCACGGGATCGTCCGAGAACTCGATAATGTCGATCTTCTCGCCGCGCAGTTCGCGAATGATCGACTGTACGCGCATGCCCTTCATGCCGACGCAGGCTCCCACGCTGTCCACGTCGCGATCGCGGCTGAAGACGGCGATCTTGGTCCGCTCGCCAGCCTCGCGCGCGCAGCCCTTGATGACCACGGTGTTGTCGTAGATCTCGGGAACTTCCTGCTCGAAGAGGCGCTTCACCAGCTCCGCGTCGGCCCGGGAAACGGTGACGCCGGCGTTCTTGCCGGCTTTCTCCACGCTCTTGATGATGCCGCGCACGCGGTCGCCAACGCTGAAGTTCTCCAGCCGGCTCTGTTCTTTTTTCGGCAGACGCGCTTCTGTCTTGCCGATATCGATCATCAGGTCCTGGCCTTCGATGCGCTTAACCGTGCAGTTCACCAGTTCGCCGACGCGGCCGGAATACTCCGAGAAGATGGTCTCCCGCTCGGCCTCACGGACTTTCTGCAGAATCACCTGCTTGGCGGTCTGGGCGGAGATGCGGCCCAGCGCTTCAGTGGGACGGGCGATGCGGACCGATCCGCCCACTTCGACGGAGGGATCGATGCGCCTGGCATCATTGAGCGAAATCTCCTTGACGGGATCGGAAACCGGATCGGTCACCGTCTTCAGGGCATAAATCTCCAGCGCACCCGCGGCGTTGAAATCGGCAACCAGGTCCTCCACGCTGTGAAAGTGTTTGCGCGCAGCCACCAGCATGGCGTCCTTGACGGCGTCGATCACAATCTGCGGATCGATGCCTTTCTCCTTGCTCAGGATCTCAATGGACTGATAGATCGTTCCCACTCGTTTCCTCTTTTCGCTTGTCCCTGGGAAATTACCACTCGAACTTCAGGTTGGCTCTTTCGACCTGTGCCAGCGCGAAATGGACCTGGCGCCCGGCGGAGGGTTCGATGGTGACCTGGCCGTCCGCATAGCCGATCAGCGTGCCCGACCAGTGGCGCTGGTTCTCCACCGGCTCGCGCAGAAGGATGCTCGCCTTCTGCCCGGCGAAGCGCTCGAAATCCTTCGGTTTGGTCAGTTTGCGCTCGAGACCGGGCGAGCTGACCTCCAGCGTATAGCGGCCGCCGGGGATCACGTCCTCCACGTCCAGAATGGTGCCCACCTGATGGGAAATCAGTTCACAATCGGCGTGGCTTACGCCTTGCGGCTTGTCGATAAAAATGCGCAAAACGCGGCTCTTCCCGCCGCCGAGGAACTGCACCTCGACGATTTCGATGTTCTCCGGTTGGCCCACCCGTTCCGCGACCTCGGCAACCCGGGCGGCGACAGCGTCTCTGCTTCGATCCGGCATCCTCAAACCCGAACGCTGCGCAATAAAAAAGTGGGCTTTCGCCCACTGGTTGCGTTCGACATTCTCAGTATACCCTGGGGGAGCGGACGGCAGGTCGCGGGCAATCTTTTTCGTGGCAAATCAGGCCGGATGGGACTATACTCGCGCTAAGCATCATGCGGAATAGACAGCGTTTCAGGCGGCCGGGTTGCCGCCTCCGCGACTCGTTCCGGGTGGAAGAACGGCCACGGCCGCTTACCCGGAGGGTCGTTTAGGATGCCTCCTGCTGCCGTAAACGGCCATTCTTCCTTCCCCATCCTACGCGACGTGAACGAATCAGACTCATTCCCCGCGTTGGGTCCGAACATGAAAGTCCTGATGGTGTGGCCTCGCTTTCCGCCATCCTTCTGGGGCTTCGAGGGCGTGCTCGAAATGCTGCCCGAGGCGGCCATATCGCCTCCCCTTGGGCTGATCACCGTCGCCGCGCTCTGTCCGCCGGCATGGACCCTCCGGCTGCTCGATCATGCCTTCGAGGAGTTGCGCGACGAAGATCTGTTGTGGGCCGACCTGGTGATGGTCAGCGCCATGCACGCTCAGCGCGCCGATACCACGGCCGTTCTCGCCCGCGCCCGTTCGCTGGGACGCCGTACCTTCATCGGCGGTCCCTGGGCCAGCAGCCAGCCGGAGCTGTTGCTCACGCACGCGGACCACGTGATGGTGGGGGAAGCGGAGGAGGTCTTCGGCGAGATCGCCGCCGCGCTGGAACAAGGCACCGCGAGAAGCCTGTACCGCGTTGCGGAAAAGCCCGACATGACGAACAGCCCTTTGCCGCGTTTCGATCTCCTCCAGTTGAAGAAGTACGCGCAGATGCCGGTGCAGTTCTCGCGCGGATGTCCTTTCCAGTGCGAGTTCTGCGACATCATCACCATCTACGGCCGCAAGCCAAGGTCGAAGCCGCCGGCTCAGTTCATCGCGGAACTCGAAGCGCTACGGCGGCTGGGATGGCGCAACGAAGTGTTCGTCGTCGACGACAATTTCATCGGTAACAGCAAACACGCGCTGGAGCTGGCGCGGGAGGTGAAGACCTGGCAGGAGCTGCACGGCTTTCCCTTTGCTCTGAGCACCGAGGCTTCCATCGATCTGGCGGACCGTTCGGAACTGTTGAGCGCCATGGTGGCGGCGAACTTCATGTACGTGTTCATCGGCATCGAAACGCCGTCCGCGGAAGCGCTCAGGGGCTCAAAGAAGTTCCAGAATCTGCGCAGCGACAACGTCCAGCAGGTGCGCACCATTCAGGCGAGCGGGCTGTGGGTCCTTGGCGGGTTCATTGTCGGCTTCGATTCCGACGACGAGACCATCTTCGAGCGCCAGCGGGAGTTCATCGAGCGCACGGCGATCGCCTGGGCCATGGCCGGCGTCCTGCAGGCTCCGCCAACGACGCCGCTGTTCGAACGCATGAAGCGGGAAGGGCGTCTGATTGAAACCAGTCAGGCCACTTCCAACTTCAGCGCTCCCGATTTCCGCACTATCATGCCTCTGCCCGTTCTGCTCCACGGGTTGAGCGAGCTGCTGGCGGCGCTGTATGCCCCGCGAGCTTTCTTCGAACGCGCGTTCCGGTCGCTCCAGGCGTGGCAACCCATCGCCACGCAACGCCCGCCCGATACACCGGTGCTCTATATGCTTCGCGTGTTGTGCGCGTCGCTGTGGACGCAGGGTGTCTGCTCGAACTATCGGCGCGCGTACTGGCGATTCCTCGGCCGTTTGGCGTGGAACTGGTGGCGCCAGCCGGCGAAGTTATGGCTGGGATTCACCGTGCTTTTGTCGGCGCACCATTTTGTCCTGTACGCGCGCGTAGTGAAGGACGAACTCGAACGGGAGTGCGAGGGACTGCAGCCCGAGGAAGCCGTCCCGGCGCGCGAGCTGGTGGCATCCATCAGTCCGGCCCTGCCCTGAGCCAAACGACGGATGAATGCCCGATCCGACGCTTGACACCGCGGCAAGTAAGACGTTATCTTACCTGCATGAAGACCACCGTCTCCTCCAAAGGCCAAATCGTTCTGCCGGCGGAGTTCCGGCAGATGGACCGTGTCGAACCGGGGCAGGAGTTCGACGTCGAGCGTGTCGACCGCGGGGACTATCGCCTCGTTCGGCGTACGGCTCCGCCGAACGAGGGCGCCGTTGACTGGCTACTGGACTGTCCGCGGAAGGACTTCTTCGTCCCGATCGACTCTGAGTCGACGGATGCGCTGTGAAGTACCTGGTCGACGCCAACGTTCTGAGCGAGCCGACGAAACCGGCGCCCGATCCGCGGGTGGTGGCGTGGCTTCGCGCAAACGAGCGGGATATTGCCGTCGACCCCGTCATTCTCGGCGAACTCCGATTCGGAATTCTCATCCTTCCCAGGGGGAGGAAACGGGCTGCCCTGGAACGCTGGTTCGACGCGGGGGTCGGGCGTCTCCACTGTCTTCCCTGGGACGCGGACACGGGGCTGAAATGGGCGGAGCTGCTGGCGCGTCTTCGCACAACCGGGAAAGCCATGCCGATCAAGGATAGCCTCATCGCGGCGACTGCGGTCGTCCACGGTTTGGCGGTCGCCACGCGAAATCGCGCTGATTTCGTGAACGCCGGCGTGCGTATCGTCGATCCATTCGCTGGTTGAGGTCTTACGTCCGAACCGAAGGCAAAGCACTTCACGGCTCGGCCTCGGCCAGGCTCTGTCTTGTCAAACGATAGATTGGCTCCCCAGGTGGGACTCGAACCCGTTTGTCCTGTATGCGCGCGCAGTGAAGGAGGAACTCGAACATGAGAGCGAGAAGCTGCCGCCCGAAGAACTCGTGCCGGCGGGCGAGCTGGTGCCATCCATCAGTCCGGCCCTGTCCCGGGCCGGCTCGGCGGGTCAGTCGTCCGGAGGCTCCAGCAGGTGCGCCCTGACGGTTTCGCGCCCAGCGCGCATTTGACAGCCATGTCCCCGGGGGGGGGATTTCGGCGGCGCAAAGTGAACCCGGCACCCCGTGTTCTCGAGATGTATGCTTTAAGTCGTGAAGGCGCAACGACGCGGCACTGGTTCTGGCAACCGCACATTGTGGCGACAACGTCGCGCAGCCATGCAGGAGTTCGTGGGCATACGCAGGGACCGGCCTGAATTCGCGGATGTGGAAGTCTACATCAGGAGTCTCAGGCGCGGCTCGCGTCTTGCGCGTCTGAACAACTGAGACAGCCCTTCTGGTAGACTCGCGCATTGCAGCCTGAGTCCATCGAGCGCCGGACCATCCGCAAGATCCGCCTGCGCATTCTGCCGTTCCTTTTCATCCTCTACGTCGTCGCGTTTCTGGACCGCGTCAACATCGGTTTCGCCGCCCTCACCATGAACAAGGCGCTGGCCATCACCAGCCAGCAGTTCGGACTGCTCGCGGGCATCTTCTTCATCGGCTATTTCTTTTTCGAGATCCCCAGCAACATCCTGCTGCACAAGCTGGGCGCGCGCGTGTGGATCGCCCGCATTCTGGTGAGCTGGGGACTGGTCTCCGCGTGCAACGGGCTGGCGCAGAACGCGACGCACCTCTACATCGTGCGCTTTCTGCTGGGGATCGCCGAAGCCGGATTTTTCCCCGGCATGATCCTGTATCTCACCTACTGGTTCCGGCAGCGCGAACAGGCGCAGGCGGTGGCGCTGTTCATGGCCGCACTGCCGGTGAGCAACGTGATCGGCGCGCCGATATCCGGGCTGATTCTGGACCATGCGCACTGGTTCGGCGTGGCGACCTGGCGGTGGCTGCTGGCGCTCGAGGCACTGCCGGCCATTGTGCTCGGCGTGGCCACCTGGCTCCTGCTGCCAAATGGTCCCGAAGACGCTCGTTTCCTCGATCGGCAAGAGAAGGACTGGCTGCACGGGGAGCTGGCGCAGGAATCGGCGAAGCAGGAGCCCATGAGTGCGACGCGGGCGTTGATGAGCGGGCGAGTCTGGCACCTCACCTTCGTTTACTTCACGCTGGTCGTCGGGCTCTATGTGATGAGCTTCTGGCTGCCGCAGGTGGTGAAGGGGCTTTCGGCGCACTATTCGAACACGACCGTTGGTGTGCTGGTGACCATCCCCCATGCGGTCGGCTTCGTCGCGATGATGCTCGTTTCGCGGCATTCGGATCGCACTGGTGAGCGGCGCTGGCACGCGGCGGTTCCAGCTATTGCCGCGGCGACGGCGATGTTCACGGTGGGCCTTGTCAGTTCACCGCTGCTGTCCATCGCAATCCTCACGCTGATGGCGTCCGGCATCTACAGCTTTTTCGGGCCGTTCTGGGCGTTGCCGAATCGGTTTCTCACCGGCTACGCGGCTGCGTCGGGCATCGCTCTGATCAATTCGGTGGGAAACCTCGGAGGATTCGTAGGACCGTACATGATCGGCTCGATCACCACGTGGACGGGCAGCAATTACTGGGGGCTGGTGTTCGCGGGCGTCAGTCTTGTGGCCTGTGCCGTGCTGGTGGTTTGCCTCCGCCGAACTGCGACAACATAGGATCATGCCGGCAAACTTCAAAGCAGAGCTGGTGGCTTGTTTCGGACAGCCGGTGGCGGAGAATCCCACCGGCGTTATGCAGGAAGCAGCGTTTTCGGCGCTTGGTTTGAACTGGCGATACCTCACAGTGGAGGTGCCACCGGCGAAGCTGCGCGATGCGGTGGCCGGAGCGCGTGCGTTCGGCCTGCGCGGCTTCAACTGCACGATTCCGCACAAAGTGGCGGTGATGGAGCATCTCGACGAAATTGCGCCCGATGCGGCGGTCATTGGCGCAGTGAACACGGTTCGGCGAGAAGGAGAGCGATTGATCGGCGAGAACACCGACGGCAAGGGTTTCCTGCGCGGCGTCCGCGTGGACGCGGGAGTCGATCCGAAGGGCCGGCGCGCGGTGGTGCTGGGGGCCGGCGGCGCGTCGCGGGCGATTGTGACGGAACTGGCGCTGGCCGGAGCGGCGGAAGTGCTGGTGGTGAACCGCTCGCGCGAACGAGGTGAGCGAATGGTGGCTGATCTTGCCGCGAAGACTGGCGCGCCGATTCGCTTCGAGCAATGGCAGGGAACGTATCGCGTACCCGGCGACGTGGACCTGCTGGTGAACGCGACCTCCATCGGCTTGTATCCGGACGTGGATGCGATGCCGCCGATCGATCTCAGCGCGGCGCGGCCGGGGATGCTGGTGAGCGATGCAGTTTTCAATCCGCCGGAAACGCGCCTGCTGGCTGCGGCGCGCGGGCATGGACTGCCTGTGCTTGATGGCCTCTCGATGCTCGTTTACCAGGGTGTGATCGGCTTCCAGCTTTGGACCGGCCAGGACCCGCCGGTCGCGGTGATGAAAGAAGCGCTGCGAAAGGTACTGCTAGCGGAGGGCAACCCGCAGGAGCCGATTGAAAATCGGCTGCAGGTTACAAACCTGCCCCACCCGGATGAGCGGTTAGCCGGGGCGGGTTGAAGTCCGGTTCCAGCAGAAAGACCGCGCGGCGCGGGTAATAGTCGAGAAGTTTACGGTTCTCCTCTGTGCCCAGGTCGCGCGCCCACACTACGCGAGCGGCGTCAATATCTGCCTCGTTCCACACCCACTCTTCCTGAAAAATGTGCCGCGGAGAGTAGCGAACGAACACCAGTTGTTGGCCGGGCGCGACCGCAAGGGCACGGTTCACGAAGGTGCGGCGCGGGTTCTCGCGGACCAGCTCGGGGCCGCCGGTGAACCGCAGTCCATACCAAAACAGGAACTGCGCGACGCAAATCAGCACGATGAATTGCACCGCTTCGCCGCCCGCTTTCAGTCGGCTGAGCCGCTGCAGGCCGATAACGCTGACCAGCACGAACAAACAAGTGACGGCGGCCAGGTAGTGCTCCTGAAAAGCCGGAAAGAGATTCACGCCCAGCGCGAAGAGCGCGAGGGTCGCCACAACCCAGATAAACCGGCGCTCTCGCACACTCGCCAGGAAAAAAGGCAGGGCCAGGTAAAGCGGGGCGAGGAAGAAGAAGCGATAGAAACGCACGCGGTACTCGAGGCGCTCGAAAAACCGGCCGACGGTTTCCGTCCCTGCGCCGTGAAACGCGCACTGCATTTTGTAGTCGAGGGTCTGCTGCGGGGTGAGATCGAGGTGCGGTACGACGTTCGGCTGAATGGTGAGCGCCGCGGGAACGCCGTATTGATACTGGCTCAGGGTATAGGGCAGGGTGGTCCACGATCCGGTAACCTGCCTGTTTTGCAGGAGGGTGACTCCGACGAATGGCATCACCGCCACGGCGGCAATGGCGAGGACGCGCGCGAACTTCCACGGTCGCGGCAGAAAGAAGGCGACAACGCTGCACAGAAGAAAGATCGATTCATACGGCCGAGTCAGCAGGTTCATACCGAGCCCGATGCCCAGCAAAACCGCATCTCTTAAGTAAAAGCCGGCACAACGGAGCGGACCGCCGGCTTTACCCCAGTCGCACTGTGGGCGGCTCCGCCCTGTGCCGGCTCGCCAGCGGCCCCGGTCGCGCAGTCTCGGCAGGGCGCCAAAAACCAGACATCCCGCCGCAGCCGCCAGCGCTCCGCCCCAGTAGTTGTTCATCCAGGGGCACAGCGGGCCGAATTCCATCACGGCGAGCATGCCGCCCAGCAGCGACCAGCCCGGCGTGGTCCATGCCCGCAGCATCCAGTAGCAGAGTGAACAAAGTGCCGCGGTGGCGAGAATCACGCCCGCCCACGGATTCCCAAACAGCGCGCGCCCCAGCGTCAGTACGAGCCCCTCGCCGATCGGGTAGATGGAACTGTACGTCGGCTGCTGCAGGACGAAGAACGTCTCGAAGAATTGAGGCAACGCGTGCGCAGGGTTGGCCAGGCGGAAGTGACGCAAGGTGTCGGCAACGAGAAGATGGCTGAATTCGTCATATACATCCGGCGAGGGCGCGGGCTGCGTTGCCAGTAGCGCCAGCCTCAGCGCAACAGGGAGAATGGCAAGTAGCACCATGCACGAGGACGTCTGCGCGGCAAATCGTTCGGCGGCCGGCGCCAGTCTGCGCCAGGAGAGTACGAACACGAGCAGCAGGGCCGCGAATGCGAGCTCGATCCAGAACGCGGGCATGGAACGCCTTCATTCTCCCAAAGCCTCCGCCAGTTGGAAGATCGAAGATCTCGAGCGCATGAGCCGCGCGCGGAACTACTTCGCCTGGCAGAGCCGCATGGTTGCGCCGGAGCTGGGCCGCCGCGTCGTGGAGGTGGGATGCGGGGTGGGGAACTTCACCGGGGTGCTGCTGGATCGCGACGTCGTCATCGCGGTTGACCCCGATGCCGAATACCTCGGCCGCGTGCGTGAGAGATATCCGAATCAGCCGAACCTGCACACTTTCCAGGCCGACGCGAGCGACGAGGCGTTTCTCGAAGTGGCGCGCTTTCGCCCGGATTCGTGCGTCTGCCTGAACGTGCTCGAGCACATTGAAGACGACCACCAGGCCGTGCGCAACATGGCGTCAGTGATCGCACCGGGCGGCGCGATAGTGCTGCTGCTGCCCGCGTTTCCCGCCCTCTATGGTCCGATCGACCGCAATCTCGGTCATTATCGGCGGTATCGGCGTGATGCTGTCGCTCGGTTGGCGGCCGCTGCGGGTCTGCGCGTTCGCCGTGCTCGATACATGAACGCGATCGGCTTCTTCGGCTGGTGGATCAACGCGCGGGTGCTGCGGCGCGACACGCAGTCGGTTGCGCAGATCGACTTCTTCGACCGCGTCCTTGTCCCGATCATGTCCCGGCTCGAGCACATTGCAGCGCCCCCGTTCGGACAGTCTCTTTTCGTCGTGCTGGAGAAGCCCGCTTGAAAGTGTCGATCATCATTCCCGTCTATAACGAGTTCCGTACCTTCGCCCAGGTGCTGGAACGAGTGAGCAAAGCCCCTCTTCCAGGGGGCTGCACGAAAGAGATTCTCGTCATCGACGACGGATCCACGGACGGCACAACGCAGCTACTGGGTGAGCAGGCGCGCGCCGGCGTGGTGATTGCACATCATGCCGAAGTGAACGCAGGAAAGGGAGCGGCGATTCGAATCGGCATCGCGAGGGCGACGGGGGACGTAATTCTGATTCAGGACGGCGATCTTGAATATGACCCGCGCGACTATGAGCGCATTCTCGAGCCGATGGTCAGGGGCGAAGCGGACGTCGTTTATGGCTCGCGTTTCC
>Ga0209415_10019014_pt1 | contig 10802 bp, 8 predicted proteins | sample PeaSoiSIISIP2007_FD_187696 | JGI IMG/M metagenome (GOLD analysis project Ga0209415, IMG submission 187696) | Peat soil microbial communities from Weissenstadt, Germany - SII-SIP-2007 (SPAdes) (version 2) | ecosystem: Environmental > Terrestrial > Soil > Wetlands > Peat | place: Germany... | reverse complement strand
GGACGAGAACGGCAACATGTGCAGCGGCAATATCGAGGAAGAAACGCGCTGGACCCTCGAGAGCATGCGCAGGATTCTGCAGCTGGACGGTGCGGACTTGGGCGATGTCGTCAAAGTCACGGTGTATCTTGCCGATGGGCGCAATTTCGGGCGCTACAACAAGGTGTTCGCCGAGTACTTCCCGGACGGCCGAATTTCGCGCACCACGGTCGAAGCCCGTGCAGTGATCGAATGCAAGATCGAAATGGACGCGGTTGCCTACAAGCCGCGTGGTTGAATCCGATAAATTTAAGGCTAGGCCGCGGTGCCGGAGAGAAGAGCATGGTGAAAATTCTTGGTCGCAGCACGTCGGGCAATGTGCAAAAGGTCGTCTGGCTGCTGGAGGAGTTGGGACAACCCTACACTCGGGAGGACTACGGCCGGCAATTCAACAACACCCAGACCGAGGCCTATCTGAGTCTCAATCCCACCGGCAAAGTGCCGACGCTGGTGGATGGCGACGTGGTGGTATGGGAATCGAACACGATTCTGCGCTACCTCTGCAGCAAGGCGGCCGGCGGCGCTGCGCTCCATCCCACCGACCCTGCGGCGCGCAGCCAAGTCGAGCGCTGGATGGATTGGCAGCTCGCATCGCTGAATGGTCCCTACCTCGGGGTCTTCAAGGAGTCCAGGAAGAAGGAGGAAGAACGCGCCGCCAGCTTCGCTGCCGACACCAAGGAGTTGGCCGCGCAACTCGAACTCCTCGAGAAGGGCACGGCCGGGCGCCCCTGGATCGCGGGAGCGAATTTTTCGATCGCCGATATTTGTCTCGGACCCATCGTCGATCGTTGCTTGGCCTTCCCCGTCACGCTGCCGGCGGTTCCGGGCGTCAGAGCCTGGCGCGACAAGGTGGTGGCCCGCGCCGCCTACCAGAAGTCCAAATCCTGAGCCGCGCTTGCGGTCGGAGAGCGAGATGAAGAACGCGGCCGTCATCGGTCTCGGCACGATGGGGCCGGGCATTGCCGCGACTCTGGCGCGCGCCGGCATGAATGTCGCGGCGTTCGACGCCGACCCGGCAAAACGCGCCAAGGCCGGCCCAGGTTTCGCCGCGGCCGCGGTGGCGCTGTCCGCGCTCGCCGTCCCCGATCACACCGCCGGCGCCATCGTCGTTCACGACAATTTGCCGCAATGCGTTGCGGGCGCCGATCTCGTCATCGAGACGGTGCCCGAAGATCTCGCCCTCAAGATTCAGGTGTTTCGCGAGATCGAAGCGCAGGTTGCCGAGGATTGCGTCCTCGCGTCCGACACCTCCGGCATTCCGATCACGCGCATTCAAGCCGGCACCCGCAGCCCAAGCCGCGTCATCGGCATGCATTGGTCGAACCCGCCCCACATCATTCCGATGATCGAAGTCATCCCGGGCGAGAAGACGGCGCCCGAGGTGGTCGGCAGGTTGGTGGAGATGATCCGGCGCACCGGCCATTTGCCCATCATCATTCGTAAAGATGTCCCGGGGTTCGTCGAGAATCGCGTGCTCTACGCGGTGATGCGCGAATGCCTCGATCTCGTGGAGCAAGGCGTCATCGAACCGCAGGACCTCGATGCCTGCGTCTCTTGGGGCATCGGCTACAAGCTGGCCGTCGTGGGACCGATGGCCTTGCTCGACATGGCGGGCCTCGACATCTACGCCGCCGTCGCCGGCTATCTCAACAAGGAATTGTCCAGTCGGAGCGATGTTGCTGCCTACATCGCGGAGCGCACGTCGCAGCACAAGCTCGGTATCAAGACCGGCAGCGGCATCTACGACTACACCCCCGAAAAGATCGCGGAACTTCAGAGCCTGCGGGCGCGCAAGCTGGTGGCGGTGCGCAAGGCGTTGCAGACATGACGCATCAGATGAAATTGATGGCGCGTACAGCCCTGTTGGGGGCCGTCGCCTGGATGCTCGGCGCCGGGTCAAGCGCGTCGGCCGTAGAGCTCAAGGCGCTCGCGATCATGATGCCGGAGGAGCCAACCGATTACGGTTGGAACCAGCAGGGCTTCAATGCCGCGAAGGCGGTGGCCGCGCAATATGGCTTGAAATTCCTGCCGGCGACCGGACTCGGCTACGGCGACGTGCATTCCGAGCTGCGCGAACTGGCCGATGACGGGGCGAGTCTGATCATCGCCCATGGCGCCGGCTACAACACCGCGGCGCCCGAAATCGGCGCCGAGAAGCACGTGCCGGTAGCCATCGTCGATCGTCCCAAAGACAGCAAACCCGGCGCCGTAGCGGACTACACGCTGTCCGGCCATCAGGGGGCGTACCTCGCCGGGGTTCTGGCGGCCAAGACGACGCAGACCAAAGTGGTCGGCGTCGTCGTGTCGGGCGAGCCACCCTCTTGGAACTCCCAGTCGGCGGCGTTCGCCCAAGGCGTGCATGCGACGGATCCCGCTCTGCGAATCGTCTATGCGGTCATCGGACCGGCTGCGTATTCCGACGCCGCCGGGGGCCGTCGAGTGACCGAATCGGTGATCGGGGCGGGTGCCGACGTGATCTTCGGACAGGGCGACGGCGCCAGCTTCGGCATGCTGCAGGCGGTCGAAACCCGCAAGTCCACCGGCGGCGGCAAGGTCTGGTTCATCGACGTCATCGGCGATAAGACGCCGGTCGACAAGGGCCATCTCCTCTCGTCCGTGGTTTGGAATCTCGTGCCCGTGTTCTCGGCGATGATCGAGGATCTGAAGGCCAACAAGTTCGGCACGCATTCCTATCCCATTCAGTTAGTGGACGACTCGGTGCGCTTGCTGCACTCGAAGTACATTCCCGACACGGTCTGGTCCGACGTCGAGGCGGTGCGCAAACAAATCATCGACGGCAAGGTGAAGATCGAGCCGATCTTCGATGCCGTGAAGGTTCGCGCCCTGATGACCTCGGTGGCGGCGCCGCCGAAGTAGCCGGTGGCAATTGCTGCGGCATGTCCGCCGCGCAGCGCAAGCTCACGCGAATGATCAAAGACGCAACCCAAGCAGGACAGTCAGCGGATTCGCCGCGGTCCGGTCAATTTGCCGTGGCGGCGCTGCGTCACGTCACGAAGCGCTTTCCCGGAATCGTGGCCCTCGATCACGTGTCGCTCGAGTTCCATGCCGGTGAGATCCACGTGTTGCTGGGCGAAAACGGCGCCGGCAAATCCACACTGGTGAGTCTGCTCGCCGGCATGCAGCAGCCGGACGAGGGCGAAATCCTCATCGGCGGAGCGCCTGCGGTCATCGATTCGCCCCGACGCAGCATGGATCTCGGCATCGGTGCGGTCTTCCAGCACATACTGCTGGTCCCGAGTCTCACGGTCATCGAAAACTTGATGCTGGGCGGCTCTTGGCTGCGACCGCTCGGGCGCGCCGCCACCCTGCGCCGCTTCGAGGAACTCTCGAGCTTGCTCGGCACCCGCATCGACCCGGATGCCCGGGTTTCCGGATTGTCGCTCGGCGAGCAACAGCAAGTGGAAATCATGCGCGCGCTCTGGCGCGACGAGAAGTTGCTGCTGCTCGACGAGCCGACGTCGATGCTCACGCCGCAAGGCGTGGCCGATCTCGGCCGCATGATGCGCCGGCTGAAGGACAAGGGCGTCGCGCTCATCCTGATCACTCACAAGCTCCTCGAGGCCTACGAATTCGGGGATCGCATCTCGGTGCTGCGCTTAGGGACGCTCGCCGGCGACATCGATCCGCAGCGGCTGCAGACGATGAGCGAGGCGCAGAGGACCGAATCGGTGATCCGGATGATGTTCGGCGCCGCGCCCGGTGTCGATGCGACGCCGGAGCAGGGGCACGAGGAAGAATTGGCGATTCTCCTCGGACGCAAGCTGCCCCGCGCCAATACGGTGGATCGCAACAAGCCAGCGACGCTTGCGGCGCGCGCTCTGGCGACCGCACCAGATTTCGCCGAGACTCCGCTGCACGAGGTGAGCTTCGAACTCTGGGCGGGAGAGGTACTCGGGATCGCCGGCGTGGACGGCAACGGTCAGAAACACCTCGCCGAGGTGCTGGCTGGGCAGCGCTCCTTGCGGCAAGGACGCATCGATCTGGCCGGGTCGGATATCACTCAGGGGCGCGTGCCGGAGCGTCGGCAGCGCGGTGTCCGCTATGTTACCGACGACCGGCTGGGCGAGGGCACCGTAGGCACCTTTTCCGTCGCGACGAACCTCGTGCTCAAGGAGATCGGCGCCCCGCCGTATTGGCGGCGCGGGATCACGGATTGGGAACTGATCCACCGCAGCGCCCGCGAGACGATCCTGCGCAACGACATCCGCACACCGTCGGAGCGCACGCCGGTCGGCAAACTCTCCGGCGGCAACATCCAGAAGGTGCTGCTCGCGCGTGAACTCGACGCCGAGGCCAACGTCGCCATTCTCAACAAACCCACGTACGGGCTCGATCTGCATAACCAGCGCCTTGCTCTCGACCGGATCGTCGCTGCTGCCGCACGGGGCGTCGCGCTCATCGTGATCTCCACCGATCTCGACGAGTTGCTCGAGATCAGCGACCGCATCGGCGTGATGTTTCAGGGACGTCTGGCGGGCATCGTCGACAACGGCGACGGCGCGGGGAACAAGGTCCGGCGCCTGATGACCGGGGCCGCGGCGACATGACGACGGAAAGCGAAATCGGCGCGGGTCCGCAGGCCACGATGCTGCGCGTTCTGATTCCGGTCGCTCTGGCGCTCCTCGTCGGCGGGCTCATTCTGCTGGCGCTGGGCAAGAATCCGCTCGACTATTACGGCTACGTGATGCAGCGCAGCTTGCTGCGCTGGGGCGGGTTTCAGGAAACCCTGACCCGGATGGCGCCGCTGCTGCTCATTGCCGCGGGACTGATCGTCGCGTTTCGCGCGGGGATCTGGAATCTGGGCGGCGACGGCCAGTTCCTGCTCGCGGCCGTGACGAGCGCCGCGCTCGCGCCGGTGCTGATCGGGCTGATTCCTCGCGGTCTGACGCTCGTCGTTTGCATGATCGTCGGCATCGGAGTGGGCGCGCTCTGGTCGTTGATTCCTGCGATGCTCAAGGCGCGCTACGGCGTCAACGAAATCATCACGACGCTGATGATGAGTTTTCTCGGTACGAGTTTGGCGAATGTCCTGATCAAGCTCGTGCTGCGCGACCCCGATACCACGGTGCCGCAGACCCGCAGTCTTCCCGTCGACGGGCGGCTGCCGCGCTTGTTCGATACGACCATTCACTGCGGACTGGTGCTCGCCATCCTCGCCGTCATCCTGGTGCATCTGATGATGACTCGGACCGCGTTCGGACTGAAGTTACAGGTGCTCGGGGCCAATCGGGCGGCGGCGATCCACGCGGGGCTGCGGGTCGAGCGTCTGACGATCGTCGCCTTCGCGTTGAGCGCCGGGCTGATCGGGCTCGCGGGGGCGGTCGAGGTCCTGGGGGTTTGGGGCACGGTGCGCGCGGACTGGAATCCGGCGTTCGGTTTGCTGGTGGTGCCGCTGGTGTTTCTCGCGCGTTTCAACGGGTATGCCGTCATCGGCTTCACGCTGTTCTTCTCGGCGCTGATGGTGGGCGGCGAAAGCGCCGCGCGCCGGGTCGGCGTGCCGCAGCACTACGTGCTCGTGCTGGTGGCGCTGCTGCTGCTGTTCCTGGCGCTGGTCGAATACCTGGATCAATCCCGCCGCAAGCGCATCGCCGCCTGAACCATGAATGCATTATTCACAGAGCCGTTCTTGGTCTCGCTGCTGTTCGGCGCGGTGACGGCCGGCTTGCCCCTGCTGCTCGCCGGTCTCGGCGAGCAGATCTCGGAAAAGGCCGGCGTATTGAACATCGGTCTCGAAGGCATGATGCTGTTCGGCGCCTATACGGGCTTCCTCGCCACGTACTCCACGGGTTCATTCTGGCTGGGCTTTCTCGCCGGCGGGGCCGGGGGCATGGCCGTCGCGCTCATCGTCTTGCTGCTGTGCATACGCCGCGGGCTGAATCAGATCGTCATCGGCATCGCGCTCACGGTGGGCGCCGAGGGCCTGACCTCGCTGCTGCACTTCGTGCAGTTCAGCCGGACCTATCCGCGCCTGCCCGCGGCGCCGGTGCTCGCGCTGCCGATCCTGAGTCAAATTCCGATTCTCGGGAAAGGATTCTTCAGCCACCATCCGCTGGTGTACGTGAGCTGGATCCTCGTGGCTGCGCTGACGTGGATGTTCCGCTCGACGTACCTCGGCCTGAGCCTGGAGGCGGCGGGGAACAAGCCGGCGGCGCTCGATGCGGCCGGCGTCGATGTCGTCCGCACGCGCTCGCTGGCCGTGTTGGCCACGGGTTTTCTCGCCGGGGTGGGCGGTGCGTACATGGCGAACGTCGGCGCGGGTCTGTTCGTGCCCTTCATGACGGGCGGCGCCGGCGTCATCGGCATCGTGCTCGCGATGCTGGCGCGCGGGCGGCCGCTTTGGGTATTGATCGGCGCCTCGCTGTTCGGCGTCAGCGTCGCGATGACGACGGCCCTGCAGGTCGCAGGCATCAACGTACCGACGGACGTCGTGCAGATGCTGCCCTTCGCCGTTGTCATGCTGGTGCTGGTGCTCTTCGCCCGGAATAGTATGTTGCCGCCGGCGTTGGGATTGCCTTACGTGCGCGGTGAGCGCTGAGCAAGGGGAGATTGCCGATGTCGATCACACCAGATCAAGAGCCGATTTTCACCCTGACGACGGGGCCGGTGGATGCCTATCCGCAAGTGCTGCGCGGGTTGTCGCGTCCGGTCCTCTATGACTACGACCCGGCGTTTCTCGGCTTTTACGAAAGGGTCGTGGAGAAGCTTCGCGCGGCGCTCAGGACCCGGCATATGCCGGTCATTCTTCAGGGCGAGCCGGTGCTCGGGCTGGAGGCGGGCGCTGCGTCGCTGATCGCGCGCCAGGATGTCGTGCTCAATCTGGTGTCGGGCGTCTACGGCGCGGGGTTCGGCTATTGGGCGAAGCGCCACTGCGCCGAACTCATCGAGATCCGCGTGCCCTTCGATGAAGTCATCGATCCGGGCCGCGTCGCCGCCCTGCTGCAGGCACGCCCGCAGATCAAGATCGTCGCCGTCTGCCACCACGATACCCCGTCCGGGACCATCAACCCGGTGACGGAGATCGGCCGGATCGTCGCGGCGCACGGCGCCTATCTGCTGGTCGACGCGGTGTCGTCGTTCGGCGGCATGGATATCGATCCGGATACCTGTCACGCCGATTTGTTCGTGACCGGGCCGAATAAATGCCTGGGCTGCCCGCCCGGCCTGTCGCTCGTCGGCGTGACGCCGCGCGCCTGGCAGAAGATGAAGGATAATCCGGACGCGCCGCGCGATTCCGTACTGAGCATTCTCGACTGGGAGCATGCCTGGCGCCGCGACCGGCCGTTCCCCTACACGCCGTCGGTGGCGGAAATCAACGGTCTGGATGCAGCCCTGGACCTGTACCTGACCGAGGGGCCCGAGCGCGTCTGGGACCGCCACGCGCTCACCGCCAAGGCGTGCCGGGCCGGCGTTCTCGCGATGGGCCTCTCCCTCTGGCCCGCCGACGAGCGGACGGCGTCGCCCACCACGACGGCCGTTCGCATCCCCGGGACCATCGAGGATGCGGCGCTCAGGGCGGCCGCACGCGCGCGGTATGGCGTGGTGTTCTCCTCGGGTCGCGGCGAGACGCTGGGCAAGCTCGTCCGCATCGGCCATATGGGCCCGACCGCGAGGCCCCTGTACGCCGTGGTCGCCGTGACCGCGCTGGGCGGCGCGGTTCGGGCGCTGGGCCACCCGGTCGACGTGGCGGCCGGGGTTGCGGCGGCACTCGCCGTCATCGACGAGGACGTCGCCAACGAAGCGGGCGAAACCCCTTGACCTGGTTCATCGGGCTTGCGCGTGCGGCACCTATGCACGCGGGATGGAAATACATTGTTTTAGGCGTCTTGGTGGGATTGGGTCCCCACGCGAGGGCGTCCGCCAGCGATCTATTGCTGCTGCACGGGCATATCTATACCGGGGCGCAGAAGGGGCCGTGGGCCGAAGCCCTGTCCGTGACCGGTTCGCGTATCGACGCGGTCGGAACCGATGCGGAGTTGCTCGCTCGGGGGGGACCCGGGACGCGGGTGATCGACCTGCACGGGCGCACCGTGATTCCCGGCATCGTGGATGCGCATATTCACGTATGGCTGGGAGCGGTGGCGTTGCATGGATTCAATTTATCGACGCCCGAAGCGAGCATTACGCCGGCCAAGCCCAAACTGCTGATCGCGCGGATTCGAGAGTACGCCGCGCGCCATCCGGCGCAGATGTTGATCTTCGGGCGCGTGGACTTCAGTCCCACGCCGCCCTTCGCACCGACGTATGAGCTTCTGGATCAGGCCGGGGGCGATCGGCCCATCATCGTTCACAACATTTCCGAGCATGCCATGTGGCTCAACTCCAAGGCGCTGGCCGTGGTGGGAATCACCGACCAACCGCTGCCCGATCCGGTGGAAGAACGCAACGTGATTCGAGACGCCAGTGGCCATCCCACCGGGGTATTGATCGAGGCGGCCATGGAGGCGGTGGAGCGGTACGTCAGGGCGACGCTGCCGGTGGAAGAGCAGTTATCAATGATCCAAGTGGCTACGCGGCAATTGAACGGCTACGGGATCACCAGCGTCGTCAATGCGACCGGGGATTTGGCGGAGATCAAATTGTACGCGGCGCTGCGCGACCGCGGTGCGTTGACCGTGCGAACACGCACCGCTTTCGGTGCCGTCGCCACGCCGCATCAGCTCACGCCGCAGTTTCTCGCCGATCTAGATGAAGCTCGAACGACCTATCACGACGAATGGGTGTCGGCGAATCTCGTCAAATTCTTCGCGGACGGATTCACGGGGCTCCTCGCGCCGCTGGTCTACCGGCCGGAGCAATTCAAGACTCTCGTCGTGGAACTGGATCGACGCGGCTATCAGCTCATGACGCATGCCACGAGATTCGATACCGTCCACATGGTTCTGGATGCCTACGAGGAGGCGGAGCGCACCAACGGACCGCGAGACCGGCGGCTGCGGATCGAGCACAGCTCGTCGGTTCGCGACGCCGATTTCCCGCGCTACGCCGCGCTGTCGGTGATCAATGTCACTTCACCCGGCTTTTGTTGCGGCGAGTCCGGTACGAACGCCGACCCCAAAGAGCCAACCCCGAGCGATCAGTGGCAGACATTCCTCAAAAATGGCGTGGTGATGGGATTCAGCAGCGACTGGCCCTGTTCCTGGCCGCCGAATCCCTTCGTCAGCATTCAGGAGGCGATCACCCGCGCAATCTGGCATTCCGACGATACGGCCGACATCATCGATCTGCCGATGGACGGAGCCGCGCTGGCGGGTGCGCGTCCGACCGGCAAGGTCTATACGCCGGAACAGCGCGTGACCGTGCGGCAGGCGGTGGATGCGTACACGCAGGGTTCTGCCTTCGCCTCGTTCGCAGAGCGCCAAGTCGGGAGCCTCGAGGTTGGCAAGTTCGCCGATCTCGCCGTCCTATCTCAGGACATCTTTACCGTGCCGCCCAAGACGGTCGGGAAAACGGACGTTGTCTTGACGATGGTGGGCGGCCGGATCGTCCATGGGACGGTACCGTGACGGTAGCGTGATGCGTCGTGCCCGAACCACCGATCGAGCCGCGCTTCACTCTCTCGAACCAATAGCCCATGAGCGAAACCATGAATGTTATTGTCACGGCGTTTGCTTAGTGACACTATTGAACCAACGGGAGAACTTGGTTCACCAATTAAAAATTTCGATGACGATTGATGCGATGAGCACTTAAAGGGGATCTTTCAATGCAGCGGACCGGAAACCAGAGAGTATCGTGGATCGTAGGGGTAATTCTGCTCGCGCCCGTGGTCGGGGTGGCCGCCTCTGACTCGTCGGACCAACTCGAAGGCATCGTCGTCGTCGGTCAGAAGGAAAACCAAGAGATCCAGCGAGCGCCCGAAGCGATCACGGCGCTGTCGGCGGATGTCCTCCAGGAGAACGGGATCAGGAACTCCACGGACCTGAACGGCATGGTGCCGAGCCTCGTCATCGGCGAGAGCGACGGCTACAACTTCGACCTCTCCATTCGCGGCATCGGCCTCAATTCCCCCCAGGACGACGGATCCCCGGCGTCGGTGTCCTTGCACCAGAACGGCGTCTTCATCCCGAACCCGGTGGCGTTGAGCTTCGGTTTCCTGGATGTGGATCATCTCGAGGTCTTGCGCGGGCCTCAGGGGACGGTCTTCGGTCAGAATTCGGTGGGCGGCACGCTCAACGTCATCACCGTTCAGCCGACGCTCGACGCGGTCAAGGGCTACAGCGACGTGGAATTCGGTTCGTTCGATCTGATGCACCTGCGGACGGCGATCAATCTGCCGCTCTCCAGCACCTTGGCGATCCGCTTCGCCGGCGATTTCATCAAGCAGGACGGCTACGTGGTGGCCACCGAGGTTCCCGGCGATTTTCATCTCAATGACACGCACAACTATCACGTGCGCCTGTCGGCGCTGTTCCAGCCCAATGACGATTTCAACATCATAGGCTCGGTGGAGTATGCAAAAGTCGTGCAGCACGAGCCGGAGAGCAAGAACATCCTCGATCCGAATCCGAATCCCTACCAGGAATCGAGCGATTGGCCGGGTCTCTACAACATCGATCAGACCATCGGCACGATCATCGCGACGTATAACTTCAACTCGATGACGTTCAAGTCCCTGTCGAGCGTGCAATACATGAACCAGGGCGGATCGAATTCCGAAGGCGGCCTCGACGTGCCGCTGTCGACGACGCTCTACGGCGGCGAAAACGTCCAGTTCGTGCTGCACAAGAATTATGCGTTCACGC
>Ga0209415_10019013_pt1 | contig 10803 bp, 6 predicted proteins | sample PeaSoiSIISIP2007_FD_187696 | JGI IMG/M metagenome (GOLD analysis project Ga0209415, IMG submission 187696) | Peat soil microbial communities from Weissenstadt, Germany - SII-SIP-2007 (SPAdes) (version 2) | ecosystem: Environmental > Terrestrial > Soil > Wetlands > Peat | place: Germany... | reverse complement strand
GGCCTCCATGAAGCTGCCGATCTTGTCGCGGGCCATCACCTTCAGGTAGTGCGCGAAGCGGCTGGATGCCATGATGTAAGGCAGCCGGGCGGAGATCGCGGCGTTGGCGGTGGCTTCCGGCCGGTCGTATTTCTTTGGTTTCTGCACCGTCTGGGCGCCGAAGAAGACCGAGTAGTCGGTGTTCTTGTAGTGGCAGAGCGGCAGGAAGCCGAGATTGGACAATTCGAACTCGCGCCGGTCGGTGATGGCGAGTTCGGTCGGGCACTTGGCGTCCATGTCGCCGTCGTCGGACGTGAACACGTGGGTCGGCAGGTTCTCCACCTTGCCGCCGCCCTCGGCGCCGCGGATGGCGACGCAGAAGCCGTATTTGGCGAACGCGTCGGTGAGCTTGGTACCCATCGCGTAGGCGGCGTTCATCCAGCAATAGTGGTCATGGTCCATCGCCTTGGCGGCGCCGGTCGCCTCATCGTACGGCGCTTCCTCGTAGGCGAACTCGTCGATCGCCTTGGTCGCGGCGCCATAGGGCAGGCGTGCCAGGGTCCGCGGCATCACCAGGCTGACAAAGCGGGCGTCCTCGCTGTCGCGGAAGCTGCGCCACTTGGTGTAGTCGGAGGTCTCGAAGATCTTCGCAAGATCGCGGGGTTTTGCCAGTTCGGTCCAGGAGTCGAAGCCGAACAGGCCGGGGCCGGCGGCGGAGATGAACGGCGCGAAGGCGCCGGCCGCCACGTTGGAGATCAACCGTAGCGTCTCCACGTCGTCCGGATGCTGCGTCCATTCGTAGTCGCCGATCAGTGACCCATAGGGCTCACCGCCTGGAGTGCCGAACTCATTCTCGTAGATCTTCTTGAACAACTGGCTCTGGTCGAACTCGACCGCACGCTGCAGGTCACGGCTGAGGTCGCGCTTGGAGGCGTTCAGCACGCGGATCTTCAGGCTGGTGCCGGTCTCGCTGTTCATCACCAGGTAGTTCAGCCCGCGCCACGTGCCCTCGAGCTTGGTGAACTTCGGATCGTGCATGATCGCATTGAGCTGCTCGGACAACTTGCGGTCGATCACTTCGATCGCGCGATTGAATGTGCGGGTCACGTTCTTGTCGAACACGACCGTGCCGGCCATCGCCTGCTCGACCAGGTTCTTGACCAGGTCGGTTGTCTGGTCGGGCGCGGTCTGCTTCGTTGCGCCGATAACCTGGTCGAGGAACGATACGCCCTCGGTGGTGGCAGCTTCGGCTGCCTGCGTGGCAGTCTGTGCGCCTGACATCGATCAGCCCTCCTGCTTGCCGAGGCCGAGCTGCTCCTGCAGCGACTTCAGCTCGGTTTCGTTCTTCAGCACTTGCTCCAGCAGGCCTTCGAGTTCCTCGGACCGGTCGACCTTGCTCATCAGGTCGCGCAGCTTGGCCCGCGTCTCCATCAGCGCCCGCAACGCCGGCACCTGGGCGGCGACCCGCGCCGGCTCGAAGTCGTCGAGCGAGTTGAACTTCAACTCAACGCCCATCTGGCCGCCCGCTTCCGAAAGCTTGTTGTCGACCTTCAGCTTCAGGCCAGGGTTCATGCTGGCCATCACGTCGTTGAAGTTGTCGCGGTCGATCTGGGTGAACTTGCGATCGGCCATCGGCCGCAGTGGCGAGGTGGGGTCACCGGAGAAGTCGCCCATGACGCCGACGACGAACGGCAACTCGCGCTCGATCTGCGCGCCTTCCGTCTCGACGTCGTAGGTGATGTGAACCCGCGGCTTGCGCACGCGATTGAGTTTGTCATGTATGCTTGCACTCATGGGCTCGCTTCCCCGTCGCTGAGGTCGGCTGGTGCCGACATTGCCTGCCTGTGCCGTTGGCGATTTCGCCGCGCGAAGCCGAACATTAGTCGGCCGGGGCGAATAGGGTCAACAACCTCATGTTGGGTATGACATAGATCACACGTCCGCGCCACGATTTCCTTTACGGTGCCCGACGAAACGCCAGGTCCGCGCCGTGCCGCGCTACTCCTCCGGCGGCGGCGGCGGCGGGCGGATGCCCAGCGCGGTGAGGATCGCATTCCTGCTCTCCCGATCAGCGACGATCTCTTCCAGCAACTCCGGCCAGGTCATCCGGCTGCGGCGCACCGCGTCCTCCAAGGTGTAGGCCAGCGGCGACACCGGCTCGGTCCGGCGGAAGAACGTGGCGAGGTTCTCCAGCGCGCGCAGCGCGTCGTCGCGGGAGGCGACCTGCCCGGCCGGAACGGCAATGCCGCCGACGCCGCCGGCCGTGGCCACGCCTGGCGTTCCGTCCGCAGCGGCGGTTTCGGCCTCGGCCGCCGGCGCACCCGCTTCCGGCGGAGCATACCGATTGGCGACATCGAACACATGACTGATCATGTCGCGCACCGTGCTGGTCGACGGCGGGTCCTCGCTCGCCTTCTCGTCGAGGATCCTCGCCATGTCCTGCCAGGCGGCCAGCGCCTCGCGCGCGTCGTCGCGCAGCTTGGCAAAGGTGCGAGCCTGGGCGCGTGCTTCCTTTTCCAACTCGTCGAACGGGATGGCGCCCGCCGCGATGCGTGCCGCCCGGCGTTCGGCATCCAGCGTCCCGAGCTGCGCCGAGCCTTCGTACAGGTACATGGCGATCTGTGTGCCGTCGCCGCGCGTGAACAGCGGCAGCTTGTGCAGCGGCTGGATCAGCGAGCCGTTGCCTTCGCGGCCGTTCAGCCCGGTGACCGGCGCGACGCGGGTCTCCACGCCGTAGTCGTCGGGCAGCGGAAACACGCCGTCCCAATATTGCGCCGCCAGCCCGGCGATCAGCTTGGCCCCGGCGGTGAGACCGGCAAGCCCGTGGCTGCGCACATACGCCTCGGTGACCCAGGCGGCGACCTCAAGGTCCTTGGCGGTTTCCGCCAGCGTCTTCAGGCCGAGTTCGCGTACGGTGCGCCACAGCGGCGCCGGATCGCGCGCGTCGTCGCTGCCGGTCTCCTGCAGCTTTTCCGCGTCGCGCGCCTCCGAGCGGGCGTCGCGCAGACGGTTGTATGGCGACTGCGCGGTATAGTCCTCCCTTATGTCGCTGCCCTGCGGTGCGTCGCCCGGGATCGGCGCCAAAAGTGTCTCAAGATCGAAACCATCCGGCAAAGCCACTTGCGCACCTTCTCGAAAGCTGGACAACGGTTCCGCGTAACACATACAGTTGATGCGCGGAAAGGGGGATGGTCCCCCGCCTCCGCCGCATCGACAACCGGGCAGGAAACACGATGGCCGCTATCGACCTGAAACAGCTCGTCGGGCACCTGAACGACACCTGCCGGCGCTCGCTGGAGGCTGCCGCAGGCCTGACATTGTCGCGCACGCATTACAATGTCGAGATCGAACATTGGCTGGCTACGCTGGCGGACCGGCCGGACGACGACATCAACTTCATCCTGAAGCACTACGAGATTGAGTCGGGCCGCTTCGCCACCGACCTCAATCGGTCGCTGGAAAAGATGAAGACCGGCAACGGCCGTGCGCCCTCGCTGGCACCCGAGATCGTCGAGCTGGTCAAGCAGGCCTGGCTGTTCGCGTCGCTGGAACAAAACGCCTACAAGGTGCGCTCCGGCCACCTGCTATGGGCGCTGCTGGCGGATGAGACGCTGGCACGTCATGCGCGCGACGCCTCCAGCCAGCTTCTGAAGATCAATCCCGACGCGCTGAAGCGCGATTTCGCGGCGATCACCGGCAATAGCGTTGAGGCGCAGGAGGCCGGTGCCGCGGCCGCGGCGGAAGGCGGCGCGCCGGGCGAGGGCGGCGCGCCAATGCCGCGCGGCGGCGGCGGCGCGCTCGACCAGTTCACCACCGACCTCACCGCCCAGGCGCGGGCCGGCAAGATCGATCCGATTCTCGGGCGGGACAGCGAAATCCGTCAGATGATCGACATCCTGACGCGGCGGCGGCAGAACAACCCGATCCTTACGGGTGAGGCCGGCGTCGGCAAGACTGCCGTCGTGGAAGGCTTCGCCATGCGGCTCGCCTCCGGCGACGTGCCGCCGGGCTTGCAGGGGGTCACCCTGCGCACGCTGGACCTTGGCCTGTTGCAGGCCGGCGCCGGGGTGAAGGGCGAGTTCGAGAACCGGCTGCGCGGCGTCATCGACGAGGTGAAGGCGTCGCCCAAGCCGATCATCGTGTTCATCGACGAGGCGCATCAGTTGATCGGCGCCGGCGGCTCGCAGGGCCAGGGCGACGCCGCCAACCTGCTGAAGCCGGCGCTGGCTCGCGGCGAGCTGCGGACCATCGCCGCCACCACCTGGGCAGAATACAAGAAGTACTTCGAGAAGGACGCGGCGCTGACCCGCCGCTTCCAGGTGGTGAAGGTCGAGGAACCCACCGAGCCGGTGGCCACCGCGATGATCCGCGGCCTGGTAGCCACGCTGGAAAAGCACCACCACGTCCGCATCATGGACCAGGCGGTGAGCGAGGCGGTACGGCTGTCGGCGCGCTACATCCCATCGCGGCAGTTGCCGGACAAGGCGGTGAGCCTGATCGACACCGCCTGCGCGCGCGTGGCGATGAGCCAGGCGGCGGTGCCGGCGCCGATCGAGGACCGGACGCGCCGCATCAGTCTGATCGACACCGAACTCGGCATCGTGGACCGCGAGATTGCCGGCGGCGAAAACCACGCCGTACGGCGGGAGAACCTGCTCACCGAGCGCGCGGAAAAAGCCGCCGAGCTGGAGGCGCTGCAGGCGCGCTTCGAGCAGGAGAAGGCGCTGGTCGGCGAGATGCAGGAGATCAGGGGGCAGATCGAGGGCGGCGAATGCACGCTCGACAAGGACGCGCTGCGCGGGACGCTGCAGGAGACCACCGGCAAGCTGCACGCGCTGCAGGGCGAGGAGCCGCTGATCCACCCGGTGGTGGACGGCCAGGCGGTGGGCGAGGTGGTGGCGGGCTGGACCGGCATCCCCACCGGGCGGATGCAATCCAACGAGATCCGCACCGTGCTCAACCTGAAGAGCATGATGGAGGAGCGGATCGTCGGCCAGTCGCACGCGCTGGAAGCGGTGGCGGAGGCGATCCGCACCAGCCGTGCCGGGCTGACCGACCCGCGCAAGCCGATCGGCGTGTTCCTGATGGTCGGCACCTCAGGCACCGGTAAGACCGAGACGGCGCTGACCCTGGCCGACCTGCTGTATGGCGGTGAGCAAAACATGACCACCTTGAACATGTCGGAGTTCAAGGAGGAGCATAAGGTCAGCCTGCTGATGGGCAGCCCGCCGGGCTATGTCGGCTACGGCGAGGGCGGCGTGCTGACCGAGGCGGTGCGCCGCCGGCCCTACTCGGTCATCCTGCTCGACGAGATGGAGAAGGCGCATCCGGGCGTGCAGGACATCTTCTTCCAGGTGTTCGACAAGGGGAACATGAAGGACGGCGAGGGCCGCGACATCGACTTCAAGAACACCGTCATCATCATGACCTCGAACGCCGGCACCGAGCTGATCACCCAGCTCTTCGCCGACCCGGAGACGGCGCCCGACGCCGCCGGGCTGTCCGAGGCGCTGATGCCGGAGCTGATGAAGGTGTTCAAGCCGGCCTTCCTGGGCCGCGTGACATTGGTGCCGTATTTCCCGCTGTCGCCCGACGTGATCAGGAAGATCGTCGGGCTGCAGCTCAACCGGATCCGGCGGAGAGTTCAGGAGGCATATGGGGCGAAATTTGGCTGGGATGATTCGGTGGTGCAGACGATTGCGGACCGGTGTACAGAGACCTCCTCGGGAGCACGCAATGTCGAGAAGATCCTCTCGCGAACGTTACTCCCGGAGTTGTCTGGTGAGGTATTGTCCCGTCTCGCCGAGGGCGGAACAATCGATACCATTACCGTGGCTGTGGACACGGCTGGGTCGTTTCAATACCAGGTCGGCTGAGTTTGTGTTTGGTATGGCAGCAAAGGGAGAGTCAGCGTGGCCATCTATATGAAATACGGTGCCATCAAGGGGTCCGTCACCACCGATGGATTCAAGGACTGGATCGAGCTGAACTCGTTCCAGTGGGGCGTTGGCCGATCCGTCACCTCACCGTCCAAGGGTTCGGACACCCGTGAGGGGTCGGAGCCGTCGGTCAGCGAAATCGTGGTGACATGCCGGATGGGCAAGCACTCGCCGAAGATGTGGCAGGACGCGGTCGGTGGTGATTTCAGTACGGAAGTCACCATCGACTTTACAACCACCACGAAGGACAAGGTCGAGAGCTATCTCGAGTACACCTTCAAGGAGTGCGGTCTGAGCGGCCACAGCCAGTCCGCAGGCAGCGACGACACGCCGACGGAGAGCCTGTCACTCAACTTCGCCACAGTAACCTGGAAGTACACCGGCCGCGACTCGAAGATCGCTGGCACCCCGGATGTGGTGGGCTGGGATTTGACACAACAGAAGAAGATCTGAACCTCTCGGGGGTTCGGACCACAAGCCGGAGGGGTTCGCCCCTCCGGCCTTTTTCATTTGCCTGTAGCAGCCGGCCGAAAGATTGACGTATGGCGCGGGCCGCACCAAACATCATGGGGGGCTTGACCCGGCCATTCCCGACGGCACCGGTGTTACGAAACAAACAGTTGCACGCCGCGACCGAGTTCGCGGGGATGGCCGGGGTCAAACCCGGTCCCAACGGTTCGCGCGGCCCGTGCCATGGGTCATTTCTTACACCGCTCGGTATAGGGTGACGCCTGGATGCATCGCAAGCAGCATCGGCCGGAAGAGAACCCGGGCCAGGCCGCGGTGGAAGGAATGTTGCCGGACGTTCAGGGGCCGTTCGCCGATGCGGTTCGGCATCATCAGGCCGGGCGCCTGACCGAAGCCGAACGTCTCTACCGACAGATTCTGGCGGTCGATTCCCACCATGCCGACAGCCTGCACCTGCTCGGGGTGATTGGCGGCCAGACGGGACGCCATGATTTGGCTGCTGACATGATCGGCAGAGCGATCGCGATCAATCCGAAGGCAGCATCATACCATTGCAACCTGGGCATTGCGCTGAAGCGACAGGGGCGGCTGGACGAGGCGGTGGCCTGCTTCCGTACCGCCCTTGATCTCAGGCCGGACTATGCGGAGCCACACAACAACCTCGGCATCGCGTTCCAGGAACAAGCGCGTCTGGACGAGGCGATCGCCTACTATCGCAGGGCCATCGACCTCGACCCGAACTACACCGGGGCGCACAACAACCTGGGCAATGCGCTCAAGGCACAAGGGCGGCTGGATGAGGCGATCGCCTGCTATCGCAAAGCCATCGATCTCGACCCGAACTACCCTGGGGCACACAACAACCTTGGCATCGCGCTCAAGGAACAAGCGCGGCTGGACGACGCGGTCGCCTGCTTCCGGGCGGCCATCGACCTCAATCCGAACTACCCTGAGGCATACAACAACCTCGGCATCGCGCTCAAGGAACAAGCGTGGCTGGACGAAGCGATCGCCTGCTTCCGCAAGTCTCTCGACCTCGAACCGGACTTTCCGGAGGCGCACAACAATCTGGGCACCGTGCTCCTGGAGCAAGCGCGGCCGGACGAGGCGGTCGCCTGTTGCCGCAAGGCCATTGATCTCCGGCCGGACTTCCCGGAGGCACACAACAACCTCGGCACAGCGCTCCGGGCACAGCAGCGGCTGGACGAGGCAGTCACCTGCTACCGCCGGGCCATCGATCTCAACCCGGACTACACCGACGCGCACAACAACCTGGCGCTGGTGCTGCTGGCGCGGGGGGATCTGGAGGCGGGATGGCAGGAGTACGAATGGCGCTGGAAAACGCCGCACGCGATCAGGACCCGCCGCGACTTCGCCCAGCCGCAGTGGCGCGGCGAACCGGCGGAGGGGCGGACCCTGCTGATCCATGCCGAGCAGGGATTTGGCGACACATTGCAATTCTGCCGCTATGCCCCGTTGGCGGCCACAGGCGGGTTGGTTGTCGTCCTGGAGGTGCCCAAGCCGCTGGTCCGGTTGCTCCGCGGCCTGCCGGGGGTCGACCAGGTTGTGGTGCAGGGGGAGGCACTGCCGCAATTCGATCTGCACTGCCCGATGCTCAGCATGCCACTGGCGCTGGGGACCGCCATCACGACGATCCCCAGCGCGGCACCCTATCTGCACGCCGAAGCGGCGCAGGTGGCGGCTTGGCGGACGCGCCTCGCCGCGATGGAAAACCGGGGTCCCCGCATCGGCGTGGCGTGGGCGGGCAATCCGCGCACACATCTGCCCGCCGCGGCGGCGGCCGACCGCCGGCGGTCGATCGCCCCGGATCGGCTAGAGCCCCTATTCGACTTGCCTGGACTGCACTTCTTCAGCTTGCAAAAGGACGGCCCCGCGGCGCCCAAGCATTTCCCGCTGACCGACTTCATGAATGAAATGGGAGACTTTGCCGACACGGCGGCCCTGATCGCCAATCTCGACCTCGTCGTCTCGGTCGATACCGCCGTTGCGCATCTGGCGGCGGCACTGGGCAAGCCGGTGTGGCTGCTGGACCGCTTCGATCCAGACTGGCGCTGGCTGGTCGGACGGCGCGACAGCCCGTGGTACCCGACGTTGCGTATCTACCGTCAGCCGCATCCCGGCGACTGGGACGCCGTTCTGGCCGAAGTCGCCGGTGACTTGCGCAGCTTCGCCGGGGCCTGACAATACCATCGCCGGTGAGCCCGGCGGTGGGTTCGCGTTTGATGTCTACCGGACTGTAATCCGGGACCCCGCTAAGTTCCGTTGGCGACCAGTCCTCCTGAATGTGGGATTGGCGCGCTTGGGTACACCACGCGGCGGATTGGTGATTGGATTGCGGCACCGACCCATCGGGCTGCGACCAGGCCCGATCAAAAAAACGTACGAGCGGCAGCAACACGACAAGCCGGAAACTAGTACCTCTGCACAGGGGTTTTGACCGGTTGCGAAAGTGATTCCCAGACCGCATGGCTGCGCAATGCCACTATCCGGCCGCAGGTATGTTCCCTTGAAGTAGCCGCTTGGGGTCGATTCCAGCGGTAGCCCCCGCGGTCATCCTACCGCCGCAATGGGTGGACTCCAGACATTTGAATTCAGTTGCTTCTTCCAAAACGGCTGGACGCCAGCAAGCCAATCATCCCCAACCGTTGCGCTGTGCGATCTCTCTATAGGCCGAATTACCCCCGAGTCCCGAGGCGATGACCGACGGCACAACAACTGACATTTTATGCGCAGCTGCGTGGTTCTGCCCGCTAAGCGGAAGCTCCACGAGTGGCCCCACATGGCCGCCGCTGATTTTGCTCACCGGATCGTAGTTGACGCGGAAATTCAAACCTTGCCTGAAATTGCCCACCAGCGTCCCGTCTGGAAAGCTTGCTTGGCGAAATCGGGACAACACCAGAGGTTTCGACAGCGCTGGCGGCGCATTGAAGGTGATGAACGGCAGATCGCACACAACCCCGATGTACTGGCACATCCAGCCACCGAGCGAATGTCCAACTAGGATAATAAAAGAATTTCCTCCATAATTGTGTTGAAGCCGCCAAATGTAGTGTAGCGAGTCATGGTTTCGATCTGGAGTTCGACCCACCCCAATTGATAGGTCGTCGTCCATCCAGTCTTTAGTGGTCTTTCCCTTGGCGCTTCCCCGTATACTGACCATATAGGTATTGGCGTTAGGCGTATATTGGTAAAGACCAACCGAATAGCCGCTGTCTCCCACCGCCATATTCTTAGGATCATAAAATCCTCGTAGCAGGCTAAAATTGGGAATATCCTGATTCTTATAGATCGCTTGCGCGCCCGCTGCGCAATCAAGAACTGTAATCGGCATCGCCCTCCTCCCTGATGAAGCGGACATTCCCCCGATGACCGGCCTGTCCAACCATCGGGGCGGCACAATAACCGCTATTCGAGGCGATGTGCAACCATCACATTGCCGGGATGACACGGCCGTATGATAACGTATAGCGTTTTTTGCTTGAACGCATAGCGTTTTTCGCTTGGCGGCGCGGCGCACAGGCCTTTCCGTGCGGAGACCACATCTGGAGGCCGCGCCGGTGAGTGAAAAACGGGTTGGACTGACCCGCTCCCCCCCGCTGGAGCTATGGGCGTTGAATTGGTCCGGACCGGTTTCCGGTGCACCGGTGAGGCGCGGCGAGCGGCTGGTTGGGGCCACACGCCGTGTCGGTGCCGCCGCCCGAAAGACCGGCAAAGCCTGCATTCGGCGATTTGCCGCTTCTCCAGGCGCGCGAGGGCCCACGCGGCCCAGGCATTCCCACCCGATCTGGCGGGCGCTTCGATTTGGCGCTGCCGGAACGCCGGTGCCGGGTCATGATGTATCCGCAACCGGCAGGCAGATCCTGGGCGGGGCGATGCAGTCGATCACAACAATGATGCCCGTGTGGCACCGTGCGAGCATTGACATACATCAACGGGATCTTCGTGGACAGCATCAGCGCTGGGGTCACCTCAGGCAGATCGGAGGCGGATGTTTCCCGTTAACGATGTTGGCGACGCATGTCCCGTTTGGGTCGGAACCGTCTGTTCCGCGCCGAACCCCTACCCTGGCGCAGGGCAGTCCGGGGTAGCTCATCGTCCAACGGGTCAATACCCCTATGCAGAGACACTAGTGCTGCCCCGTCATTGATTCCGCGGGCGATCGTTGGACCGCTGCTTCCGGCAACATTGCGTTGCGCCGTGGGCAGCGGCACGGTCCGCCAAGCCACCCGACGAAGCGTAGCTCGGGCGGGCCTTCGCCGCTTCTGTGGCGCAGGGGCCACGTTTCAAGGATATTTATCCTTCTAACTCAGGAAATAATGCTTGACACGCTCTCCCATCCCGCCGTAATGTCCAGCCGCTATGTGCGCCCCGACCACCGCTCCGGCCGAAGCCTATG
>Ga0209415_10019012_pt1 | contig 10804 bp, 9 predicted proteins | sample PeaSoiSIISIP2007_FD_187696 | JGI IMG/M metagenome (GOLD analysis project Ga0209415, IMG submission 187696) | Peat soil microbial communities from Weissenstadt, Germany - SII-SIP-2007 (SPAdes) (version 2) | ecosystem: Environmental > Terrestrial > Soil > Wetlands > Peat | place: Germany... | reverse complement strand
CTCCGAAGAAGGACGGACCTTGCAGGCCGTGACGAACGACCTTCTTCGGCGGTCGCTGGCCCCCGCACCGGTGAAATCTTTCCGCCTGCGACTTCGGGGATGGAAGGCCGCCGAACAACCTGGGGTCGATCTCCTGGACCGCGACACCCTCTTTAACCTCATGGCCGCCCACAGCTAGCCACCATAATTAACCACGTGCTTCTTCTGTGCCTGCCATTCCTCGCTGGAGAAGATACGCGGGCCAACCTGAATAAGTCTCGGGAGCATATTGAAGACAAATACCGGTTCCCACGTGGACCCGCTGCGAGTCCGAAGGCCGCTGCGATTCAGCTCTGCGGCAATTCTGGAAAAAGGCATATCCTGCACGATGCCATCCAGCATTTGGATGAGAACCTGGGTCTCGGCAGGGTCCTCGACGAGGTGCAGGCAGTCATCGCTCACGCGCAGACCATACGGGATTTCTTCGCGGGCGTGATCCTGTCCCCGCAGGGGTTCTTCAACCTCGCGTTCCCACTCGAGGGCGACGAGTTTCCATCCATCCTCCGCCCTGAGCCTGAGGTACTCCGGCTCGAGCGGCTTGCTCAGGACTTCGCGTACACGTTCCAGCCTGGCCATAAATCCTCCTTTCGAAAGCTGTCAGCTTTCAGCTCTCAGCATTCAGCGAACGTCGTGATTACCTGATCTTGCTGAGAGCTGACGGCAGAGAGCCTCATTTCAAACGTCAAAGCCGCCAGCCCATTCTGCTATTCCCGATCAAATACCAGGATGTTCGGCTTGCTTTGACCGGCAGGGTGCACGGTCATCTTCAAGGTCTTGAGATCGGCGGAGAGCTCGATCTGCCGGGTGGTCACGACCTTGCCTTGGATCTTGTCGGTCATTTCCAGAGTGTTATCGTTCACCCGGTGTCCGGAGGAAACAGTGCCAGCGGGCACATCCGGGCCGGCGTCCGGGTAGTCTTTCCCGTCGAATCTCATGTTTTGAGTCTCATGTTCGGAGGGGGTAAGAAATGAAAGGCCGTCAGTTTCGAAGGGCTGGATCTCGAATTCGTAGACTGAGTTCACCTTCTCGCTCGCGCTTTCCCACGTGCCCGCGAAACCTGAGCCGGCCGATGCCCGTTCGTACACATAATCCAGGCTGAGCGTCGACCCGTCGGGCTGGTTAGCTCGAAAGGTGTCGCTGAGCGTCTTGCCGTCTTTGGAAAGTTTCCATAAGCCCGTCAAGAGCGTGCGGCCCTCCTTCTTGCGGACAACTTTCCAAGTGTCGGGCGCCTCGACGGTGATGGACAGGGTAGTCCCGAAGATGCCGGGTTGATCCGTGCCGTCGGCCGCGATAGTCTCGACAGAACCACCGCCAAGGTCGAGGGCGTACTTGTTTGCGCCGACCGCCGTAACTTTCATTTGGTCGGTGAGTTTGCTTTTCGACGGGTTGAGCTTCCATTTGCCTACGAACGGGTCGTCCGCTGCCCGTAACGTGCCGATGGCCAGGAATGCGACCAACAGCAACTGAAAAGTACGCTTTGACATGAAATCCTCCTTTAGAGGTCCCGGAAGGCCCCCTCACCCGGCCCGCCGCGCCTCGCGAAAACGCCGGCTGCGGACCACCCTCTTCCCCAAGGGGGCGAGGGCTGCAACCGCGGAGTGGCACGCCATTCCTCTTCCCTGTCATCTGTCCCCTGGCGTCTGTTCCCTGTGAGTAGTCATGAGTCCTGCTTTCTTGGAGTGCGGCAGCGCTCACTGCCGCCTTTCAGCGGAAGAGCAGCCAGTAGCGGCGACCTTTACGTCTGCAACTACCGTGCTGACCTAAAGGTCAGCGCCACCCACCCAAACGTCGGCGGCAGCTTCGCCGCCGCGCTCCCAACGGCAATCTCTCACTTAACCGCCACGACGACGAGCGTGGCGTCGTCTTCAAATCGGCCGCCGCTGAACTTGTCTACTTCGGCTAGGATCCTCTCCTGCAATTCTCGCGCGCTGAGGTGGCGGTTCTCTAAAAGCACGGCGGCCAAACGCTCTTCGCCGAATTCTTCGCCGTCCGCGCCGCTGACTTCCGTCACCCCATCGGTGAAGAGCACGAGCCGGTCACCGGCGGCGAGCTGAACTTCACCCCTTTCGTATTTCCAATCGGGGAACAGGCCCAAAGGAACACCGCCTTCGCCCAGGCGCAGGCACGAACCGTCTCGATGCGCCAGAATGGGAGAATTATGTCCCGCGTTGGTAAAGACCAGACGATTGCACGTGCTGTCCAGCAAGCCATAGAAGGCAGTAATGAATCTGTCGCGAGAAATGTTATTGCAAATGATCCGATTGACCTTGCCGCAAAGATCTTCAGGGGAAGCTTCCTCGGAGGCCAAAGACTTGAGCGCCGCCTGCAAGTTGGACATCAGGAGCGCGGCTGACATCCCTTTGCCTGCGACATCGGCGATCGACATGCCAAGCTTGCTTTCGCTGAAAGCATGGACATCAAAGTAATCGCCGCCCACGACGCGCGCCGGCAGCCACGCGCCCGAAATCTCAAAGCCCTCCATCTGCGGGATCTCTTTGGGGAGAAACCCGCGCTGCACGGCTTCGACGTCTTCGCGCTCCCGTTCTTCAGCCTGCAACTGGCGGCGGCGCGATGCGCCCAACTCGAGTTGTGTCCGCAGAATCTCGATCAGATGGGAGTTGTTCCACGGCTTCACCACAAAGTCGCCCACTCCCCGGTGCATGGCCTCGACCGCCAACTCAACACTGCCCCAGGCAGTCATGACGACGATAGGCACAATGTTATCCGTCGCCTTGATGCGGGAAAGCAGATCCAAGCCCTCAAGGCCCGAAGTCGTGTCGCGGGTGTAGTTCAGGTCCAACAGCAGTAGATCGAAATCCCTGGCTTCAAGCGCCTGCAAGGCAGCCATCGGTGAGCCTACGCCTTCGGCTTCGTACCCCTCCGCCTTCAACAGGAGACGAAGGGCTTCCACAACATCCGGCTGATCATCCGCGATCAGGATTCGCACCGTGGCCGATCTACGTGTCTTCTCAGGGTCCAACACCATCGTCTCCATCGCCCCGCCTCTTCAAAACTTCCAGCTTTTGGGTCTTAGCCGTCACCTTAGGCAAGGGCAAGAAATGGACCAATCGCAGAATGTTGCTAAATCGTTGTCTAGGAAGGTCTTATTAGATTTGTTGAGGCCCCGGCAGACAGCGGAGTGTCCGCTTTTGGGATTCCACTGTCCAATTTCGGACAGGAGGCAGGATTCAGGAGTCCGGAGTCAGGAACCGTTTGGCGCCTGAGATCAAATGGCGGTTCTCCCTGTCATCCCCGCGGAGGCCGGAATCCATCGTCTTCCTGACGAACAATGGGCCCCCGCCTTCGCGGGGGCGACGTTTCCGGGGGCGTTGCCCCCGGCTACTCAAGTCCAGCCCCGTCGGGGCTGCGTCCTCGGTCGTTGATCGGGTTTCGCGGGAAGCACTCAATTGCCTCACCTCTGCCGCGCGGTCTTGGGGAATTCAGCGCATTCCGCGAGGTTCTGAAACAGCTTCTACGCACTGACCACTGCCTCACTTGATCGCCACGATTTCGCGGCGCCCAGACCTCGTGAGGAAGGTCTTGAAATTACCGCCCGGGACCAGGCGCTCCATATCTCGATTGGTGAGGACCGGGTAGCGGAAGGGCAGATTGGTTTCCGGGTCCGAGCGGAACGTCATAAGACTGTCGAGCCACCAGCGCGTTCCGGCGCCACTCGCCAGGTTAGGTTCGCGGAGGAGACAAAACAGCAATCCTCCGGTTCGAAGATACGACCAGAGTCGCGTCAATAAACCAGGGATCGCCTCGTGTGGAAGCAGGTCAAAGAGGTGCCAGCAGGCAATCACCGATAGTGAGTCAGGAGGAATGGGAGGAATGTTTTCGAGAAAAGCATCCGTCAGAAAGGTCGTGGTCTTCCCCAGCCGCCGGACAAATTTGGGGTCAAATTCCTGGGCGAGCGCTATCAGGTCCGAAATGTAGAGTTTGGCTCCCCGCTTGAGGAGAAGATTGATCGTGGCCGGGTGCGCAGGACCACAATCAAGGATATGCGGGTGCTTCACATCCCGAAGGTTCTGCCACAACCATTCGAGGGCACGACTCGGTGCTGTCGGGGGAGTTGTGCGAGAGCCCTGAGAGTCGAAGAATGTTTTCGTTGGGAACATCAACAGCCGAAGCCGGCTTATCCGCTCGTTCCCGAGGCGCTGCGCGGAGCGGCGCTGGATGGAGCAGCGCTGGGTGGAGCGGCGCTGCGTGGCGAGGCTCCCCGGGGACTCTCCTTGGGCTCATCCCGAAGGATCTCAATGCTGCCTTTGAAATAGGCCCCTTCTTCGATGGCCACTGCGCCTGTCGCAAGGTCGCCAACCAGATGCCCGCTGCGGCGAATTTCGACCTTCTCCTTCGCCGCAACTTTGCCTGTAAGGGTGCCCAGGATCACGGCTTGGCGAGCTTTGATCTCAGCCTTGACCTGGCCGGTCGCTCCGACCGTCAGGCAATGTTGTTCGAGGGAGAGGGTCCCTTCGAACTGGCCTTCAATCAGCAGATCCTCATCGGCTGATAATTCACCTTTCAACACCACCGTTTGACCGAGGACGGTCTGGCGGGTCGTGCCGGACGCTGGGCTTGACGATCTTGAAGTCATCTCATTCATAGGCGTTTCCTGTCGGGGAGAAGGCGGAGGCGGCGGAGGGGGAGGCGAGGTGTGCTGCACGTCGTGCGGCTCCGTCGGCTGAGTTTTCTTGTCCCGCCACATTGACATCGCGGCTCCATCCTTGGTAAAGGCCGCTCAGGTCGTTACTCTCTGGCACATTACCGCCGAATATATTACATGCTATGGCCCGGGAGTGCAATTCAAAAAAACAACCGAAAAATCCCTCCTCAGAACGTGCCTCATTGCAGCGTGGAGCTCGGACTTCCGGGTTTGAGGCACGAGGCTCTTCGTCAGGTTACCGACCGAGCAGATGATGACTGAGGACGGCCCGGGGGACGCGCCCCTGACAAGGTTTTTGGGCTTGCGTTGTTTGGAAATCAGTTCATACTGGGCCTGGTTACGGATATGGCGTCCGGGCTCGCAAAGCGGTTTCCCCAGGATGAAAAGGCGGTGGCTCCTGGCCAGGCGGTAGAACGGGGCGAGATCCCCACCAGCGCAACCAGACACTTCTCTATGGCATTGGTGGGAGGACTTGCAGCCTCGGTTCTGCTATATCGTCTTTCCTCTCCGAAAACTGAGTTCCTGGCGTACCCGCAAATCGTGGGTTGGCTGGCTTGCATCCTATTGCGTGGCATTCACACAGCGACTACAACGGACTTCGTCCTGATTGCGATCCCGATTAATGCCGCCATTTACACGCTGGTTATCTTCCTTCTACTCCGCAAGTTTGGGCGGTCGCAGCCAAAGTAACAAACTGAGCCGATTTTCGGGGCTACCTGTTGGATCGAGATACGACTCTGCCTCCGACAATGGTTAATTCCACACGTTCGTCTTTGATTCTTTCCGGTGGTATTCGGAATAAGTCATCAGATAGAACCACCACATCTGCGAGTTTTCCAGGCGTGATTGTCCCTTTGTCGTTCTCCTGAAAGGCGGCGTAGGCGGCGCCAAACGTATAAGCGCGCAAGGCTTCCTCGACCGTCAGACGCTGTTCCGGGAACCAGCCGCCGGGATTCTTCCCGTCGAGAGTAGCGCGTGTAACTGCGGCGTAAATGCCTGACAACGGGTCCAGGGGCGCCACGGGCCAATCCGAACCGAACGCCAACACCGCACCGGCATCGAGCATGGATTTCCACGCATAACTCGAGCGCGCGCGCTCATGCCCTATGCGCCTTTCGGCCCAGCGTCCGTCGTCGATGGCGTGATACGGCTGCATGGAAGCGACGATTCCGAGCTTGCCGAAGCGCGCAAAATCTTCCGGGCGCATGTGTTGCGCGTGTTCGACGCGAAACCGGTGTGCGGCCGGGTGCTCGCCGCCAATCCGCTCGTAAATATCGAGAAGACTTGCCACGGCACGATCACCGATGGCATGAGTACAAATCTGAATTCCCGCCTGGTCGGCCTGGCGAGCGATTTCTTCGAGCTTCGCGGGCGGAGCCATGATCGGCATCGGCAAGCCGCTATTGCCGGGATCGTCATCGTACGGCTTGAACATCCAGGCAGTGCGGGAGCCCAGTGAGCCGTCCGCGAAGGCCTTCACCGCTCCCATCTCGAGGTATTCGCTGCCCATATCATGAGAAATTCCGGCCGCTTCCAGATTCTTCCAGTTGGCGATGGGAGTAATCGCGTAGATGCGGCAAGTGAGCCAGCCCTCGAGCTCCGCGCGCCGCAGTAGTTCAATTTCGCCCGTGAAGTTTCCGTTCCACGCTTCCGGGCCGACGGTGATGTCGTGAATCGAGGTCAGCCCGACGCGCGCGGCTTCCTTGAGGGCGGCACGCAAGGCTTCTTCCATTTCACTTTCGGAGGGGCGTGGGATCACCTTCGCCACCAGGTTCTGTGCCTCGTCCTTCAGGACCCCGGTGGGCTCGCCGGACTTCGGATCGCGAACGATCACACCTCCCGCGGGGTCCCGTGTGTCCTTCGTGACGCCGGCGAGTTCGAGCGCCAGCGAGTTCGCGAGCGCCGCGTGGCCGTCGTACCGGCTGATGAAAACTGGCGTGTGCGGCGTGACTGAATCAATCAGCCAGCGACTGGGTAGCTTCTCCGAAGGCCAGGCCTCCTCATCCCAATCGCCTCCTCGCATCCACCTCCCAGGAGGCAGCGTCCGCGCCTTCGCCGCGATCCGGCGCACGAACTCCTCTTCGCTGCGCGCGTCTTTCAGGTCGACGGAGAGAAGCTGAAAGCCACCCTGGATGAAGTGCGCGTGGCTGTCGGTCAAGCCGGGAACCGCCAACCGCCCCTTGAGATCAATTACCGTCGTATTGGGGCCCTGGTAGGCGCCGATTTCTTCGTCGCTGCCTACCGCCAGAATCCGTCCGTTGGCAATCGCGACAGCCTCGGCTGTTTTCGCCGCGCCCGCCGCGGACTCGCTGGTCCAGACCTTCCCGTGCAGAAGTATCAAATCAGCCCCCCGTGGCAACTCACTTGCCTCCACTGGCGATTTTGTTTGTGTGACATTTGTAAGCATAGCTAAAGAAAGCAACGAAACGAGGAATAATACTCTGCCTATTCCATGGATCGGTCCCCGTAGCCAGATGAACATTCGACATATATACAGTGAGAGAATCCTCCGGCGCAAGCGCTTTGGAGCGCGCGACGTGGTGACGGACCTGTAGGGGGACGGCTTGCCGTCCCCTCGTTGCGGGCCGACGCCTCCGGGGTAGGGCAAACCCTACCCCTACGCAACGCACGTGGAACGGGGGTTGGCTCGCGGCTGGCGCAGAGCGAAGCTCTGCGCCAGCCGGCGGTCCACTCGAGCTGTTCATTTAGCGCTGGATTTCAGTGTCTTCTGAGTAGCTTCGGCGATCAGGTCGCCCATGCGGGAGGTTGTGACGGCTCGGGATTTACCCGGAAGGTCAGGCGTCCGCTGGCCGCGTTTCAGGACTTTTTCGATGGCCGTTTCGATGGCCTGCGCCTCGGTCTCCATGTGAAATGAATGCCGGAGCATCATGGCAGCGGAGGCGATGGCGGCAATGGGGTTGGCGCGATTGCGTCCGGCGATATCCGGCGCAGAGCCGTGGATGGGTTCGTACAACGCATGATTCTCGCCCAGGCTAGCCGACGGCAAGAGGCCGATGGAACCCGTCAGCATGGCGGCTTCGTCGCTCAGGATGTCACCGAACATGTTAGTGGTGAGGAGCACGTCGAAACTGGTTGGACGGTCGATGAGCCGCATGGCGCAGTTATCCACGTACAGGTTCTCCAGTTCGACGTCAGGATAAGCCTGGGCCACGCGCGAAACCACCTCGCGCCAGAGCCGCGAGGACTCGAGCACGTTCGCTTTGTCTACGGAGGTGACCTTGCGCCGGCGAATCTTCGCGAGTTGGAAGGCCCGGTGCGCAACACGTTCTACCTCGTGTTCGCGATAGACCTCCGTATTGATTCCCACTCGCTCCCCGTCCTTGGCGAAGATTCCCCGCGGATTGCCGAAGTAGATTCCCCCGGTCAATTCGCGGACAATCAGCATGTCCGTGCCGCGAACCCGGTCTGGTTTAAGCGCGGAGATTCCCGCCAGCGAATCCAAGACCCGGACGGGGCGCAGGTTCAGGTAAAGCCCCAGCCGCTTCCGGATCTCGAGCAGACCCTGCTCGGGACGCACTTCCGGCCGAACGGAGTCCCATTTGGGCCCGCCCACTGCACCCAGCAATACCGCCTGGGAGTTGTTGCAAATGGAGATGGTTTCAGCCGGAAGAGGCGAGGCCGTCGCGTCCAGCGCGGCTCCCCCGATCAAGCCGCTTTGAAACCTGAAGGTCGGCCCAGCGAGAGCCTCCACGGCCTGTAAAACCTTAAGGGCCTCAGCCGTCACCTCCGGCCCTATACCATCGCCCGGCAGCACCGCAACCCTATGGAGACTCTGCATAGCTTTTCTGGTTTATAGTATACAAGATTAACAGGTAGGATTGCAAACTTTGGAGGCTAGGCAAAGACAAGCTAACGGGTAAAGGTTAAAGTGTAAAGGATATAGGCAAAAGACCAAGTGGGACCTAGCCTTTAGCCTTTAAACGTTAGCTTTAGACTTTAACCTTTACACTTTATCAGTATCCTCCGGGAAGAAGCCGGTCCACTGCCTCATTCTCGTGCACCGAACTGGACGCAACGGCTGCCCCTTCCTCCTTCAGGCGTTTCAGTTCGTAGGCTGCCTTGTTGGCCGCTTGCAGGTAGGCGCGCGCGGCGGCTTCCACCACGCTGTGGCTGCTGGACTTTCCCGTGAACTCGCGTCCGTCATACCGCGCCCGGATCGAGACCTCCGCCACGCCGTCCGTGCCGGGGCCCACGGTGTGGACTGAGAAGTCAGCGATGATGCCGGTAATCCCGATGATCCGGTCGACTGCCCGAAAAGCTGCATCGCAGGGTCCTTCCGCGGTCGCCGAGTCGTGAACGACTCTGCCGTCCTTTTCGAGCTCGACAGTCGCCGTGCTGCGACCCTGGGTGGAGGTTACGCTCTGCAGCAGCTTCAGAGTATACATTTCGGGGATATGCTTGAAGCCTTCCTGCACGATCGCTACGAGGTCCTCGTCGTAGATATTCTTCTTACGGTCCGCAATCTCGGTGAACAACCGGTAAGCGCGTTCGAGTTCGGGCTTCGCCAACTGGTAGCCTAGCTCTTCATAGCGCTTGGCCAGCGCGTGCCGGCCGGAGTGCTTGCCCAGCACTATCTGGTTCGAAGGCAGGCCCACGGTTTGAGGCGTGATGATCTCGTAGGTGATGGCGTTCTTCAGCACGCCGTCCTGGTGAATTCCCGCCTCGTGAGAAAAAGCGTTGCGGCCCACAATGGCCTTGTTCCGTTGTACGGCAACTCCGGTCAGACGCGTCAGAAGCGCGCTCGAGGCATAGAGTTCTTCCTTCGCGATGTTGGTGTGCACGGCCAGGGCGTCCTTGCGAACGTAAATGGCCATCACCACTTCTTCGAGCGCGGCGTTGCCGGCACGCTCGCCGATGCCGTTGATGGCGCACTCGACCTGCCGCGCCCCGCCCCGGATCCCCGCGAGCGTATTCGCGACCGCAAGGCCCAGGTCGTCGTGAGAGTGGGTGCTCAGGACGACCTTATCCGCACCCGGCAGGCGCGATTTGACGTCGGCAAACAACCGCTGATACTCCGGCTCCAGGCAGTACCCCACGGTGTCCGGCAGGTTAAGGGTCGTCGCTCCGGCCTCGACCGCCGCATGGCAGCACTCAATCAGATAATCGCGATCGGTACGGCCCGCGTCTTCCGGAGAGAATTCCACATCGGCGCAGAAGGACTTCGCGTGCCCCACCGCCCAACTGATCTGTTTCAGGATCTCTTCGCGAGTCTTGTGGAGCTTGTACTTCAGATGAATATCCGAGGTCGCGAGAAAGGTATGGATGCGTGGCCGCGCGGCGTCTTTGATCGCCTCCCAGGCCCGGTCGATGTCCAACTGGTTGGCCCGGGCCAGGGCGGCAATAACGGGCGTCCGAATCTCCGCGGCGATGGCTTTGACGGCGTCGAAATCACCCTGCGAAGCAATCGGAAAGCCGGCCTCGAGGATGTCCACCTGCAAGCGCTCCAATTGCCGCGCCATCTCCAGCTTTTCCTTAAAATCCATGCTGCATCCGGGAGATTGCTCGCCGTCCCGCAGCGTGGTGTCAAAAACATATACTTGCTCAGACATCGCGCCTCCGACAACTGCCGTGCTCACCGCCCATCTCACATGATGCTACGAAGAACCCCAGGAGCTGTCATGCTGAGCGTAGCGAAGCATCACTGCAGTTTCTCGCATGCCGTCGGGCCGAAAAGCAACTGCAGAGATCCTTCGCTGCGCTCAGGATGAGAGCGGAGAGGTCTTTCACAGCTACCCAGCGAGCAGGTCGCGTGTGTGTCGCTCTTGCCCTTCAATGATTCAATGGCCCAATAAGTCAATGAATCAATTCTGCTCATTGTCCGACCGGTCGGGCGGTCGTGTCAATTGTTTAAGTTGCCCCACGACGCTCTCGTGGTTTGGCTCGTAGCGCTGGCCTTCAGGCCAGCACTTGCCGACCCTTCGCTCTGCTCAGGGCAGGCTCTAAAGGTCGGCGCTACGCCAATCCCGGAAAAGCAACTATCCTGCCACTTCTCTCCGCCAGCGAGTTGGAGTAAACTCGAATCACGCGCCTGTAGCTCAGATGGATAGAGCGGCAGCCTTCGAAGCTGAAGGTCGGGGGTTC